>Ga0307513_10003241_pt1 | contig 22179 bp, 21 predicted proteins | sample 15_EM_MG_FD_202174 | JGI IMG/M metagenome (GOLD analysis project Ga0307513, IMG submission 202174) | Populus trichocarpa ectomycorrhiza microbial communities from riparian zone in the Pacific Northwest, United States - 15_EM | ecosystem: Host-associated > Plants > Roots > Unclassified | place... | reverse complement strand
CGGTTTGAGGAAACGTTCCTTCTGCCCGGCGTTGCCGAAGGCCATCAGGATCGAACACACCGGGCAGTTGTTGACGCTGACCACGGTGCTCGTCGCGCCGTCGCCGGCGGCGATTTCTTCCAGGATGACCGCCAGCGCCAGGTAGTCGAGCCCGGCGCCGTCCCACTCATGCGGCACCGCGACGCCGTAGCAGCCGAGTTCGGCCAGGCCGCGCAGCTCGGCCTTCGGGAAATGGTGGCTCTTGTCCCACCCGGCGGCGTGCGGCGCGATGCGGTCCTGGACATAGCTGCGCACGGTGTCCTGCACCGCACGGTGGTCTTCGGAAAGCAGCATCGAGCGGCGTTGCGTCAGGCCGAGCGTCAGGCCGAGCGTCAGGCAGAGCGCCCGGCCGCGCGCCGGACCAGCACCGTGCCGCGGCCGATGATGCAGGCCTTGCCGGCCACGCTGGCGCTGCCGTCGACATGGCCGATGAAGCCGCCGCGGCGGGTGTTGCGTTCGATCTCCGAGACGCGCCAGGCGATCTGGATGTCCTGCTCGGCGAACACCGGCAGCTTGAAGGCGAAGTTGAAGTTCAGGCACAACATCTCGCGCGGCACGCCGTCGTCGCGGCGCGAGAAGTAGGTCGCGACCAGCCCGATCATGTGCGAGGTGGTCTGCTGGCCGCTGGCGATGATCTCGCCGAAGCTGGCGCGCTCGGCCGCCTGCCGGTCGTGGTGCAGCGGGTTGGCGTCGCCGGTCAGGCGGGCGAACTCGACGATCTGCTCGCGCGTGTAGCGCAGCTCGATCTGGCAGCGCTCGCCTTCGCGGATCAGCGGTGTTTCGATGTTGTCGATGACAGCGGACATGGGTTTTCTCAAGCAGCTAGGGTTGGTTTGGCTCCGAGCAGACGCAGCGCCAGTGCGACGTACAGCAGACCTCCCAGTCCGCCGAGCACGCGGCGTGCCCTGGCTGAAGTTTGCCAGCCCCGCAGCCATGTGGCGAGCGCAATGAGGATGAAAAGAAACAGCGTGCCTTGCAACACGAACCAGGCCGCCAGCAACAGGAACGACGCGGTCTTGTCGCTCCCCGCCGGTACGAATTGCGGCAGGAAAGCAAGGAAGAAGAAGGCGATCTTGGGGTTCAGCAGATTGGTCAGCAGCCCGCTGCGAAAGTCGGCCCACAGCGAGCCCACCGCGCGCTCGGCGGCCGGCTCGGCAGCCGGCGCGGCGCGCCAGGCCTGGCGCAGCAGGCCGATGCCGACCCAGGCCAGATAGCCGGCGCCTGCCCACTGGATCGCGACGAAGGCTTCGGCGTGCACCGCCAGCAGCGCCGCCAGCCCGAACGCCGCCGCCAGCGCATGCAGCACGCAGCCGCTGGAGATGCCCAGCGCCGCGGCGGCGCCGGCTCGCGCGCCGCGGCTCAGCGTGCGCGTCACCGTCAACACGAAGTCGACCCCCGGCGTCGCGTTGAGCACGAAAACGGCTGCGGCGAACAGCAGCAGTTCGGCCGGCGCCGGCAGCAAGTGATTCAGATCAGCTCGACAGCCATGGCCGTCGCCTCGCCGCCGCCGATGCACAGCGCCGCGACGCCGCGTTTCTTGCCCTGCTTGCGCAAGGCGCCGAGCAAGGTGACGACGATGCGCGCGCCGCTGGCGCCGATCGGGTGGCCCAAGGCGCAAGCGCCGCCGTTGACGTTGACGATCTCGTGCGGCAGCTTGAATTCGGCCATCGCGGCCATCGTCACGGCGGCGAAGGCTTCGTTGACCTCCCACAGGTCGACTTGGCCGGGCTGCCAGCCGGTCTTCTTCAGCAGCTTCTCGATCGCACCGACCGGCGCGGTGGTGAACCAGTCGGGCGCCTGTGCGTGGACCGCATGGCCGACGATGCGGGCGATCGGCTTCGCGCCCATCTGGCGCGCGGTGGATTCGCGCATCAGCACCAGTGCGGCGGCGCCGTCGGAGATGCTCGACGAGGTGGCGGCGGTGATCGTGCCGTCCCTTTTGAACGCCGGCTTCAGGCCCGGGATCTTGTCGAGCTTGGCCTTGAACGGCTGCTCGTCGAACTTGATGAGCGTGTCGCCGCCCTTGCCGGCCAAGGTTACCGGCGCCATCTCCCAGTCGAAGCCGCCGTTCTCGTTGGCGGCCTTGCTGCGTTGGGTCGAGGCGATCGCGAACTGGTCCTGCGCTTCGCGGCTGAGCTGGTACTTGGCGACGCACTGTTCGGCGAACACGCCCATCGCCTTGCCGCGTTCGTAGGCATCCTCCAGCCCGTCGACCGCCATGTGGTCGAGGAACGGCGCGGCGCCGTACTTGATGCCTTTGCGCGCCATCACCAGGTGCGGCGCGTTGGTCATGCTTTCCATGCCGCCGGCGAGCACGACGCTGGCGCTCTCGGCGGCCAGCATGTCGTGGGCGAACATCATCGCGCGCATGCCCGAGCCGCACATCTTGCTGAGCGTCACCGCGCCGGTGCTGTCGGGCAGGCCGGCCTTGCGCATCGCCTGGCGCGCCGGCGCCTGGCCCTGGCCGGCCATCAGGCAGTTGCCGAGCAGGACTTCGTCGATCGCGTCGCCGGGAACGCCCGCGCGTTCGACCGCGGCCTTGATCGCGACCGCCCCCAGCTCCCACGCCTGCAACGACGCGAAGTCGCCGAGCAGGCCGCCGATCGGCGTGCGCGCGGCGGAAACGATGACGATGGAATCAGCCATGGTGGATCTCCTTCGAGGCAAGGGCTGTGGGTGGTGGAAGATTGTGCCGCCGGCGCGCGAAGCGTTTGGCCGGCTCGTAGGGAAACACGTCGTGCACGTGGCCGGCGCGGATGCGCTCCTTGTGCGCCTGCCAGAAGCCGGCGTCGAGCAGGTCGCCGTGCTGGGCGAGGAAGACCTCGCGAATGCCGGGGTTGCCGAGCAGGAAAGGGCCGAAGGTCTCGGGGAACACGTCCTTCGGGCCGACCGCATACCAGACCTCGGCCGACATCTCTTCTTCGTCGGTCCGCGCTTCGGGCACGCGGCGGAAGTTGCAGTCGGTGAGGTATTCGATCTCGTCGTAGTCGTAGAAGACGACCTTGCCGTGGCGGGTGACGCCGAAGTTCTTCCACAGCATGTCGCCGGGAAAGATGTTGGCCGCCACCAGGTCCTTGATCGCGTTGCCGTATTCGACCACCGCCCGCGCCATCTGCTCTTGTGTGGCTTCCTGCAGGTAGATGTTGAGCGGGATCATCCGGCGTTCGATGTAGACGTGGCGGATGACGAGCATGTCGCCGCCGTCCTTGTCGTCGATCTCCAGCAGGCTGGGACAGAAGTGCTTCAGCTCGGCGACCAGTTCGTCGTCGAAGCGCTTGAGCGGGAAGGCGACGTTGCTGTACTCCAGCGTGTCGGCCATGCGGCCGACCCGGTCGTGCGTCTTGACGAGCAGGTACTTGGCCTTGATCTGCTCGCGCGTGGTGTCCTTCTGCGGCGGGTAGAAGTCCTTGATGACCTTGAACACGTACGGGAACGACGGCAGGTCGAAGACCAGCATCACCATGCCCTTGATGCCCGGCGCGATGCGAAAGGCGTCGCTGCTGTAGCGCAGGTGGGCGAGGAAGTCGCGGTAGAACAGGTTCTTGCCGTGCTTTTGCAGGCCGATCGAGTTGTACAGCTCGGCGCGCGGCTTGCGCGGCATCATCGAGCGCAGGAACTGCACATAGGCCGACGGGATCTCCATGTCGACCATGAAGTAGGCGTGGGCGAAGCTGAACAGGATCAGCAGCTCGTCTTCGCCGAATAGCGCGGTGTCGATCACCAGCTTCGTCTCGCCGTGAAGCACGGCACCGTCAGGTGCCTTGTGAAGTATCGGCAGCGCGAACGGCGTCTCGCTGAAGCCGTTGATGATCTTGCCGACCAGGTACGCGCCCTTGTTGCGGTAGAACAGGCTCGCCAGCACCTGGATCTGGAAGTTGGCCCGCGCGCGAAAACTGCCGAGTTCGGCCAGCAGCGCTTGCAGCACGTCGTCGACATCGCGCTCGAGGTCTTCGAACTCGGGCGCGAGCTGGAAGTTGTGCACGATGCGCAGCCAAGTCTCGCGCAAGCTGGCCCGGGTCGGGTAGTAGACGCGGTAGGTCGGCTTGGCCGCCGGCTCGTCGTTCTCCAGGTACTCGGTGCTGATCGCCGGGCGCACGAAGATGAAATCGTTGCGGAAGTAGCTGCGGTGCAGCAGCTTGGCCGTCACCGAGTTGAAGAAGGTCTCGGCGAGCTCGGGCTGGTGGTGGTCGGTGAGCAGGCCGATGTAGTGCAGCTTGGCCTGCTGCCAGGTGTCCATCGACAGGTCGTCGACATGGAACTCGCGCAGCAGCCGGTCGACCGCTTCGAGCACGCGCTTATCGTAGAACTCGATGCGCTCGCGCTGCGCGCGCTGCTGGCCGTGCCAGTCGGCGACCTCGAAACGCTGCTTGGCCGCCGCGCTGGTTTCGCGGAACAGCCGGTAGTGGCGGTTGAAGCCTTCGAGCATCGCGCTGGCGATGTCGAAGGCGCGGGTGTCGGTCAGGCGATGGGGGAACATCAGCGCCCGACAAGGCTAGGGCTCGCCGAGGGCGTCGCCGGGCCCTTCAGCGCCAAGCCGGCCGCGCAGCGCGGTCAGCGCGCGCAGGTACGCCGGCTCGATGTCGGCCGCCGAGCCGACGTTCATCGCCAGGTCTTCGAGCAGCCCGTTGTGCAGCCCGTAGACCCAGCCGTGAACGACGACTTCCTGGCCGCGCTGCCAGGCGTCTTCGACGATCGTCGTCCGGCAGACGTTGCGCGCCTGCTCCAGCACGTTCAGCTCGCACAGCGCGTCGACTCGCTGCTCGGCCGGCAGCGCGTCGAGCAACGACAAGTGCCGGTCGCGCACGTTCTGCACGTGGCGCAGCCAGTTGTCGGCCAGGCCGACGCGCAGGTTGCCCAAAGCGGCCTTGACGCCGCTGCAGCCCGAATGGCCGACAACGATGATGTGCCGCACGCGCAGCATGTCGACCGCGTACTGCAGCACCGACAGGCAGTTCAGGTCGGTCGGCACCACCACATTGGCGAGGTTGCGGTGCACGAACAGCTCGCCCGGCAGCAGCCCGACCAGTTCGTTGGCCGGCACCCGGCTGTCGGCGCAGCCGATCCACAGGTACTGCGGCGTCTGCTGGCCGAGCAGGCGCGAGAAGAAGCCCGGCTCACGCGCGGCGATGCTGTCGGCCCACTGGCGGTTGTTCTCGAAAAGTTCCTGCAGCTCGGTTGTCATGGGGAAATGTTGCAGTGCATCAATGGCGCCAGTGTACGCAGCTCACATGGTCTCCGCGAACAGCTCGCGGCCGATCAGCATCCGGCGGACTTCGGACGTGCCGGCGCCGATCTCGTACAGCTTGGCGTCGCGCCAGAGGCGGCCGAGCGGGTAGTCGTTGATGTAGCCATTGCCGCCGAAGACCTGGATGCCTTCGCCGGCCATCCAGGTGGCCTTTTCGGCGCACCACAGGATGACGCTGGCGCAGTCCTTGCGCACCTGGCGGACATGGTCCGCACCTGACAATTTGGCGAGCTGGTCGAGGTTTTTGCCGACGGTGTAGCAGAACGCGCGAGCGGCCTGCAGCACGGTGTACATGTCGGCCACCTTGCCCTGGATGAGCTGGAACTCGCCGATGCTCTGGCCGAACTGCTTGCGGTCATGGATGTAGGGCACGACGTTGTCCATCACCGCCTGCATGATGCCGATCGGCCCGGCGGCGAGCACCGCGCGTTCGTAGTCCAGCCCGCTCATCAGCACCTTGGCGCCGCCGTTCAGGCTGCCGAGCACGTTCTCGGCCGGCACTTCGACATCCTGGAACACCAGCTCGCCGGTGTGGCTGCCGCGCATGCCGAGCTTGTCGAGCTTTTGCGCGCACGAAAAACCTTTCATGCCCTTCTCGACCAGGAAGGCGGTGACGCCGCGCGCGCCGAGTTCGGGCTCGGTCTTCGCGTAGACGACCAGCGTATCGGCGTCGGGGCCGTTGGTGATCCACATCTTGCTGCCGTTGAGGACGTAGACGCCGCCCTTGTCGACCGCTTTCAGCTTCATGCCGATGACGTCGCTGCCGGCACCGGCTTCGCTCATCGCCAGCGCGCCGACGTGTTCACCCGAGATCAGCCGGGGCAGGTACTTGCGGCGCTGGGCGTCGCTGCCGTTGCGCCGGATCTGGTTGACGCACAGGTTGCTGTGCGCGCCGTACGACAAGCCCACGCTGGCGCTGGCGCGTGTGATCTCTTCCATCGCGATCATGTGCGCCAGATAGCCCATGTTGGCGCCGCCAAATTCTTCCGGCGCGGTGATGCCGAGCACGCCCAGCTCGCCCATCTTGCGCCACAGGTCCATCGGGAACTGGTCGCTCTTGTCGATCGCCGCGGCGCGCGGCGCGATCTCGGCTTCGGCGAAGGCGCGCACCGCGTCGCGCAAGGCGTCGATGTCGTCGCCGAGCATGAAGTTCAAGCCAGGCAGGTTCATGGGAATGTCTCCTCGTTGTGACGGGTTCAGGCCCGTTTACGCCCCACCGCCGCCAGCAGCGAGCGGCAGCGCTGTTCGTGCTGGGCGATCTCGGCCAGCGTGATCTCGATGTCCTCGCGCTGCTGTTCGAGCAGCCGGCGGTGCTCGGCGAGCACGCCGATGAAAGCCTGCAGCTGCTGGGTGGTGTCCGACGGCGAGTCGTACATGTCGACGAGCTGCTTGATCTCCTGCAGGCTCAAACCCAGCCGCTTGCCGCGCAAGGTGAGCTTCAGCCGCGTGCGGTCGCGCTGCGTGTAGACGCGGTTGCGGCCGGCGCGCGCCGGCGTCAGCAAACCGACGTCTTCGTAGAAGCGGATGGCGCGCGGGGTGATGTCGAACTCCTGCGCGAGCTCGGTGATCGTGAAGGTGCGGCTTGCAGAGCGCGAGGCTTCGACCATGAGGACTGACGTTGACGTAAACGTAAACCAAACCGTAAATGTAAGCCCACGGCCGACCCGCCCGGGCGCGCGCTTCACGGCAGTCGTTTCACGGATGCGCTGCAATCGATCAGTCCGGCTGGCGCCGGCAGGCAGCAGTGGCGGTGTCTCGGGATTCGGACTGGCGGCAGGCGCAGCCCAGCTGCCCTGCCGCCGTCACAAGCCCTGAACCGGGCTCTACTTTCACGCCAACCTCGATGACAGCGTCGGCGAGCAGTGTGCCGCGACAGGGGCCGTGCGACCATCCTTCCGATGGAGGATGCCGGGCCCGGCCGTCATTCGAAAACCGGCAACACCTCGTCGCGCAGAACGCCGCGCGCCTGCTCGTATTCGGGCAGCACCGAGCGCACCACGCCCCAGAACGCGGCGCTGTGGTTCATCTCCCGCAAATGGGCGAGTTCGTGGGTCACCACGTAGTCGATCACCGGCAGCGCGAAGTGCACCAGCCGCCAGTTGAGGCGGATCGAGCCGTCGGCACTCGCGCTGCCCCAGCGGGTGGCGGCCGAACTGAGGCTCAAGCGCTTCATGCGCACGTTCAGGCGTGCGGCAAAGAGCTGGCAGCGTTCGTCGAAGACCCGCCGCGCCTGCCGCTGCAGCCAGCTCTGCACGACATCGCGGATCTGCGCCGGTGCGGCGCCCTGCGGCAGCCCGAGGTGCAAGGCGCCGGTGCCGGCGTCGAGCACGGCGCCGCTGGCCCGGGCATCAAGGCGGACGACGACGGTGCGGCCGAGAAAGGGCAAGGTCGTGCCGTCGCGCCAGTCGACGCGCGCGTCCGACAGGCGGCGCGCTCGCTCGCGCTGCTCGTGCAGCTTGCGCAGGATCCACTGGGCCTTCTCGCGCAGCGCGGCTTCGACATCGCCGATGCCGACCCAGCGCGGCGCGCTCACCGTCAGCCCGTCGGCGCTGATCGCGAAACCGATGCTGCGCCGGCGCGCGCGGCGCAGTTCGTAGGCGACGAGGTGCTCGCCGAATCGGATGTCGCGCTGCCCGCGGGGGTGGCGAAAGACGCTGGCCGATGGCGGCGCTTCATCGAACAGCGAGAGCTGGCTCGGTGGCGGAGCGGCAGGCGGGGCGGCAGACGCAAGCGGCATGAAGGGCGATTCTAGTTTCGACCCTCACGACCCCTCACGCTCATCGCGATACGGCGCGAACAGGTCGCGCAGCGACGACGGCGCCGGCTCGCGTGCCGACAGCGAACGCTCGATCTCCAGCAGGTGCCGGCGCATCGCCGCTGCCGCGCCGGCGCCCGGGCCGCCGAGCGCCGCCAGCAGCTCGGTGTGGCGGTGCGCCGCGCAGGCCGGCCCGCTGCTCGCCTGGTACAGCACGATCAGCAGCGAGGTCGTCGGCAGCAGTTCGTCGAGCAGGCGCAGGAAGACCGGGTTGCCGTCGATCTGCGCCAGCAGCCGGTGGAACTCGCCCGACAGCCGCACCGCTGCCGCGCTGTCGGTGCGCGCATCGGCGTCGGCCTGCTGGCGGATGATCTCGCCCAAGGCGGCACGCTGCGCTTCGCTGAGGCGGCCTGCCAGCCGGCGCGCGATCTCGCACTCGACGACGCGGCGCGCGTCGAACACATGCGCCGCTTGTTCGCGCGTCGGCTGCGGCACCTGCGCCCCGCGGTTGTGCTGCAGCTCGACCACCTGGTCCTGAGCGAGCCGCTGCAAGGCCTGCCGCACGACCGTTCGCGAGACCTCGAAGCCGGCCGCCAACTCGGCTTCGCGCAAGCGCGTGCCCGGTGCCAGCCGGTGTTCGACGATCGCCGAGCGGATCGCGTCGTAGACGCGCTGCGTGGCCGTCGGCCCGGTCATCGGCCGGCGCGGCGCCGCCAGAGCCAGACGACGCCGAGCGTGACGGCCATCACCGCGAACGAGACGACGGTGGTCACCGTCCCCAGGGCATAGATCACCGGCGTGGTGACGGTCGTCGTCAGCCCCTGCAGTTCGAGCGGCAGCGTATTGAGGTCGCCCATCGCCTGCGACGAACGCGCGATCTCGTCCCAGCTCAGCGTGAAGCCGAACATGCCGATGCCGACGAGGCTGGGCCCGATCAGCGGCAGCAGCACATGGACGAAGCTCTGCCACGGCGTCGCACCGAGGTCGCGAGCGGCTTCCTCGTAGGCCGGGTTGAAGCGGTTGAAGACCGCGAACATGATCAGCAGGCCGAACGGCAAGGTCCATGTGAGCTGCGCGCCGAGGCCCGACGTGAACATGCCCAGCGCCGTGCCGTAGCCTTCGAGCAGCCCGGGCGCATAGGCTTCGAGCACCACCTTCAAGCCGCCGTCGAGCAGGCGGAACATCAGCCCGATGCCGAGCGAGACGATGATCGACGGCATGATCAGGCTCGCCACCACCACGTAGAACAAGGCCGTGCCGCCGGGCAGCTTCTTGCGGTAGGCCAGGCCCGCGAGCAGCGCGAGCAGCACGGTGAAGACCATCACCACCGCGCCGAGCACGAGCGAGCGGCGAAACGCACCGCCGATGTCGACCACGCCGATGCCTTCCCACAGCTTGGCGAACCAGTGCAGCGAGACGCCGCGCAGCGGAAACGTCAAACCGCCTTCGGGGCCCTGGAAGCTGAGCACGAAGATCGCGAGCATCGGGCCGTAGAGGAATAGCACGAAGAGGCCGAAGAAGCCGGCCAGGAAGTAGAAGCTCGCCGGCCGCTTCACGTCAGAGTTCCTTGCGCAGGTCGACCAGCCGCATCAGCGCCATGATCATCAGCAGCACCACCGCGAGCAGGATCACCGCGTTGGCGGCGGCCGCGGGGAACTGCAGATAACCGGCCTGTACCTGGATGATCTTGCCGACGCTGGCGATCTGCTGCCCGCCCATCACGCCGACCGTCACGAAGTCGCCCATCACCAACGCGACGACGAAGATCGAGCCGATGATGATGCCGGTCTTCGACAGCGGGATGATCACGTGGCGCACCGTCTGCCAGCCGCTCGCGCCGCCGTCGCGTGCGGCTTCGAGCAAGGCGCGGTCGATGCGCATCATCGAGTTGAAGATCGGCACGATCATGAACATCGTGTACAGGTGGACGAAGGCCAGCACGACCGAGAAGTCGCTGAACAGCAGCCACTCCTGCGGCTGGCTCACGACACCGATTCCGAGCAGCACGTCGTTGACGAGGCCGTTGCGCCCGAGCAGCGGGATCCACGAAATCATGCGGATCACGTTGCTGGTCCAGAACGGCACGGTGCAGACGATGAACAGCACCGTCTGCGCCAGGGTCGAGCGAACGTGGAAGGCCAGGAAGTAGGCGACCATGAAGCCGATCAGCCCCGTGAAGAGCCACGTCAGCAGGCCGAACTTCAGCGTCGACAGGTAGGTCTTCGCGGTGACGCAGGTCTCGTCGCCGCCGCCGCAGCCGGTGAAGATGTCGAGGTAGGCCTGCGGCGTGAACGCCGGGATCAGCTCGTAGTCGGTCGCCCGCCAGAAGCTCACCGCGACGATCAGCAGCAGCGGCACCAGAAAGAAGACGACGAACACCGCCGCCAGCGGCGCCGCTTGCAGCCAGGCGACAAGAGCCCGTCGGTTCATGCGCTTGCCGCCTGCGGCAATCAGGCGGCTACGAACTCATTCCACTTCTGGACCATGTAGACGTTCTCGTCCATCAGCGCGTTCCAGCACGCGATGCCGCCCATGCGCGTCTCGTAGCTGCCGCCGTCGCGCACCGAGCCGGACTTGGCGAGCAGCTCGCCGCCCGGCGCCTTGATGTCCTGCGTGGCCGCCTTGCCTTCCATCCAGTAAGCCCATTCGTAGGCTTCCATCTTGGCCTTCGCGGTTTCGAGCACCGCGCTGTAGTAGCCCTGGCGGTTGAGGTAGGCGCCGGCCCAGCCGTCGAGGAACCAGTTGATGAACTCGTAGACGCCATCGGCCTTCTTCCCCGTCACGCTCTTCGGCACGCCGAAGCCCGCCGCCCACGCGCGGTAGCCTTCCTTCAGCGGCTGGAACGTGCAGGCGATGCCCTTCGTGCGAACGGCAGTGACGGCCGGCGACCACATCGACTGGATCACGACCTCGCCGCTGGCCATCAGGTTGACGCTCTCGTTGAAGTCCTTCCACAGCGCGCGGAACTGGCCGGCCTTCTTGGCTTCGATCAGGGTCTTGATCGTCAGGTCGATTTCCTTCTTCGTCATGTTCCCCTTGTCGGGGTACTTGTACAGGCCCATCGCCTCGACGACCATCGCCGCGTCCATGATGCCGATCGACGGGATGTTGAGGATCGCCGTCTTGCCCTTGAACTCGGGGTTCAGCAGCTCCTTCCAGCTTTCGATCGGGCGCTTGATCAGGTCGGGCCGGATGCCCAAGGTGTCGGCGTTGTAGACCGTGGGGATCAAGGTCATGTACTGTGTCGGCGTGGCGGAGAAGGTCTTCGCGTCGGGCTTCTCCAAGTACATCACCTTCTTCGGCGCGGTGCCCTGGTCGCCGACCTTCTTGCCGGCCACTTCGCCTTTGGTGAACAGCGTCGTGATCTTGTCGGCGTTCTTGATCCGCTTGGTGTCGATGCCCAGGAGGTTGCCGGTCGGGATGATTTTCTTCAGCGAAAAGTACTCGGTGTCGATCAGGTCGAACGAGTTCGGCGCGGTCACCGCGCGCTTGGTCACGTCGTCGGTGGTCACCGCGACGTACTGGATCTTGATGCCGGTGTCGGCCTCGAACTTGTCGGCGATCTTCTTGTCCTGGTTCACCGCCGTGCCCAGGTAGCGCAAGGTGATCTTCTCCTGCGCGTGCACGTACGGGAAACCGGCGATGCCGGTGGCGGCAGCGCCGGCGGTCTTCAACAAATGGCGACGGGTGGTCATGGTGGTGGCTCCTGGCAAGAGATCAAGCTTCAAGGGATCAAGCTTCAAGGACGTGGGCGTCGGCCTCGGGCCAACGCATCGCGACGCGCTGGCCGGGCTCCAGCGGATGCGCGTAGTAGGTGTTGTCGGCCAGCGCGGCGACCCAGGCATCGCTGCTTTCGTCGTCGAGGCTGGCACTGCCGGCAGCGGCCTGGCTGCCCACCAGATGCACCTGCACCTGGCTGCCCTGGTATTCGATCGCACGCACCGTCACCGCCAGGCCGCCGCTTTCCAGTGGGCCGAGTTCGATGCGGTCGCTGCGCACCGCCACCTTGCCGGTCGGCGTGTCGATCACGTTGTGGGCGCCGATGAAGCGGGCGACGAACTCGGTGCGCGGCTGCTCGAAGACCTCGCGCGCGCTGCCGGCTTGTTCAATGCGGCCGTGGTTCATCACGACCACCAGGTCGGCGAGCGCCATCGCTTCTTCCTGCGAATGGGTCACGTGGACGAAGCTCATGCCCAGCTCGCGGTGCCAGCGTTTCAGCTCGGCGCGCATCTTGATGCGCAGGAACGGGTCCAGCGCGGACAGCGGCTCGTCGAGCAGCAGCACGCGCGGCTGCATCATCAGGGCGCGCGCCAACGCCACGCGCTGCTGCTGGCCGCCCGACAGCGCCGCCGGCAACCGTGCGGCATAAGGCGTCATCGCCACCAGTTCGAGCAACTGGCCCGCCTTGGCTTCGCGCTCGGCTTTCGCGATGCCTTTCATGCGCGCGCTGAAAGCCACGTTGTCGAGCACCGACAGGTGCGGGAACAGCGCATAACTCTGGAACATCATCGCGGTGCCGCGCTCGGCCGGCGACAGGTGCGTGATCTCGCGGTTGGCGAGCACCACATGGCCTGCGCTCGGCGTCTCGTGGCCGGCGATCATCCGCAAGGTCGATGTCTTGCCGCAGCCCGAAGGCCCGAGCAGGCAGCAGTAGCTGCCGCCGGCGATCTTCAGGTCGATGCCGGCCACCGCAACAGCATCGCCGAAATATTTGGCGAGTGAGATCAGCTCCAGGTCGGTGCGCGTGCTCATCGAAGGCACGCTGTTCGCAAACGGCGTGCCAGACTGAATCCTCGGCCCGCGGCTTGCTCGCGATGATTGTCGACAATCGAAACGGCGCTATCGGCGTGCCGCCTCGGGTGGCCGCTGCCAAAGTGCGCCCACTTTGTATGCAAAGCGCACCGTCCTGGGCTGAAGGATCACGATGAAACTGCTGCTGCTGAACCCCAACACGTCGGCGACGATGACCGAATCGATCGCCGCCGCGGCCCGCCAGGTCGCTGCGCCGACGACGACCATCGTCGCCCGCTCCTCAGCCTTCGGCCCGGAATCGATCGAAGGCCACTTCGACGAGGTGTTCGGCGCCGCCGGCGTTGCCGAACAGGCCCGGCTGGCGGCCGGCGAAGGCTTCGGCGCCGCCGTCATCGCCTGCTTCGGCGACCCCGGCCTCGATGCCGCGCGCGAAGCACTCGCCGCACCGGTGCTCGGCATCGCCGAGGCGGCTTTCCATGCGGCCTCGTTCGTCGCCACCGGCTTCTCGGTGGTGACGACGATGGCCCGCACCGTCGTGATGGCCGAGCGGCTGGTCCAGCGCTACGGCTTCGAGCGCGTCTGCCGCGGCATCCACGGCACCGACATCCCCGTGCTCGCGCTGGAAGCGGTGGATGAGAGCACCGTCGCCCAGATCGAAGCCGCCGCGCGCCACGCGCTGGCGGCCGACCGCAGCGAAGCCATCGTGCTCGGCTGCGCCGGCATGGCCGGCTTGTGCGCCGAACTTCAGCGGCGCCTGGGCGTGCCGGTGATCGACGGCGTGGCCGCCGCGGTGAAGTTCGCCGAAGCGCTGGCCTCACTGGGCCTTTCGACCGCCAAGCGCGGCGACTACGCCGGCCCGCTGCCCAAGCGCTGGGCCGGCTGGGCGGCAGGCTTCGGCGAAGCATCGGGCGGATAGGCCTCGGGGTCGAGCCGCCGCATCTCGCCTTCGATCCAGGCTTCGACCTCGCGCATCAGCTCGTCGCTGTCGCGGCCAGCGCTCGGGATCGGCCGGCCGATCGAAACGTCGATGACGCCAGGCCGCAGCAGGAAACTCTTGCGCGGCCAGCAGCGCGCCGAGGTCGCGGCGATCGGCACGATCGGCACGCCGGTCGCGATCGCCAGCCGCGACGCGCCGCCCTTGTAGACGCCCTGGCTGCCGCGCGGCGTGCGCGTGCCTTCGGGAAACATGATCACCCAGATCCCTTCGGCAAACAGCCGGCGGCCTTGTTCGGCGACCCGGTTCCAGGCCTCGGCGCGTTTGCTGCGGTCGATGTGGATCATGTCCAGCCGCCCCATCGCCCAGCCGAAGAACGGCACATACAGCAGCTCGCGCTTGAAGACGTAGGCGAGAGGGTGCGGCATGATCGTCGGGAAGGCGAAGGTCTCCCAGGTCGACTGGTGCTTGGGCGCCAGCAGCACCGCCGAATGCGAGTCGGCCGCGTTCGGCAGGTGCTCCAGCCCATGCACGCGGTAGCGCACGCCGCAGATCACCTTGGCACCCCAGATCGCCAGCCGCAGCCAGCCGATCGTCGGCCAGTACAGGCGCGGGCCGCGGACGAAGATCGACAGCAGCAGCATGCCGAGCGCCCACGGGATAACCGTCATCGCCAGCCAGAGCACGAAGATCGCCGAACGCAGCGCCCAGAAGGCCCGCTGAACACCCATCAGGGCAACCCCCCGCTCTCCGAATCGACGACGTGGTCGCGCTGGAGCAGGAACTCGGCGAACGCGGCCAGGTCGGCGTGGACGCGGGCGCCGGGGGCCTGGGCCAGCATCTGCTGGATCTCGCCATCGCCGAGTTCGGCGGCGCGCCCGGTCAGCACCAGGTGCGGTTCGCAGCCGGCGGCGTGGGCGGCGACCAGGTCGCGCGCCACGTCGGTGACCATCGGCACCAGCCGCAGGTCGACGCCGTAGCGGCGGCCGATGTCGAGCATCATGCCGGGCAGCGGCTTGCGGCAGTCGCACTGGTCTTCGGGCGTGTGCGGGCAGAAGAAGACCGCGTCGACCCGGCCGCCCTGTGCCATCAGCATCTGGTTCATGTGCAGGTGCACGGCGTTGACCGAAGCCATGTCGATCATCCCGCGGCCGATGCCCGACTGGTTGGTCGCCACCACCGCGTGCCAGCCGGCGTGGTTGAGCCGCGATACCGCTTCGAGCGCGCCCTTGATCGGCAGCCACTCTTCGGGCGCTTTGACGTGGTCCTCGCGAAACTCGTTGAGGATGCCGTCGCGGCCGAGGATGACGACCTTGGTCGAGTACATCGTCAGCTCGCGAGCCGCGAAAGATCGGCGACGCGGTTCATTGCCGCGTGCAGACGCGACAGCAGCGCGAGCCGGTTGGCGCGCAACGCGGCATCGTCGGCGTTGACCATCACGCTGTCGAAGAAGGCATCGACCGGACCTTTCAGCGCCGCCAGCGCTTGCAACGACGCGGTGTAATCGGCGCGCTCGAAGGCCGCGTCGGCCATCGGCACCGTGCCGGCGAGCGCATCGAAGAGCCGGCCTTCGGCCGGATCGGCGAACAACGCCGGGTTCAACGCCGCCGGCGCTGCATCTTCGCTCTTTTTCAGGATGTTGCCGACGCGTTTGTTGGCCGTGGCCAGCGCCGGCGCTTCGGGCAAGGCGGCGAAGGCGCGCACCGCCGCCAGCCGCTGCGGGATATCAGCCCAGCGTTCGGGGCGCAGCGCGATCACCGCGTCGACTTCGTGCGCGCTGTAGCCGAGTTCGCGCAGGTAGCCGACCAGTCGCTCAAAGAGGAACTGTGCGACCTGCGCCTGGGCCTGGCCATGCGTGGCTGGAAAGGCGGCGAACGCGGCCGCGACGAGCTGCGGCACGGCCAGCGGCAGGCCGCGTTCGACCAGCATCCGGATGACGCCCAAGGCATGCCGGCGCAATGCGAACGGATCCTTGTCGCCGGTCGGCACCTGGCCGATGCCGAACAGGCCGGCCAGCGTCTCCAGCTTGTCGGCCAGCGCGGCCGCGATGCCGGCTTCGCCGCGCGGCAGCGCATCACCGGCGAAGCGCGGGCGGTAGTGGTCTTCGACGGCGAAAGCGACCGCGTCGATCTCGCCGTCGTGGCGCGCGTAGTAGCCGCCCATCACGCCTTGCAGCTCGGGGAACTCGCCGACCATGTCGGTCAGCAGGTCGGCTTTGGCGAGTAGCGCGGCGCGGTCGGCCAGGCTCGCGAGCGTGGCGCCGCCGAGCTGTTCGCCGATTTGCCTTGCGATGACTCGCACCCGTTCGACCCGCTCGCCCTGGCTGCCGAGCTTGCCGTGGTAGACGACCTTGGCCAGCGCCGGCACGCGCGATTCGAGCGTCTTCTTCCGGTCCTGGTCGAAGAAGAACTTCGCGTCGGCCAGCCGCGGGCGAACGACGCGCTCGTTGCCTTCGATGACCCGGCTGGCGTCGGCCGGGCGGATGTTGCTGACGACGAGGAAGCGCTCGGTCAGCCGGCCTTCGCCGTCGAGCAGCGGGAAGTACTTCTGGTTGGCCTTCATCGTCAGGATCAGGCATTCCTGCGGCACCGCCAGGAACTCGGGCTCGAAGCGGCACAGCAGCACGTTCGGGCGCTCGACCAGGCCCGTCACTTCATCGAGCAGCGCGTCGTCGTCGATCGGCCTCAATCCTTGCTTCGCGGCGGCGTCAGCGAGCTGGCGCACGAGTTCGGCGCGGCGCTCGGCGAAGCCGGCGATGACGGCGCCTTCGTCGTTCAATTGCGCCGCGTAGCTGTCGGCGTCGCGCAGCTCGATCGTCGCCGTCGCCGCTTCGAAGCGGTGGCCACGGGTCGTGCGGCCGGATTGCAGGCCGAGCGCGGCGACCGGCACCACGTCGGCGCCATGCAGTGCGACCAGGCCGTGCGCCGGGCGGACGAAGTTGACGCTGGTCCAGCCGTCGGCGAGCTGGTAGCTCATCACCTTCGGGATCGGCAGCTTCGCGATCGCCTCGGTGAGCGCTTTCTGCAGACCGTCGGCAAGCAGGGCGCCGCTGACGACGGTGTCGAGAAACAAGGCGTCGGCCTTGCCGTCGGGCTGGCGCTTCAGGCTAGTCACGACGGTCGCGTCCTGCCCCAGCGCGGCCAGCTTCTTCAGCAGCGCCGGCGTCGGCTGGCCGGCTGCATCCAGCGCCACCGCCACCGGCATCAGCTTCTGCTGCAGCGCCCGGTCCGCGGCCTTCGCGGCGACGCCGGCGACAAACACCGCCAGTCGGCGCGGCGACGCGAACGCGGTCACCGCTGCGTCCGCTGCCGCCAGGCCTTGCGCCTTCAGTCCGTCGGCCAGCAGCGAAGCAAACGCTTCGCCGAGCTTCTTCAGCGCCTTCGGCGGCAGCTCTTCGACGAACAGCTCGACGAGCAGGTTCTTCATGCTCAGGCCGCCTTCCTGGCGAGCTGAGCGGTCACTTCGTCGGCCCAGCCGCGCGGCGCCATCGGGAACCCGAGCCGCGCGCGGCTGTCGAGGTAGCTCTGCGCGACCGCGCGCGCCAGGTTGCGGATGCGGCCGATATAGCCGGCGCGTTCAGTCACGCTGATCGCGCCGCGCGCATCGAGCAGATTGAAGCAGTGGCCGGCCTTCAGCAGCTGCTCGTAGGCCGGCAGCGCGAGCTGCTGCTCCATCAAATGCTTCGACTGCTTCTCGTGCGCAGCAAACGCCGACAGCAGAAACTCGACATCGCTGTGCTCGAAGTTGTAGGTGCTCTGCTCGACCTCGTTCTGGTGGTAGACGTCGCGGTACTTCAGCCCATCAGTCCAGACCAGGTCATAGACGTTGTCGACGCCTTGCAGGTACATCGCCAGCCGCTCCAGACCGTAGGTGATCTCGCCGGTGATCGGCTTGCAGTCGATGCCGCCGACCTGCTGGAAGTAGGTGAACTGCGTGACTTCCATGCCGTTCAGCCAGACCTCCCAGCCCAGGCCCCAGCAGCCGAGCGTGGGGTTCTCCCAGTCGTCTTCGACGAAGCGCACGTCGTTGGCTTTCAAGTCGAAGCCCAGCGCTTCGAGCGAGCCGAGGTACAGCTCGAGGATGTTCGCCGGCGCGGGCTTCAGCACCACCTGGTATTGGTAATAGTGCTGCAGCCGGTTCGGGTTGTTGCCGTAGCGGCCGTCCTTAGGCCGCCGGCTCGGCTGCACGTAGGCTGCCCGCCACGGCTCGGGGCCGATCGCGCGCAGGAAGGTCGCGGTGTGGCTGGTGCCGGCTCCCACTTCCATGTCGTAGGGCTGCAGCAGCGCGCAGCCCTGCGCCGCCCAGTACGACTGCAGCTCGAGGATGATTTGCTGGAAACTGAGCATCGCGCGATGTAAGAAAACGCACGAGTTTACGGGGCCGCCGTTACCTCGGCCGCTATGCCGGCCGCTACCCAACCGTTACGCCAGTGGCGCCAGCCGCAGCCGCAGCCCCACCGGCGACATCGTCAGCGCCAGCCGCTCGCGCGCCTCGCCGCCGTCGGGCGTGTCGACCGCGACGATCTCGAAGTTGGCGAGCAGCATCGCGATCACCATCTTGATCTCGACCAGCGCCAGGTAGCGCCCGGGGCAGATCCGCGGCCCGGCGCCGAATGGCATCGCGACTCTCTTGGACGAGCCGGCGTCGGCGCCGCCGTCGAGCCAGCGTTGCGGGTCGAAGCGCTCGGGCTCCGGGAAGTGGCGCGCATCGAGCGCGCCGCCGCGCATCAGGAAGATCAGCAAGGTGCCGGCGGGCACCTCGACGCCGGCAACCGCGGTGTCGCGGTGCGCCTGCTGGACGATGATCGGCGCCACCGGCTTCAGCCGCATCGTCTCGTGCGCGCAGGCCTCGACGATGTCGAGCGCCGCCACCTGCTCCAAGGTCGTCGGCCAGCGCTCGCCGCCGAGCACGCGTTGCACCTCGGCGCGGGCGCGCGCCTGCGCCTCGGGGTGGCGCGCCAGCAGGTAGATCATCCAGGCCAGCGTATTCGCGGTGGTGTCCTCGCCGGCGAGCAGCATCGTCATCACGTTGCCGGCGAGGTCGCCATCGTCGAGCGCGCTGCCGGGCTTGTCGCGCGCGACGAGCATCGCTTCGATCAGGTTGCGCGGGCGTTCGCGCAACGACGGGTCGCGCGCCAGCCGTTCGCGTGCCTGGCTGATGAAGTCCTGGACGGCGCGGCCGACGATCGCGATCGATTCATCGACCCGCCGCTCGGCCGGCGTGCGCAGCCAGCGCCAGGTCTGGAACGGCGCCATCACGCGGCGGAACAAGGCCGGCAGCACCTGGTCGAGATGCTGCTGGATCACGTCGCCGTCGGACTCGATGGTGTTGGTGTCGACGCCGAAAGCCAGCCCCGAGATCGCGTCGACCGTGTAGCGCATCAGGTCGGCCTGCAGGTCGATCGGCGTGCCGCTGGCAGCCGCCCGCGCCCAGGCGCCGGCGAAGCGGCCGGTCACCTTCGCCAGCGACGGGAAGTAGCGCTTGATGTGGCCGGGGTCGAACGCCGCCATCACCATCGGCCGCTGCCGGCGCCAGGCCTCGCCGTTGACCGAGAAGAGGCCCGGGAACCCCATCCGCGCCGAGACATCGACGACGCGCTGGCTGCGGCCGATGCCGGCCGGCCGGTCGCGCAATGCGGCGGCGGTGGCTTCGGGGTCGGCAACGACGAGAAACTGGCGCGGCCCCATGCGCAGCCGGTAGAGATCGCCGCACTCGCGCCGCCAGCCTTCGAGCTGCTGGTGAAAACGCGCGGGGTCGGCCGCGAACATCTGGCCGACGAGGGGCAGGCCGGGCGGGCTGGGCAGGTCGCGCAAGCTGCGCAAGTGCGGTGCGACAGCGACAACGGGTTCAGCCATGCGCTTCTCCGAAAGTGGGTGGCTCATTCTGCCGCGCGCAGCCGCGCCAGTGCCAGCATCGACACCCCCAGAACAAGCAGCGGCCACAGGCCGGCGCGCGCCGCCCACCAGGCGTACGGCGTGATGCCGCTGCGCCCTTCGACGCGGCCGTCGAGCACGCCGCGCAGCAGCGGCGGCAGGCGGGCGACGACATGGCCGCGGTGGTCGATGACCGCGGTGGCGCCGGTGTTGGTGGCGCGGATCATCGGCCGCTCGAACTCCAGCGTTCGAAAGCGCGAGATGTTCAGGTGCTGGGCGATCGCGATGCTGTCGCCGAACCAGCCGATGTTGCTGAGGTTGGCGAACAGGGTCGGCGCCCGCGCCGGGTCGACGAAGCGCCGCGCCAGTTCTTCACCGAACAAGTCTTCGTAGCAGATGTTCGGCGCCACGCGCTGGCCGAGCACCGCGAACGACGGCGGGTTCTTGCCGCCGCGGTCGAAGTCGCCGAGCGGAATGTTCATCGCCTCGGTGAACCAGCGAAAGCCGGTCGGGATGAATTCGCCGAACGGCACCAGGTGAAACTTGTCGTAGCGGTAGTCGGGGTGGTTGGGGTAGGCGGCAGCGCCGCCGGACAAGCCGATCACCGAGTTGGTGTAGCCGTGCTCGAAGTCGCCGAGCGGCACGCCCACCAGCGCCGCTTGCGACGGGCCGGAAAAGCGCCCCCGCAACGCCTCCCAGTAGCCCGGCGCGGCCTCGGCGAGCTGGTCGGGCAGCAGCGGCACCGCCGTTTCCGGCGCGACGACCAGCTCGCCGCGCGCATCGCGCAGCGCCACCGCGACCCAGGCCAGCGCTTCGGGCAGGTGCTCGGCGGCGAACTTCTCGTCCTGCGCGACATTGGTCTGCAGCAGCGTGACGCTCAAGGATCCGGCCGGCGCGCTGAAGGTCGGCGGCCCCAGCCAGCCCGGCAGCGCGAGCAGCGCCGCCGCCGCGATGCCCGGCCACGGCCGGTGGCGGCGGGTCGAGGCGATCAGCGCCGCGATCAGCGCGAGCACCGCCCCGACGCCGTAGACGCCGATCCATGGCGCCAGCGCCGCCAGCGGCCCGTCGATCTGTGAATAGCCGCTGGCCGCCCACGGGAAGCCGGTGAAGATGACGCCGCGCGCCAGCTCGGCCAACAGCCAGGGCGCGGCGAACAAGGCGGCGTCGATGGCCACCCGCCCGCGCCGCCAGCGCGCGAACGCCGCCATCGCCAGCGCCGGGTACAAGGACAGCGCCGCCGCCAGCGCGAACACCGCCGCCGCCGCCGGCACCGCCGGCAGGCCGCCGTAGCGGTGCAGGCTGATGTAGAGCCAGCCGGTGCCGGCCAGCAGCCAGCCGCAGCCGAAGGCCCAGCCGAACAGCGCGGCGCGGCGCGGGCCGACCCGGGCCACGCTGGCGGCCAGCGCCGCGATGCAGGCCAGCGGCAGCGGCCAGACAGCGATCCCGGCGATCCCGGCCGTCTCGACGAAAGCCAGCGTCTGCAAGGCGCCGAGTGCGGCCAGCAGCAGCGGCCACCACCAGCGGCGGGTCATCCGCCGGCGTCGGCGTCGCTGCCGTCGGCCGGCACGCGCGAGACGCGGAACCAGCGCACCGCGCCGCCGCGGGTCAGCATCACCGTGAAGCGCAGCCCGGCGATGGCCAGCGACTCGCCGCGCCGCGGCACGCGGCCCATTTCATGCGCCACCAGCCCGCCGATGGTGTCGAAGTCGTCGGTCGGCAGCGCCACCGCGAAAGCGGCGTTGACGGCGTCGATCGTCACGTCGCCGGCCACCCGCTGGCCGCCGTCGGCGAGGGTGTAGATGCCGTTGTCGCGCTCGAGCTCGTCGAACTCGTCTTCGATTTCGCCGACGATCTGCTCCAGCACGTCTTCGATCGTCACCAGCCCGGCGGTGCTGCCGAACTCGTCGATGACGATCGCCAGGTGGTTGCGGTTCGAGCGGAAGTCGCGCAGCAGCTCGTTCAGGCTCTTGCTCTCGGGAATGAAGACCGGCGGGCGCAGCAAGGTGCGCAGGTTCAACTCGGGCGCGCGCTGCAGCTTCAGCAGGTCCTTGGCGAGCAGGATGCCGATGATGTTCTCGCGCTGGCCTTCGAAGACCGGAAAACGCGAATGGCCGGTGGTGATGACGCTGTCCAGCAGTTCGTCGTAGTCGGCGCCGATGTCGAGCAGGTCCATGCGCGGCGCGGCGACCATCACGTCGCCGGCGATCATGTCGGCCATGCGCAGCACGCCTTCGAGCATCAGCCGCGATTCGGGCTCGATCAGGTCGCGCAGTTCGGCGTCGGCCAGCGTCCTGATCAGCTCGTCCTTGCTGTCGGGGCCGGGCATGACGAACTCGACCAGGCGCTCGAAGAAGCCTCGTTTGTCCGCGTGCGGCGCTGGCTGGCCGCGCGCGGACCGGCTAGAAGGGGGTTCTGACACGAACGCTGCGTCGACGGTTTGCGACCGGAAGAAGATTACGAAGCGGAGAATACCGCAGGCGCTTGACAGGCCCGGGTGCTTGCAACACAGTCCTTCGCCCCCATGTTAGCGCCTCACCCTCGACCACTCGCCTTTTCGCCACTCACCATGACCCCAGGCCTG
>Ga0307513_10003240_pt1 | contig 22183 bp, 15 predicted proteins | sample 15_EM_MG_FD_202174 | JGI IMG/M metagenome (GOLD analysis project Ga0307513, IMG submission 202174) | Populus trichocarpa ectomycorrhiza microbial communities from riparian zone in the Pacific Northwest, United States - 15_EM | ecosystem: Host-associated > Plants > Roots > Unclassified | place... | reverse complement strand
AAGCGAAAGTGCAATCAAAACTGATTTCTCTTGCTAATTGGCTAGAGAGCCGGGTTGTGCTGCCCAAGATGGTATAGTCATGCGAGTCACCACATTGGCAACGGTCTGTATAAGACCAGATTCTACGATAGCAGAACCAATGAACGAAAAGAATCAAAAAAAGAAAAAACGCCCTTGAAAACACCGATCAATGTACTCGAGTACAAGTGTGGGGGATAAGAAGCTGATAGGCTTGGGCATGGGCAAATTCATGGCAACGCCGTTTCCCCCCCTCTATCCGCCTGTATGCGCCCCAGCTATCAGATGCTTGTTAATGAAATGCGTGCACATATTGTGCAGGATGAACCTCCTACCATAAATCGAGATTTGTAGTTACTTTTTCATAGATCCTCTTAAACAGAGTTTATAGGACTAGAGAGCTAATTTTGAGAAATTACATACAGAGTTCTTCTCTAAAAACCCCGTTTTGTTGAGCCCCGTTCGTAATTATTCTGCTCAAATGAGGGCCGATTTCAGACTTTGGGTGGCATCTAGTAAATGATACTATTAATTCGAGTTTCCAGGGTGCATGAGTATTGACAGTCTTTCATCCAGCATTGCAGCCGCTATTTCAAGGAGCGGCGCCACGGCCACGGCTGAGCCTTGATCTGTTACGTGTCGTATAAATTGGAACCCGCTGCTGCATTGCTCGCTCGTTATATCCGCCGTCCCAAACGTTTCCGGGGTTTTGCTCCTCCTTTGACAAGAATCCCGCCCTCCCGACAAAAACTCTCATAATCCTTCGGGTCAACGAACTTCAAGAAAAGCCGGTTTAACATCCAAATGAACATCACCTTCAGTCTGTTTGCTTGCGCTGGGCTCAAGGTCCTCTGTTGCTTCACATCTGCAGGTAGAGCAGAGCCCGAAATCATCCATCCGCCCGCAAGGACCGCCCTCGAGCCTTCGGAAAGGCCCATCATGCAATTGACAGATCTGCCTCCGTCCTCTACAGCAACTCAGACTCCTAGCGAACTTTCCTCAGTGACCGGCCCAGTACTGGTCCGGCACTCCTAGAAAAAATAACTTAGTTCTCAGTATGTTTGGCCCTATACTACTACCGCGACAAAAGATCCATTATCAGAAGCTGTCCAAGTTCTTTCACTAACAGTGGGCAAATACAGATGGAGTATATGGGGAAGGGAGGGTGCCATTAGCACGGACTTGATCGGTGGATTAGAATATATTGCCTAGATGCTACCAGCCTTGTCGTCGTCCACACTGTCGGGGTTATTTTGGGTGTCCGGAGTAGTGGAGAGTCTATTTCTAAGAATCAAATAATTTTTTTCCTTTCCTTTCTTCTCTCCGATAAAACTCTGATCTAGCTTGGAGTTTCAGAAACTGTTCTGTGATAACTTGCTTTTTGGCCCTTGAGCGATGTATAAAGTTAGCGCCGTTAGAAAAGTTCGGGGACAAATGCCTGAATAAACCAAAAGTCCCACCTTTTAGCATCTAAAAAACAAAAACAGGGCAATTTCACTTGATTAATTTCACTAACATCACAGCTTCTACCTAGAGTACCCTGTAAAAGTTTACATATTTTTTCGGAACCCTTAGGATGAATTATGCTGCATACGGTATTCTAGTTAGTAATTGGGAACGAATGCCGAGACACCTACTTCACCTACTTTAAACTTTGTGATTCAACAAGCTGTGCAAAGATACCCGATTAACTTACATATTGAACTACTAAGTGCAAGAGACCCGGATATCTAATTACCACCACCTCAAGAAGTGTCAACCCAACATAGAACTACCCAGAGGCTCTACCAGTTCAGTGTATTGAATTCAGGGATAGCACCTAATTTTTTTAAATTTCGGGGAATAGTCTTATCGGGCATTCTAGCGTTGGGGCACCCCGAAGTATGCCATATTTGGTGTGTTTTGGCGTTTGTCCCCGAACTTTCCCAGCGTAAATTTTATGATCATGTTAGAAACGATACGCCGCACCTAGGGCCTAATAAGCTGTGGACGGAAAATAACGTTTACGCGGCAGCTAATTAGGTACGCAAGGTGCTAGGAATAGCTTTACTGAGAACAAGAGATAAGAAAGACGAAATAAGAGCAGTGGTAAGGCCGGGTTGATTATTTTGGTTGACTAGAAGAAAGAGGTTTGTGTGAGAGAGAAGAAGGAGGAGAATTTAAAAGACGGAAGAGACCCGCTACCAGTGGCGACCGAGGTAGCTCCATGACTAAGCATCCCAGGTCCGGCATAACCCAACAAATTTGAGCGGGGTATACCGGTATCTCTAGTGATGTACGGTATATTTTCGAGTAATGTATTGTGAATCACCATCGCCCTGTAATCATCCAACTTTGGCGGGAAACAAAAATGTGATTTCACACCAGCATACCAGTGGACGCTGGATGGGTGTAAATAATCGCCGCAGCTTGCATTGCACGGCTGAAGTGGTCATAGGAATGGAAAGTCTATCACAAAAACCAGTAGATATCCTAGAAATCAAAATTTGAACGTTAGATGGATGATGCAGTAGTAATAATAATCCGGCTTCCACGATAATTCCCTAGCCATCTACCAGGAATAGCCCTAAATTGGACAAAGTTCTAGCCCGAAAGAAAAAAGTCTGGATAGTCCCCGGTTCTCGGGTAAATCGCCTGTGAGTGCGTAGCAACCTGTACCGTAGTGTTGGGTTTCCGCTCCTATGCGCTAAAATTTCCCGGGAATTGCTTTACAGGACTTATTTTTTTTTTAGCAGCTGGGATAATAATGACATTGTTATAATAATATTATAATAACTCACGTGCTTACTCTCCGCGAGATTAAGTCCTGAGACAACGGGGGCAACCACAATCCGTCCCAACACTCAACCATCTGCCTTAGGTGCCGTAAGCCTGGATTGGTGCTCCCTTTATAGTTATTGTAGTGAAACACCATTGTAAACGATCGTAGTACCAAAGCGACTCAGGTCAATACAACAGTCAAAATGAAAGGTCCTATTATCAAATCCCATGCTCCTAGAAATGAGGGGCATAAATATACGGGTCCCAGTATTAATAGTCACTATAGCTGTGGCTGCAATTGTGATCACCATTGTGATTATCATGATTGCGGTTATCATGATCGTGGTTGCGCCAGTTATCCGAGGACTTAATCTCACCGCGAGCACGGGAGGCGTTGTTAATCTGGGTTATTAAGAAAAAGAACGCTACATGGGTCGGTCCAGCCGCAGAATGATGGAAATTTCGCATCCCTTCCTCTCTGAGGTAAACGACATCGTATCATCTAGTCAGTACTATGGCCGGTAACCACGAGCGAATCTAAGATGCTGATATTTTTCTTCCTGTTTTTTTATCTGCATAGCAGACGATATCAAAATGGGCGCTAATAGCTGCGGTATCACGGGATGGAACGCGAATGCCCGGGAGCACAAAACACTTCAAAGGAAAATTCTAGTTCTACCACGACACAGTAGGAACGCTGCATATGGGTTTCTTCCTTTGGAATGCAATGGCCCCAGCGAGGTTTGTCAACAGCTAGAACAATTTCAATGCCCTAATTCTCCGGATAACCAACAAAACTGAGAGGAATCCACACCCTTTTCTATCCGCGACCTTCAACCATCTTCGTTAGTGACCTCTTACCCTTCACCCCATCGTCCTAAAAACCGTTGTGAAAACTCACAATGATACTTAACCTGGAAGCACGGAGTCAGCATAAAGCGTGCAGCACACCTCAAAACAGCAGGCGGGGACCCTTCACTAGTCTTCACCGCCGGGTTTACATAAACCGGCCTACCAATCATAGACACCATAAGGGCATACGCAGCATCATCAAACGCCTTGAGCAGAGGCCCACGAGTCTTCCCCCGCAACGGTCCTCCCTGACGTGCCTTATCTTCACTGAACTCTCTAGCAACAGCATCGAACTTCTCCCCATTTGCGAGTTGTTCCAGAATGGTTTCCATCTTTCTGTGCTTCTCGCAGAGGATGTGGCAGATATTTATGGAGGTTGCGAGTTCGAGCTTTTCGGATTTGCTATCACCCCTCCCAGTGGCCACAGACGAGGAGGCATCCCCGGACTTGTCTTTGGAGTTACCAGATTTGTTGTTAGATCGACTGTCTGTTTGGGATTTTCCCATGATCGTTAGGTAGCTGGTAAGTGGGTGGCTGAGGAATACGAGGTTTGGGATCTGGCAGGGGTGTTGGGCGACGCTGGAATAGAATGTTTCCCCGGCGTTACTTAGCTTTCTTTACTGGCCTTAGTGAAGATACCCCAAGAACTAAGAATGATACTGGGACGTCCATTGCACTAGCAGAATTTCCCCCTTTGGATTAAGGGGAGAAAGGGAAAATAGAACAAAAAAATTATCTTTCAACCCTCAGTTGAGATAGATAGAAAGAAAAATATAATAGACCTAGGAGAGGCACCTCACCGCCCTAGTGAGATTCTCAATTATTCAAGTCCTTATAGTGTAGTATCAGCAGCGCTGGATGCGTGTTCTATCACTCGGGAGTCGGGTGCTTTTGGGGTTTGGAGTGAGAATAAGGTTTACTAACGTGCAGAGCATTTATTGTGCTAGTAATTGAAGAGCATCTAATCACTATTATTGCACACTAAAATATAAGTTACAGTGTTTCACAAGACCCACCACAGGCGATAGGCCAGCGGAGAAGTCCCCGCCACATTACAGTCATGGCTCGCAGTTACCACGATTACTAATACAGTATTTCAGGTCTTGTAACACGGGCCCAAGTGGGAAAGACCCAAAAGCGACGCGGTGGGCCAATTGACGCTGGGAAAAGCAAAGATTTCCCAATATCCTCCTATATAAACGCTTATCGCTATGTAGAAACGGGCTTGGGAAATATGCCCAGCTAGGTATGCAGGGACCAAGCATTGGCGGGAAACGCTGCTTGGTGGAAGGTCTACTTGCGATTTATATCGCGCACTTCACAATTACGGCAATGATGATGAGGACGGGGAGTGAATTGTTTCAGAAGTCTAGTCTGTTACTATTAGTCACAATGGGATTTTGCAACAAGATCTCGAGAAAGAGACAAGACACAAACTGATATTGCCATTGGAGGTCACTAGATCACTAGAAAGTAGCGCACTCTAGGAAACAGGTTGTTTTTATAGTTTGATACCCTTGAGAATTCCTCTTCTGACCCTTCTCCTTTGTTCTCCAATCCTTAGAGTAGAGCAGGAGAAAAGCCGGAATAAGATAGCGATAGCTTTATTAGCTAACTAAACGAGAGATCCATAGCATAAGCAGAAGAGGGGAATAAAAGGCTACTTGTAGAATTCTTGGGGAATTACAACCCAACACCACCTAGGAGCCCATTTTTCACTATATATTTGTGCCGGTCAGTTAGAGAGAGCGGAGTCTAAGGATGGGCAAACCTTGTGAGAAAGGACCATTATTTTCATTAGGGATATGAACCAGGAATTTCCCGATCCACACCTGTTATGTCCAAGCATTACTAAATTGACTAAGCTCTACTAAAGTTGTTACAAACTATGAAGGGTGTAAAATACAAGCCTAATGAAGGGTAAATTTCCTCAAATGCGAACTCATCGACCTAACTGTAAAACAATACTGTCCATTTTATGCCCCTCACTCCTCTAAAATATAAAGCTTTCCCCCCTTCGTCCACCTCAGGCCCACACTTCCAGTAATGAAATCCTAATTGATGGATAGCAAACCCAAAATCAAACCAGAGTGCACCACAGAATAGTAGAATGCGTACCATAGTAACGATATCATTTTTTCAGAAAGAGTTCATCACTCACACCGTCAATATTGTATCATGACGACAGCAAATATCGCTCGGTGAACCGCTAGTCAGAAAGGCTAGTACGGGGTCTCCTTTTCCTCTCAATGTTCTTTTCAGACCTCTACCTCTTTTCAAGCCAGATATTAGTTAGGACCAGTAGGTGTTCTCCCTCGTTGTTATTGTTCTTCCTATGTAGTTTCTTTGGAGATCTTTGTTCCTAGATTACTTATTGAGGGCATTGGGCGCATTGGGCGGATTGGGTAGTTTAGGTCTGTGCCAGCCACCCCACTCTATGGCTGGGCTATACTTTTCTTATCATTCATGTGGACACAATTCCAATTAATAATCTTGACCATTTACTATTGCCGCTCCTCCATCTTTGGTATTACAGGTTGCTATAATACAAGCGGTCTCTGCTCTTTACCGAGTGATTACTAATGATCTCAGAAATTGGAAGATCCCTAAAGGGAGGTGTGTAGAGCAGCAATGAACCACTAAAGTGACAATAGTTGGTGCGTTGCTCGTTGGAATAGCTAGAAGCTTTATTCCCTTGACAGTGCTTATTGAGGTAGCACTTTTTTATATCGCTGTGATGCTGGGCTGCGCGTCGGTGACATAAGGGCTGTATAGATTTTCTATTGACGGGCACGGAGCACCGCAGAAACGGGAATAGTTGGACCCTTTGAGGGGGCCCAGACCTCCCTCCTTAGGGTCGCATTAAGGGGAGAAAGGGAAAAAACGTCCTCCAACCCTCCGCTGAGTCAAATTAAAAGGAAAATACGGCCAACCCCAAGTACGAGAGGCAACTCCAATGCCTCAGCATGAGGTCGGATTACTCAAGTTTGTGCGGTAGCCCAAGTTTTCACAGCAGGAGTGGGTTGTAGTTCGCTTAGTATATCATTCTCTGAAGAGGTGTGGGGTGTCTCTATCTATATGGCAAAATCTGAATCCCTAGAGCCACCCAGGTCCAGCAGTGTTCTCAACCGTCCAGGGCCCCGGTAGGGCCCTGCGGGGGGACTGCCAAGAGCCCCGGACGAGACGGGACGGCACAAGGTAGTCCGCCCTTGTCCGTGAACTCCCAGGACGGCCGTCATTATGAACGACGAGCTTCACGATGCGAGACAATTTCACGCAGAGGACGGCGGGCGGCGGCGGAAAACACAGGAAAACACCGGAAGACGGCGGGGGACGACACGGTGTCGTCCGTTCTGGTCCTTGGCTCCTACCTGTCGGGCAAGTTCAGAAAATGACTGGACGGGACGACACAATGCCGTCCGTCCTGGCCCTGGCCCAGGACGGACGGACTGCCCCGTTGAGAACACTGGACAACAGCCAACTACAGTCTCGGAAGCTTGCAAAAACCCTAATCTCGGGAGGTGCGGTAGGGCATCACCACGTTCTGCAAGGATTACCAAGGGGAGGGGCGGTCATGGACTGTACCTTCTCGCAGGAGCGACCCAGGGGAGGAACGGGTGAGAGAGCCTTCCGGCCTCTGCGATCTCCCTGGGGATATTTCTAGTTTGTTCTAGGTGCATGGTACGATCTGCTGGTTGATATCGGCAACTTAGGTGCCCTAGAACCGAAAGTGATTTGGCCAGAACCTAACCTAATCTTAGTCACCTTTTGTTACTATTATGAATGGCTGGCAGCTATAGTCTCCAAGGCGGGCACGACGAAAACCAGCAGCCGACAGACGGTCAAGGATGTTTGGCGGGCGAAGTGAACTCGTCAAAGTAGGGCAACAGGCAAAATTCCTGTTATCATACAGATTCCTACCCGCCACTCGCTACGAAGACTGTATCGTACCCTCTTCCGGAAATGGGTATCTGGAATAAAGGAGATTTTGAGAAGTGCAGGGCAGAAAGAGAGAGTATGGGATATCCGAGGTGGGGAGGGTGAAGAGGGGAGATGAGATATTGGGACTAGGGGTGAGCGAGGGAGTAGTTAGTTGGCAGAGGGGGGCGTGGAGAGTTATTGGAGAAGAGGAGAGGAGGGTGGGGTGATAGAGGAGGAGAAGGAGGGAGCTGAGGGGAGATTTTGTTCCTCAACCCATATAGTATCTGGGAATGAAAATTCCAGGAGCTGGTCCTTTACGCCGAAATTCCACGATCTTGTCATCCCCATTTCCAGCTGCTTTACGAATTAGCGAGTAGGCGATAGCATCCACTGGGGGTCCTATTTTTCCGGGGGCTAATGGGGAGGTAAGTTATGGATTGAATGAAGGCTTGTGATTGGGCGATGCATTATAGGGTGGTGCGGTGTATATGGGGCTCTACAATGTATGCGGGTGGAGTAGATGTCTTTTTACCATAGAAAACTCGGTGCGCAAGCGAGAGAAACCCCCATAACTGAGCACGAGTAAAAGGGAGCCTCGTCCGGCCCCGCTAGGCTAGCCGGGCAGCCAAATAAATGGCAAAAATAAAATAAAATGTCCCAACTTCCGCCGTAAGTTATCTTCTACCGGTACGCGAGTTAGACGGTGGTAGCTATCACGGTTAGTCCATAAGAGTGTTGCGGTGCCCCCTCCGAAAAAAAGTCTCGCGGGGGGTTGTGGATTTCCAAAGTCACATCCGTTGCCCGCATAATCGGAAAGAATCGAAGCCAAACTGTGGAAAGAGTAATTCCGTGTTTGGTTTATGATTGGTGAGCTGCTCATGGCGTCAACGGTAGCTGCCGTAAACCTACTCACTTCCATGTGACATCAAGTTGCTTTTCTTTACTCCAAATTTTCTGACGTTTGAATTAACGTTGAAAAAGAAAAAAGAAAAAGAAAAAAGAGACCAGAAAACACCTACTGTACCGTATGAGTACAAGAAACTACGGAAAGACAGCGTTCTAGGCTTAGGGGTACAGGGGGGGATTGGAAAATGCGCTAAGGAGCCGGGGGCCAACTTGCTGCCAGAAGAATGAATCACAAGAAGCCAAGGGACATCGGTCAACGTCTCAATCCACCCGTAACTCTACCCGGGAACGGGCACCGATTGGTATACCGTAAGTTGCTTGTGCAGCCAACAAAGGGGGTGCACACCGCGTCAGGGTCGGCCAATCAGCGCTTACTAACTTAGGAACAACACACAATCGAACCCGAATACCACCAATGATTGCGTTGCGATATAAATCTCGCTAGGGTGCCTAGTATATTATAGCACAATAAACAAACCAGCACAAATCCGTATCCATAATCGCTTTTTTCACAAGATCCTCACAGAGTTCGTAGAACCAAAGAGCTAAGTTTGAACAATTATATACAGAGTTCTTCTCTGAGACCCTCGTCGTTAGGGCCTGTTCGTAACTAGATTTGGTCGATATGAGGGCTGATTTTAGACTTTGGATGGTACTTACTAAACGATCCTATTAATTGGAGTTTCTAGGGTACATGAGTATTGACAGTCTTTCATCCAGCTCTGCTGTAGTGTTGTAACTTGAAGGTGTGGCCCCAAGGTAACGGCTGAGCCTTCATCTGTTACGTGTCGTATAAATTGGCTCCGGTTCCTTCTTTGCTCGCTGGTTCTATTCTTTGCCCTAAACGTTCACGGGGTTTTGCTTTTTCCCCCGCTAGGAATCCCATCCTCCCTACAAAAACTCTCATAATCCTTCGGGTGAACAAACTTCAAGAAAATTCAGTTTAACCTCCAAATGAACGTCACATTTAATATGTTGTCTTGCGCTGGGTTCAAGGTCTTCTGTTGCTTCACATCCGCCGATAGCTCAGAAGAGCCCAAAATCATCGATCCACCCGCAAAAGCCATCCTCGAGCCTTCGGAAAGGTCCGTTGTGCAATTGGCAGACCTGCCTCCGTCAGTTACAGCAACTCAGACTCCTAGCGAGCTTTCCTCAGTGACCGGCCCAATACTGGTTCAGAACTCCTAGAGAAAATAACTTAGTGCTAGGTATGTCTGGCCCTATGATACCGTTGTGACAAAAGGCCCATTATTAGAAGCGGCCTACGGATAAAGTTCTTTCATTAACAGTGGCCAAGCACAGATGGAGTATATAGGGAAGGGCAGGTGCCATCAGCACGGACTTGATCAGTAGATTGGAAGATATTGCCTCAGTGCTACCGCCGTGTAGTGGTCTGCACTATCAGAATTATTTTGGGTGTCCGGAGTAGTGGAGAGTCTATTTTCTAAGAATCAAATGATTTTTTTCCTCACTTTCTTCCCCCCGATGAATCCCTGATCGATCTTGGAGGCCCCTTTCAACCCCAGAAACTGCTCTGTGATACCTTGTTCTTTACCCTTGAGCGGTGTATAGACAGTATAGTGCGGTTTAGAAAAGTTCGGGGACAAACTCCAAAACAGACCAAGGGTGCCACCTTTTAGCATGCAAAAAAAAACAGGGCCTTTTCACTTAATTAGATCTTGTAATTTTACTAGCATCACAACTTCTGCCTAGAGTACCTTGTGCCAGTGAAAATTCACATATTTTTTCTGAAATTTTAAGACGAATTATGCTGCACACTCTGGCTGGTATGATAGTTAGAAACGAATGCCAAGACGCCTACTTCACTCACTTTACACTTTGTAATCCAACCAGTGTTGAGACTGCGAAACCGCGAAAAGGTGCCCGACCACACATCTAGCCACCAAGCACACGAAACCCAGATACCCAACCATCACCACCCCAAGTGCCAACCAAACATAGAATTATCCAGAGGCTCTATCAGCTCAGTATATTGAATTCAGGATAGCACCTTATTTTAAAAATTTCGGGGAATAATAGTCCTATTAGGCATTCTGGTGTTGTGCGCCTTGAAGTGTGCATTGTTTAGTGTGTTTGGCGTTTGTCCCCGAACTTCTCTACGGAGGTACAGGGCATAAGTTTTGTAGGTTCCACAAGCGAGGTTTGCTGCCCTCACCCCCTGTGTAACCTACAGAACTTATGCCCTCTACCTCCGTAAGGTATGACTCCGTTGGAAATAGTGCGCCGCACGCAAGGCCCAATAAGCCGTAGAAAGAAGAGCGTTTACGCAACCACTAATTAGGTACGCAAGATGCTAGGAGTAGCTTTACTGGAGGTGAGAAGAAGAGAGATGGGGAAGGCGGAATAAGAGTTGTGGTGAGACCGGGTTGAATGATTTGGTTCACCAGAAGAAAAAGGCTTGCGTGTGAGAGAGAGAAGAGAGAGGAGATTTTAAAAGACGGAGGAAAGACTGCTACCAATGACAACCAAGTCAGCCCCATGACTAAGCATCCCAGGTCCCGCATACAACCCGTGACCTATGATGCAGCGGGGTCGGTGGGTGTGTAGCTTGGGCGATGTATTATGAATCGCCCCCGCTCCGCAGCCATCCAAATTTGGCGGGAAACAACGTGTAATTTCACACCAGTGTACAGCCATCTACTCTACCTGGAAGAACGCTACATTGGACAAAATACTGTCTAAAAAACAAGGTCTGGACAGTCCCTAAACCTATGTAAATTGCCTGTGCTTAATCCCTTAGCAACCATTGTACTCGAGTACTGCGCCTTAGCACCGGTGCTGAGTTTCTGGTCATGTTGTCCGCGTTGCCATGTGTTTTTTTTTTAGCAGGCACCGCAGGGACCCGGGGGAGAGAATGCACAGGCAGGGATTCTGGGCCGTTGAGACACCTAGTTTACGACAGAACAAAAAAAGTAGAAAGTGCAACCAAGGCTGTTGAGCTCGTGCTATTTGCACAGCAGTCTTCGCAGTGCTCGAGTACCGTAAAATCTCGAATAATTGGCCTATGTGCTATGTCGTTGGAGTTGCCTCCTCTGGTAAGGTCTGGTGTTTTTTTGTTTTTTTATGTCTCTCAGAAGGGCTGAGCAGGTCTTTTTTTGCCGTGACATTTTGCACCTTTTCCAAGGTGGGGAATTCTCGACGACATAGCACATAGGCCAATTATTCGAGATTTTACGGTAGTCAGAATGAAACTGGGCGGGGGACGAACAGGGATCAGTTGCGAGTAATTTTTTGTACCCTAACCCCTAAGAAATACTTTTTTGTTTATTAAATACCGTGTGCTCTGAATTCCAGAATTTCCTTCTCTGGAAAGGGGGCAAAGAACACAGCAAAAACACAACCTCTTTCCCCCTTCCGAGACAGAAACAAAAAACAAAAAATTCTTGACCTTACTGAGAGGAAAGTCCAACGACATTGCACACTGTTCAATTATTCAAGCCCCCACGGTACCCCTGTTCGTCACCCGCCCAGTTTCGTTACAACTACGGTGAAGACTCCATTTTGGAGATCATGTCCAGCGATGTCGTATCTAAGACTACGCAGAGAAGGTTTAGCTGCATACAGAGCTGTTCGAGTTTTTACGGTATTCCTATTTGTGTTACAATAACCCACGTGCTTACTTACTGCGAGATGAAGTCCTCGGACAACGGGGGCAACCGCAATCCGTCACAACACCTAGCCTTCCGCCAGGGGTGCCATATGCCTGGATCGGCGATGCTCCCTCTATAGTTATTGTAGTAGAACATCATTCCGAACCATAGCGATATCACAACGACTCAAGTCAATTCCACAGTCAAAATGGAAGGTACTGTTACCAAATCCCATGCTCCTAGGTAGGAGAGACACAAATATACAGGTCTTAGTGTGAATAGTCATTATAGCTGTGGTTGCAATTGTAGTCGCCATTGTGGTTATCACGATGGTTGAATTTTGAGGGAGATTGCGGGTGCTCCTGTTGCTGAGGACTTAATCCCACCGCGATCACGGGAAGCGTTGTTAATACGGTATGGAGTGTTATTATTAAGAAAGGAACGCAACATTGGTCCGTCCAACCACAGGGCGGTGAAAATTTTGCATCCCGTCCGCTCTGAGGTAAACAACATCGTATCATCCGGTCAGTACTATGGTGGGTAACCCTGTGGGGCTCTATGATGCTGATATTTTTTGTCTTGTTTTTTTATATCTGCATAGCAGACAATATCGGAATGGGTGCTAATAGCTGCAGTATCATGGGATGAAGCGCGAATGCTCGGGAGCACAAAACACTTCAAAGGGCAATTGTAGTTACGCCACGGCACAAATAGCAACGCTCCATATGAGTTGCTTCCCTTGCAGAAGCAATGGCTCGCCTCAAAGAGGGCCATCAGCAGCTAAAACAATATAGATGCCCAAATTCTCTAGATGCCTAACAAAGCTAGGAGGAATCCGCACCTCCACACTCTGGCTATTTGCGACCTTCAACCATTATGCCTGCCATCTTGTCTAGTGACCTCTCTCCTTCACCCTATAGCAGCGAAACCCCTTGTGAAAGCTCACAATGATACTTAACCAGGAAGTAGGGAGTCAGCATAACGCGCGCGGCATACCTCAAGACAGCAGACTGGGACCCTTTACTAGTCTTCAGCGCCGGATTTACATAAATCGGCCTACCAACCATAAACACCATAAGGGCATAGGCAGCATCATCAAACCCCTTAAGCAGAGACCCACGAGTCTTCCACCCCAACGCTCCCTGACGTGCCTTATCTTCACTGAGCTCTCTGGCAACAACATCGAACTTCTCCCCATTGCGCGCCGTTCCGAACAGGTTCTATCTTCCTGTGCTTCTCCCAGAGGAGGTGGCGGACGTTATGGAGTTTGCGGGCTCGAGCTTGTTGCATTTGCTATCCCCCTTCGCAGTGGTCTTAGATCAGAAGGAGACATCTTTGGACTTGCCCTTGGAGCTACCAGTTTTGTTGTTAGATTTAGTGCCTGTTTCTGATTTTCCCATGGCCATTGGGCAGGTAGTGGGTGGGTGGTTAAGGATTTTGGGGGTTGGGGTCTGGCGGGGGTGTTGGGCGACGCTGGAATAGAATGTTTCCCCGACGTTACCCAGCTTTCGTTACGGGCCTTAGTAAAGATACCCCAAGAACTAAGAATGATACTGGGGCGTCCATTGCACTAGCAGAATTACCCCCTTTGGAGTAAGAGGAGGAAGAGAAAATACAACGAAAAAATTCTCTTTCAGCCCCAGTCGAGATAAATAGAAAGAAGGAAAGTGCAACGAACCTAGAAGGGGAAACCCAACGTCCTAGTGAGATTCCCAATTATTCCAGTCCTTATCTTACAGTACCAGCTGCGCCGGGGGCATATTCTGTCACTCGGGCGAATTTGAAGTTTAGGGTGAGAATAAGGTTCCACTAAGATGCAGAACGTTTATCGTGCTAGTAACTGAAGAGCATCCAATCACTATTATTGCACACTGCAATATAAGTTGGGGTGCTTATCAAGGCCTAGCATCGACGATAGCCCAGCGGGGAGGTCTCGGCCGCCTTACTGTGCGGCTCTTAGTCACCACACTTACTGGTGCAGTATTTCAGATCCTATAGCAGGGGCCCAATACGAAAAAGACCCAGAGACGACGTGGTGGTCTAATTGACGGCAGAAAGGCAGATATTTTCCAATGTCCCTCCTATATGAACGCTTATCACTATTGTAAGGCTATATAGAGACTTGCTTAGGAAATATGCCTAGCTAGGCGTACCGGGACTAAGTATCGGCGGGCAACATTGCTTGGTGGAAGGCCTATTGCATACTCACGGTTTATACTGCGCACTTCACAATTACGGTAATGATGATGATAGGCGAAAATGAATTGTTCCCGATGAAGTCTAGTTTGTTGCTATTTGTCACAATAAGATTTTGCAGCAGGATCTCGAGGAAGTGACAAGAGACGGGCCGGTATTGTCGCTGGAAGTCACTGGGTCACTAGAAAGTAGTGTGCCCTGGGGAGGCTGTTTTTATAGTTTGATCCTCTCAGTGTTCGCAACGGACGGACTGACGACATTTCGTCGTCCCGTCCCGTCCCCCCCCAAACCCGCCCGACAACCAGGACGGACGACATTTTGTCGTCCCCCACCGTCCCCCGTCGTCCCCCGTCGTCCCCCGCCGTCTTCCGCTGTTTTCCGCCGTCCCCTACCGTCCCCCACCGTCCCCGGGGGTCCTATTAGTTACGTGCCGTCCCCTGGCAGAAGTTGTCTCAGGTCGTGGGGCTCGTCGTCCTTGCTAATGACGGCCGTCCTGGGAATTCAAGGACGAGGACGGACTACATTTTGCCGTCCCGTCTCGTCCGAGGGTCTTAGCAGTCCCCCCACCGGGCCCTACGGGGCCCCCGGACGGCTGAGAACACTGTATGTTTATTAGAAAATCACTGGCTTTATCGGGGAGGAACAAAATGGAGGGGGCGGAAGCTTCCCAATCTCTCTCATCGGGCTCGGGAAGTAAGGGTTAGAGGTTATGAATGATTGGCAGCCATAGTCTCAAACGCGTGCAGGACGAAAACCGGAGGATGGCAGACAAACAGTGGTGTCCGGCAGTCGGGAGAGTGAATTCGCCAAAGCAGGGTAACAAAAAAGATGCTGTCAATGACTCCTACCTGTCACTCGTTATGAAGCCTACATCATGCTTGCCTCTGGAAATAAATATCTAAAATATGGATGTTGTGGACCCACCCAACCCAGCGAAAAAACCTCCTCTCATTTTCAGATAATCTGCGCCAGATATAAGCAGTGTTCCCAACGAGCCAGGTGGGCCGGGCCCGCCTATGGGCGGTATAGGCTTAGTACCGGCTCCCTGATAGGCCGACCTGCACGGCCTAGGCTAGCCCGCTATTAGCGAGCGGTCATATTGTCTCTACAGCAAAAATTCAAAGTAAATGTCTCCCTACTACCAAACAATGTTAAAAATGCAAGAACCATTTTGCTTTATTCGCAAAAAATACTAGAGATCGTAGGCCAATTAATTAAATTAATTGTAGAAAAACTGCTGCTTCTGTGGTGGGCCAACTGTGCAGTACCGTACTGGTAAGGTGACGACAGAATATCACGGGGTATCGATGGAATGGTGGTTCACCAACCATAGATGTTTTCTAATTACAAAATAACATTTAAGAAGCAGAGGGAGGAATGGTAAAATTTGACCGTGGTGACTCTGGAGGTGAATCATCAGGACATTCTTGAGATATTTGCTTATCACTCGTTGTGATTCCTTAGGAAGAAATATCCGGGGGTGAAGACGAAAAAAATAAAAGATGAGAAACTTGAAACAGGTGCGGGAATCAACATACCTTAAAGTGATCTGCTCTTCATGCTAACCACCCAGCCTATAGGGACCTATCAGGCCTGACAGGTTTTCGCAGGCCAGCCGAACCCGGGCTATATCGGCTTAGGCTATTTTCAGAGCGGTCTGGCCCGTTAGGAACACTGGACACAAGTACCCCATCAACGGGCCAAGAGGTTAAAGGAGATTTTTAGAAGGATAGGGTGGAAAGGGAGAACATGGGAGATAAGAGGGGAGAGGGGAGAGAGGGGGGATGTGTGTTTGTCGTTTCATAAGTTAAATGTCAAGAACCGGCACTTTACTCATAATTCAGACGATCCTGTCATGTCTATTTCCGGCTACCTCAAGAATCTGCGAGTAGGCGATAGCGTCCATTAAAAGTTCTATTACCTTAGGAACAAATGGGACGGGAAGTTATGGATTGAAAGAAGGTTTGTCATTTGGATGAAAGTAATAATGCAGTGTATGGGGGATCTTTATATAATGCATTTGGCCGTGCTGTAGCGGATGCCTTTTTACCATAGAAAACCTGAAACAGAAAGAGCACTGTAGAAAGCGAAAAAAAAGTGCCTCACCAGCCCGCCCTGCTACCCCTGAGACACTAAATACTTGAATTATGTCGAGAATTAGAATAAGGGCGGGAAGGAGAGAGGATAGGTATCATTGTGCCCAAAAGAAGAAGAAAGCAAAATGAATAATCTGGCGGTGGGGGGGGGATCGAGTCGCTCTTTTCTTTTCTTTTTCCTGAGGGCCGTAATGTAGGTACTTGTGGGCAGTCAGCTCGTGCTCTACGCCAAGTATCCGAGAGGCTTGAATGATGTCGAGAGTTACAGATAACAGACAAGAAATAGAAGTTGAATAAAAAGGTTACAAGTATCCGAACATGCTGTACTAAGGGGTATGCAAAAGTCGCGCGCATCTCCATTACATTTATGCGTAAACTGGTTTAGGAAATTCGAGTGATACCTAGTGTGAATTTTTTGGTGAGTGTCAGAAATTGTCAGAAGTAGAGATCGTTGTTGCATTCTATCGTTGTTCTATCAAGGGAAGAAGCGGAACAAGTATCGGGAATGAAAAGGAAGTTGCGATGAGGGGAGAAGGTGACGCGGCAATAGGCAAACAAGTTTGCATTCAACCATAGTTTCCAACAGAAATGATCCCTGGCGAGCCGGACTCTCTAAGCGTTGGGTCAGATGAAGAGCTTACACGACCGCTTATCGAGTGCAGAAAGTATGGAGGGAGCCTTACTGAAGGTGAGAGAGAGAGAGAGAGAGAGAGAGAGAAATCAGAGGTTAAACAAGAGTTGTGTTAAGACCAGTTTCATTGCATTCGTTTATGGTTGAGGGAGAGGACTGCTAGGAAAAGAGAAGTAAAGAGAAAGGAAAGAAAGGGAAGAGAGAGCAAAGACGACAAGCGAGCACCACAACCAATGACAACCAAGGCCTTATGACGAAGCTTCGGCCAACAACTCATGATATCCAACAGGGAGCAAAAGTCAGTGAAATTCGAGTGATACCTCGTGTGAATTTTTTCGTGGGTGTTAGAAATGGTCAGTGGCGAGCCGAGCCCTATAAGCCGTAGCCAGAATGAAGTCTTTGCACAGCCGCTTGTTAGGTAGAGAAAGTACGGGAAGAGCTTTATGAAGGTGAGAACAGGAGAGAGATCAAAGGTCAAATAAGAGGCGTGTTAAGACCAGTTTCATTGGTTTTGTTCACCGTTGAGAGAGAACTTGTTGAGAAAGAGGGGTGAAAAGAAAAGAAAAAATAGAGAGAGCAAAGAAGACAAACGAGCCCCGCAATCAACCGCAGCCAAGACGACCTTATGGCGAAGCTTCGGCGAACAACCCATGATATCTAACATTGAGGAGCAAAAGTGGGCAAAGGTTCGAGTGCTGACATGTGTCTACGCATAAATATAATGGAGGTGCGCCCAACCTTTGCCTACCACCTAGCACAGTAGGGGCCATCCTGGTATAGGTGACGGGTAAGATCTACTCTACACGTATGTGCGGTGGAGCAAGGGGACGGTGTGGTCGGCTTTGAGTTGAGGCGGTGGATTTTCTTTTACAAAGGGCCCCTAGGCTGGGGGGAGTATCCCACGCCGTACGGCGGTACTCGTAGCTATTTACTTCATGAGACATTCAAAAACAGTCAAAAACCCCTGGCTGCGCTTATTTGAGCGCCATACTAAATCTTCCTCGTCACCTGCACTGTACCGGGATGACCCCTGGGTTCGGGTACATCTCGCCTGTTACCCCTACGAGCCCAAGCAACGAGCTTACATCATGAGCGGTAGAAAGGGAGGGAAGGGTATCGTACCGGTATCATACCCAATAGAAGGGGGAGGCAGAACAGATAAATCTCACTTTAGCCTATCGGCTGGGGGTCTCTCTTTTTTTTTTCTTTTCCGAGGGGCTGCAGCGTCCACGCAGGAGAAAAAAGCCGGCGCTCACTCCTGAAGCCCACTGAACGTTACTCGTACTCGAGTACTGACTTCGCCAGTGGCTTCTTCGAAAGTGCCCTTTTTTATTTTCTTTTCCCGGGGGCCGTAACCTGGGAAGGATGTTAAGTTATGGCTCCCGCTTTGATTGTCCTCCTTAACGTTCAGAAAATAGCACCTTACTTTGTATCACAAAATCCCGATCCTGCCAGCAACAAAACACCGCGCGCACCAGCTACCAGGACAGCTTGATTGTAATATGTCACATGGAGAAAACCATTACCAGCCAATTCCGGGCCCTTCCGACAGAATGCCAGCAACGTTTTTTTATCCCAGTGAAAGTGCAATGTTTCACCAATTGGTTCTCCATAATACCAAACAAGGCAATAAGTATGTCTCAACACACCTTGGCAGTATGCCCACCCTGGAATTTTCCTGGAAGGGTGATTTTTAAGCAACACAGCCCATCTGAATAGTTGCCCTTTGGGGTCAGAAAAGAAAATCTAGAAATTTATCAGTATTTCTGGTGTATTTTAAGATTCTTTATCATGTTTTGTGATTGTGTTTTCTTGCTTAGTGGTTGAAGCATTATTTTCTTGGCAGTGAGCGAAACGTAGTGCTTTTTTGCTGGGATAAAAAAACATCGCTGATATTCTGTGGGGAGTGCCCGGGACTCGCTGGTACAGAATAGGTTCCCACCCCTCTCATTAATATATACTTTATTAAGTATAGAATTAAAGAGCTAATCTTAAGCAACTATATACAGAGTTCTTCTCAAGAAAAATTTGACGTTGGGGCCCATTCGCTGTCATATGTGATTAAGGTTGGCTGATTTGAGGCCCCGGAGCCGCACCAGTTAACCGATCCTATTACTTCGAGTTTCTACGGTACATGGACATCTATAGTCTTTCATGCAGTCTCATTGTCTCTGTTACAGGGCGCGGGGACAGGACCATGGTTGAGGTTTGATTTGTTATGTCTCGTATAAATTGCCACCGGCGGCCAATTTGCTGGCACTCTATATATCTATTGCCCCAAACGTGCCCCGAGGATTATCTTTTCCCCCCCTCAAACCGCCATCTTTGCAAGAACTCCCAAAATCCTTCAGGTTGACGAACTTCAAGATCCGAGATAACCTCCAAATGAGTGTCACATTCAGCCTGTTTGCTTGCGCCGCGTTCAACGTCCTCTGCTGCTTCAGATCAACGCAGAGGGCAGAGGAACCCAAAATCATCCCTCCCCCCGCAAAAACTACGCTTGAGCCTTTGGAAAGGCCCATCATGCAATTCGCGCCAGACCTACCTACGTCAATTACGATGACTCAGATTCCTAGCGAACTTCCCTCCGCGAGCGACCTGGGACAGGTTCGGCACATTTAGAAAGATCAACTTGCTGCTCGGTATGTTCAGCCCTCTGGTGCGGTCAGGAGAAAAAGACCCATTATTGGAGGCCAAAGTTCTTTAGCTAACAGAGGCCAAATGCATACTGAGTAGATAGAGAAGGGGGTGTCATCAGCGCAGACTTGAGGGGTGGTTAGGAGGATTTCATTTGGGTTCTACCAGCTGGGTTGTCGTCTACACTGCCAGAACTATCTTGAGTGTCCAGAGTGGTGGAGAATTTATTTTTTAAAAATCTAATCCTTCTAATTGTTTTTTGATAAAACTCTGACTCGGCTTGGAAGCCCTCCTGAGCCCCTGGAACTTTTCTGCGCTATCATAGCTTGTTCTTATTGCTTTCGAGAGATGTATAGTTCCAGGATGTATAATTCGAGTGATGGGATATGAATCACTCCGCTAGCACTTGCACAATCATCTATCAGGAGTCGCCTCAAGCTGGCAAAATATTTCCCAGATATCCTGCAAGAATTACCTAGAAATCTGCGCCGAAATTTAGTAAAGGCACCCAGGCCGGCAAAGACAATCTACCATACAAAATTTTAATCCCTCTGTTCAGCCATGATACTACATGCCTGATATTATAGTAATACTTGTAGCTTTCTTACAGCATCGCACGTGCCTGCAAGAAGCGTTGCTACAGTTTGATAAAGTGACTGATCGGGAATCATGGCGATTAAGCCGGGACGCACCAAAAGATAGGCGAGCCTCACTTTTCAATTGTTGGTGCCACCGTCGAAAATCGGTTCTCCTTTTTCAAAATTCCCGATCCGAAACCACCCCACTTGCGCAATATTTCCTGGTAAATTTGAAGCATACTTATCGCTAACTGAAGACCATATCAGCTCCTAAAGCTCTGTCAATACCGGAGGTCATCATTATTAATTTACCAAGATAATCCTCCCCAGCCATGCAATACACCAGTGTCACAATCTTTGATGAGGTCTGACATGGTGAGAAAGGTTCGGAGTGAATGTGGAGGATGTTGTTTTGTTTTGTTAAATCATAGAATTTATCTGTTCAAGGTACAGACCTCGCATGCAACCCTTTAAAGTTATGGCGTCAGAAACCTCCTTCACAGGCCTAGGGAAAAACAAGCCACCCCACGTCCCTCTGGTATGGGACCAACCGCACATCCTTCCCCATAAAGCACCCACCCCTTATCCAAAAACAAGAAGTAGCACTAAACAAGACCGGCAGGAGGCAACAAGAAAACCCACACTGTATATCTTCCAAAAGGAAGGTATCCAAAACTATGCAAAACAAAAGAAATCCTTGACTGTCAAATCTTCCAAAAAGTATAACTGACCGAGCCTCAAAAGAGCAGTCCGGGTCTCTTGGATAACCAAGGTTCTCCATCGTGTTGGTTAGAAGCCACTCTGAGAAAGCAGACTCCTGAAGTGTTGTAACAACTGGCCGGACAGGTGGTGACCAGAGACAGTGCTATACCAGCCACATTGCTGGGGGAGCCCAGTTGGTTCATGTAGGTCAACAGACAAGGCAGGAGGCAACGACGTGTCCCAAGCCAGGGCTGAAGGGGGTATTTACTTCCTAACAGTATAGCGAGATGCCACCGAGGAAGGGAGGAGGTAGATAGCAGTTAGGATGCCAGCCATAAATTGTTTCTTCACGAAGAGATTTGTCCCACTGCCAATGAATCCTGAAGTTTGGCTGCGGGGTAGGATCGCGAGGATGATTTTTATTGTTGTTCCCCGCAACCACCTTCCCAATTAGGAAGGTGAAAAGCGGGGGAGGAAAATAGGGGGATTCAATATCTTTTATTTATAAGTATATAGCTAATGGAGCGACTACCTATCTGGGCTTGCACAACCATACGGCAGTACGTTCCAAGGAGTACGTTCCAAGGAGTACGCCAGTCCCAACCCTGCCTAGCCGGCAGTACATCTGGAAAAGTACCACCTGCGCGATTTGTAGACCGAAGTCCGAGTATCCGGCCAGTACACGCGAATCACATAATAAACCATCCAACTAGTGTACAACAAAGTAAATCGACCTCCCATAGCCGTCCATCAAACCCTACCGCAAGCGAGGTCATAGCCACAACCAAGCCCACATTCTGGCAAACTGGTCACGCAAACACAACAAAAGAAACCCAACACAATCTCAACGGCGCCGACCACGCCCTTTCCGACACCGACTACGGCTGACGGTCATGAAACCAGGATCACGAGCATGATCGGATCCTCCTCCCCCACTGGCTGAGGCCCCCGTAGAACTGCAATGACGAGCGGGAACCAGAGGAGGTGACGAGGAAACAACCTCAACGACCCGAGCCTTCCGAGAAGCCACGCCAGCCTCATCGTCCATCCAGCGCACACGACACGGGTGACGTATGGCAACAGCCCCATCCGCCGACAGCGACCGTTCAACCTGTACCACTGGCAACTCTGGCTCAGCCACATTGGGCTCAGGCTCTTGCGCCATCAGCAAAAACGGACCCTGCGTCTGATCCGTCGGCGTTGCGTCCTGACGCAAGCGACGCATCTCCTGCGTCCCATGCGTCCTGTGCGTCCTGACTTGCGTTGCAACGCCCC
>Ga0307513_10003239_pt1 | contig 22183 bp, 14 predicted proteins | sample 15_EM_MG_FD_202174 | JGI IMG/M metagenome (GOLD analysis project Ga0307513, IMG submission 202174) | Populus trichocarpa ectomycorrhiza microbial communities from riparian zone in the Pacific Northwest, United States - 15_EM | ecosystem: Host-associated > Plants > Roots > Unclassified | place... | reverse complement strand
CAACTGCCCTCAAATATCGTGGTTTACCGATTTGTTAGAAGGGGTTCTATCTTATAACCCCCCGGTTCGAAAAAGCGCCTTCCTAGCCTTCGATCATTTTTTGATCAAACCCCCCCTTCATTGCAACATTGCACCTGTTTGTCCCCGGCTGATATTCGTCACGGCCCCATCGGTGACAGTATCCCTTCACTCAACTCCGGGTGCTGGCAAAACATCAAGGAAGTTTAGGTTGCCCATGACTAACAATATTAGATTTTAAATAAAAATTACCAAGAGTCTAACCACCGCCCTATTTACAATTTATTCCACCAGCCTCTGTTTCTAAATTCCCGGGGCAGACCGCGATTGATACCTTGCGTGATTCTCCTCAGTAACCTTTTGGATACTTTCGCAAACGAGACTCCATATATCTCAAGTGCATCAGGACAGACATCCACCTCATGGTCAATCCACCCTTACATCCACAAATACACAACAAAACTAGCAATTGATAAACCAAGGAGGGCCATCTTGGAGACAGCCAAGACTGAGCTAGCAGACTTCTTGGAACTCCCACCACCTGTACCAGATGCTGTGCATTGCTCGGCCGGAGGAATCTAAATACAGCTTAGTAATAGAAGTGCAATTTCAGATAATGGATAACATACCCCCTCTAGATAATGGATGACCCCGTTCTTCGCAATAACATTGGGTGTGGAGACCCGGACGCCATTGACGAGTATGTCAGCACCATTTCGTGTGATACGCATTGAGCCACCACCTCTCGTGGACAAGCAAAGGCCATCGTTCATGTCCGGGGCATACGAAAGGCCGTCATGGACGAGCCGGTTCAGATCCGCCGACGGCAGATTTGCCGGGTCAAAAACAGAATCCTGGAGAGCGAAGATTGTCACCATCCGCGTTTCGGATAGCTGTGTCAACAGACCCGCGTTCTGCAATGCTGTGGACCACAGCCGGCCACTGGTGTTGGCAAAGACAGTTTCAAGCGCATGTGGATTAGTAAAAAATCTTCAACAAGGTCAGCTCTCACATAGCACATACTGATCTACGGTAGGTAGCGAGCTTACCCATCGCATTTCTTGATAATACCGCCTTCAAAAGGTATCTGCCCGGCATACACAATTGTGGAACTTCCGAATCCGGAGGTGATGCGGACCGTACCATTCTGGCCATCCATAGGGTTTGAGACCACACGGGCCCCTTCGCCAGGACCAAGGTCGACATACTTGGTTTCACCCACCAGTGTGGTCTTAAGAGTGAGCGGTATGTTTTGGATATCTGGATCGCCCTTTGGTTTCTCGGCAAACTGCTGGCTAAAATTAGGATCAACACGTACTTCGCGGTGGGCCAATCGCTGTGGACCCCCTTGCAGGCGCTTGAGGAATTCGACAACGGACTGGGTAGTTGGTGCGAAGACATAGTATTCTTTGCCTTCCTCGAGACCTTCAAAGACAGATGGTGCTTGCGCCAAAAGGTCCCCGAAGGCTTTGGTATCAGGGCCCTTTGCGAGAGCTGAAAGTATAGCATCTTTAACTCTGCTGGAGGCAGGCTTGTGATTCGCTACAGTTTGAAGGGGGAGGACTTCCCCAGAGTGGGTCAGGGTCACAGCATCATTAGAGATGGTGGCCGTGATGGGACCGTAGGTGGTGGTAGCTGGTGCTGCTTCTTTCGGTGCCACTGAGTCCTCATCAACTGCAGGGTATGATGAGGGTGGTGGGCGATTAGTGGAAGGCGCCTTGGACGATGCTTTGCTTAGGTTGGAGCTTGATGAGCGGCTTGCCCTGGAACTTGAGGATACGCGTGTAGAAGACACTTGCGCCGAAGTCGGATAATTGGATGGTCTTGAGAAACTAGCCGGAAGCTGAAGGCCACTATTTCTGGCACAGGTTTCGGGATCAAGTTCGTTGGGGCAGCACAGACCGTTAAAAAGACAGTAGGTTCCAGGTATACACCCTAAAGCAGTTAACTACTCTTCCTTGAATCCCGGGAGTATCTAACATACTGTAGCTAGTTCTAGGGTTACAACAAGTTGCCCCGTTTTTGATATCATAACAATTATTTCCACATGAGGCCCAGCCAATCGATTGGCAGGTACCACTGGAACGGGTACTGATCGGAGGCTTGAATGCAGTAGTTGTCGGTCCGTTCTGACGAACCAGGACGCGGGTGATGCCCTCTTGGTTCAGGTCAGCAGCGTAGGTGTTCCCTATATGAGCAGTGAGATAGAGTAAGAGGATTGGTTTCAACATTCTTTAAAAGTTTGGGGCTTGAGTTGGAAAAGGGTATCCTAAATATTATCAGGAACGCAATGGCAGGAATGTTGGTAGGCGAGAGAATTCAGTAGGGAAGCCCTTTCTTTATACAGTGCTCTCTTAGGCAAGAGGCATTCGAAAACAAGGGTCACAAAATACTAGCTGCCCCTCGACCGACCGGTCAAGCGTATTCTTTTTGATATTGTATATTGGATGCACACTGTACCGTGGTGTAGATCATATTCTCACGGTTCATTGAACGTAAGCTGTTGCCTTTTAGGTTTTTCTCTCATCGAAGTGACTTGAAAATTCCCGTTGCATGGCCTTGATAGTTTCATTCAAGGTTGGCAGGAATGGGCACTCTATTGATTAAATTTTGTGATTGTTTTCATTCTTTTTCCTTTCCTGAAGCCCTTTGTTCTCACCGAGTGGCTCTATCCCGTAGGGTTTGCCGTGAGCCAGTAATAAAAAGATCCACGTTTCCTGATCTCTTATCCACTAAAGGTTTCAGATCCAATCACAGTACATCATGCAGTCTGGCCAAAATAATTACGGGGACAGCGAAACATCTCAGAGAGTGAAATGGTAGATGAAAACTGTGTTTACAAAAACTGAAAAGTGCGTGATAACTGAGTAGGAAGGACCGCCTACTATGCCAGATGTGGTGGAGATGATGGGTTGAGTAGAGAATAACAGATCAGGAAAATCTTTTGAAATCGGAACAAAGTCAATACTGGATACAACAGGGTTTGCTCTCGAAATGCCTTGGCGATGGTCACCTACGGGAGAAAAAAGAGAAATCCATCTCAGAAACTCGGATGAGAAAAGGAATGGGAAGGAGCAAGATGAACATTTATCCAGTGTTCCCACCAGATAGACCACCGGGGATATCAATCATGCCTTTCAGTAACCGTGATATAGGTATTCAAGTTGGCCTAGTAGAAGGAAGATATTTGGGACAACGAATATATTCTCTATGTGGGCAGGTGATAGAAACTTTTCAATATCCATCCAGTCCGGGAACAGGCAAAATCCAGGACAGCGAGGTGTATTTCTGTGTAACCAGAACAAATCCCTAAGAACATTCCAGGACAGCGAAGCATCCAGTAGAGCAAGGTCCGGGACAGGGAGGTGCGACAGTATTGTTGGAGCGTCCTTCCATGGCTGGCAGGTTGCCAGCAGGATGGCAGCAGGTATGGTCATAATCCGGCAGCAAGGTGGCCGTAATGCCAGAGCAAGCGAGGCTCTGTAAACTGGGGAAATTGTGACCGTATCTTTTCTTGTTACATAGCCAGGGTCATCCTTCATCTTTCTCTCTTTCTCTATCAATACAGCAACAGTCGTCTCAACAATTATCTAAATATTCACATGAAGTCCTAAATCACCAAGCAAATACAAGACCTAGCGCCAGTATCATTACCCACCAGCCGTTCTTCTGCCAAAGCCCCTATTTTTCACAAGGATGAAAACAGAAGGCAGGTAAACTGGTGATGGTGAATAACCCTACAATCGGAAGCAAGATATACTTCTTTTCTTTTTGCTGTAAAGAAACCGATTTTTATATTTGATTTATTAAATATTTTCCGCCAGCTGCTGGAGTGGCACTCGTGAGGGTAGTGTTTATAGCACCCGCGATATGTGTGGGGGTGGTGGCTCCGAAGTTGACACTCGCCAACCTGTTGGATAGATCGATCTGGATTCCGATACTGTTTGCCAAGTATGCCACGAGTAGGACGTCCTAGATATGAGTGTTGAGTATTCTCCCGAGATCGGCGGGTGAGGCTTTAGGTGCCAAACTAAGCATGTTTATCAAGAACTTCCCAATAGCAACCGAGGCTTGAATGTTGCCAGCCAAGTGGAAATGTCAGCATCTCCTCTCACTTCTACCTTAAGGGCGGGAAACATACAATGACTCTAGCCACATATTCACTAACTCTATCCATCATTTCCGGAACCTCCTCGAGCGCATTCCCAAGTCTCTGGATCAGCACTGAAAGCGGGCGATATAGAAGTCCCAATAGCGATGTCCTGACCGGGGCGGTAGTCCTGGGAAGATGAACCGTGGAGTGGGCGAAGGTGCTATCACCCTTCGAGGCACAAAGATTCTGGATAAGAGCGCATAAAGGATTGTGCTCTGGTGAGCTAGCATACCTGAGTTTATTAATTAGCTATATTGAAAGGCACCTAACACCTAGGAGCATCTATCCTGCGCAAACATACCCTCCAATCAGGACCTCCTTGGGATTTGCCTTCGGCTAGACCCCAACACGGTCTTGTAGTAGTCCCTATCTAGCTCAACCTTCACCACATCATCCATTAGTTTAAATTCCATAAAATGACGATTTCTCGAGACCGACCTGTTCTTGAGTCTCGTTATGCCTGACCGTAAAATAATTTATAATCTCAACTCCTGCCCCATCCTCATTCCTGATACCCAGAAGGGTTCCAATAACTATCTCCTGCTCGACATTCCTTCTTAACAAATTGTTCAAGATGGGTATCAATAACAACACTGAAAGGCGAGGTAGTGGCTTGGGCCGGTGGAGCACTGACAATAGCAAGCGGTCAAGCAAGATGGATACATGAATCTTTGTTGGCCATGCTGGGCAAAGCTGATTAGTGGGTGGGAATTATGGACGGTGGGTGGCGACGAGGTAGGTTGGCCGGCTTCCACAAAATTGGCTGATTGTGGGACAATTTTCAGAGCCTAACCCTTTTTTCCTGCGCTGCCTATTGTGGGAAAGCTGGGTTGGCTTAGCTGGGCAAGCCCGACTCCCCCGTTAGCCGCTCTCACGACCCTTACAGGAACTTGATTTGTGATATTAGAGGCCTACAGAACTTACTCCTTGTTCAATTCCTACAAGGTTACTGACAGACAATCCTGTAACAAAATCAATAGAAGATTTACATGCATCCCGGATCGAGAAGGCATGGCAGAGGCGGAGGAGAGTTTCAAAGAAGAGGAAGAAGCCGAGGTGGCACAGACGGTAGAGGTAGTCGAGGAGGTCGAGGAGGGATATATCAAGGAAGAACCTTGATTAGATAAATAATCAGGTTGTGATGAGAAATACCTATGATGTACACAGTATCACACTTGTACTGATATTTTGAGCATGTGACTTGCATATTTTGATCATGTAACCCGGATATTTTGACAGCAAAAACACTGTATGCCTTTTTGATGACTAAGAAGTGCAGGAACTGTGCGGTACATATTAGACTAGCAGCCCCTCGACCGACCGGTCAAGCGTATCGTTTGATATTTTCTCTTTGCTTGTATGTAAAAGTCTAACATAATAATATATTATACAAGATAATTGCATGAGCAGCACTGACACCTCGACGGCCTGGTCAAGCTTGTATTCTGTGCCTCTCTTGTATACATAATACAAGTACAGATCACAGCTAATGCAGATGCTGAGTAAGGGAGACAGCTGGAGTTAGAGACCGAGTGGAATGTATATGAGTCTAACATATCTCCAACAGAGATCTCTTTGATAAAGGCCAGCCTTCAAGTCACTTTCTAGTTGCAGAAATACATCCAGTTCGGATCGGACATTCTCCCGGCCCCAAAGCCCCAGCCGATACATTACCCCTTAGTTCAATCCACTAAGGTATAGACGGGCTAAGGTAGTAATTGTCGCCATGGAACTCAGTGTTCCCAACCGTTGCGGGCAGAGTGCAGGGCTCTCGTATCCAATAGTTCCCTGCATCCCAGGCAGGGTTGGTATCGATGGCCGAGCAAGGCAGAGATGAATTTTAGACCACAGAATACTAAGTATAAGGGGAAGAAGGCGATGCTTTGTAAAGGTCTCATACTACATACTCAGCGGGTGTCTGATCAATAAGTCCTACGGCAATATCATTGGGAACAAGATCCTCAGCCGAAATCAGAGAACATGCTGATTCCAAACAACTTTCACTTCATTAGGGAAATATTCCTAAAGAGCAGCAACAACCTTTCCAGTACTGCATTCTCGGGAAAGACACAGAACTGTGTTAAGAGTCATGATAAACCTAATCTTAACAGACCATCAGCGCTGTTACTGAACGCTAGAGCCAGGTAAATATTGGGGAAAGACTATTATGTGCAGCAAGATTGGCCCCCACAGATCCCCATAGATGTCTACAAATAGCCTCGGATCGAGACAGATCCCCACAGATTCCCACAGATTCCCACCAAATTCCCGCTGTCATTGTTAGGGGATCAGCAGTCCACCACCGTCCCGTATTGTCCTTGTCTTAGGATGGCATAATAGTGTCTTACCTTGTTGGGCCAGTAGTCCTCACCCAAATCTGCAGTCCTAAAATCTTCCAGGATGGGACGGAGTGAAAATTGCCGTCCAGTCCATTCCAGCCTTATTGCCAGTTTGCACATGGGCCCGCCACGGCCCTCAGACCATTCCGCACACTGGGAATGACTCACAGCGGCAGAATCGCCAAAGCTGTACAGTAGGCAGGCACAGGCCTGCACACAGGCCCATACAGATAACATGACAAGAGAGGTCAGTAAGGGTATTACCGACTAATCCTTGAATTGGTCAAAGACAAGGGGCCACAATGGGGTCAGAGGTTATTTGCAAAGCGCCGGTTAGCGGCAAGATTAGCGTAACTTTAAACTCATTAGCCTGATTCAGAGCCATCTTACAATTTCTCCCATATCTCAAAAGTACATTTTCTACTCACTGACAGTCAAGTACGGTAGGCTTACCGATCTTGAGGAACTGTAAAGTATCTTCAGCCTTGGGAGAGGGAGCACGGATGCACAGATATCGCGAGCTGATATCTAGTTGGCGAAAGATCCTTGACTGGTCGCGATTTGAGGTATGTTCAGTTAGCCGCTTCCATTGTTGAATCGGGATTATGGAATAGTTTAGGATCATTTGAGAGGTACTCCTGCAGTGTAAAGTGGACCAGTCAGGTGGTGGACCAAGTATTCTGATCCGTGAGAAGACATAAATATCATGAACAGATTCTTCATATCACAGAGCGTTTTCCAGATCTAATTCCAAGTTTCCAGAGTCTATCTCAACTCCAAAGGCATGACTAAGCTCTTCAACAATTAATAGCCTTTCCAAATAGAACACCCAGATCAGTGCATTCAGGCCGAGTACTCTTTTATCAGCCTCCTCCTTCTTCAGCCGGTAGATAGCTGCCATGTAGGCATCTCTCAGTCCATTGCCTCGAGTCGTCGCTTGAGGTTTCTTTCTCCTCTGCCCAATTGATGTCCCTCACCGAATAGGCTCTATATTTGAAGAAGCAAGGCGGAATCGAGATGGGGTTGTTCGTAAGTATATATCATTGATGGGGAGGGGACGCTTCCTACTTCTACTTATGTTTCAGATCTCTTTTCCAGAATAATTTTCACAATATTTTCCCGTAACTCATCACTCATTCCCCCTCAATCGGTATCTCTATCTAACCTCCATTCAAGATAATTCTTGATATGGTTTGGTTTGGGATTGACCTGCCCAACCAGTTGCTCTTGTTTGAAGGGAGTGGCGTGGAGGTGAGCTGTGTGGAGGTGAGCTGTGTGGAGGGAAGCCACATCGAAGCGAGCTTCATGGAGGGAAGGTGCTGGCGGGAGACGTTTAGAGAGGAGGTGTTTGGAGGGGAGCTTTGTGGAGGGCAGTTGCGTGGAGGGGAGCTGGAGGGAGGGGAGCCGGTGGAGATAAGCTGCAGAAGATGAGTATAGAGTGAAAGAGAATGAGCGTGCGCTAAGCAAGGAAGAACATTTTCACAATGTTTGACGCTCGTATTGTTTTGCGCATGGATTTGTGGGTTGCCAGGCACTTATTGTGCGTTGCATTGTGGGTTGCTGCGCACATGTGTGATGAGAAATACTATGAAGGGCAGACTCCGGCACTAAGAGCTTATCAGATCGCGCATTTGAGATCGTAAAATGAGATAACACTGCCCAGTACATATATAGACTAGCAGCCCCTCGACCGACCGGTCAAGCGTATCCTTTGATTTTAACTATATGCTTGTATGTAAATTACAAGAATATCATATATTATGACTCAAAATTGAATGAGTAGCCCATTTCCTGACAGGTCAAGCCTATTCTTCGATGGTTACTATATGCTTAGATGTCAATAGCAGAAATTGTGATATTTGTAAGTGAGAATTGAAACTCTGAACCTGCTGCAACATTCCTTAAAATTGCCAGGGTTGTATATAGTAGTACCAGGTACATAACTGTAACATTTATAGAAGACAACAGAACAATTGTATTATTATAATAATAGAATAGACAAATGAAAAAAAAGAGGTACAGAGTAAGATCTTAAAGAAAAATTAGAACAAACAATCCAATACGTCCAGAAACCGTGAAGAACTTGACATTGGAGAAACCCTTTAGCTATTTTTTAATCCAGCGAAAGGAGTGGGAAACAAAGTGATGTAGGAAAACATATCTCTAAGAAATAAACAAGAATGATATATGAGAGGTTGTTGAAGTAGGAGTCATGTATCTATTAGAGAGGAATTACTATAATAGAAGAGTATCATGGTAGACAACTAAAGAATTTGGAGATGGGAGCATACCAGGTCAGCAGAGAGGGGAAGCATGTACAATCTAAAATCGCAACAAGGGCTGGCTACATAGTATTGTATATCACCGGCAATCACTCGTAACAGGCCATTACTCCGACCAGGCCATTACTCCATGTATAATATTCTATTACTTTAGAAAGATTCTTTCCTCATAGATTTCTAATTATGTACTTCATTAGCTTTCAAGTTTAGTTTCCTTGGTCAATAATTATCAATCAAAGAGGAGGAACCGAGATAGGTAGTTTGTATAGTATATGGAAGGGTTCGCATATATGTCCAGGAGGGTGCCAAATGCAGGACAGTTGGATGATCGGACTTTGGCACGCGAGAGGGACAGGAACTCCTTGGTTTATGCCGTTTTCTAGAATGATCCCTGCAGGTTGGGGAGATCACGAATGCTCTTTGTATCCCTGATATAAACCCCTCTTCCCCCATAGCTAGACAGACAAGCAACGCGGATACGAATAAACACCTGTTTCGTCCACCACTTCTTTGTACTTGTTCATTTGTCCCACCAGTTCTTCTCCAATCCCGGTCAATAAATAAGACATAGGAGGGGTAAGGTGGTGCTGAGTGATAGAACGGTTAGATGGGATAAAGCCAGAACAAGAGAAGGAATCATGAAGCGGAATTTAGAATCAAGATATTAGAGATGTACCTCCAGGTAGACAATAATTTGAGTAAGAGTGAGAGTTTGCTTAGAGGGGAGAAGTTCGTCAATTAAGGGAGGTGACTCTAGCTAATACCACATAGAGCTGGCCATGAGTGAAGGCTAATGTGTATAGATAAATACCAACATGCTCTAAAGACTGGTCCTGATACTTGTTAACAGTCATAGCAGAGCAGAGGCAAATGGGAAACTGGGTGTGTTGCAGTAAGAATGGAAGTTCTTCCTCAGAAGTCGTGAGCTTAATCCTAGGAAGCAGGCAAACCTTCCCATCAAACCTTTTATCCATGATGGCAACCTCCATGCAGTTGCGCCTGATTCCCAAAACTCTCATCCTCATACCATTGCAACAACGTTCACAGGAACCTAGATTGTGTAGGAGAATAATTGGTTCACCAATTCTGAGTTGGAGGCAGGAGGCTAGAAGCAATGCAAGGCTAATACTCTCCAAATACTCAACAGCGAATGGTTCAGCCACAGCAGCATTCTGACCAATGTCGATATAGTTGGCAGCTTCAAAGCTGTGCTCAGCTCCTGGCATCCGTTCTACCATGAGATTATTGAAATCATCAACCGTGTCATTACGGAAAGCCATAATAGCTCTCTTCACAAGAGCTTTGTGGCTGTCAACTGTATCATTCAATAACTGTGGTTGATACAGTTGACCACAAAGCTGAACAGAAAACAACACTAAGCGGATAGATTGTTAATTGAATAGAAGGCAGTGTGGCAAGCCTTATGTCATGGCACTAATCAAAAAATCTTTGATACAAGATTATATTTACAAGCCCTAGCAGAATTGAATTACAAAATATTACTTATTATATTAAGTACAATATTTGTTTATAATACTTTTATGCTATGTTTAATAACATAACCTGTATCCCAGTGTATGAAGGAATATTATGCTAGGATATTACATGCAAACCAGGTCTGAGCTTTTATAATTAATTATACAATTAAAATAAATCAGACTATTATTAGTACTGATAGGTGTATCTTATTTAGCAATTATATGCTAGTATTTCATAATACCATTCTATTGGACCTTCAAGTTAGCTACTATTCTAAACTCATTTATATATCAAATAGGAGTATGAGGTGAGGGACTGGGTGTATATAATTCCTTTTAGACTCAGGAATGAGCTTTCAGTTATGCTCAGAAAGGAGATTCCTGAACGCACTCGGAAATGAGGGGTCCGTTATGCTCAGGAAAGAGCTTCCTTTACACACTCGGAATACAGGAGCCTGTTCAGCCTCTGAGAAGAACTGCCTTAAAAGCGGAAAAGCGTCTCATTCATGCTCAGAGCGAGCTACACTTGTTCCTTATGTTGGAGGTGGAATACAGAGTCGAAACCATGCTACCTCACTATAGATGACTCATCCCACACTGAATTTTTAACATTCTGTACTCTACCTACATATACCCCTGCCAGCCCTACATTTAGGTGTGTTGTGGTTTGGGTACAGTGTATAGTAGGCACTTGAGCAAGGTAGTCATAAGGATAGAAAACAAAATGCAGTACAAGGGAGTATGGGATAGTGGGGCAAGAATTGTCAAACTAACAGGAAGGAATTCGCCTTTGGAAAGAAAGCCAATATTGGGTCTGAGTAAATGGTTTTGTAAGAAAATAACAGGGAGAGGTGAATAAAGAGGACAAACTTTCCATTTTGTTAGCAGGGATGGGAGTAAACTGGAGGGGAAAATACATGACACATGAATAATAGTAATATTGAAAGGGGATAATTGTAGTTATATGCCTTATAGCCAAAGCTTGATGTAAAAGAGAGATGGAGAGGAGAAGATACGGGATATGGTTAAAGGTGGAAGAGAAGTAAGCTGGTGAAAGAATTTTCTTTAGGGAAGAGCTGTTGCTGGCAATATGTTAGCAGGCATGCAAGTCGGGTGGAGGGGAAAATACATGACACATGGACGATAGAATTATTTGAATAGTATAATTGTGGTGGTATGCAGTATAGTGGAAGCGTGAGGTAAAATGGATGTGGAGGGGAGAAGAAGCGGAATATGGTTATGAGTGGGAGAGAAGTAAGGGGGTGAAAGAAGTTTCTTTATAGAAGAGTGGTTGCTGCCACTATGTTAGCAGCCAGGCGAGTCAAATGGAGGGGAAAATACATGACACATGGAGGATAGAATTGTTAAAATGGGATAATTGTAGTTAGGTGCCTTATAGAGGAAGTGTGATGTAAAAGGGATATGGTGAGAAGGAGAAGCGGGATGTGGTTGTAGGTGGGAGAGAACCAAGAGGGTGAAAGAACTTTCTTTATAAAACAGTGGTTGCTGCCAATATGTTAGCAGGCATACAAATCAATTGGAGGGGAAAATACATGACACATAGACGATAGAATTATTTGAATAGTATAATTGTGGTTGTATGCGGTATACTGGAAGTGTGAGGTAAAATGGATATGAGGGGGAGGAGAAGGGGGATGTGGTTGTGGTTGTGGGTGGGGGAGAAGCAGGTGGGTGAAAGAACTTTCTTTATAAAACAGTGGTTGCTGCCAATATGTTAGCAGGCATACGAGTCAACGGGAGGGGAAAATACATGACACATGGATGATAGAATTATTTGAATGGTATAATTGTGGTTGTATGCTATATATTGGAAGCCTAAGGTAAAATGGATATGAGGGGGAGGAGAAGGGGGATGTCGTTGTGGGTGGGAGAGAAGCAGGCAGGTGAAAGAATTTTCTTTATGAAAAGTTGTTACTGCCAAGCCAGGTGTAGGTGACACCACAACATTCACGGGTGACCCCCCCAATTTATCTGAGCACAAACATGAGTGATATTTGATGTCAGGACATTTGGATAAGATTAGATCGCGCGCCGAGAGATCCACTGTTCAGTACATATATGACTAGCAGCCCCTTGACCGACCGGTCAAGCGCGTAATAAAGTTTCAAGAAGAATACAACATATAAGTATATTTAGAAATACCCTGAAAATTGATGGATTCGGTATTGAGTGATCTGTGAAAGCTGGATATAATTAAATTTTGTGAATGGCCAATAGATATTAATAGTTATACATTATAGTTGCTACTTAAGAAAAGCCAAGAGTTCAATTGTATTACCAGTAGAATATCTAATATTATAACGAAAGTCTTAAATAGCTAGAAATTTGATATATTCACCATTGGGCAATAAATAAAAGCCTAATAGAAACAAATTTTATAAGTCATAAATGGATGCCTCAAATAGAAGCACTTGGGAGCTGTCCCAGAACAAAGTAATCAAGATTCTAATCATCTTGTATTTGAAATAGAGAGTGCACGTGCAGTCAGAAATTGCTAAATATTTTATATATTCACAATTGGGTAATAAATAAGAGCCTAGTAGAATCAAATTTTATAAGTAATGAATGGATGCCTCAGATAATGGCACCTGAGAGGTGCCCCATAACTAAGGTCAGTCAAGATGTGAATCATCTTTATCTGGAATACAGAGTACACGTGCAGTCAGAAAATTCTATAAATTTGATATATTTGGTATTGGGCAATAAATAAAAGGCTTATTAAATCATATTTTATAAGTGATGAATTGATGTCTCAAAGAATTGCATCTGTGAACAGCCCTACCACCAAGCAGTGAAGCTGCTACTCATCTTGCATCTGGAATAGTTAGTACACGTGAAGTCAGAAATGTCTAAAGAGTTGATATATTCTATATCATTTATAAAGTAAAAGCTTAAATAAATCAAATTTTGTGGATAACCATTAAACATGGAAAATTCAGGTATAATAAGAGTAGTATAATAATAATAACAAAGGAAATTATGAGAGGAGAAGGAGCCATAGATCAAGACAGATCAGAACTAATGTTGATTATGATGCAAGTAATGAAAGACAAGTAGAGTTAGGAATATGAAAGTCAGGATGTTCAAGTTAGTCTAATAAATACAAGTTGGAATCAGCATAAAGCACAAGTCAGAAATCGAATATAAGATGGAAACTTACAATAGGAGGTTTAAAGAAGGACTTCAGGATAGACAATATTGTCTGTATGAATAGGTGTATTCTCCGAGGGAAGGAGGGTTAGTCCGTCAAGCGATGTGACTCGAGATAGAGCCACATAGAGTTGCCCATGAGTGAAGGCAGAGGTCCGTAGATCAACACCAACCTGCTGCAAGGACTGGCCCTGGGACTTGTTGACAGTCATTGCAAAGCATAAACGGACAGGGAACTGAGTACACTGTAGGATAAAAGGGAGGTCATCATGTGTAGTGGTAAGCTTGATCCGGGGAAGAAGGCAAATCTTCCCATCTAACTTTCCACCCATAATGGCTACCTGTAAGCAGGTACGTCTGATTCCCAGTACTCTCATCCTTGTACCATTACAGAGGCCCTCTCTTGGACTCAGATTACGTAGCAAAATAATTGGTGCTCCAATCTTGAGTCTTAGGCATGAAGGTGGAATAGATGCTAGACTAATGCTCTGCAAATATTCCACAGGAAAGGGCTCTGCACCAGCAGCACTCTCAGAAACCTCAACATGGTTGGCAGCTTCAAAGCAGTGCTCCTCCCCAGGCATTCTGTCCACCAGCACATCATTGAAATCATTTACTGTATCATTACGGAAAGCCGGGATAGCTCTTCCAATAAGTGCTCTATGGCTATTGACAGCATCATTCAATAATACCTGAGGATAGAGCTGATCACAGAGTTGGTCAACTGTAGAGACACGGCGGATATATCTTGGTAGTTGAAGCCGCCCATGCAGCAGAGAATTAGTAACCATGTTCTTAAGAAAGCTGAGAAAGACATGATTAGCATCGCTGGCAATGACACGCATACTGGTACTTAGTTTAAGAACTTGTAAGTTTTCCCAGATTGATGAATGGCGAATACAGGCAAGTACTGTTGCCTGCCTTGTGCCACGACGAATTACTGGTAAGATCTGGGCAAAGTCACCGCCAAGTACCACAGGAATCCCACCAAAGACTCTGTCATCGCCAGTATTGCATACATCATTCAAGGTTCGATTGACTGCCTCGAAACAAGCTTTATGCTGCATTGGAACCTCATCCCAGATGATCAGAGATGTGTTCTGAATCAGCTCCCCAAGATTCGAGTTTGGAGTAATATTGCAAACAGAATGGCTATCATTAGATAGCGGAATCTTAAACCTTGAGTGTGCAGTCCTACCTCCCGGGAGTAACTGGGCAGCAATTCCAGATGATGCTACACATAATACTATCTTTCCTTGGGCTCGAAAGTGGCTGCACAAGCAGTTGTAGAGGAAGGTCTTTCCAGTTCCAGCTGGACCATGTAGAAAGAAGGCATTTTGTAGTTCCCGTCGGTGTGGGTGCTGCTCATAGCTCTCCACCGCAGCAACAATTGCCTGGAAACTGGCAATTTGTTCCTCATTCAACTGCTCTCTCATCGTATCTGCTAATTCCCTCTGCTGCTCAACCTCATACTCCATCTCCTCGCGGAGTAACACATTCCCTACTATTCGTCCTTCAATGTTCCTCCACTCCAATACTGGCTGTGGTAGACCAAACTCTTCTAAAGATTTACCATACTCATTCAAGAGTTGCTGGATATGGTAAAGTCCATAGTCTAGTGAAAGTTCATTGTCCATACTGTCACCATTAGCAGGAACAATTACCCTTCCCGTACGAAGCAGGTATGACAGATCATCACAAAAGCTGTTGCCAAATTGCTGCCATATCTGAAGTGGGTTGCTAATTGTGGTATGTTGCAGGGCCATTGCAAAGAGATGACGCAATGCATGACCTGTCATAAACTCCTGACCATCACGAAACATTGAAATCCACTCCCCATCATCCTCCAAGAGGCGCAATGCTATACAGGCCGCTTTGAAGGTTTCATGGACGATCCCATCAACTGTCCGCAGGTGTTCAAAGCTCGTAGCACCTCTTACTACGGTAAGTAGCAAGCGCAAGTAATAGCGTTCACCCATAAATGGGCTGGCAGCATACATGCGACCAATTGATGTACGTTGGGTCCTTGGCTTCCATCCCACATTCCGCACATACACATAGTGTAACGGGAATTCATGATACAAGTGCTGTCTTCCATCTGGCTTCTCCGAATTGTATTTGAAGTAGGCTATGAGTGTTGTGAGGGAACTATCCATCCGCTGACGTAGGAGAGCTGGATCCTCTTCAGCAGCATAGTATATTGACTGTTCATTAGGAAGATGTAGAGCAAGATGCATTACTGGTGGTTCCTCTCCATGGGTGGAGAATTCAAACAACCGCCAGACAGCCTCTGTTGGACCAATATACCGACCATGAAGATATCGCTTAATCTCATCGTGCTCTGAATCCAGGATAACAGTGGCACGATCACCCCCCTTGTAAATGTACTTATGAATATACTTGACAGCTTTGACTGACCCACATATCTCTACATTGATATGTGCCATGTAACGCAGAGACAGGTATGGACTATAGGGGACAACTCTCCTATTGTCAATCACTGCTGTAATATCTGCTCCATCTCTCCGAACTTCAACTGTATAAGACTGACCTGTCTCCCTTCTCCGATACGTGGGATAGCCATCCTCATTGATAATTGTCTCTTCCTGAAAGGAACGAGGATAGCCTTTACGGCACATCAGCACACTAAATGGATCAAGCCCCTGCATGCAAAGAGCCTGACCATTATGTGCTACACAGTGAGTGTGTACCATTGTTGTTTCAATGATACCTCTCAGCTCCTGACTAATAGGATCATTAGCTGGAGGAAGTTCTGCACTGATAAAGCCATCTATATTGCCAGCAGTAAGGAACTGATGGTCAGTCCTGAGGAATACCAGAAGGTGTAGATGTGGCAGGCCACGCTTCTGGTACTCTATGGTCCAAACCCATCCCAGCCAAGGGCCAAAGATTTCCTTGTGCCGAATCTGATGTAACAAATCGCGTACCTTGAGATTGAATACTCTTGCAACAAGGTCTGGCCTGTCGGCAGCGCTCTGACTGGGTAAGAGCTCATTTGCAATCTCAACCCATTTTGGGTTCGCAGTAAAGGTTATGAACAGTGATGGTTTGCCAAAGTGGCGTACAATCGCTATGCTGTCTTGGTATAGCTGTTGCATAAACCTATCACCTCCCACATAACTTGATGGCAAAACAACCTTCTTCCCAATACGCCCAAGATCGACATCACCAGCTTCTAACGCATCTGTGACCCCATTGTAGAGATCTGCACGGATGTTAGCTTGATGTGAACGTATCCAGCTAAGCTTGTTCTGATCACAGACTGCCCAAGCATCTACAACAAACTGCTGGAATAATTTCTGAGCACGGAAGAGGGTAGAGGGCTCATTGGGCCTGGTAAATAGACGAAATCTGTAAAATGTCCGCTGTGAGAGGTTCTTGTTCTGGTGGTTCCCTTCCTGATTATCCAGTGTCCTTCCCCAGTGCCATCCTGGTTCGCCATATGGGAAAAGGAGAACATAGTGGAGTGGAAGATAGGATGCATGATTAGAATTGATGAGCGTGAAAGGGTTAGCATCATCATCATCACCATTTATCCTTCTGGCCAAAACAATGTCCCTAAATCCTGCACTTCCATACTCCTCTGGCAGAATCATAGAAACTTCATTTGCTGTAGGCAGGTTCTCACGTCGCAGATCAGCACCTCGTTCCACCACCAGTTGCAGTCGTGGGTTAAGAATCAAACGAAAGTTATCTTCAGCTTGTGCAAGCTCTGCTAACCTTTCCTTAGCGGTGAGGTAGATTTGAATCATTGGATTGAACTCCTGCAACATCAAAGTCAGGGAAGAAACAATTTCAGGATCCAGATCAGATGCACGTCTTGATCTCTCCTGAGCTGCATAAGCAGGATCATAGAGGTAGATCTGGGAATAGAGAGCATCCCGTCCACCTACAGGTACCAGTGGTCCCTGTCTGTGATACATCGCACCATGCACCTGAAACAGTTGGAATGATGTACCAATTCCATCCATTCTCTTATCCATATTGAACTTGATGCTAGTGAAGGCAAACAGCTCATTCCACCTACGCAAACTGCTGCGAAATAACCTTGAGCGAGCATTATCCCCATTCATCAAAGACTTAAGGGGTTCGGGTAGGGGAAGCATTGCCTCCACCCTGGCCTTGCCCTGCTTGCAACAGGATTCATAGCTTGCCTGACCATTCTGTTGTGGCTTGACTGATGACTCTGAATTCCAGTGCAAAGCATGGCAGCTTGTGCATTGGATGTTCAATCTTCCCAGATCATGGCTTATCCATTTAGCTCTCTGTGACAGGAAGGCCAATGGTTCAGGTGCTTGTGCTAGTCGATCTCCTGCCATTGAACCCTCCTGAAAATCCTGATTATTCCCTCTGAGGGGGGCCTGTGCCCTTCTTTCCCTTCCAGCAGTCTAGATTGTATTCCCTTATGAGTTAGCCATATACCTCTCATCTTGTGATAAAACCCTATTCACAGCAGTCCACTTACCAGACACTCTCTGCAAGTCAACCTTCTACCTCCTCTCCTGTCTGACTCAAACGCATCTATCTCTTTCTCCTGCTTACAGTGTCGACATTTTCGTATTTCTCTCCTGTCACCTATTTCCTGTTAGTATATATCTCTTTCTTTTTTCCAAATATTTCCTACCTCCTGACTCTGTATTGAGCACTACCTCCTGTCCCCCCATTGCCCCATCAGCAGCCAATTCCATAGCTTCTACCCCTGTATGATTGTTAGCTATTCTGATTGTATTCATTTTATGAAACTGAGCAAACCTTCATATCCGACTCCCTGTTGTTGTATCTCATCATTCTCTAGTTCTTGTGGTACTACATGCCTTGATCTTCTTGCCGCAGTTCTTCTCTCCTGTATTATTTTTATAACAATTAGTAGATAAATAAGAAACAGAGCAAAATTGTTAGAAAAGAGTAGGTTACCAAACATTGACGGCAGCTACGCCGGAAATGACCACGGGCATCGCGGTCAAAGTGCTCATCTCCTCGATTTCGGTGGCACTGAGTACAGCGTGGCATACTAAGAACAGTGTTGCCTCAGTGTGTGTTAAATGCGTTGGAAGATAAATGTTGTGTATTGTGAGTGAGTGAAATTAAGAAGGTGTGGAGGGAAGGTGGTTGGAGGAGAAAGGGGTGATTGTGGCCTCATATAGAAAAAATCAGGTTGTGATGAGAAATACCTATGATGTACACAGTATCACACTTGTACTGATATTTTGAGCATGTGACTTGCATATTTTGATCATGTTACCCGGATATTTTGACAGCAAAAACGCTGTATGCCTTTTTGATGACTAAGAAGTGCAGGAACTGTGCGGTACATATTAGATATGGCAAAAAATCCATGCATATCACAAATTCAGCACTCGTATTCTCGGATAAAGTTACTTGTTGCCTGGGACATGTATTTTCCTTAATCCCTCTTCCCGTGCACTTCCGCCCACAATAGGTATCATTATTGACGGTAATGAAAACCTAATTCTTCTCCCAATCAACCTTGATATCCCGATAGGATCAACTCACATTCGCCGCACAATGTGTGAGTTGCCTGAATGTGTAACACTATTCAGCCCCCCTATTTTCTAATACTAATAACGGAGGACAAGTAGTCCATGTCACAGGAGACGATGAGTGGATGGAACTCATGCGCAGCCAAAGGAAATCTTTTGAACCCTGGTGAAAACAATTCAGTTGCCATGTCATGTTCAGCTTTCTTTGCATATCACTGATGTCTAAGCTAAACCCTGCAGTTTTACAAGTGTGCGGCCCGAGCAAGTGAAATCATGACCACTCCCGTGGAGAAAGAGAGGCTAAGTCGGCGAACTGTATGCCTAGGGAAGACCCCTGGTTTCATTTACACCTATAACGGCACCCGAGTGAGGGAGTCCACCCATCAAAGCTACCGCGTTGATCAAACTCGTATAAATTTTTATACTCCTTCTGGCGAATGGAGATCCGAATTCCCTCTCTTTTGGAATTAGCAGGCCTAGCTGCATATCAGAAACAACCATCCGTTGGGAATATTCATGTGCTAGCTCTACTATCTGGGCCTAATTGCAGTGCTTATTTCCTAATTCCCGGATCAGAGCGGAGTTCTATAACAACCTGCCCTGTTGTAAATGATTTGTCCTGGAATAGGGAAGGGACCCGAATGATCGAACCATGTTATTGGGCTTCCCTGCCCCAGTGAGGTTTGGCAGTTTTGTTTTTTTCTTCTCTCTCGGAGGACAGAGGGGAGATGTTCCACGGGTGTGTTTCCCCCCCACTCTCATGCGATGGGAATATTTAACCACGTATCACATGGTTTAATTTCTCGGGTTTCTACAGTAAGGCTATCCAATCAACAAGGCCCCTCAGATTACTACTATCCCGGTAACCCCCCCCCCCCCCATTAATTCCACAAGGCTTTGGTATTTCCAATGCTAGAGATTTCGAGAAGTTCTAGGCCAAGTTAGTCCACCAAGGATGAGTATTTATAGTGGAAACCGAAAAAGATCCAGTCTATCCGAGTAAAGATTTCGGGAAACAAATATCCCACACCTGCAGAGAATTGAGAGGAGAACTCAATCCCTTCTTTCTTTCTTTCTTTCTTTGATGCAGGAGCCCGTTTTGAGCCTTGATTGAGCTTTAAATTTGGAGTTCTTTCAGTGAGGCTACTGGGCGAATATAGCACAAGTCATATCCGTGCAGACAAGACACTATTCGAGTAGTTATCACTTGCTTTGGTGTTCCAAACAATCAAACTGGCCCTTTATGGTGGTCGTTACTCTGACAAATGATTGAACTTGATGGCCGGCCCCGCGCCGGTGTAGTAGCTGTCGCCGATCTCAAAAGTATCCCGACACATTGGCACCAAGACCAGTACAGATTTACCCAAGACGTCCGGAAACTAAATAAACATCGCCAATTCGTTAAGCATTCGGATCTCCTGGTGTCAGGCATACGGTATGTGAGAGTTCCCCTCCCGGGAGTGAGGGTACCTGTGCCCATATATTATGGCTATACCGGATAATCAAACTCTCTTGGGGCCAAGTTGTTTCCTCTATTCTGTTGATTACCTTGAACCGAAAATTGCTCTCCTCAACTTCATGACGGGAGACGCCTCCTGGCCTTGCCCAGGATGATCCTGGTAGGTGGACAGGAAGTCGATCTCTGGTCACTGCCGGGTCCTGGAGCGCTTGTCCCTCGCAGCACAGGTACCGCACTCATACCCCCCCCCAACGCAGGCTGCCCTTATTTCACATCTCGTCTAGAAGCACTTCGGTAGATGTGTGCTCGAGGATAATCTCACTCCGACCATCACAAGAGTGGCAAATATATGTGGGTCTAAATTTACTATCTCCTTGACTGGTGCGACGGTGGAAAATGTTGTGCCGACCCCCCTGTCATGTCTCAGGCAAAGGTGGCTAAGTGGCCCTCAGTATCTCTCAGTGATAATACCGTAGAATCTCATGAAAGTCGGAATGGCGCTAGTGATGATTTTCTTAACCTGCCCAATCGCCGCTCTCTATATATTTAAACTGTGGCGACTTGGCGTTCTCCGTGCCTTCCTGTTGGTTCGGCTGCCTTAGTTTCACCTTAGTTCGCTTTAGCGCCATTCCGACTTTCATGAGATTCTACTCGCTCGTCTTTGCCAAGAATACCTCCGCCAGCCGATATTTTGCTGGAGTTCTCACCAAATTTTCGGCTCACGGTGGTATTCTTGGCAAAGACGAGGGAGTACGGTATGCGTAGTCATGATCACATATTCAATATTCACCATGATCTGAGGTTCGCTCATCTGCGAATTTGTGATAACCAACAAATGTTTCCCATGTGATCAAGCCTACGCACATTATCACTGAAAAATACTGAGGGCCACTTAGCCACCTTTGCCTGAGACATTCGGCACAACATTTTCCACCGTCGCACCGGTCAAGGCGAGAGCAAGCCCACCCTATGGCCTGATGCCAAGAACAATGCCAAAAGCCCCTCCAGCCTTATCACTGGGACAGCATTAACGGTTCGGGGTTCATTTTACGGTCGGAACCCAAATGATTGGCTGGCATCCTCCGGATCCTGACCAAGTGCAAAAGTGCCAGAGGCATAAACGTGGGTGATAAGACAGAGATTAGGAAGGTTTCTGCTGAGGCTGAGACACTCTTATCGCAGCGTGGAATTTATTCTAAGAAAGCAAAGAACTCATCATTTTTGGCACGGAAATAACATGCTGCTATAAGGACGTCTCCTTTGCTCTCAAGCATCTGTGGAGGCCTCCCTCATCCCTGACTATCTAATCGCCCACGTCTATACCCGAGTACTCGTACCGGTACTCGACGAAGCGCGGTTCGGCCCGCGCTTTCTGTGGATCCCCTGACAGTTCGCAATTGACAGGTGGTAGGCGCAAAGTCCTCGCTAAAATATTAGTGAAAAGTTAGCTTAAGTTAACCCGGGAAATAATCCTTGTTTCATGCGAAAGCATCTCTCAAAAAGCTTGTCATTTTTTGTAAATCACTCATGTAAGGGGCAAGGTTTGGGGGCAGGGAACATACTGGGTATAGTCGCAACTGGGGGTATGTCGCTTCGGCAGGTACCGGTATGTCGGGAGGCTGGCACAAAGATACCGAGTCGTGTGCTATGTCGTTGAGAATTTCCTACTTTAGAAAAGGGGCGAAAAACACAGCAAAAGAAGAGCGGCTCAGCCCCTCTGAGAGACATAGAAAAACAAAAAAACATCAGACCTTACCAGAG
>Ga0307513_10003237_pt1 | contig 22198 bp, 21 predicted proteins | sample 15_EM_MG_FD_202174 | JGI IMG/M metagenome (GOLD analysis project Ga0307513, IMG submission 202174) | Populus trichocarpa ectomycorrhiza microbial communities from riparian zone in the Pacific Northwest, United States - 15_EM | ecosystem: Host-associated > Plants > Roots > Unclassified | place... | reverse complement strand
CGTTAAGGATGCAGCGGCTCTTCCATGAGCATTCCAAGAACAGCGAGCGCGGTTGGAGAACGTTTGATTGATATCATAGTCATAGTATTACTAGTTAATTTATAACTAGTCAATGCGATGATAATTGCCGGAGCCCGGCTCGACGTAAGTTCGACCCAATGCCGTGGCGACAGGCCTCTTGCGACAAAAATCCTCTATCGGCGATCAGCGACCGAGGGCCGCCTTCTGCGGCTGGTCGACGAGATTGTCGATGAACCAGTTCGGGTAGACCGGTGCCGGTACAGTTGCGGCATCGAGCGCGGCCAGTTCGCCTTCGTCAAGCGCCAGTTCCGCTGCACCGAGATTGTCGGCCAGTTGATGCGGCTTCGAGGCGCCGAGCAGCACGCTGGAGACCGCCTTTTTCGCAAGCAGCCAGGCGATTGCCACCTGGGCAACGCTTGCCCCATGCGAAGCGGCGATCACCCGCATGCGCTCGACCAGCGCGAAGCCCTGTTCCTTGTCGAAGGGCAGGATATCGAAGCCGGAATAGCGGTTCTCGGGATCGCCGAGAGTTTCGCGGGTATATTTGCCGGAGAGGAAACCGGAGGCGAGCGGGCTCCAGACGGTGAGCCCGAGGCCGTAGCGCCGCATGACGGGAATGATATCGCGCTCGATGTCGCGGCCGAGCAGCGAATAATGCATCTGCCCATGGGTGAAGGCGGCCAAGCCGCTGGCCTTCTGGATTTCGAGCGCCGCCGCCACCTTCCAGGCCGACCAGTTGGAAAAGCCGACATAACGCACCTTGCCGGAGCGCACCACCGCATCAAGCGCCGACAGCGTCTCCTCCAGCGGCGTGAACGGGTCCTCCTTGTGGACGATATAGACGTCGATCCAGTCCGTTCCGAGCCGTCTCAGGCTTTCCTCGACCGACCAGAGGATGTGACGGCGGGAAAGCCCGGCCTGGCCGAGCGGTGTGCCGGTGCGGAAACCCACCTTGGTGGCGATCACCACCTCGTTGCGCCGCCCCTTCAGCACCATACCGAGGATCGTTTCCGACTGGCCGGATGCATAGGCATCCGCTGTATCGAAGAAGTTGACGCCTGCATCGAGCGCCTGCCCAACGAGCGCGTCGGCGACATCGGCATCGGTCTTGTAGATCGAGCCCATGCTGCGGTCGCCCGATGTGAAGGTCATTGCGCCGAAGGCCAGTCTCGAAACGGCAAGTCCGGTTCGGCCAAGTGTCGTATATTGCATGTCATCCTCCATCCACTGGATTGTCGTGATCGGATGGAGAGATAATGCCCGAAAGCATTATTGCGAAAAATCCGTTGGATCGACAAGGCTTATGAAGCTCAACTTCATAATCGACCGATGGCGCCCGACCCCTTCAATGGACTGACCGAATTTCTCGCCGTTGCGGAGGCCAGGAGCTTCACCGCTGCCGCCGCATCGCTCGGCGTCACCCCGACCGCTGTCAGCCAGGCCGTCCGCGCGCTGGAGGCAAGGATCGGCATACCGCTGTTTGCCCGCACCACGAGGCGCGTCGCGCTCACCGAAGCCGGCGCTGCACTCTTCCAGCGCGTCCGCCCGGCTGCGGCCGACATTGCCGATGCCTTCGACATGCTTGGCGGCTTTCGCGACCGGCCGCTCGGCCATCTGCGCTTGACCGTGCCGCGCATGGCCGTGCCGGTGATCGTCACACCGCTGCTGCCGCATTTCCGCAAGGCTTACCCCGATATATCAGTCGAGATTTCGGTCGACGATGCGGCAATCGACATCACCGAACGCGGCTTCGATGCCGGCATCCGTATCGGAGAGGCGATCGAGAAGGACATGATCGCCATGCGGCTGACACCGGATATCACCTGGACGGTCGTCGGCTCGCCTGATTATTTCGCGCGATACGGCCAGCCGGTGACGCCGGAGGACCTCACCCGCCATCAGGCGCTCCGCTACCGCTATCCGACATCGGGCGTCATCTACCGCTGGGAATTCGAGCGCGACGGACGTGACTTCTCGGTCGACGCGCCCGGCGGCCTGATGGTCAACGATTTCCTGCTGCTGCTCGACCTTGCCGAAGCCGGGCTCGGCCTTGCCTACCTGCCCGATATCTCGGTCGGCGAGGCGGTGGCATCAGGCCGGCTCGAACGCGTGCTTGATGCCTTCCTGCCGACCACGCCCGGACTCTTTGCCTATTTCCCTGCTCGCTCGCAGACCCAGCCGAAGCTGCGCGCCTTTCTCGACATGGCCGCGGCGCGCCTGCGCCGCGGGGCGTGAAAAGACAAACCCGAGCATCAACCAATTGGTTGATGCGTTGTACAGGCCAGATTACGGCTGGTCCGCACCCTTCATCACCTGGCCATTGACGGTGACCGAACCGTCGCGGCCGATGGTGATATCCCAGCGCGCGCGGCCATCCGGATCGGTCTTGGCAAAGCCCTTCACCATCATTATGCCGAAGGAGACCTGGTTGAGGTCGGGATCGGTCTTGGCAAGCTCCTGCACTGCAGCGATCGTCTTGTCGAGATCGCGGGCAAGAATCGTTGCCTCCATCGAATAGTCCTTCTCGGTGTCGACCCGCCCCTCGATCTTGCCCGTCATGTCGACGTCGTAGACATCGGCCTTGGCGCTGACCTTCGGAAACTCGACGGTAAGCCGGCCCTCAGGAAAGAGCTTCTTCGCCATCTCCTCGCCACTCTGCTCCGGCGGCTTCGCGTTGAAATCCACCGCCATGAGTGAGTCGCCGAAGGCTGCGAAATCCAGATCCGGAATGGCGAACTGCACGTCGAGGCTGGTCGGCACGAAAGCCGAATAGCTTGCCGGCATCAGCGGGCTGTCGAGGCTGATGTCCTGCGCATTGATGCCGAAGCCGAAACGCATGGCGTCGCTCGGCCCGTCCATGGCCACGTTGTAGCCTAATGCCTTGGCGCCGCCGTTGCCCATCTGGCTGCTGACGGTCAGATTGTTGACCCTGATCGCCTCGCTGAACGAGGCAAGAAGCGGGAAGGCTTCCTTGAGCAGTCCCTTAATCTTGTCGCTGTTCTCGGGGCTCAATTGCTTCTCGTCGACATGGTCGAGGATGAAGAGGACTATCTCGCGGATTTGCGTGGCCGGCAGGCCGTCCACCTTGGCCTCGAAATCGATCGAGTCGGCACGGAATTCAACGGGCGGCATTTGCAGGCCGGAAACCTGCTCGACGAAAGTCGACATCGAGCCGCTGCCCGCAAAATCAATACGCCCGTTGCCACCTGCGCTGTCCGTCGAACTCAGCTTTTGGTCCATTCCGGCGATGCTGGCATGGACTTCCTCGGTTTCGGACTTGCTGGTGACCTTGATGTCCTTGGCGGCGAAAGTGCCAGAGCGCAGATAGCTGATCGCCGGGTCGAAGACGCCGGTATAGACAAGCGAAGCGATGGAATAGGAGAAATCCGTCGGCTTCTGGTCGGGGCCTTTGAAATGGCCGGAGACATTGAGGTTGTTGTCACCCTCGATGTTCCAGAGCCCGCTGTCGAGCGGCGTGGCGAACATCGACAGCGGCGTCAGCCCGCTGATCGCGAATGTCGCCGGATCGGCCTTGGCAAGCAGCTTCGCCAGATCGTAGATGATCTCGTAGCGCGTGCCCGCCGGATTGACGGTGACCAGACCGCTCTTCGCCAGATCCTCAGGAAGCAGCTTCGTCAGAGTGTCCTTGACCGCATTGGCGCCATCCTGGTTGATCTCGACGCCCTGGGCCGTGGTGAAAAGGCAAAGTGCCAGCAAGCTCGTTGCCGTGACAAGTTTGAGACGCATAGTCCGATTTCTCCTCAGCCGCTTTTTGAACGCGGCCATCCAAAGATGCGAAGCGCGCCGATGTCAACCTCAGCCGTGGCAGGGAGTGGCAATTTTGCCGCTCATGCGGCCTCGGATTACGGCTGATCCGCCCCCTTCATCACCTGGCCATTGACGGTGATCGAGCCGTCGCGGCCGATGCCGATATCCCAGCGCGAGCGGCCGTCCGGATCGGTCTTGGCAAAGCCCTTCACCATCATCATGCCGAAGGAGACCTGGTTGAGGTCGGGATCGGTCTTGGCGAGCTCCTGCACCGCAGCAATCGTCTTGTCGAGATCGCGTGCAAGGACCGTCGCCTCCATCGAATAGTCCGCCTCGCTTTCCAGCCGCCCTTTGATTCTGCCGCTGATATCGAGGTCATAGACCTCGGATCTGGCGCTGATCTTCGGAACCTCGATAGTGAACTCGTCGTTGCGGAAGAGTTTCCGCATCACCATTCCCTCGAACCCTGCCGGCGTGGGCTGGTCGAAATCCACCGCCAGGAAGGCGTCGCCGAGGGCAGCGAAATTCATGTCGGGAACGGTAAGCTGCGCATCGAGGCTGGTCGGCAGGAAAGCCGAGTAGCTTGCCGGCACCAGTGGGCTGTCGACGCTGATCTCCTGCGCATTGATGCCGAAACCGACGCGCAGGGCGTCCGTCGGTCCGTCCACGACGATGTTGTAGCCGAACGCCTTGGCGCCGCCCGACCCCGCCTGGCTTGTCACGGTCAGGTTTTTGGCGCCGAGCGTCTCGCTGAGCGAGCCTAAAAACGGTAAGCTTTGCGTCAGCAGCTCTTTCAGCCTGCCGTTGGTTTCGCGACTATACTCTACTTCGTCCGCGTGTTCGTTGACGAGAAGGTACATGTCGAAGAGCTTCGCTATCGCCACGTCACCCACTTTGATGTCCATATCGAGGGAATCGGCGCGAAACTCGACCGGCGGCATCTGAGGATTGGATACCCGCTCGAAAAAATCGGCCGACGAGCCGCTGGCGGCAATGTTGATGCGCCCATTGCCGCCGGCGCTATCAGTCACGCTCATGCTATAGTTGGTGTCGCCGAAGCTGGCGCTGGTTTCCTGGGCAGCGAACTTGCTGGAGAGGCTGATCTTCTTGGCGGCGTATGTGCTCGAGCGCAGAAAGCTGATCGCCGGATCGAAGGCACCGCCATAGGCGAGCGACCCGACGGAAAGGGAGAATTCCCCCGGCTTCCGGTCGGGACCTATGAAATGGACGGACATGTCGAGGCTGTCGTCAACCTCGATGTTCCAGAGCCCGCTGTCGAGCGGTGTGGCAAACATCGGAAGCGACGTCGATCCGGTGATCGCAGTTGTCGCCGGATCGGCCTTGGCAAAGAGCTTTGCCAGATCGTAGACAATCTCGTAGCGCGTGCCAGCCGGATTGACGGTAACCAGGCCGCTCTTCGCCAGTTCCTTCGAAAGCAGCTTCGTCAGATTGTCCCTGACCGCATTGGCGCCATCCTGGCTGATCTCGACGGCTTCAGCCGTGGTGAAAAGACCCAGTGCCAGCAAGCTCGTTGCCGTAACAAGTTTGAGACGCATATTTCGCAATTTCCCCCAGCGCTTTGAATGCCGCCATCCAAAGGGGCGAAGCGTGCCGATGTCAACTCGTGCAGGCAAATTGAGGCGGACCAATTTAAATCAGGGGTACATGTCGGATTTATTGATTGCCGCTGATTTCATTTTCCATGCTCAAGCCTTGGCGAAAGCGTATATATCCCCGAAAAACAACCCGAATCCGCAACTTGCGTTTCCGACCGACTTATAATATAGGCCACCGGTCCGCGTAGACACCCTTGGAGGCAACGCGGATGAGGATGGGGAAACCCGCCTCCGGTTCGATGGCACAAGGCTTCTGGCCGCCGCCGAACTCTCCAATAACCTCGAAAGGAATAGCCATGAGCCACGAAACTTACGAGCTCAAGGCCGAGGCGCGCGAACGGGTTGGTAAGGGGTCCGCCCGTGAACTTCGCCGCAACGGTTTGATTCCCGCTGTCATCTATGGTGACAAGCAGGCCCCAATTTCCATCGCTCTCAACACCAATGAGGTGACGAAGCGCATTCATGCCGGTGGTTTCATGACCACCGTGGCGACGATCGAAGTCGACGGCGAGAAGCACAAGGTTCTGCCGAAGGACTACCAGCTCGATCCGGTCCGCGACTTCACGATGCATGTCGATTTCCTGCGCGTCTCCGGCAACACCCAGGTGACCGTCGAAATCCCGGTTCACTTCATCAACGAAGAGAAGTCCCCGGGCATCAAGGTCGGCGGCGTTCTGAACATCGTTCGCCATGAAGTCGAAGTTCACTGCCCGGCCGATGCGATCCCCGAGTTCTTCAACGTTGACCTCAACGGCAAGAAGATCGGCGACAGCATCCATATTTCGGAAGTCACCCTGCCGAAGGGCGTCACTCCGGTCATCGACCGCGACTTCACGATCGCGACCATCATTGCTCCGGCTGGCGGCATTGACGAGACTGCCGCAGAAGGCGACGCCGAAGCCTGATCGCTTCGACGAATTTGTAAAGCATATGGCCCGCTTTCCCCTGGAAAGCGGGCTTTTCATTGCCCCGCAAGGTTGCCGTTTCAGCAACATTTAACATATTCGTGAAAGCATGCTCCCGTCAGCTGCGAAGAAGCCGCCCCTAACGTGCGACTGCAAATATGACTGACCCGGGGGAGTAGACGGAACCATGAACAATTCCGTTGAGAACAGATTTTTTGCGATTGTTTGCGGAGCACTGCTTGTTTTTGTCGCTCCGCTTTTTGTTCTCTTCCTTTTTCTTTCATCGGAACGTGCCGATAAGGAAATACGCGACCACATCTCCGTTCTTCTTGTCGCCAATGCCCAGGCGCTGGCAAAACCGCTCTGGGACCTCGACGAGGACAGCGTCACCCAGATCAGCGCGACGGTCGTTTCCCAGGGCGCCATCGTCAAGGTCGAAGTGCGTGACCAGTCCGGCCAGCTCGATATCAGCCAGTCCACCATTCCGCGCTCCTTCGACGGCAAGCTCGTGCAGGTGTCGCGCGCCATCATCTACAACACCGTCGACGGCCCGAAGAACCTCGGCAGCATCAGTGTCTACTATCCCGTGCTCGGCCTGTTTTCCGGCCTGAAGCAGGAAGAGATCGTCTTCATCTCGATCTTCATCTTTGCGGTTCTCACCGTTTTCGGCACGGCGCTGATCGGCAACCGCATCTTCGTCATCCAGCCGCTGCTGCGGCTGACGGCCGCGATCGAGGCCACCCGCCAGCTGGGTTCCCGCCATCATGTCGACTGGCAGTCGAACGATGAGATGGGCCGGCTTGCCCGCAGCTTCAACGAGATGCAGACCAAGCTCGAAAGCGAGGAGAAGGAGCTGAAGCTTGCCCATCGCCGCGCCACCGATATCTACAACCTGACGCCCGCCATGCTCTTCTCGCTCGACGAGGAAGACCGCATCACCGCCGTCAGCGATTACTGGCTGATTGCCACAGGCTATCATCGCGCCGCCGTCATCGGCGGCAGCTTCGCCAATCTCGTAACACCCCTCACCCGCGAGAAATTCGTCAAGCGCCGCGAAGCAGAAAACGGCATGGCCGTCACCGTCAAGTTCGTCTGCATGGACGGCCGCGTCATGGACGTCCTGATCATGGAATCGGAAGCAGCAGCCGGCGCCCATGACCGCCTCTCGCTGTCCGTCATGACCGACGTGACCGAACTCAAGGCTTCCGAGGACCGCAACCATCGCCAGGCGATCACCGATCACCTGACCGGGCTTCTCAATCGTCAGGGCTTGGAAGCCGTCCTCGACAACAAGATCGCTGCCGCCGACGCCGCCGGCCAGGAACTCGCCTGCCTCTTCGTCGATCTTGACCGCTTCAAGTGGATCAACGACAATATGGGCCATGCCGCGGGCGACATGGCGCTGATCGAGCTCGTCGACCGGCTGAAGCTCCATCTTGCCCCCTCCGACGAGGCGGCCCGTCTCGGCGGCGACGAATTCGCCATCCTGCTGCCGGCAAAGGACGCCGAGAAACGCGCCAAGATCATGTGCGAGCAGATCGCCTCGATCTTCGAAACGCCTTTCGGTCCTGACATGCATCTGAGCGCTTCGGTCGGCATCGCCATCTATCCGCGCCATGCCGCGACGGCCGCCGAGCTGTTGCAGAAATCCGATATGGCGATGTATGCCAAGAAACGCGACGGCAAGAACGGCGCGCAGATCTTCGACAACGCCATGCTCGACCGCGCCCGCGGCCGTGCGGAGATCGAAGCCAATATCGAGGCCGGTCTCGCCGATAACTGGTTCGAGGCTTTCCTGCAGCCGATCGTCAACCTGAACGGCCGCGGCATATCGGGTTTCGAGGCGCTGCTGCGCCTCAACCATCCGCAGAAGGGCCTGATGCCGCCGGCCGAGATCATCAGCGTCGCCGAGGAGACGTCAAAGATCGTCCGTGTCGGCAACATCATCATGGAAAAGGCGATCGCCAACCTCGCGCAGATCTCCCGCATCCCAGGCATGCAGGATACCTACCTCGCCATCAACTTCTCGCCGCTGCAGTTCGAACCCGCCCTGCCGGCTCGCCTTGCCGCCATCGTCGGCCGCCACGGCATCCGCCCGGAACGCCTCGTCGTCGAGATCACCGAAGCCGTGCTGATGCACGACAATCCTCAGATTCGCACGATCGTTACCGAGCTTCGCCACTTCGGCTGCCGCATCGCGCTCGACGATTTCGGCACCGGCTATTCGTCGCTGAGCTACCTCAACCGCTTCCCGGTCGACATCATCAAGATCGACCAGTCCTTCACCCGCGCGATCAACGACGGCGACGACGACGTGCGCCAGAAGAGCCGCATGCTGATCGAAGGCATCACCACGCTCTCCCACAAGATGAACTGCACCGTCATCGCCGAGGGGATCGAGACCGAAGAGGAATGCCGCACGCTCTCCCAGATGGGGCTTGATTATGGCCAGGGCTACCTCTTCCATCGCCCGCAGCATCCGGCCAAGCTCATCGAGGAATTGATGGCGTCGCAATCCACGGTCGCACGCGCCTCATGAACAAGAACGAAGGAGGTGACACGATGAAAAAGCTACTGTTTCTCGCATGTCTGGCCCTGCCCTGTGCCGCCCATGCACAAACGGTCACCTTCACGACCGAGGACTACGCTCCCTTCAATTATCGCGAAGGCAAGGAGATCAAGGGCGCGACGGTCGAGCAGGTCGAAAAGGTAATGGCCGAGATCGGCGTCGGCTACACGATCGAGGTCATGCCCTGGGCCCGCGCCTTCAGCCTCGCCCGCACGGAGCCGATGACCTGTGTCTTCGCTACCGCCCACAATGGCGAGCGCGACCAGTTGTTCAAATGGGTCGAGCCGCTGCTCGTCGACCGAAACATCCTGATCACCCGCAAGGGTTCGGACGTCACCGCCAGCAATCTCGACGAAGCGAAGAAATATACGATCGGCACCCAGCGCGGGGACTATACCGAGACAACGCTGAAGGAAAAGGGCTTCACCAAGCTCGATGTCGCCAGCGATTTCAACGCGACGCTGCGCAAGCTGCTTGGCGGCCGCATCGACATGATGCCGATCTCCGAACTCTATTTCGAAAAGCTGAAGGCCGACCAGCCGCTGGAGATGGTGACCGTGCTCTCCTCCCAGCCGATGGGCATCGCCTGCGAAAAGAACTTTCCAGACGACCTGCTCGCCAGGATGCAGGCTGCCCTCGACAAGCTGATTGCCGACGGCGGCCAGAAGCAGATCTTTCTGAAATATGGCATGAACCTGTCGGAGTGACCTTGGCCGACAGACTTCTGCCCTTTCCGCTTGACTTTGCTTTCATTTCGCGGTGGTGAACGGCGAGAAGTTCCAGCGAAGAAAGACAGGCCATGCTCATCATCGCAGGTCTCGGCAATCCCGGCGGAAAATACGCCAGCAACCGCCACAACATCGGCTTCATGGCCGTCGACGTCATCCATCGGCGCCACAGCTTTTCGCCCTGGTCGAAAAAATTCAGGGCCGAGATCGCCGAGGGCGAACTCGGCGGCGAGAAAGTGCTGCTGATCAAGCCGCAGACCTTCATGAACCTTTCCGGCGAGTCCGTTGGCGAGGCGATGCGTTTCTACAAGCTCCAGCCGGCCGATCTCGTGGCAATCTACGACGAACTCGACCTTCCCCAGGGCAAGGCGCGGCTGAAGACGGGCGGCGGCCATAACGGCCATAACGGCATCAAGTCGCTCGATGCCCATTGCGGCCGGGAATACCGGCGGCTGCGCCTTGGCATCGGCCATCCCGGCGTCAAGGAAATGGTGCAGAACCATGTGCTCGGCGATTTCGCCAAGGCCGACAAGGCCTGGCTGGAGCCGCTTCTCGACACGCTCGCCGACAATGCCGACATGCTGGTGCGAAACGAGGATTCGCAGCTGATGAACAAGATCGCGCTGGCGCTCGGCGGCAAGGCCGAGGAGGAGAAGCCGGCGAAGGAAAAGAAGGACGCCGAGAAGAAACCGGCCGGCCAGTCGCATATCCATCAGGCTCGCAGCCATAATCAGCCGAAGCTGCCGACATCAGGCCCGATGGCCGACATGCTGAAGAAGATGTTCGGCAGCAAGGGCGACTGAGGCCGATGCCGGACCGGGACTTCATCATCCGTCCCGCTGCCCGCGGCGATCTCCCCGACCTCATGACGCTTTACCGTCACTTGAACCCCACCGACCCGGTTCTCGACGAGGCCAGTGCCGAGGAACGCTTCTCCGCCATCCTGGCGCAACCCGGCATGACCGTCTTCATCGGTTTTGCGGGTGATGTCGCCGCCGCCACCGTCACAAGCGTTGTCGTGCCGAACCTGACACGGAACGGCGCCTCCTATGCGCTCATCGAAAACGTCGTCACCCATGCCGATCATCGCAAGCGCGGTTATGCCCGCGCCGTCATCGGCCATGCGATCGCAGACGCCTGGAACGCCGGCTGCTACAAGGTGATGCTGCTCACCGGCACCAAGAATCCGGCGACATTCCGCTTCTATGAGAATTGCGGTTTCCTCCAGGACAAGACCGGCTATCAGATCCGCCGGCCCTAACCCCATTTTTGAGGCGGCCCTCGGAAAGCGGCTATTCCTCTGGTTCGGTGGTGAACATCAGCGGAAAGCCCATGCCCTTGGCAAGGTCGATGCCTTCCTTGGCCTTGGTCTCGGCGATGTCCCTGGCGCAGACCACGACCACGCAGGAACCGAGCTTGTGCGCCGTCATCATCACCCGATAGCCGGTCTCCTCGCTCATGCGGAAGACGGCCTTCAGGACCATGATGACGAATTCGCGCGGCGTAAAATCGTCATTGACGAGGATGACCTTGTAGAGCTTCGGCTTGTCCAGCTTGAGCTTCACTTTGACCTTTGGTTTCAGGGCAACGTCATTGTCACTCATCGGAAAAATCCACCCGTTGATGACATGGAAAAGGCGGAGAAACGTCCGCCGGGTAACATATTGCACCGTAAGCACGGCAGTTCAATGACGTAAATATCACTCTGCGGGGAGCAGGAGGCAATCCTGCCGCCTTTTCGAGGATGGCGGCAGCCTTCCTGTCCATCCGGAGAGCCGTCGACCTTCAATTCATGTTTGCGAACCCTTGACCCAGGGCCACCATTCCCGCATAGGCAGGGCAAAGTTACCAATAGATATGGATCAAGCCATGGGCTTCAAATGCGGTATCGTCGGCCTGCCGAATGTCGGCAAATCGACCCTCTTCAACGCGCTGACCAAGACGGCGGCGGCACAGGCGGCGAACTACCCCTTCTGCACCATCGAACCCAACACCGGCGAAGTCGCCGTGCCGGATCCCCGCATGCGCAAGCTTGCCGATATCGCCAAGTCGAAGGAATTGATCCCGACCCGCATCTCCTTCGTCGATATCGCCGGCCTGGTGCGCGGCGCCTCGAAGGGTGAAGGCCTCGGCAACCAGTTCCTCGCGAATATCCGCGAAGTCGATGCCATCGTGCACGTGCTGCGCTGCTTCGAAGACAGCGACATCACCCATGTCGAGGGCCGCATCAATCCTGTCGCCGACGCCGAGACGATCGAGACCGAACTGATGCTCGCCGACCTCGAAAGCCTCGAGCGACGCACCGAGCAGACGCGCAAGCGCGCCACCGGCAAGGACAAGGAATCGATGGCGCTGCTGCCGATCATGGAAGCGTCGCTGAAGCTGCTGAACGAAGGCAAGCCGGTGCGCACGCTGCTGTCGAAGCTCGATGCCGAGGAGATCGTCATCCTGAAGAGCCTCAACCTTCTGACGTCGCATCCGGTGCTTTACGTCTGCAACGTCGCCGAAGGCGATGCCTCGACCGGCAACGAATTCACCGAGGCCGTCGCCGTCATGGCGAAGGAACAGGGTGCCGAAACCGTCACCATCTCGGCGGCAATCGAGTCTGAGGTCGCCCAGCTTCCCGAGGAGGAAGCCAAGGAATTCCTCTCCGCTCTCGACCTCGACGAGGCGGGCCTCGACCGGCTGATCCGCGCCGGCTACAAGCTGCTCCACCTCATCACCTATTTCACCGTCGGCCCGAAGGAGACGCGCGCCTGGACGATCGAGCGCGGCACCAAGGCACCGCAGGCCGCCGGCGTCATCCATTCGGATTTCGAACGCGGCTTCATCCGCGCCAACACCATCGCCTATGACGACTACATCAAATACAACGGCGAAGTCGGCGCCAAGGATGCAGGCAAGGCACGCGACGAAGGCAAAGAATACGTCGTCCAGGACGGCGACGTCATCCATTTCCGCTTCAACACCTGACCGCAGACCGCTGTTGTCCCAACCGATGCATCTCGCCCAAATCGCTCAGCGGTTTGGGCGAAATCGTAAGATCTACGGAGTCGCCCCCGAGACGGCAGGCGGCAGTCTTTGCGAAATGACGGCCGGCAGCGCCCGCAGCACGATGCGGCGAAGCGGCATCCAGCCCGTTCCGATGATGAGCACGATGGCGCCGACAACAATCAGCGTCGTGAAGATGTAGGTATCAACAGTCGCACTTCCCTGCCGGAAAATGCCGTAAATCGCGAAACCGAGCGACAGCAGCCCCGATGTCACGAAGGCGCGCCGGTCGATGACAAGGCCGATCAGCATCAGCGCCGCTACGCTGGCGACGATGATCGGCGTTTTGATCGATACCGTTTCGGAAACATCCAGCAAATTGCCGTCGAACGAAATCAGCAGACGTACACTGAAGAGCAGAGCCGGTGCGGCACCCAGATGAAGCCAGAAGGCGATATCCGAACGTGTCGTCCGGCGCAGCCGGTCACCGAGGTCGAAATAGAGCGCCGTCGCAAACAAGCCGAGCGCGCAGATGAGGAAGACGACTGCCAGCAGCATCGGATGGTTGGCGAAGAATTGCGGATCGCCGCTCGCCCATTGCATGAGCCGCAAAAGCAGGGTGAGCACGAGCGCAAGGACCGACATGATGCAGAGCGCCAGCGACAACGGCACGCGATAGCGGGCGTAGTAGGCGCCGAGGATGATCGGGAAGCCGGCGACGAACTGCGTCATGACCCGCGCGATATCGTCGAAACCAGATACGACTACCGGCCTGAAGAAGAACGACATCAGCAGGAATGTCCAGCAGAACAGCGCGATCGTCAGGCTGACGGCCGGCAGAGCGAGCCGCTGGCGGCGCACAAGGATTTCCGAAAGCACGATGATCGCAGGCAGCACGGCATAAAGTGCGGCAAGCCCCCAGAGGCCGGCGAGCGCCACAGCGACGCCGATGGTGATCAGCACATCATGGAAACCGCGCACGAAACGCGGCGTCTCGGTATCGGACCAGACCTGCTCTTCCTGCGCGGCTTTTGCCGGCTGCGCCTCTACGACGGTGACACCGCGCTCGGCCAGGAACGGCAAAAGTCGCCCGCCCGCCTCCGGCGAAATCAGACCCTGACGCGCCGCCTCGTCGAGTATCGACCTTAGTTCAGTCATGCCGGTTTATCTCCCCGGAATCATTGAGCCCGCGCGGATGCTATTGTAATCATTGTGCGCTGCATATGACGGGAGGACCGAATGTCGGCAGAAAAACTTTCCTTCGAGGATTTCCGGCCCGACCGCCGCTTCGCCCTCGGCCCGAAGCTGGTGATCGCAGAGGAAATCATTGAGTTCGCAAGCGAATTCGACCCACAGCCGATGCATCTCGATGAGGCTGCCGGCCGCGCCAGCATTCTCGGCGGGCTTGCCGCCTCTGGCTGGCACACCTCTTCGATGTTCATGCGCATGATGGCCGACAGCTACCTCTTGAACGCGCTCGCCGAGGGGGCGCCTGGCATCGATTTGATGGAATGGCGCAAGCCTGTCCTTGCCGGCGACACGCTGTCGGGCCATTCGACCGTGCTCGAATCCCGGCCGATGCGCTCACGGCCCGGCATGGGCATCGTCAAGTTCCGCCACGAGGTGGAAAACCAGCGCGGCGAACTCGTCTGCCTCTCCGAGAATTCGATCATGATCCGCATGCGCCCGGAGACATCAGCATGAAAATGTCTGAGCTCTACGCCGTCGGCGAGAAGGCCGAGATCGGCAGCTACATCTTTACAGAAGAAAACATCATCCGCTTCGCCAAGCGCTTCGATCCGCAGCGTTTTCACGTCGACAGGCAGGCGGCAAAGGAGAGCCTCTTCGGCGACCTTTGCGCCTCGGGCTGGCATAACACGGCCGCCTGGATGCGAACCTTCATCGCCTTTTGGGAAAGGCAGAGCGCAACGCTCGCGGAAAGGGGTCTGACGCCGCCGAAGCTCGGCCCCTCGCCCGGCTTCCAGAAACTGCAATGGCTGCGGCCGGTCTTCGTCGACGATGTCGTGACCTATTCTGTCGCCTTCCTCTCCAGCCGGTCGCTTGCCTCACGGCCGGGCTGGCACCTCAACACCATCCTCTGCGAGGGCGTCAATCAAAACGGCGATCCCGTTATCCGATTCGAAAGCGGCGTCCTCGAATTCGACTGACGCCGCCGGCAATGGGGGTGCGGATTCAGAGCATGATGCCGAAAAGTGTGAGCGGTTTTCGGACGACATCATGCTCTATGTCTTTGATCTAATGCCCGGAAAATTCGACCAGCGTATGCACGATGACGCCGAGCTCCTCCAGCTTTTTGCGGCCGCCGAGATCCGGCAGATCGATGACGAAGCAGGCGCCGACCACTTCCGCGCCGATCTGGCGCAGCAGCTTCGTCGCGCCGACCGCCGTGCCGCCAGTGGCGATCAGGTCGTCGACCAGGATCACCTTCTCGCCGGGCTGGACCGCATCGCGATGCATCTCCATCTCATCGACGCCGTATTCCAGGCTGTAGGCGATGCGCACGGTCTCGTGCGGCAGCTTGCCCTTCTTGCGGATCGGCACGAAGCCCGAGGAAAGCTGGTGCGCCACCGCGCCGCCGAGAATGAAGCCGCGTGCCTCCATGCCAGCGATCTTGTCGATCTTCATGCCCGCATAAGGCTGCACCAACTCGTCCACTGCACGGCGGAAAGCACGGGGATTGCCGAGCAGCGTGGTGATGTCGCGGAAGATGATGCCGGGCTTGGGATAGTCAGGAATGGAGCGGATGCTGGCTGCGAGCTCCGAAGTCGTATTGTCCATGGAAAATCCATATCTGCGAGCGCATGAAACTGGCCGCACCCTATCAATTGCCAGGGATGGAACCAACAAAAAAGGCGGCCCGAGGCCGCCTTTTGAATGTCGGTCTGGAACCGCTCAGTGTTCCTTGTTGGCGTAGATCGAGCGCTTTGTCAGGTAGATCAGCACCGTGAAGATCAAGAGAAAGATCATCACCATAAAGCCGGTGCGCTTCCGCTCCTCGAGATGCGGCTCGGCGGCCCACATCAGGAAAGAGGAAACGTCCTTGGAATACTGGTCTACGGTTTGCGGCGCGCCGTCGTCATAGGTCACCTGACCGTCAGAGAGCGGCTTCGGCATGGCAAGGACAGCAGCAGCGTGGAAATAGGGATTGTAATGTGAGCCCTGCGACACCTGGAAGCCGGCCGGCGGCTCTTCATAGCCGGTCAGCAGCGAGTGGATGTAATCCGGGCCGCCTTCCTGGTACTGCGTGAAGATATCGAAGACGAACTGCGGGAAGCCGCGCTCGACCTCGCGAGCCTTGGCGATCAGCGAAAAGTCAGGCGGAGCCGCACCGTTGTTGGAAGAAGCAGCGGCCTCCGCATTGGCGAAAGGCGCCGGGAAGTGATCGGAAGGGACCGCCTTGCGGGTAAACATCTCGCCGCTTGCGTCGGGGCCGTCCTGAACTTCGTAGTTCGCGGCGAAGGCCTTGACCTGCGCCTCGGAATAACCGAGCTCGTCGAGCATGCGGAAGGGCACGAGGTTCATCGAATGGCAGGCGGAACAGACTTCGGTATAGACCTTGAGGCCACGCTGAAGCTGGCCCTTGTCGTAATGGCCGAACGGACCGGCAAAAGTCCATTCCTCCTCTTTCGGCTCCTTCAGCGGATAGTGCGGCGTCGCACTTTCCTCATGATGAGCAGGAGCCGCGCCGCTGGCGGGCGTTGCTTCCTGCGCGAAGGCGGCGCTGCTTAGAACGGCAGCGACAGCGAGCGGCAGAATGCTTGCAACAAGCTTTTTCATAATCCTAATCCTTCGCTCGCTTATGCCTTGGCAGCTGCGGTCTTGTTGCGCTTTTCGAGCACCGCTTCGGTGATCGAGTTCGGGATACGGCGCGGCGTTTCCACCAGGCCGAGAACTGGCATCGCGACCAGGAAGAAAGCGAAGTAGAGGAGTGTGCATATCTGCGAGATCGTGGTGAACAGGCCTTCCGCCGGCTGCGAACCGAGCCAGCCGAGGATGATCGCGTTGATCACGAACAGCCAGTAGAACAGCTTGTACCAGGGACGGTAGACGGCCGAACGAACCTTCGACGTATCGAGCCAGGGCAGGAAGAACAGCACGATGATCGCGCCGAACATCACGAGCACGCCACCGAGCTTGGAGTCGATCGGGCCGACGTTGAAGGTGATCGAACGCAGCATCGCGTAGAACGGCAGGAAGTACCATTCCGGAACGATGTGGGCCGGCGTCTTCAACGGGTCGGCCGGGATATAGTTGTCGGCATGGCCGAGGAAGTTCGGCAGGTAGAAGACGAAGTAGGCATAGACCAGCAGGAAGACGGAGACGCCGAGCGCATCCTTCATCGTCGCATAGGGCGTGAAGCGTACCGTATCGGTCTTTGTCTTGATCTCGACGCCCGTCGGGTTCGTCTGGCCGACGACATGCAGCGCCCAGATGTGCAGGACGACGACGCCGGCGATCATGAAGGGCAGCAGGTAGTGCAGCGAGAAGAAGCGGTTCAGCGTCGGCTGATCGACGGCGAAGCCGCCGAGCAGGAACTGCTGCACCCATTCGCCGACCAGTGGGAAGGCCGAGAAGAAGCCTGTGATGACGGTGGCGCCCCAGAAGGACATCTGGCCCCAGGGCAGAACGTAGCCCATGAAGCCCGTCGCCATCATCAAGAGGTAGATGACCACGCCGAGGACCCAGAGGATTTCGCGTGGCGCCTTGTAGGAGCCGTAGTAGAGGCCACGGGCGATGTGCAGGTAGACCGCGACGAAGAAGAAGGAGGCGCCGTTGGCATGCATGTAGCGCAGCAGCCAGCCGTGGTTGACGTCGCGCATGATCTTTTCAACGGAGTCGAAAGCCAGCGTTGTATCGGCAGCATAGTGCATGGCGAGCGTGACACCCGTCAGGATCTGCACCACCAGCATGACGGCGAGCATGGCGCCGAAGGTGTAGGCATAATTCAGGTTACGCGGAACCGGAAAGGCGATGAAGCTGTCATAGACCATGCGCGGCAGCGGAAGGCGCGCATCGACCCATTTCTCGAGGCCGGTTGATGGCTCGTAGCTGGAATGGCCACTCATATATCAGTCTCCCCTCAACCGATCTTGATCTTGGTATCGGACAAAAATGAAAAGGTCGGAATCGCCAGGTTCTGCGGCGCAGGACCCTTACGGATGCGGCCGGCCGTGTCGTAGACCGAGCCATGGCAGGGACAGAACCAACCATTGTATTCGCCGGCCTGGCCGAGCGGAACGCAACCGAGATGGGTGCAGGTGCCGACCATGACGATCCAGTTTTCCTTGCCCTTGCCGCCCGAACGGTCAACACCCGTTGCCTGAGCGTCGACAGGAAGGTTTGCATTGCGGGCAACCGGGTCCTTGAGGTCCGACAGCGCAACATCGGCTGCGGCTGTCACTTCTTCCGGGGTGCGGTTACGGATGAAGATCGGCTTGCCGCGCCATTTGACCGTCAGCGACATGCCGGGCTCGAGGCTGGTAACATCGACTTCGATGGAGGCGAGAGCGAGCGTCGAAGCGTCAGGACGCATCTGATCGATGAACGGCCAGGCGACCGTGACGGCGCCGACGACGCCTGCCATACCAGTGGTGAGATAAAGGAAATCACGGCGAGTGGGTTCGCCCATGGCCTCGCTTGTCGTTTCATGTTCGCTCACGGCTAACATCCTCTGCGCAATTTTCGCGGAATTCCGCCCTGCCCCCTCTACCGGCGAATCTCTCTGGACACAATTCGGCCATAGATTCCCCGGCAATCCGGCGCGTTCTATGCTTGATCGCAAATTATGTCCAGCCTTGGCAAGGGGATGAGGGCACAATGTCGCGGGAAATTTCGGATGAATTTTTTAAGGCAAACACGAGCTTGCCATTATGTTGCATTGCAACAAAAATGCCTCCGTGATAGGCGCAGTCCAAGCCATGCAAGCGAGCCGGACCGGAGCGGATGAGAGACACGATTTTTTGCGTATTCAGCGTCCTCACGACCCTCGTTCTCGCCATCGTCTCGCTGCGATACGTCTCCGACTTCTATTTGCTGTCCTTCTTTTACAGCTTCCAGGTCCATCTGGCAGTGGCCGGCGCGGTGGCCTCGGTCGCAGCCCTTCTGGTCAAGCGGCACTGGTATGCGCTGCTGACGCTCGGCGTAGCGATGGTCCTTGCCGTCCACGGCGTCGTGATGATGCGCGAATACGTCGAGCCGGCCGTTGAAGAGAGTCGCCCGGCCCTCTTTCGGCTGATGTCCTTCAATATCGAAAACGATAATTTCGCAAACGGCGCGGCGATCGCCGACATGGTCATCGGCTCGGGTGCGGACGTCGTCAACATCCTGGAGGCCGAACCGCTGCTGTCGGAACTGCCGCGGTTGCTGAAGACCTATCCCTATTATATCGGATGCGGCGCCGGCATGCAGGAATGCGATACGCTGGTCCTGTCGAAGCGCCCGCTGATCGAACCCCGCATCCGCAATCTCGGCCTGCTCTGGCGCAACCGATTGACGATCTCGACGATCGATTTCGATGGCCAGAAGGTCAATTTCCTCGCCGCGCACCTGACCAAACCTTATTACGACGAATTCCACGGCCTCGAAATCTGGGATCTCGCGGAGATCATTCCCTCCCTGCCGGGACCGCTCGTTCTTGCCGGCGATTTCAATACGTCGATTCTGGCGCCCGACGTGCAGTATCTCATGCGCAGCCGGGGCTTGGGCACGGTATCGCTGGAGCCCGCAACATGGCCGATCGCCGCCGGTGCCTTCGGCATTCCGATCGATCATATCTTTACCCGGGCGCCGCTGCGGCTCAAATCGGTCCGCCGCATCGAGAACGGCTTCGGATCAAATCATTTTGGCCTCATGGCGGAATTCGTCGTCGACCCCTAGGCCCGCATCGTCGTCCGCTGCAATGAACCCGCCGGACTGGCGTGCCCAGAGTTCGGCATAGAGCCCGCCGCGGCGAAGCAGTTCGTCATGGCTGCCCTCCTCGATGATCCGGCCCTCGTCGACGACGACAAGCCGGTCGAGCGCGGCGATCGTCGACAGCCGGTGAGCGATCGCAAGCACCGTCTTGCCCTCCATGATCTGATGAAGGTTGGACTGGATCGCTTCTTCCACTTCCGAATCGAGCGCCGACGTCGCTTCGTCGAGGACGAGGATCGGCGCGTTTTTCAGCATGACGCGAGCAATGGCGATACGCTGCCGCTGCCCGCCTGACAGTTTAACGCCACGTTCGCCGACATGCGCATCGAAACCCTTGCGCCCCTGCTGATCCTGCAGACGCGCGATGAACTCGATAGCCTCGGCGCGCCTGGCCGTCTCGACCAGCTGCTCCTCGCCGGCATCCGGTCGCCCGAACAGGATATTGTCGCGCACCGAACGGTGCAGCAGCGACGTATCCTGGCTGACGACACCGATCTGCATTCGGAGGGATTCCTGCGTCACGGCTGATATATCCTGGCCGTCGATGAGGATGCGGCCGTCCTGAATATCGTAGAGACGCAGCAGCAGGTTCATCAGCGTCGATTTCCCCGCGCCCGAACGGCCGACGATCCCGACCTTCTCGCCAGGCCGGATTGTCATGGAGAAATTCTCGACGACCGGCTCGTGGCCCTTGCCATAGCGGAAGGAAATATTCTCGAAGCGGATACCGGGCTGCCGGATCACCAAAGTCTTCGCATCGGCCCGATCGACGAGCCCGAGCGGTTGGGAGATCAGCTCGGCAGCGTTCTGGATGGTGCCGAGATTGCGCATGATGCCGTTGAACTGCGTCATCAGCCGTCCGAGCAGGAAATTCAGCCTGAGCACCAGCGCCAGCGAGAATGCCACCGCACCTGAGCTCACCAGGCCGCGCAGCCAGAGATCGACGCTCAGCCCTGCCATCGTCACGATCATCAGCCCGGAGAGCAGCGCCATCGAGGCCCTGACGCCGGTGATGAACCGCGTGAAGCGCAGCACCGTGTCCTGATAGATATCGAAGCCCTGCCGCATGTAGCGGTCGGTCTCCTCGTCGCGCGCAAACAGCTTCAGCGTCTGCATGTTGCTGTAGGAATCGACCATCCGGCCGTTCAGCATCGATCCGGCTTCCGCCGTTTCGCGGGAGTGATGGCGGATCTGCGGGACGAAGTGGCGGGCAAGCAGGCTGAAGGCGCAAAGCCAGAACAGCACGACGGCGGCAAGGGAAAAGTCCAGCCGGGCGACCAGCACGAGCGTGGTGGCGGCATAGATGCCGACGAACCAGACGCTTTCCATCAGCGACGTCACGAGGTCGCCCGTCGCTTGGCCCGCCGACCAGACCTTGGTGACGATGCGTCCCGAGAAATCGCTTTGGAAGAACGACAAGGACTGCCTGGAGACGTGAAGATAGGATTGCCAGCGTGCGAGATTGTAGAAGCCCGGCGTGATCACCTGCTGGTCGACGAGCGCGATCAGGAAAGCGATGACGAAGCGCACGATCCCGATGAGCGCGAGCATGCCGAACAACTCGCCGCCATGGGCAGCGAGAAGGCCGTTCCAGCCCGCACCCGGCGTGATGCTGCCGAGGATATCGACCAGTCGCCCGACGAACCAGAAGAGTGCTGCCTCGATCGCCGCCGATGTGCCGCCGAGCACGAGCATGGCGATGAACGGCATTCTCGCCTGGCCGATGTAGAACCAGATGAACCCGAGCGTCGAGCGCGGCGGCTGGAGATTGGCGCGTGGACGGAACGGATCGATCCAGGTTTCGAACAGGCGAAGGATGGGGCTCAGAAACATAAAACCGATATAGGCGGAATAACCGGACCGGCAAAGGGAATGAAAAGCGACCGAAACCTTATATTTTGGTAATTATCGGTAACATCGGCGGCATACCCATTGAATGCCCCCGAACCGGTCACAATCTCACGTTACGATCGCGCTTTACCGGAGACCACGTCCATGGAAACGAAAATGCTCGATGTGCATATTCCGCTTCCGCTTGCAGAAAAGCTGGATGCCCTGGCATTCGCCTTGGCGCTGCCGCGCGATGAGATCGTCGCCGAAGCCATCGCCACCTGGATCGACAACGAGGAACACCGCCGCCTCATCGCGTTGCGCACGATCGCAGCCGCCAACACTATGGTCGTCGTCGAAACTCACCGCGTGATCGACTGGGCCGACAGCCTTTGAGGGGAACCCGGGCAACGACAGGCATGGTCGCCGGCGGGTGTTAACCCTCGCCAAGAATGCCGGCAGCATTCGGAACCCGACGGTTCGAATTGTCATCCGCGCGCCTTCCCAGGCCTAAATCATCCGAATCCAGGCGTCGAAAAGGACCAGATTCCTTCACCGAGCAACGGAACGCCTTTGCCGAGAGTCAGCTGGCTACGCGAAAAGTCGATTGGGGTCCTGAGGCCGAACACATCCTGGGTTTTGATCTGTATCCCACGCGCCTGTATTTGCGGGTCGCTCAGTGCTTCGCTGACATCGTTGACGGGACCCGCTGGAACTCCCGCACGTTCAAGTGCGTCGATAAGCGCGGCTTTTGGTCTTTGAGCGATTCGCTCGGAAATGAGGCTGGAGAGTGCTGCTCTGTTCGCCACGCGAGCGGCGTTCGACGCGTAATCCGGA
>Ga0307513_10003236_pt1 | contig 22206 bp, 15 predicted proteins | sample 15_EM_MG_FD_202174 | JGI IMG/M metagenome (GOLD analysis project Ga0307513, IMG submission 202174) | Populus trichocarpa ectomycorrhiza microbial communities from riparian zone in the Pacific Northwest, United States - 15_EM | ecosystem: Host-associated > Plants > Roots > Unclassified | place... | reverse complement strand
CCGACGACGGCGACGGCGACGGCTGCTGGCGGAACCGGACCCACCCGGCTCGTCGCGCTCGTCCTCCTCGGCGTCCTCGTCGACCTGGTCGGCGGTGTCCGCGGCGTCCTCGTCGGCACGCGCGGTCTGCTCGCCCGCGTAGTCGTCGTCCCCGGAGTCGTTGTCGGAGTCGGCGGACTCACCACGGCGCCTACGACGGCCACCGCGGCGGCGGCGCCGACGCGAACCGGGGCCCTCGTCGCCGTCGTCGTCCGTGTCGGTGCTGTCCTCGGCGGACTCGTAGGCGTCGTCGACGCCCTCCGTCTCCTCCGGCTCCTCGACCACCACGACGGGCGCGGCGGCCACGGGCTCCTCGTCGGTACGCCCACGACGGCGGCGACGGCGCGGGGTGTGCTCCTCGACGACGGTCTCGGCGACCGGGGCGACCTCGACGGTCTCTTCCTCGGTCTCGACCTCCTCGACGTCCTCGACCGCTTCGGCGGCAGCCGCGGCGGCGGCGGCCCGCTCGGGCGTCTGGAACATCGGCTCGGTGAAGACGGGTGCCTGGAAGACGGCGACGGCGGGACGCGCGGGACGCCGACCGTTCTCTCCGTTCTCGACGGCGGGCGCGGGCGCGGAGAACCCGACAGCGGCCTTACGGGCGACCCGACGACGCCCACGACGCGACGAGGCGTCCTCGGCGACAACGGTCTCGAGCTCGATCTCGGGCTCGATCTCGGGCTTGGCGGCCTCGGCGACGGGCGCGGGCGCCTTTTCCACAGGGGCGGCCGGAGCCTCGGCCTCGGCAACGGGCGCGGAGACCCGGCGCGTGGCCCGACGACGGCTGCGCGGAGCGGGCGCGGCCTCCTCCACGGCTGCGGGCGCCTCGACGGCCGCCACGCTCTCCTCGCCGCTCTTCTCGCCCTGCTCGCCGCTCTCCTCGGCAGTCGGGGCGGATACGGCGGTCACGGCAGGTTCGTCAACGGCCTCGGCAGCCTTGGCGGGCGCACCGGCGGGCGCGGACGCGCGCCGGGTGGCCCGACGGCGCGTACGAGGAGCGGGCGCCTCGGCGGCCACGGCTTCCTCGGCGTTCTGGTCGCTGATCTCTACGGCCTTGTCGGCCTCGACAGGCTTGTCTGCCTCTGCGGCCGGTATGGCCGGCGCCGTGGTCTCGGCCACGGCGGCGGCCTCGGACCCGGCGACCGGCGGTCCCGCGGGGCGGGACGCGGCGCGGCGCCGTCGGCGCGGCGGCAGGGTGTCGCTGGGGGTGTCGTGTGCGGAACCCTCGGTGGGCTCCGAAGCGGCTTCGGTCGGTTCGAGCATGCGGGCGGTTCTCCCGTCAGGCTCCCGGGCGCCGCACCTGGTCCGGCTTGGGTGCCGGTGACGTCCGCGGCTCGCGCAGTGCGCGGTGCCGCCGTCCGGGGCGCGGGCGCCGCACGGGAGCTCTCTGTGTCCTGTCTCGCCGGTTCCGTACGCCATGTTGCGTACGGCCTGGCGAAAGTCTTGTGGTCGGTGCGCTGCCCGACCCAGGTGGCTCCCGAGTACGAGGGCGGCGCTACGACGTCCGTCCCTTCGCGGGACCTTCCTTACGCCGGTGCCTGCGACGCGGCGGCAGTCGGAGTGGCCATGGAGAGGGCCACCGCTGCCTCGCGGTCGGGCGCGAGCGGGTCGGTCACCGTGCCGGTCTCTTCATCGAACAGCCCCTGCGCCAGCCTGGTCACCCCTGCGGGGACCGGCGGCGCCAGGTCGGCCACGGCGCGAAGACCGGACAGGACGTCGTCGGGTCGAACGGCAGGCGTCACGTGCCGAACAACCAGCCGCAGTATCGCACAGGGCTGGGCGGTCGGCCCAGCAAGGGGCGCGGCGCCAGCCGCTCCAGTGGAGCCGACGCTTGCGGCGGGCTGTGGACTGTGCGTCTCAACACCTGACTCGGCACGTGCCACGGCAGGTGCTTCACCACCTGCCGCAACGCCTGTTACGAGACCTGTTTCGAGTGCCTCCAGGCCCGCGACCGCGCCCCGGGCATCGAAGGTTCTCATGCCGTTCTTGGCGAGGCGCTGGACCTCGACGGTCTCGGCGGCGTTGAAGAGGTCGACGGCGCGGCGCGCGTCCTCGGGCGCCACACCCTCCAGACGCAGCTCCCACACGGAAGCCGTGAGCCGGTCGGCGAGCCCGGAGGTCCGGGCCTCGACCGCGTCGACGATGTCGAGCCCGGTGGGCAGCGACTCGTCGAGCAGCTCGCGCAGCTTGTCGGGATCGCGCGCTTCGGTGAGCGCGATCTCCAGGTACTCCGCCTCACTGCCCGTGCCGGTGGCTGCGGCATTGGCGTACGACACCTTCGGATGCGGCGTGAACCCCGCCGAGTAGGCCATCGGCACCTCGGCACGGCGCAGCGCACGCTCGAAGGCGCGCTGGAAGTCACGGTGGCTGGTGAACCGGAGGCGGCCACGCTTGGTGTAACGCAGTCGGATGCGCTGCACCGTCGGCGCGGGCGGCGGGCCTTCGGGCTGTCGCTTGCCCAGTGTCGTTCAGTCCTTCGTGAGTGCGGTCGTACTGCTACCTAGAGTACGTCCGTCGACGCCTCCCGGTTCCCGCCGGTCCACGGCGACCGGCTCCTTGGGCTCCCCGAAGAGCATCCGCCGGAAGTCGGCTCGCGCCTGGCGTGCCGAGTCGCGTGCGGCGGCCAGCACCTGCCGGGTGACACGCCCCACACTGCGCGCGGCCTCGGCGGCGGGCCGCAGAACGGCGTCCCGTACGAAGTGCCCGACCGGCGTCAGCACCGTCAGGTACACCCAGCGCACGGGCTCCACGAAGATCCACCGAAGGAGGGTCCCCAGAAACCGCCCGACGGCGAGCGAGATGTACCCGGCGATACGCCAGGCATGCCCGAGCGCGCCCCAGACCTCCCGCCCGATGACGGCGAGGACACGTCCGACGGGCGTCAGCACCCAGCGCCACAGCGCGAGCGCGGGCAGCACAAGAAGCAGGCGCAGCACCCAGTACAGAACGAACCCGATCCCGGTGACCACCATGCCGACCAGCCACGCGACCCCGGCGACCACCATGCTGACGAGCCACGCGACCCCCCGGGCACACCAGGCGACGGCCCGCCCGACCGGCGTGAGGACCCACTCGTACAGCCACCGCGCGGGTACGACGACCAGATACCGCACGAGCCACGCGGCCACGGCGTACACCCCGAGCCCCAGGGCCGCCGCACCCGCCCCGATCCCCCGAAGCACCCACAGCACCGCGTGCCCCACAGGCGTGAGCACGCGCGCGTAGAGCCAGCCGAGCCCGGCACCGATCCCCCGGCACACCCACCCGAGCCCTGCGCCGATCCCCCGGCACACCCAGGCGATCCCGTGCCCGAGCGGCGTCAGCACATACCGGAAGAGCCACACCAGGGGGACGACGACGAGCACGTTCGCGAGCCACCCGAGCGCCTTGCCCAGCGGCACCACGACGTACCGCCAGAGCCCGACGAACGGCCAGACGAGAACAGCCCGGGCGACCCAGCCCAGCGCCCGCCCAAGGGGCCGCAGCACGGCATCAGTGAGAAGCCGCCATCCGACGACGAGCCCGTCCCACACCATCCGCACCGGCACGACCAGCACGAGCACGACGATCCGCACAGGGATGCGAATCGCCACGACGAGACACCCTTCGGGCTGCCGTTCGGGCTGCCGTGCCTCGACCTTCGTGGCCGGTTTCTCCAGATCCATACCGACGTAGACGCGCGAGCCCCCTGTCCGGATGCGGTGTATCCGAAAAGTGATCAGGACGAGGGACAAGGGCCGTAAACCTACGACTTTTCCTCTGCCGGAATACGCGGATGCCAAAATGCGCGCATGGGGATGCCGAACGCGCTGAAGTCGAACAGGCTGGCCGAGTACTGCACTTCGATCCTGGAGGAGCACAACTGCCCATCGGCGTCAGTGTCCGTGGTCGAACACGGCGAGGTGACCCTGGCCGAGGCGTACGGCCTCGCGGACCTCACCACGCGCCGCCCGGCCACCCCGGAAACGGCCTACACCCTGGCCTCGGTCACCAAGCCCATGACGGCGACGGCGATCTGCGTGGCGGCCGACGAGGGCCTGCTGGACCTGGACGCCCCTGTACCCGTACCCGTACCGGACGACCACGGCTGGCCGGCCCCGACCGCCCGCCAACTCCTCCAGCACCGGGGCGGCTTCGGCGCCCACTACGACTTCCACTACACCGGCCCCGACGCCGACGACCGGATCGACGCGACCCCGTACGCGGTACTCCACCGCCCCCCGGGCACCGCCTTCGAGTACGCCAACCTCGGCTACCGAGTCCTGGGCCAGCTGCTGGAAGCAGCGTCGGGCCGGCAGCTCGCGGACTTCGTACGGGAGCGGGTGTTCGAGCCCCTCGGCCTCACCGCCCTCCACCTGGGCCCCACCCACCCCGGCCCGGCCCCCTCGGCGACGCGCTACACCACCGACGGCCGCGCCTATCCGCCGTACTGCGACACCAGCCACCCCGGCGCCACCCTGGGCTGGGCCCCCGCCGCCCAACTGGCCCTCTTCGCCCAGTCGTACGACCGTCTGCTGAAACCGGAGACGGCGGCGGCCGTCCGCGAAGCGCACCCAGTAAACCCGGGCCTCGGATACGGGCTCGGCTGGTGTCTGTCACGCGGTACCGGTCCCCTGGTGCAGAGCCACGGCGGCGGGATGGGCGGAGTAGCGGCGATCGTCGTGACCGTGCCCGAGCGGCGGCTGTCGGTGTCGGTACTGACCAACAGCACCAACAAGGCGGCCCGCGACAGCATCACCCACCACATCCTCACCACGCTCGTCCCCGACTTCTCCCCCGAGTCGATCTCCCCGATCACGGAAGACCCGATACGCCCCCTGCACCTGCCAACACCCCACTGGCAAGGCGCGATCAGCACCCCCGAGGGAGACATCCCGCTGTCGCTGGCCCTCTCCCCGGAGGACGACCGGGCCCGCCTGCACCTGAACGGCGAGACGGCGGAAGCCCCGGCAAGCGCGTCGCGCGCATGGTCTGTGCAGGCGACCTTCCCCCTGCAACTCCCCACGGCGGACGCCCGGATCAACAGCCCGGAACTGTCACTCCGCCTCCACCACGAACCGGACAGCGGCACCCTCACCGGGGTGGCACAGGCCTACAAGTCCGGTGACACAGAGGGCCTGTTGGGCAACTTCCTGACACACCCCTGCCAACTCCACCCCCGTTGAACCCACTTAACGCCGGACGCACAGCTGCTTGACTGACCCCATGACGAAGACCCTCGGTGTGCCCAGGCCCGACCAGGCGTCCTACATGCTGCGCGCCGCGTCCGAGGACGCGGGCCGGGCGTACAAGCAGCGTCTGCTCGACCTGCTGGACCTCCGCCCGGGCCACACCGTCCTGGACGTGGGCTGCGGCCCCGGCACCGACCTCCCGGCACTGGCGGAACGCGTCGGCCCGACCGGCCGCGTCATCGGCGTGGACCAGGACTTGGCGATGCTGGCGACGGCCCGCGAACGCACCGCCGCCGTGAGCACGGTGGAGATCCGGGAGGCGGACGCGCACGCCCTGCCCGTCGTCCCCGGAACAGTGGACCGCGCCAAGATCGACCGGGTGCTGATGCATGTGCGGTCCCCGGCGGACGTACTGGCCCAACTCCGCACCGCCACCCGCCCCGGCGCCCTCGTCGGCCTGGCGGAACCCGACTGGGACACCCTGGCGGTGGACTCGGAGGACCTGGAGACGAGCCGCGCCTTCACCCGCTACACCACCGAGAAGGTCGTCCGCCACGCCACCATCGGCCGCAGCCTCGCCCGCCTGGCGACCCAGGCGGGCTTCCGCATCGAGGCGACGCTCGCGACGACCCCGGTCTTCACCGACTTCGACCACGCCGACCACACCCTGGGCCTCGGCCGCAACATGCAACAGGCCATCACGGAGGGCCACATCGACCGGGACCGAGGCGAAGCCTGGTTCACAGACCTCGCCCGCGCCCCCTTCTACGCCTCGTTCACCCTCGTCACGGTGATCTGCTCCCACCCGTGACCGGCCGTCACATCAGTGACTGTGCCCGGTCCCCACGGGCTGCTTCACGGTCAACGGCAGCAACTTCTTGCCCGTGGGACCGATTTGAATGGAAGTGTCCATCTGAGGACACACCCCGCAGTCAAAACAAGGCGTCCACCGGCAGTCCTCGACCTCTGTCTCGTCGAGGGAGTCCTGCCAGTCCTCCCAGAGCCAGTCCTTGTCGAGGCCCGAGTCGAGGTGGTCCCACGGGAGGACCTCCTCGTATGTGCGTTCGCGCGTCGTGTACCAGTCGACATCGACGCCGAAGGCGGGCAGCGTCTTCTCCGCGCAGGCCATCCAGCGGTCGTACGAGAAGTACTCGCGCCAGCCGTCGAAGCGACCGCCGTCCTCGTACACCGCGCGGATCACCGCGCCGATCCGCCGGTCGCCGCGGGACAGCAGGCCCTCGACGATGCCGGGCTTGCCGTCGTGGTAGCGGAAGCCGATCGAGCGGCCGTACTTCTTGTCGCCGCGGATCTTGTCGCGGAGCTTCCCGAGGCGGGCGTCCGTCTCCTCCGCCGAGAGCTGCGGGGCCCACTGGAACGGGGTGTGCGGCTTGGGCACGAAGCCGCCGATCGAGACCGTGCAGCGGATGTCGTTCTGGCCGGAGACCCTGCGGCCCTCGGCGATCACGTTCATCGCCATGTCGGCGATCTGGAGGACGTCCTCGTCGGTCTCCGTCGGCAGACCGCACATGAAGTACAGCTTCACCTGGCGCCAGCCGTTGCCGTACGCCGTGGAGACCGTCCGGATCAGGTCCTCTTCCGAGACCATCTTGTTGATGACCTTGCGCATGCGTTCCGAGCCGCCCTCGGGCGCGAACGTCAGACCCGAGCGACGGCCGTTGCGCGTCAGCTCGTTCGCCAGGTCCACGTTGAAGGCGTCCACACGGGTGGAGGGGAGCGACAGGCCGATCTTGTCCTCGGTGTAGCGGTCCGCGAGGCCCTTCGCGATGTCACCGATCTCCGAGTGGTCCGCCGAGGACAGGGAGAGCAGGCCGACCTCCTCGAAGCCGGTCGCCTTCAGGCCCTTCTCCACCATCTCGCCGATGCCCGTGATCGACCGCTCCCGCACCGGGCGCGTGATCATGCCGGCCTGGCAGAAACGGCAGCCGCGCGTGCAGCCGCGGAAGATCTCGACCGACATCCGCTCGTGGACGGTCTCCGCGAGCGGGACCAGGGGCTGCTTGGGGTAGGGCCACTCGTCCAGGTCCATGACCGTGTGCTTCGACACCCGCCATGGGACGCCACTCTTGTTCGGCACGACGCGGGCGATCCGGCCGTCCGGCAGGTACTCCACGTCGTAGAACGCCGGGATGTAGACGCTGCCGGTCTTCGCCAGGCGGAACAGGACCTCCTCGCGACCGCCCGGGCGGCCCTCCGCCTTCCAGGCGCGGATGATCTCCGTCATGTCGAGGACGGCCTGCTCGCCGTCGCCGATGATCACCGCGTCGACGAAGTCCGCGATGGGCTCGGGGTTGAAGGCCGCGTGGCCGCCGGCCAGCACGATCGGGTCGTCGATCGTGCGGTCCTTGGACTCCAGCGGGATGCCCGCCAGGTCCAGCGCCGTCAGCATGTTCGTGTAGCCCAGCTCCGTGGAGAAGGACAGCCCGAACACGTCGAAGGCCCGCACGGGACGGTGGGCGTCCACCGTGAACTGCGGGACGCCGTGCTCCCGCATCAACGCCTCAAGGTCGGGCCACACGCTGTACGTGCGCTCGGCGAGCACGCCCTCGCGCTCGTTCAGCACCTCGTAAAGGATCATGACGCCCTGGTTGGGCAGCCCGACCTCGTACGCGTCGGGGTACATGAGCGCCCAGCGGACGTCGCAGGAGTCCCACTCCTTGACCGTGGAGTTCAGCTCTCCGCCGACGTACTGGATGGGCTTCTGCACATGCGGGAGCAGAGCTTCGAGCTGCGGGAAGACCGATTCGGCTGACATCTCGCACTTCCGTGGACCGACAGGGGTGGTCATTCAGCGTAACGCGGCCCGGGACACCCGCCGTACCGCCGAGGATCTCCGCAGTCCCATCCCCCGTCCGTTCCCCGGCCTGTTCCTCGTTCCGCCTCAGACGTCCATGCCGTCCTTGGCCGTCGCCCAGGCCTCCGGCGCCGCCTCCTCCACCCGCTCCGCCCGCCGCTCCTCGCGCCCGTACAGCAGCCCGTACGTGAAGGTGTCCTCGCCCGCCGCGTGCGCCACGGCGGACAGCTCGCCCAGGGTCGTGCGGACCATGACGCTGTCCTGGTGGTCGCCGAGGAGGCCCTGGAGGGACTTCATCGACTTGACGAGCGCCTTGGCGGGGCCGCCGAGGGCCGGGCCCGCCGCCTCTGCCGCGTAGCGGGTGCGCTTGGCCTTCTTGCGGGCCTCGTGCAGCCCGAGGTCCCGGTCGGCGCCGGACGGCTGTTCCATGGCCTCCTCGATCAGCGCGGCCACCTTCGAGAAGTCCTTGCGTACGGCCTTGGCGAGCACCTTGTCCGGATTCTTCGCCGCCGCCTTGAGCACCGGCGGGTCGGCGACCACACCGTCCAGAGTGTCGAGAAGGGTCAGATAGCGCGGGGAGTCGAGCACGCCGAGCAGTCGGCTGCGCGCTCCTCCGTACTCGGCCTTGGACCAGGCGGCCAGACGGTCCCGCACCGGGCCGTGGACGAGGGCGGGGGGCAGGTCGTCGAGGACCGTGTTCAGCCGTTCGGCCAGTACTTCCTGGTCGCGGCCCACGCCCAGCTCCCCGGCGAGCCACTTCAGCTCGTCGCCGATCGGGTCGGTGACCTCCCGGTCGAGGACCTCGCCGAAGGACTTGAACGTGCTGCGCAGCCGGCGCGTGGCGACCCGCATGTCGTGCACGGACTCCTCGGTGTCCTGGCGCACGGCCGGGTCGAGGTCGACGATGGCGTCCCGCTGGGCGCGGACATAGGCGAGGACGTGGTCGCCGGCGGTGACGGGCTCGGCGGGTTCCGCCTTCGGCAGCGGCTGTCCGCCCTTGGTCTCCGCCAACGCCCGCGCCAGCTTCGACGTGGACTTCGACGGCCGTACGCCCGCCTTGCGCAGGCGCTTCTCCACCTTGTCGAGGACGCGGATGTCACCGCCGTCGGCCAGCTCCACCTCGATCTCGGTCCACTGTGCGGTGCCGTCACCGCCGAACAGCCGGTCCGCCCGTACGGTGTCCACGCCGACCTCGGCGAGCTGCTTGCCCTCGGCGTCGACGAGGTCGCGCACGTCCCGTGCGGAGCGCAGCCGGACCACGGGCACGAGCTGTCCCTCACGGATCCGGGCGCGGACCAGCCCGGCCAGTTCGTCGGGGACGGTGTCGGAGAGCGGGACCTGGATCTCGTCGCGGACACCCGGGCCGACCGGCAGTTTGAGGTGCCAGCCGGCGTCGGAACCGCCGGTGCGGCGGCGCAGCGTGATCGACGCGGAGGCCAGACGCAGGTCCGAGGTGTCGTAGTAGGTCGCGTCCAGTTCGGCGGTGCCCTTGTCGAGGACGTCCGCGACACCGGCGACACCGGTCAGGTCGGGCAGCCCGCTGTCGTCGGATTCGTACTTCCGCTCGATTTCCCGCTTTGTGTCCGCCATGAATTGAATCTAGTCACGATTCAGCGTCGACGTCAGTCCCCAAAGGTCACCTCTTGGCCATTCGGGACACATTCACCGTTCTCCCTGATGACACCCACCGGTCACCGCTACGCGGACATTGGCCGCTGCACTCTGATCGACTGAAGCAGCCCCACCGCCACCCACACGGCGAACATCGACGATCCTCCGTACGACACGAAGGGCAGTGGCAGACCGGCGACCGGCATGATCCCCAGGGTCATCCCGATGTTCTCGAACGCCTGGAAGGCGAACCACGCGATGATCCCGGCGGCGACGATCGTGCCGTACAGCTCGGTCGTCTCGCGGGCGATACGGCAGGCCCGCCACAGCACCACGCCCAGGAGCAGGATGATCAGGCCCGCGCCCATGAAGCCCAGCTCCTCCCCCGCGACCGTGAACACGAAGTCGGTCTGCTGCTCGGGCACGAACTGGCCGGTGGTCTGCGAGCCGTGGAACAGGCCCGTGCCCGTCAGCCCGCCCGAACCGATCGCGATCCGGGCCTGGTTGGTGTTGTAGCCGACGCCGGACGGGTCGAGTTCCGGGTTGGCGAAGGCGGCGAAGCGGTTGATCTGGTACTCGTCCAGGATCCCGAGCTGCCAGACCAGCACCGCGCCCAGGGCGCCCGTGCCGAGCAGGCCGAAGATCCAGCGGTTGGAGGCGCCGGAGGCCAGCAGCACCCCGAGCACGATGATGACCATGACCATGACCGACCCGAGGTCGGGCATCAGCATGACGATCATCATCGGTACGGCGGCCAGGCCCAGGGCCTGGAGGACCGTGCGGTGGTCGGGGTAGGGCTTGTCGCCCGCGTCGACCCGGGCGGCCAGCAGCATCGCCATGCCCAGGATGATCGTGATCTTCACGAACTCCGAGGGCTGGAGCGAGAAGCCGCCGCCGAGCACGATCCACGCATGGGCGCCGTTGACGGTCGCGCCCAGCGGGGTCAGCACCATGAGGATCAGGAAGACCGAGAGGCCGTACAGGATCGGGACGGCGGTGCGCAGGGTGCGGTGGCCGAGCCAGACCGTGCCGATCATCAGACAGAACCCGATGCCGGTGTTCATCAGGTGCCGGATCAGGAAGTAGTACTGGTCGCCCTGGTTGATCTCGGTGCGGTTGCGGGTCGCCGAGTAGACCAGGATCGCGCCCATGAAGGACAGCGCGAGCGCGGACAGCAGTATCGGCCAGTCCAGCCTGCGGGCCAGCGAGTCGCGGGCCAGCAGACGGGACAGGGACGAGCGTTCGGGGCCGTAGCCGGAGACGGAGAAGGTGTTCGCGCCGGTCATGTCGTGGTCGTCCTTCGCGTGCTCCGTCCGCGCCTGCGTCTGCGGCTGCCGTGGGCTCGTCGGCCGCTGCGGTTGGTGCGGGTGCCTTCCGAGGCGACCGTGGCCGGCGGGAGCTGTCCGGCCGCGAGGGCGAGCGTCTCCTCGGTGGCCTCCTCCTCCGGGACGTACGGCTTGATCTTCGGGGCGTCGATCGAACCGTCCGACTCGATCTTCGGCAGGCTCTTCTGCGGGGTGGGCAGCAGCGCCTTCTTGCTGTCGATCTTGCCGTCCGGGGAGACGCCGTACAGAGCCTCGTATATCTTGCGGACGGCCGGGCCGGAGGCGCCGGAGCCCGTACCACCCTGGGAGATCGTCATGACGATCGTGTAGTCCTTGGTGTACGTCGCGAACCACGAGGTGGTCTGCTTGCCGTAGACCTCGGCCGTACCCGTCTTGGCGTGCATCGGGATCTTGTCCTGCGGCCAGCCGCCGAACCGCCAGGCCGCCGAACCACGGGTGACGACCCCTTCCAGGGCACCGTCTATGTCGTTCAGGGTCGACTTCGAGATCGGCAGCTTGCCGTGCGACTTGGGCTTGATCGCCTCGACGGACTTGCCGTCGGCGCTGACGATCGCCTTGCCGACCGTCGGGTCGTACAGGGTGCCGCCGTTGGAGATCGCCGAGTAGATCGTCGCCATCTGTATCGGCGTGACGAGGATGTCGCCCTGACCGATCGAGTAGTTGACGGAGTCACCGGCGCGCATCAGATTGCCTTCGAGGCAGTTCTCGTACGCGATCTGCTGGGCGTACGAGCCGCCCTTCTTGCCGTACTTGCACCAGGAGGCCTTGTTGGCCTTCCAGTAGTCCTGCTTCCACTTGCGGTCGGGGACGCGGCCGGTGACCTCGTTGGGGAGGTCGATGCCGGTCTCGGCGCCGAGGCCGAACTGGTGGGCGGTCTTGTAGAACCAGTTGCCGGCGCTCTTCTTCGGCTTCAGGCCGCCGTCCTTCGCCCACTCGTCATGGGCGATCCGGTAGAAGACCGTGTCGCAGGAGACCTCGATGGCGCGGCCGAGGCTGATCGGGCCGTACCCCTTGGACTCGTAGTTCTTGAAGACCTGGCCGCCGATCGAGTACGAGCTGGAGCAGTCGTAGTTGCCGTCGAAGGGGTAGCCCGCGTTGACGGCGGCCGAGGTGGAGATGACCTTGAAGATCGAGCCGGGGGCCGCCTGGCCCTGGATCGCCCGGTTGAGCAGCGGGTAGTTGGAACTCTTGCCGGTCAGCTTGGCGTAGTCCTTGGCGGAGATGCCGCCGACCCAGGCGTTCGGGTCGTAGGTCGGGTTGGACGCCATGGCGACGACCCGGCCCGTCTTGGCCTCCATGACGACGACCGCGCCCGCGTCGGCCTTGTAGTTCTCGCTGGTGTTGTCGTCGTACTCCTTGCGGGCTTCCTTCATCGCGTTGTTCAGCTCGTACTCGGCGACCCGCTGAACTCGCGCGTCTATGCTCGTGACGAGGTTGGAGCCGGACTGCGCGGGGTCCGCCTCGGCGGTGCCGATGACCCGGCCGAGGTTGTCCACCTCGTAGCGGGTGACGCCGGCCTTGCCGCGCAGTTCCTTGTCGTACTCCCGCTCAAGACCGGAGCGGCCGACCTGGTCGGAGCGCAGATACGGCGAGTCGGTGTCCTGCGCCTTGGTGATCTCCTCGTCGGTGACCGGGGAGAGATAGCCGAGGACCTGGGCGGTGTTGGACCCGCCGGGGCCCGCGTAACGGCGCACGGCCTCGGGCTCGGCGGTGATGCCGGGGAAGTCCTCGGAGCGCTCACGGATCTGGAGGGCCTGACGGGCGGTGGCCTCGTCGGTGATGGGGATCGGCTGGTAGGGCGAGCCGTTCCAGCAGGGCTGGGGCGTGTTGGCGTCGCACAGCCGGACCTTGTCCATGACGTCCTTGGGCTTCATGCCCAGGACCCCGGCGAGCTTGGTGAGGACGGCGTCGCCGTCGTCCGCCATCTTCAGCAGTTCGGTGCGCGACGCGGAGACGACGAGGCGTGTCTCGTTGTCCGCGATCGGCACCCCGCGCGCGTCGAGGATCGATCCACGGACGGCGGGCTGCACGACCTGCTGCACATGGTTGCCGGACGCCTCCTTGGCGTAGGCGTCGCCCTCCCGGATCTGGAGGTACCACAGCCGGCCGCCGAGGGTGCCGAGGAGGGAGAGGACGAGGATCTGGATGACGACGAGCCGGATCTGGACGCGTGGCGTCCGGCCGGTCTCGGGAATGTTGGTCACTGGTGCTGCCTCCCCCTCTCAGCGCGCCGACGTGTGTGACGTAGACGTATGTGCGCGTACGAATGATGAACGGCCGACCTGTGAGGCCGCGTTCCGCCCCGGCGAACCCGTTCGAGTGAATTCCCCTGCGGTCACAGGCGCTTGACCCCCTTGATGCGGCCGGCGCGGGCGGCCTTCGAGCGGGCCGCCTTCACCTTCAGGCCGCCGCGCTGGCTGCCGATGCGCAGACCGGTGCCGGAGGAGAGCCAGCCGGAGGAGATGTCGGCCTTCTTGGCCGAGGAGTTGGTGTCGGCGAGCGGATCGTTCTCCGCTCTGCGCGCCAGGAACATGATGCCGGGGACCACGAAGGGCGCGAGCAGCAGGTCGTACAGCGCGGCCGTGAACAGCAGGCTGCTGAGGCCGACGTTGCGGGCGGCGGTGTCACCGACGAGGGCGCCGACACCGGCGTACAGCAGGGTCGTGCCGACGGCGGCGGCGACCACGACGGCCATCGGGCCGGTGGCCGACTTGAGCTGCCCGTTCTCCGGTTTCACCAGGCCGGCGAGGTAGCCGATGACGCAGAGCACGAGGGCGTAGCGGCCGGCCGCGTGGTCGGCGGGCGGGGCGAGGTCGGCGAGGAGTCCGGCGCCGAAGCCGACGAGTGCGCCGCCGACATGGCCGTACACCAGGGCGAGGCCGAGGACGGTCAGCAGGAGGAGGTCGGGGACGGCGCCCGGGAGGTGCAGGCGGGCGAGGACGCTCACCTGGACCACCATGGCGACGACCACCAGGGTGGTGGAGAGGAGCATCCGGTTGAAACGCATGGGGAGTTCAGCTCCTACTGCTCTTGCTGGTACTGGCCGTCGGCCGCCGGCGCGGACGGGGTCACCGTGACGGTGACCGTCGGCGTGGGCGTCGGCTTCGGCTTGGCCGGGAGGACGGTGTCGCGCGGGTCGGTGCGCGGGGCCTCGACGACGACACCGACGATGTCGAGCTTGGTGAAGCCCACGAACGGCGTGACGTAGATCGTGCGGGTCAGGTCGCCGCCGGACGGATCGACCCGGGACACGACACCCACGGGTACGCCGGGCACGAACGGCTTGTCGGCCTGCGAGCCGAAGGTGACGAGCCGGTCGCCCTTCTGCACCTTCGCCTTGCCGTTGAGGAGCTGGACGCGCAGCGGCCGGTCGCCCTGCCCGGAGGCGAAGCCCAGCTCGTCGCTGCCCTCCATGCGCGTACCGACGGTGAAGTCGGGGTCGTTGGCGAGCAGCACGGTCGAGGTGCCGGGGCCGACGGTGGTGATGCGGCCGACGAGTCCGTCGCCGTTGAGGACGGTCATGTCGCGCTTGACGCCGTCGTTCGCGCCGATGTCGATGGTGACCGTCCAGGAGAAGCCCTGGGCCGCTCCTATGGCGATGACCTCGGCGCCCTTGATGCCGTACTGCCCGGCACCGGCCGACTTGAGCATCTTGTCGAGCTGGCCCAGGCGGCTGCGGTTGCGGTCGTCGCTGCCGAGACGGGCCTTGAGCGCCGCGTTCTCCTTCTCCAGCGTGGCGAGCCGGTCGTGCCGCTCACCGGAGTCGCGTACGGCGGAGACCGCGTCGCCGACCGGGTCGACCACGGTGGCCACCCCGTCCTCGACCGGCCCGAAGACGGCTGCCGCGGCCTGCCGGGCACCGTCGACCGGTGAGTCCTCCCCACCGCGGATGTCCACCGTGATCAGCGCGAACGCGATGGCGATCAGCAGCACCAGGAGCAGCCGGCTCTCTCGTGTGTCCCTCACGTGCGGCGGCCGTGCCTTCCTCAATAGAGTTTTTGGGCAACTTGGGCAACAGAGTCTTTGGGAGTCTTTGGCGGCAATGGAGTTCTTTGGGGGAGCTTATGCCTCTATATCAACGATCCGCCGCACGAGAGGAGATCATCTCGTACGGCGGAATCGAAGAGTTACGTCATCTGCGCGGCTGCGCGTCCAGCACCTGCTGGAGCGCCTCGAACTCCTCCACGCACTTGCCGGAGCCGAGCACCACGCTGTCCAGCGGGTCCTCGGCGATGTGGATGGGCATACCGGTCTCCCGGCGCAGCCGCTCGTCGAGCCCGCGGAGCAGGGCGCCGCCGCCGGTCAGAACGATTCCGCGGTCCATGATGTCGCCGGACAGCTCGGGCGGGCACTTGTCGAGGGTGGTCTTCACGGCGTCGACGATCGCGTTGACCGGTTCTTCGATGGCCTTGCGGACTTCGGCCGCGGAGATCACGACGGTCTTGGGCAGGCCGGATACAAGGTCCCGGCCGCGGATTTCGGTGTGTTCGTCAGCGTCGAGGTCGTACGCCGAACCGATCGTGATCTTGATCTGTTCGGCCGTCCGCTCACCGAGGAGGAGCGAGTACTCCTTCTTGATGTGCTGGATGATCGCGTTGTCCAGTTCGTCACCCGCGACGCGGATGGACTGGGCGGTGACGATGCCGCCGAGGGAGATGACCGCGACCTCCGTGGTGCCGCCGCCGATGTCCACCACCATGTTGCCCGTGGCCTCGTGGACCGGTAGGCCGGAACCGATGGCCGCGGCCATGGGCTCCTCGATGATGTGCACCTGGCGCGCGCCGGCCTGGGACGAGGCCTCGATGACGGCGCGGCGCTCGACGCCCGTGATGCCCGAGGGCACACAGACGACGACACGGGGACGGGCGAGATACCGCCGCTTGTGAATCTTCAGAATAAAGTAGCGGAGCATCCGCTCGGTGATCTCGAAGTCGGCGATGACGCCGTCCCTGAGCGGGCGCACGGCAACGATGTTGCCGGGCGTCCGACCGATCATCTTCTTCGCTTCCGATCCGACCGCGAGAATGCCACCGGTGTTGGTGTTGATCGCGACGACGGACGGCTCGTTGAGTACGATCCCGCGACCCCTGACGTACACCAGCGTGTTGGCGGTCCCCAGGTCGATTGCCATGTCGCGGCCGATGAACGACATTGAGTTCCCCATCAGGATTCGTCTGGCCTTCCCAAGTGAAGCGTGTGAGGGCTTTGGTTTGGGGCGGCGAAGTGGGTGCGGTGACGTGAAGGCTTGCAAGGCTTACATCGTAGTCTCGCCTGCACGAACACCGCGCGAGGGTCTTCGCCATTGTCAGCATGCGATGTGCCGTCTCGCTTCTGGAGACGAGCGTTCGGGGGTAGGCGTTCCCCCGATCGGCACGCATATGCCGGGGGACGGCCGGTTTTCGACGGCCGTCCCAGGTCAGACAATCCTCGGGCATCCGAGTGAGGTGACGGTTCCTCAGAAACGGTGTGTACAGAAACTGCGCAGGAACTTCACCGGCTGGATACGCGGGTGCTCAGTCGCGGCCGGGGAAGAAGATCTTCAGCTCGCGCTCGGCGGACTCCTCGGAGTCGGAGGCGTGGATGAGGTTCTCGCGGACGATCACGCCGTAGTCACCGCGGATGGAGCCGGGGGCGGCGGCGATGGGGTCGGTGGGCCCGGCGAGCGCCCGCACACCCTCGATGACCCGCTCCCCCTCGACGACCAGGGCGACGACGGGGCCGGATGCCATGAACTCGACGAGGGGCTCGTAGAAAGGCTTGCCCTTGTGCTCGCCGTAGTGCTGCTCCAGCGTCTCCTGGTCCAGGGTGCGCAGCTCCAGCGCCGTGATACGCCAGCCGGCCTTGCGCTCGATCCGGCCGATGATCTCGCCGGTCAGGCCGCGACGGACGGCGTCGGGCTTGAGGAGGACGAGGGTGCGCTGAGTCACGGGGGTGGCTCCATTCGAGGTCACGTATGTGCGGTGCTCAGAGGCTACAGGGCCGCCCTGAGCGGGTGTCACGCAGCGTCAGGACTGGTACCGGCCGACTGGGCCTGCGCGACGAATCTCGCCTTGGCCTCGTCGATCTTCCTGCCGTAGTGCACGGACGCCCACCACAGCGCGGCGAACATCGCGCCCATGAAGTACATGGTCGGGACGACGACGCCGGACGCGATGAGCGCGATCTGAAGGGCCCAGCCGAGCTGGATGCCGCCGGGCCGGGTGATCACACCGCAGAGCAGCACGCACAGCAGCATGGCGATGCCGCTGACCGTCCACACGGTCGACGTGGACAGGTCGGGGTCCTTCATGGCGACGAGACCGGCGAAACCGATCACGAAGACCTCGCCGATCAGGGTCGAAGCACAGAGCGTACGCACGGAAGTCAGCCCCTCCCCAGGAGCAGTCGGGCCTCGCCGACGGTGATGACGGAGCCGGTGACGAGCACACCGGCGCCCGAGTACTCCCCGTCCTCCTCGGCCAGGGTGATCGCGGCCTCCAGGGCGTCGTCGAGCCGCGGCTCGACCTGGACCCGGTCGTCGCCGAAGACCTCGACGGCGACGGCGGCCAGCTCGTCGACGTCCATCGCGCGATGGCTGGAGTTCTGCGTGATCACGACCTCGGCGAAGATCGGCTCGAAGGCCTCCAGGAGCCCGCGTACGTTCTTGTCGCCGCTCGCCCCGACCACACCGATCAGCCGGCTGAAGTCGAAGGCCTCGCCGACCCCTTCGGCGGTGGCCCGCGCGCCCGCCGGGTTGTGCGCGGCGTCGAGCACGACGGTGGGAGAGCGCCGTACGATCTCCAGCCGCCCGGGGGACGTCACCGCGGCGAACGCCTTGCGCACGGTGTCGACGTCGAGGGGCTCGGGCCGCTGGGTGCCGACGCCGAAGAACGCCTCGACGGCGGCGAGGGCGACGGCGGCGTTGTGGGCCTGGTAGCCGCCGTGCAGCGGCAGGAAGATCTCCTCGTACTCCCCGCCGAGCCCGCGCAGCGTCAGCATCTGCCCGCCGACGGCGACCGTCCGGCTGACGACGCCGAACTCCAGCCCTTCCCTGGCCACCGTGGCGTCCACCTCGACGGCCTTCTTCAGCAGCACCTGGGCCGCGTCGACCGGCTGCTGGGCGAGGATCACGGTCGCGTCCTGCTTGATGATCCCGCCCTTCTCGACGGCGATCTCACCGGGAGTCCCGCCGAGCCGGTCGGTGTGGTCGAGGTCGATGGGCGTCACGACGGCCACATCGGCGTCGATGACGTTGGTGGCGTCCCAGCTGCCCCCCATCCCGACCTCGACGACGGCCACGTCGACAGGAGCGTCGGCGAAGGCCGCGTACGCCATGCCCGTCAGCACCTCGAAGAAGGAGAGCCGGAACTCCTGCCGGGCGTCGACCATCTCGACGTACGCCTTGATGTCGTCGTACGTCTCCACGAACCGCTCGGCCGGGATGGGCGCCCCGTCGAGACTGATCCGCTCGGTGATCGACTGGACGTGCGGGGAGGTGTACCGGCCGGTGCGCAGGTCGAAGGCGCCGAGGAGGGCCTCGATCATGCGGGCGGTGGAGGTCTTGCCGTTGGTGCCGGTGATGTGGATCGAGGGGTACGCGCGCTGGGGTTCCCCCAGGACGTCCATCAGCGCGGCGATACGGCTGACGCTGGGCTCCAGCTTGGTTTCGCCCCAGCGGGTGGCGAGGTCCGCCTCGACGGTGCGGAGGGCTTTGTCGACCTCAGGGTCGGCGGGGCGGCCCGGCACGTCGGCGCTCGGGGCTCCGCCCTGGGTGCGGAGGGTGCGGCTGCCGGCCTCGATGACCGCGAGGTCGGGGTCGCGGTCGGTCTCGGCGTCGATGATGTCGTCGAAGGGGTCGGTGTCGCTCACGGGGGTCAGTCTACGGAGGGGGACTGACAGGGTGCCTACGGAGTGGGGTGGTGGGGGTTCGTTGGCGGGTGCGGGTGCGTTGGGGCTGGTCGCGCAGTTCCCCGCGCCCCTAACAGCACGACGGGCCCCCGGGGACTGAAAGTCCCCGGGGGCCCTCGCGCCCTGCAAACCTCTACGCCTGCGGCAGGGTCTCCAGTTGGGTCTGGATGCGGGTGATGTCCTCGTCCGCCTTTGTCAGGCGGGCCTTGATCTTGTCCACCACCTGGTCCGGGGCCTTTGCCAGGAAGGCCTCGTTGCCCAGCTTGGCCTCGGCCTGCTGGCGTTCCTTCTGTGCTGCCGCGAGGTCCTTCGCGAGGCGCTTGCGCTCCGCTGCGACGTCGATCGTGCCGGAGAGGTCGAGGGCGACCGTGGCGCCGGCGACCGGGAGGGTCGCGGTGGCCGCGAAGCCCTCGCCCTCCGGCTGGAGGCGGAGGAGCTGGCGGATGGCCGCCTCGTGTGCGGCCAGCGCGGTGCCGTCGAGCGTGAGGCGGGCGGGGACCTTCTGGCCGTCCTGGAGGCCCTGCTCCTTGCGGAAGCGGCGGACCTCGGTGACGACGGCCTGGACGGTACCGATCTCGGCCTCGGCCGCCTCGTCGCGGAAGCCACTGTCCTTCGGCCACTCGGCGATGACGAGGGACTCACGGCCGGTCAGGGTCGTCCACAGCGTCTCGGTGACGAAGGGGACGACCGGGTGGAGGAGGCGCAGCATGACGTCGATGACCTCGCCGAGGACCCGGCCGGAGACCTTGGCCTGCTCGCCGCCCGCGAAGAAGGTCGTCTTCGACAGCTCCACGTACCAGTCGAAGACCTCGTCCCACGCGAAGTGGTAGAGCGCGTCGCTGAGCTTCGCGAACTGGAAGTCGTCGTAGTACGCGTCGACCTGCGCGACCGTCTTGTTCAGGCGGGAGAGGATCCAGCGGTCCGTGGCCGAGAGCTTCTCGACGGGCGGGAGGTCGCCCTCGATCGTCGCGCCGTTCATCAGCGCGAAGCGCGTGGCGTTCCAGATCTTGTTGGCGAACTTGCTGGACGCCTGGACCCAGTCCTCGCCGATCGGGACGTCGGTGCCGGGGTTGGCGCCCTTGGCGAGGGTGAAGCGGACGGCGTCGGAGCCGTACTTGTCCATCCAGTCGAGCGGGTCGACGACGTTGCCGAAGGACTTCGACATCTTCTTGCCGCGCTCGTCGCGGACCAGGCCGGTCAGCGCGATGGTCTTGAACGGGGCCTCGCCGTCCATGGCGTACAGGCCGAACATCATCATCCGGGCGACCCAGAAGAAGATGATGTCGTGGCCGGTCAGCAGGACGTCCGTCGAGTAGAACTTCTCGAGGTCCGGGGTCTGTTCGGGCCAGCCGAGGGTGGAGAACGGCCACAGGCCGGAGGAGAACCAGGTGTCGAGGACGTCGGTGTCCTGGGTCCAGCCCTCGCCGGTCGGCGGCTGCTCGTCGGGGCCGACGCAGACGACCTCGCCGTCCGGGCCGTACCAGACGGGGATGCGGTGGCCCCACCACAACTGGCGTGAGATGCACCAGTCGTTGAGGTTGTCGACCCAGTCGAAGTAGCGCTTGGACATCTCCTCGGGGTGGATCGAGACCCGGCCGTCGCGGACCGCGTCACCGGCGGCCTTGGCCAGTGTCTCGACCTTGACCCACCACTGGAGGGACAGGCGCGGCTCGACGGTCGTGGAGCAGCGCGAGCAGTGCCCGACGGAGTGCGTGTAGGGGCGCTTCTCGGCGACGATCCGGCCCTGTCCGCGCAGGGCGCCGACGACGGCGGAGCGGGCCTCGAAGCGGTCCAGGCCGAGGAAGGGGCCGTGGACGGTGATGACACCGTGCTCGTCCATGATCGTCATGTTGGGCAGGTTGTGGCGCTGCCCGATGGCGAAGTCGTTCGGGTCGTGCGCCGGGGTCACCTTGACGGCACCGGTGCCGAACTCCGGGTCCACGTGGGTGTCGGCGACAACCGGGATGGTCCGGTCCGTCAGCGGCAGCTTGATCTGCCGGCCGACGAGGTGCTTGTAGCGCTCGTCGTCGGGGTGGACGGCGACGGCGGTGTCACCGAGCATCGTCTCGGCGCGGGTGGTGGCGACGACCAGGCTGTCCTCACCCTCGCCGTACCTGATCGAGACGAGTTCGCCCGCGTCGTCCTGGTACTCCACCTCGATGTCCGAGATGGCCGTGAGACAGCGCGGACACCAGTTGATGATCCGCTCGGCGCGGTAGATCAGCTCGTCGTCGTAGAGGCGCTTGAAGATCGTCTGGACGGCCTTGGAGAGGCCCTCGTCCATCGTGAAGCGCTCGCGGTTCCAGTCGACGCCGTCGCCGAGGCGGCGCATCTGGCCGAGGATCTTGCCGCCGTACTCCTCCTTCCACTGCCAGACCCGCTCGACGAACTCCTCGCGCCCCAGGTCGTGGCGGGACTTGCCCTCCTCGGCGAGCTGCTGCTCGACCTTGTTCTGGGTGGCGATGCCCGCGTGGTCCATGCCGGGGAGCCAGAGGGACTCGTAGCCCTGCATGCGCTTGCGGCGGGTGAGGGCGTCCATGAGCGTGTGCTGGAAGGCGTGGCCCAGGTGGAGGGAGCCCGTGACGTTCGGCGGCGGGATGACGATGGTGTACGGCGGCTTCTCGCTCTTCGCGTCGGCGGCGAAGTAACCCCGTTCGACCCAGCGCTCGTACAGCTTCCCCTCTACCTCGGCCGGCGCGTACTGGGTCGGCAGTTCGGTGATGGGCGCTGTTGGCTGCTGCTGAGCGTTCTCGGTCACCCGGCCAGTTTAGAGGCGTCACCACCGTGTCCCGAAACACGATTCTTTCGTAACGGTGGGACACCCGGGGCAACTCGGGCACCGGGCCTGCGCGAGGATGTCAGGAACACATAAGCATCTGGAGGGGAACCCAGAGATGAGCTACAACCAGCCGGGCCCGTACGGCGGACCACCCCAGCAGCCCGGACCGTACGGCCAGCCGGCCGCCCAGCCGGGTCCGTACGGCCAGCCGCCCCAGGCGCCTCAGGCCCCTCCGGCGGCTCCCCAGCCCGGCTACGGCTACCCCCAGCAGGCCCCGCCCCCGCAGCCCGGCTACGGCTATCCGCAGCAGCCCGGCCCGCAGGGTGCCCCGAACCCGTACGGTCAGCAGCCCGGCTACGGTCAGCAGCCGCCGTACGGTCAGGCCCCGTACGGGGTTCCGCAGCCGCCGCCCCCGGGTGGCGGCAAGAAGAAGACGACGGCGATCGTCCTCGGGTCGGTGGCCGTCGTGGCCGCCATCGCCGTGGGGGCGTACTTCGTGCTCGGCAGCGGGAGCGGTTCCAGCGGCGGGTCCGGCATCGCGGACGACGGGGCGCACAAGCT
>Ga0307513_10003235_pt1 | contig 22208 bp, 18 predicted proteins | sample 15_EM_MG_FD_202174 | JGI IMG/M metagenome (GOLD analysis project Ga0307513, IMG submission 202174) | Populus trichocarpa ectomycorrhiza microbial communities from riparian zone in the Pacific Northwest, United States - 15_EM | ecosystem: Host-associated > Plants > Roots > Unclassified | place... | reverse complement strand
ACACCAGAAATATTGGCAATCCGGCGATAGGAATGAAACTAATCGGCAGAAAGATGATAAATTCGAAGATTTGGCGGAACGAGAATGGACTGTAAACGCGCGAAAATTTACGCTTGCCAAGACGTTTGACGGGATCGGTTTCTTGAGTATTGATAGCGCGGCCTTCTTGCACCAAATCTTCGAGGCCCTCGTGGATCAAGACCTATCACCAACCGACATAAAAATTCACACCAATGCGCTGCGAAGCAAAAATGAACATTACATACAGCATCGAATATGTCAACCAGTGTTTCATCGACCAAGAACGCCTCGAAGAGAATCGCGACGATGGTTGCACCTTCGCCAAGTACCAAGAAGGCGGCGTTCACCCACGCGAGGGTTTTCCCATAAAATATCGCAAGGAGTGCGACTTGGGGGAGGTATGTCCATAGGAAGAGATTGACGAAAACGATACTAGAAAGAATCATGCAAGGTAAAAGGCGCCCACGGAGTAACGGCCAGAGGAAACGATGTGACGCATAATAGTACATTCCCTATTTGGTCACATAAAACTGTGGTTTGGCAGGAAATTCACGCCAACTCACCTTGAAAGGATATAACCAAGAAGCTGCGATAACAACATGGACGGATTCTGCAAGCAAAGGATGTCTCTCTGATAAGGTTGGAGATTCCATTGGTCCGTTATAGTATTATTTAAGGGTCTCTTCGGGACTTGGTATCGGCTGGGTTCAAGACACGAAGCGCCAGTGGACATGCCTGCGGAGACGCATACAGCAATGTTAAGGGCCTAGGCCAATCTCTGAATTCACCTCTGTTCACCATTCTTAGGAACCACAGTCTCACTTTCACGAATGTAGATACAAATCCCGTACTGGGCATCCTCGTGCCTTCAACAAAACGCCATAGATGGCGTACTCCTTTATGCCCAAATGCTCAACCTGATGTCAATACTGGCAGGGTCATTGAGCCTCAGGCCTCGGTCAAGCGAGGTGATCTGCTTGATTTCCTCTTCGGTCAGGTCAAAGCCGGTGGCCTGGAAGTTCTCTTTCACGCGTGCAGGGCTGTTCGACTTAGGGATGACAGCAATCCCTCGCTGAGTCGCCCAACGAAGCAGGATGTTTGCTGGGGCTGATATAAAACATGTTAATAAATCGGTTACTAACCGAAATCACAGACGCACTTTTTCCGTGTCTCTCAGCAATAGAGGTGATGGCATTGCTCTCGAACAAGCTCGGAACAGACTGGTGCATGTCAAGTTCGAGCCATGTCTGAGGGCCGTACGAAGAATACGCGGTTACGGCAATACCAAGTGTCTTAACGAGATCCAGCAAAGGCTTCTGGACGAGATATGGATGATGCTCAATCTGGAGGACGGCGGGTTCGATGCGAGCATAACGTTGGAGATCAAGGAGCAAGGCACCGCTATAGTTACTGTGCGAAAAGATCTTCCTCAACCTTATGTGGGGACCGTAAGGAGTAAATAGCGAACCTGACACCTATGTTCCGCACGAGTCCCTCGTCGACGAGCTTCTCCATGGCCTCCCAGGTAGCCTGGAGGGGCACATTACCTAAGAAACTTGAGTCGAAGAGGGTTTAGGAGCAGAAGGAAAATATACGTACTGAGGTTGACTTGAGTCTTCTGCGCATCTCCCCACCATTCGGGAGGGTACCGCTCCGCGGGGTCGACGTATTTGAGAGAAACGGGGAAGTGGATGAGGAATAGATCGAAATAGTCGATTCCCCAGAGTTTGAGTTGGTAGCGAGCTATTTGGGCTACGTGCTCAGGTGCGTGGAAGGCGTTCCAGAGCTGGACATAGATAGACGATTGGACTGTGGCAATTTGAATACTAGATGTATGACTTACTTTGGAGGTGACGACTATTATTCATATGTCAATCCGAGACTCGATCAAAACAACATAGGGGGATCGACTCACAAACCTCCTCACGCTTTACGATACCCTTGTTAATGGCACGAGCAAGGCCCTCTCCAGCCTCTTTCTCGTTACCATAGTCTCCTGCGCCGTCGAGGAGGCGGTATCCTACGCTGAGTGCGGCTTCGACAGTCTAATTGAAATTTAATGGGTCCCAGGTATATATAACAATTTTGCATTGCACTTACATCGGCACCAGTGGCACGGTCAACCTAGAAGAACATACTCTCATCAGCGGGATAGCCCCAAGAGTGTTTACGGTCGAAAAACCTTCCATAAGCCAAAGCTGTATGTTCGATGTACATAATAATATAATGTTGAGTCATAATCGGGACGATAACGTGCGTTTTAGGGGAACTCACCCAGTGAGCGGCATCTAGTAGCAATCGTTAACCTCGATCAGTCTTCACGGGTAAAAGGCTCTCTGGAATACCGCTCACCTTGTCGCCAGTACGCTTCAAGGTAACGGTTTCCATTGCTTTCGTCACCGTTCGAGTAATAGATCTAAGGAGATGAGATGAGGGTGATAGCAAGCTCGTAGAGAGGCGATCAAGAGGCAGCTAGCTCAGGCCGACTCCACCGAGATTGTACCTCGTATTAACGTAAGGGTTGAGAGCCAAGAACGCATCCATACGGGCAGATGACGCGAAGGGTCAATGCGGCACACGCTGTAGGCGACTTGATCGCCGATCCTCACAACTTCTGAATACAGATAGGTCTTCCCTAGGCGTTTGTGTGCTTCGGAATCGCTTACGCCGTGGAGCGCTTAATGAGTAATTGCGGGCATGAAGGCCGGTGAGAGCTCGGCAGATTATTGAATTATAACGTCACAGCACAATAAAAACCAGACAAATATGGTACAGTTTGGTCACTTGGCAGCTAGTATCAGAGCCTCTAAACGCTCCGTTCAAACTTCATAACTGTCAGCCTCGCGAGATCACACTAAAATAGGCCTGTCGGGCTGCTGCTTCCTTTGCTTCTCCCTTTGTCGATGCTGTTCCAGTTCCGTATACGGTCCCCCAGACTATGCCGCAAGAATGAAGGGCGTTAGAACAAAGCTATTGCCGCTCCGAAAGGCGTGCTAGGACAACTTACTTCGTGCGGTCACAGTCCAAGTCGCATCATGTAAAGGACCTATAGTGTAATACTCGTATCGAAGATTGACGCAATCGCCAATATCTTGTAGATAGTTGTTTAATTTCTGCCTGTATGTATCCCGGTTTGCTTGAAGGTAGTCAGTTTTGTAGGCGAGGGTGAATGATTACGGAACCTACCAGACATCTTTCCTTTGAATTTGAATATTGTCTCAGACGGGACGCTGAAGGGTTTGATCAGGACCTCGCGCTGAGCTTTGAAGGCAGGAAACTACTGGGGGATGGAGGGAACATTGGCGTTTTATATACCTGAGCCTTCGTGCGTGCTGTGAATCTGGGTGATCAAGCACACAAAGTGTACCCGCTTCAGACCCATAAAACCGGTGACCCGTGGCTGACGCAATCGCGAACAAGCAGACGTGGCCGATCCTAGTCAGGTGGAGTACGGCCAGGTTCAAGAACATATCTCTGAAAGGAGAATGCCGTTTGCGTGCTGTTCGCAACATGGCTTTCGGAGAGATGGAAAATACCGGAGACACCAAGATATGCCATAGCAGAGCTTACACATAGAAACGTTTTTGATCGGTCCTGTGCAGTGGCTCGAAACCTTGAGCGACGGAATTGAAGAATGGGATCGACGGGTAGTGGCGGAAAGGCTCGGATTTCATATGCAATCTAGTAAAATTAATTCCGGTTAAAGGAGGATACTGAGGCCGTAGGCGGTGATGCATAGGGACAGTGGCGCGTCCGCTTACGGATCACATGGACATTGGTTGCTAAACGATAGAGTAGGACGGCTTGATTTCAACCTAATAGGCTAAGTAAGAGCATTGGACCTGCGGTTGAATCCAGGAACGGCAAGGTACCGTGCAGACCTAGACGCTGGTGTTGCTTGGACAAAAACAAGCTGATTCCAATAAACACTCACCATGTTGAACTCAAGAGTGGTCCGGATACAAGTAAGAGCCGGGCTGCGGAAAGAGAGTGGTTTGTTCGTCCGCTTCGACACGCAGTGGTGACTGGGGATAATGACCACGGCGCTAAATGACATATCTGAGAGTCAATTATTCAATTGTGTATTTTAGAGAGGATGTGCATAGAAGGACTGCGCACCCGACCGATTCCATAAAGAACGAAGGTACTCTGGATCGGTATCCGCAGTCGTTTCTTGGTGTATAGGACCGTGAGAAAGTCTACCTCTCAAGCATAGTTACAATCACGAGGCTGCAAATATTCAGATAAGCTGCGCAAACCTAGGCGCCAAATCGCGGCGCGGCGGTGTTGCACGGCAAGAGAGGAGACAGCTGAAGTAGGGACGGTGGCCAAAAGCAAGAGAGGCGACAAATGGATTGCTAGAGCTTTACTAGTGTCGTATCTGGATGGAATGGGAGTACTTGAAAACCCTGAATACCCGCTAGAATTGCAAACGAGCTGCTTTCGTCGAATATAGTCCTCATGATTCCTATCCTCCAGTCCAATTTTACGTGTACCTCCTCATGACAGGCGCCGTCGTGGTTCAAAGTGAGCCATCGGCACTTGTGTTTGGCGGACCTTTGCTGCCACCCACTGGATCCCAGAATCCGAAAATGCCTCAAAAATCCATTTACCGACAACCAGGAGCTAGAACTTATCAACTTGTTCACCGTTCTCAGCGCGATCCTCTCATACACGACCCGGACGCGCCTCAGCACGTTCTCAAGGAATTCGAACGCGAAAATGTTAGAAAGGTTGGTGCGGCGCTATCTATCCTAACCACCAAGCCTAACAACAAGCGCCTCGTGTTCTTGTTAGGGAAAGTCCCGCGCAGACTTAGAGAACGGCCTTTCACCAGATGAAATTGAACTGGCCAAATCTGCCGGACAATCAGCGCTCTACGGAATCTACTATGACAACACAGAGTATGACTATACGCAGCATCTTCGGTCCGTTGGTGTACAAGAGAAAGGGGTCAATAGCATCCTCATTGAAGTGCCAGCTTCCTCAAGGCCGAAGCAAAAATCCAAAGAAAAAGACTTCAACTTCATACCAAAAGAGGCACTCCCATCAATTGTAGAAGTCCCTCATCAGAGAATGCTGGAAGCCCAGGAGGCCATTCCGAGCGAGCTGCAAGGTTTCCAGCCAGACATGAATCCTCATTTGCGCCAAACGCTAGAGGCCTTAGACGACGAAGCCTTCGTCCAGGAAGCTGCAGATGATGGTTTCTTTGCTGGGCTCATGGAAGGCGGTGAACGCGATAGCGACCAGGAAGAGCAATTCGATTTCGAAGAGGACGGTGCAGATGCGGATACACACCGCCCCCCAAAGGACTCCGAGAAGGCTTCAGACGAAGAGGGCGGTCAGGATTGGCACCTTCTTTTCGCCAAATTCAAGAAGGAGCAGAGAGTCAGGATCGTGGACTGTTCAGTTCTTGATGGAGCATCCGAAGGCGGAGACACACTGGGACAGCTCCCGAGTCTCTCAGTCTTGGGTGCGAAGAAGAGAAAGCGGAAGGGGACATCTGATGCCTCAGGTTACAGCATGAGCAGCTCGTCAATGTTCCGCAACGAAGGGTTGACAAGCCTTGACGAACAATTTGAGAGGGTGAGACCGATGGAAATATTTACTTTGCCTTACTCACTCTAAACCCTTTGCAGTTCGAGAAGGAGTACGCGTCAGATGGGTCGCTTGATGACGATGAACTAGAGAACGCGTCGAACATCTCGGCCGATTCCGAACCGCCTTTACTTAACGCCCGAGAGGACTTTGATGCAGTGATGAGTGGATTTATCCAGCTAGAGCTTGTTGGCAACAAACTCGCGCCCAGTCTGGAGGGGGACACCCCAACGGACAAGTTGGACACCGTGCGCAAGGCTTTGGTTGTAGATAATGACGCGGCTCGGCGGCAAGCTCTGCTGGACAGAGCCTACGTTGACGATACTAGGGTTCCGATGCCCGTCGATATAGATGCAGAGAAGGAACGATGGGACTGCGAAACAATTTTGAGTGAGTCTTCTGGCAGGGCGATCATATTGCAACCCTCCAGTGTCAAACCAACGTTTCATCTCTCTAGCTACCTACTCCAATCTAGAGAATCACCCGCGCTTTTTACGCCTAAAACAGAAACCCTCAACAAAAAGGATTGTACTGGATAGGAAAACTGGGCTTCCTTCAATTTTCGAAAACACAACTTCTGCGCCAGAGTTACAAAGTCATGAAGCAGAATCAGAGGACGAAGATCAACGTGAGCTCCCTAAAACCTTCCCAGACTTCGTTCTGAGCATTCTTTTAGCTGCGCGCGTAACAGTGACGAGGCTAAAGGGAGAGTCAAAGGAAGAGAAGAAGGCTCGCAAGAGGGCGGTTAAAGAAGAACGTCAGCAACGACGGATGGAGAAGAAAGGCAACAAGGAAACTTTCGCACTAGAGAGGAAGAATATAACGAGGGTCTTGACAACAAGAGAAAAGGCTGGAATTCGGAAACTGTAACGTACACACCTCGAACAATGGTGCTAGTATATGGTATGAAACAGCACGGGTAATCATGGCGTACACAGGCGAAAACAACCTCGACAGAGTCCAGAATAATGTTAGTACAACAGATTTTCGCGTGAATTACTCGACTTGCAAGAAACCATGAAGACAAGCAAGTTTACCAATCCCGCCAGAGATCAAGGAGGTCCTTTCCTTCATCATCTGGCACCTCTCGTTCCTTCATCCATCGATCGGGAACCTAGATAACGAGACAGAGTCAGCGGTATGATTATGGCCAATAGGGAAGATATTACCAATGGGAAATATCTCTCCATAGCACTCCTGAAGCGCTGTTTGTACTGCTTGGGGGTGACGATAGTTGGCGTCTTCCCACCAGCGCCTCCCAAGTCCTTCACCCAGCTCTCGAATCGCTTATCCCATGTGAACGTACGGATGTAGTCAACAACTCCAAGCACAAGTTCTTTGGTGTGATCATCAACGCCAACAAGCAGAGAGTAGTCCATAACATTGACGCTTTGCAGGAACTTGGTGTCGTTCCAGATCGTGGCGCGGAGTATGCGCTTGCCATGTTCGCGGAGGTGAAAAGGAGCAAGGTGGGTCACTTGTGGCATTATTTATTAGCCAGCAGGTAATAAAATGCAGGAGACAGACGTACTCTCCACAAGATTCTCGTCCAAAAGTACCTCGTTCTCCTTCCCCGTTGAGTTGACGTGACGGTTGCGAATGGACCCTTTTAGATCAAAGATCTAGCAGATGCCCGTTCGGTGAGTGGTACAAATCAAGCTTATACACATACTTTCGAAAAACGCCTTCCATAGAACAAGTTCTCCATTACCATCAGGTTTATACGGACAGTCCCACCCGACTTGTGGCCATTGATAACATATGCGTCTCCTCTCTTCTCCGTCGAGATATGTCGGTATTCGATGGTATAGAGCCCGAAGATCTTGGCAAGGAGGGTCGGTCGCTAGAGACAACAGGAATTAGAATGACAGACTGCCATAAATCGCTTGATAGACGGACTCCGGTTGTGAAGCATGTGGAAAGATAGGAGAAGTATGCGGGGCCAATTTCTCCAAAGGAATCGCCCTCGAAGCGAGATATTTCCTTCGCGATAAAACGTTCGTCTAGGACAGAATCAGCATAAACGGACACGGCAGAGGGTATGCAGGGTATACCTCGAGTCTTGAGGAATAGACTACCCGATTTACCACCACTGGCATCCCACTTGATACAGCGAGAAAGGCTCCGAAGCATATCCTGTTCGCAGCGACAAACTTGCCGGAGGGCGTCAAACTGCTCAGTCAGGTAGATAATACATTTGACTTGGAAGTTTTCGGTAGTGAAAGCTAGACCGCCAAATATCAGTCAGTGATACAGCGTGTATTAGCCGACGCACTGAATGAAGGGCTTGTTCCCTTGACTTCGAGAGCAGATCCATCCTCCTTCAGGACATCTTTCGGGATAGCCGGATCAACGGAGATTAAGCCCCAGTTGGAGCTGGATTCCGTCAATGAAGCATCGTCTACGCCAAACTGTTCCGAGTCGCTGGATATGCTTGCACGACCCAGGGCACGCTTTCGAGTGGAGAGGTAATCACGGTGCTGTTGAGAACTACGCAAAAATATATATTAGTCTGAATTCTGGTGGTATGTCGCAGAAACGTACTCAAGTGCAAAGGCGATGAACGAAGTTGGCTCATCTTCCCTCACAATGATTGTCGATTCACGGAAAAAATGTTCCGACTTGGTGCTGACCAGAGATATGAGGACCATCCGTAGTCAAACTGCTACCTATACGTACCCAGGATAGACAACTTCGGGCCCTCGATCGGTTTGTGGCTGTGACCAGTCCTTGAAGAGGTTGAAAGCTTTCAGCAGGGTCATCTTCTCCGGTCCATTAATGTCTCGGTCGGCCATGCTACCAAATGCCCCAGGGAACGGCGAGGGAGGAGCAGACGAGTCGACTCGCTCTAACTCAAGGATGTTGCTGTTCTGGCCTTCCTGTCGTAGGAGTGTTGCCATATCTGGTTCTGGACCAGAGGGAGATTCATGGATAGGTGGCGGTTCAGGAGTCTCTTGGTGCTCTGGCACATCGATAGACGGCGCCTCGATCAGTGGCGTTGGCTGGGCGCTTGCACCACCAACATCCTCTCCCTCTCCCTCGTCCTCGTCATCAGCCTCGCTGGAGGAGGAACTATTTTCGGAAGTGTGATCTCGGAATCCATCCCGTACAGTGTTCAAGACCTCAACTGTGACACGAGCAGTGGCAACGGGGCGTGCTCTCCTTCCTCTCATAGCTGATTTCCTCGACCTCTCAGATTCCTTTGCCATCCTCTCAAAGTGACGCGCAATATTTCCGACTTTATTGTGCCCAAATGTGTTGCCTGTGCGCCTACCGAGAGACTTCGAGGAAGGAGGTAAACGAATAGAAGAGGGGGGCTTCTCGCGGGCCTTTCCCTTGTCCTTCCTGGGGTTGGGAGAAGCCGATTTGTGGGCTCTAGGTGGAGAGAAGGACCGGAAACCACCTGCTCCAAACCGGACGGTTCTCCCACCTGGTTGAAGCGATCGAACTGGTGAATTTGTACGGGATTGTGCTTCGGAGCCGGATAATATCGGGGCAGGAATACGACTTGCGTGACCATGACGACTGCGAGCAAAGTGTCTCGGGGCGACATTCGCGGCGTAGGAGCGCTCAAAATCAGATGTCATGCCATCCCCTACAGCTGGATAGATTGTTGCTGGGCGTCCCTTGCTGCGTGAGCGCTTCAGAGGCGCTCGTTCAGGTTCTGCCTCGCTTTCGGACATCAGAACGATAGAGTAAGTGGAGGGTCCAGGCATTGCGTTTGGAGACGGTTCGAACTGCTTCATAAGGGCGGCGACTTTAGGGTCCTGGGGTGTAGTTTTGCGCGGTAGCCTCGAAGGGAGAATGACAGAAGAACGCTCGACGGGTTTGGGGGTTTCAGAGACAATAATCGTCGCCTCGGAATTAGGTTCGGCGGATGTTTTGGTTATAGTCGGATGTGAGATGGGGATTGAAGACGACGGGGATAATCGGTCTTCTTGAGACGGCTCTGTCATGAGGGGAGGCGATGGCATTGAGGTTGCCTTGGCATTGATAGTGGAGTCGCTATCAGGGTCAGTTTGGGGCTCCGGAGTTTCTGGATCATGATATTAGCTGGCGTTTGGTGTCCAATGACTGCTCTTTGCATACCTCTGTCTGCTTTGGTTCCCCCCAAAGAACGGTGACTATCCTTGGTCTCGCCACTAAAAGGTACCTCAGATTTGCTATCTTCGGCCTTTTCAGCGTCAGTGCTCTCGATATCTGTCTCTGGAACCCGCCTCCGCAAATCGCACTTTTCGTCGATTTCGGAGACACTAGTCGAGGCCATATGCAGGTTCTGGGCATCCTTCTCTCCAGTTACACCGGTGACAACGCCGAACATCCCTTTGAACCTTGAAGGAAGTATGATTGTCTTCCTCAGATTAGGCTCCTTCTCCAGATATCCCAGCGACGAAACAGGTCGCCGCAAATCGTCTAACCTCTCGAACTCCTTCTCCCAAACTGTACTCTCGTCTTGAAGTTCCTGCCGTACGCGCCCAAAGCAAAGGGTATCTGTGCTCGAAGCCTGGACGTAAACGGTATTTATGGCCTGAGTGATCTTGATCTTGGCCACCTCAGCTTTGCCGATCAGTGCACGGATAATATTCGAGATTGCTTCCTCTTCAGCACCTGACTTCTCGCCCATCACGGTGATATGGACACAACTCTCATACCATCGCAGCCTTTTCTCGACAGACTGCCAAAATTTGGCATTCCGGATAAGGAGGTGCTCATAATCGTGATTCTTGAGCTCGAGAGGAATCTCGGGTCGGACGAGGAGTTTCTGTCCAGGGAAAACGGGTTCGTAGAGCGAAATGGGGTCAGCCTGGAATCGAATAGTCATACCCTTCCATGCGAAGTACCGGATGTGACTGCGGTAAATGTTGTGGTCACAGCCGGCACCCATCATAAGCTGGACGTCCGCAGGATAGCAGTGGAGCTCCAAAAACTTGCCGAAAGAATACCGTTGAGCTGCTTCAGAAACGGGGATGAAAGGCGTGAACTGTCCACACTCTCGACACATACTCCACGTCGTCAGGTGGTCGTACGCAGGTACACCGCCCTGCGTCGAGATTGTCCCATCCCAAGGTTCTGTTGCCACCAACAATCGTGTCTCATTATGCACATAAACGGTACAGTGCCCCGCTTGCGGCTTTCCACACCCCTTTCCAGTACATAGAGTCCCAGGCTTGAGGCTGATATACCTGATGCATGACTCCTCGATGAATGTGCCTAGTGTTGAATCATTTTCCCCATAGTAGGTGATATAGTGGATCTGCGGCATAAAGCATGGCATCTGCGCATCGACCCCAGCAAATGGAACAACATATGATCTGACGGCGATTCGTTGATAATGTTCTACAACGAAATCGTCCTTGTTCTTCCGAAGGTGCCACTCCCATACATGGATGGCCATTTCATGGTCGTGCTTGAGGAGTGCAAGCTCGTTCTCCAATGCAAGGTCTGATGTGTGCTTCATATTGGCTGGTTTGATGAGTTCATTTTCCATCGATGGGGCGGTTGAGATTATGGAGTTTTCCATGGACGCCGTGCTGGAGCGTACAGATCCTGACCTCCCGCGCTCAAAATATCCCGGTACATCGTTGCTCAGTGAAGGGGATCCAACAGCTGCCCCATCCCCAGGGGAAGGCACCGGTCCAGGAAGGCGTGGAGCCGGAGTTGATAAGGTAATTGTTGGCTCTTGTGTGTGCCCCAACCTCCCTTCCTCCCTACTGACGATCTCATCCTCCCACGCACGCTTAACAGCGTGGAGTCGATCATCCAGCTGCTTCATTCGCAGGATTGGATAAGGTGGAGGGAAGCGCAACGTCGCAGAAACCGAGATGAAGGTCGTGTAATACGGCTCGATGCTTTCTTGGATCCTCCTTGACAGTCTCAACTGCTGGACATCCTCATCGGGAAGCTCATCCTCGTCTACTACAATCGATCCCATAGAATTCTGCCGAGCCAATGCATGAGCATGCGATCGGGCATTCATGGCATGCAAGAGGTTCACCGCCAACATGGGCGTGCTCGTACCATGGAACCCGACTGCACCAGGCGGCAGACCCTGGAAACCAACAGGGGTCCCGGGTACTGCCCAGGGGTTCGTCGGCGGCATAGTGATAACCGAGTCTTTCCATAGGAACGTCTCCATCTTCAGGCTTCTAACTATGAACGCCAAGAATCTTGTGACGCGCTTGACCTTCTGAAGCATCGCAAGGTCGCCACCCCGGAGGATGATTGTACAACCAAGGTCACGATTGCATCCCTCGAACTTGAGATAGGTTTTGCGTTTGCCAGGTATGAGGGGATGCTCAAAGGTCTGCACGCGGAATTTGGAGCAATGGCCTAGTTTGGGGTCGACGACGAGTCGATCCATTGAAGAGATGATGTCCGCTTGAGTCATCCTGGCAACGTGCTGGATCGCACCAGGCTTGACGTTCCGCGCTACTGCAATGCCCACTTTGTTCAAGTAATCGAGAGCAAGACGAGTAACTGTCTTCTCCACAAGCAGAAGATGGGGTCGGAGCGCTGCAACCCGGCTGACCAAATTGCCCAAGTACTCCTTCTCCTGTGCGACCATCGCATCGAAACCAATAAGCTGACCCTCGACTCGGTTGTAGTCGAATGGGAAGGTGACGAAGAGGACGCGCGGGTTGTGCAGTTGACGCGGCATCTGTTTGAGAGCGAGGTTCTTCGTGATAACTGCACCGTCGATATACTCTGAGTCTCGAGGAGATCCTCCGGGTACTTTCTTAATCTTGACGTATCTTCGGACGTCCATGTCCGCTTCTCTGCGGCCAGTGGTGAGGACCAAGTTCTGCGCCATCTGCAAGGCGAGCCGTAGGAGGGTTTCCTCCCATTCCTTCATTCCAGGTAGCTGCTCCTTTGATAGCATCTGACGCAGCATTAGTCGAAGATGAAACATTGATATAGTGTTGACCTCTTGGGCATATCTGATACACGTTAGTCGGAGCGGGAACACATTGGCGGTAGCTTACGCGGTGCTTTCACGTCGTGTGCGCCACCCAATTTCTCCAGCATTCATCAAGTCATTCATCCGACTTTGTACTCGACTACGCATGAAAGGAGTTTGCGCTTCAACCTCCGAATTGACCCTCGATCTTTGGCCAGGACGTGTAAAGTCCATTTGGTCAGGCGAATAAATTGGGAATTGTATCGATGACTGCTGTGACGGATCATTGGTCGGGAATGCGATGCCTCCAGGCAGAGTTGTGGCTGGAGTCGACGGAACGACAACACCCTCGAAAGCAGCAGTGAGTGGCTGAGCATCTGCATCATCATCTTCTATGCCTCTTCGAAACGGTGGAGCCGCTCGATCGATCATATTCCATGGCGTCACAGGCGCATTGATTATCGAACCCGGGGTTTGTGGACGTGAGCCCCCATCCGAAGGGTTGCGCCTCGATTCAGCGATGGAGAATAGGTTGAATGGTTCGTCTGTTCGGCTGAACAGTTGAGAGGCGGAGAAGGGGGATGGCGGGAAGGCTTCAAGTGAATGGCGGTGTTGATGTGCTGGAAAGGCGGAAGGAGAGGAAGACACTACACTCCTGCGATCGTCCTCGTCATCTTCGGGTAGTCCATCCTCCAGTGTCTTCAGGCATATGTCGCATATTCGAATCATCCCCTGTTCTCCAAAGCGCGATCCTCTGATGATATTAGAGGCACAACGAGCGCAGAAGATTTGGCCTAGCAGAGAGTACCGTAAGAAATTAAGCGTATTCCTTGTAGTACGAGGCTGCATACCACATATGCGACAATGATGTTTCCGTCTCCAGGTTGTAAACAGGCCCTTGCATTTGTAGCAGTCCTTGCAGCTTTCATCATCCATCCAGTAGTCTCTGGAGAGACCTAGGACGGGTAGTTCGCCACTGTTTACTCCAGTCAAGTCAGCAATGGAGTGCTCACCTTCTCCTCGTAGTCTCCTGATAACTTTGCTGACCGATGCGTTCCTTGGTCCTACGCTCGTGCTGGTCTTGATGGAACGTGCATCGTCTGCGATCGGGAAACCAGGGATTGCAGTTCCATATGTTCCCTCCACGGTGTCGGGAGCGATAAACCCGAATAGGCCTCCCCTTGTAGATGGTGTTTCGGTGCTGATGTTGAATGTAGGTGAATCGGAAACTACCGGGGTCAGCGAGACAACCGGCAGCGCAGCAAAACGACCACCGAGGGAACCGAACGATGATCGTCTTTCCTTTAGTTCTGGCACTTTAGGGAGGGATTCTCGTGATGTACTGGCCGCAGATTGGGACTGCACAGCAGCGGCTGGGGGCTTACGCTCGGCAGTAGCGAGGGCGGACGTAAGCGGAGCTGCAAAGGTATTTCGAACTTTGGAAAAGAGAGACGATACGAGTGCATAAGACGAGTGCTCGTCTTCCTCTGAAAATGGGTTGAAAGATGTCAGTGTGAAGTCCTCTTGTCGAGTCGGGCGGCCACGAGATGCGCCCGGGGTAGATCCATTCGGCGACTGCACGTATGACGGGCCCTCGACGGACATATTGAGTGTCGCGCTTGAGCTTTGAGCCCCAAGACGCCGCCGTGGTTGGGTTCAACTGACCTTCCGGCCTGGCACATCGAAACAATTAAGTGGAACTATTATAAGAGTCGGTGGTTATAACAAAAGTCACCCTTTTGTTGGGGAGTCATTGAGGTTAGGTTTCGGATTTGCATTCGTGAACTCAACCCTTTTACAATCCTAAGGTTCTTCTCGTTCTGTACTGCTTTATATTGGTATCCATTCACAACCAGCTACTTTCACTCTGCAAACTTGTACACTCCGCAAGGCAAAGCCAGCGACATCTGGATTCGGGTCCTAATACTTCTACTAACTTGTACGGAGGATTCCGCAACTTATGTTTTCGTCGTAAACGTTGGCGTTCCGACCATGCTTATTATTTCCAGTCCCCTTCTCGACCACCCACATATACTACTTGGTTGGGTGAGGCTGGGTGGAAAGTTTTGATTGACAAGATCCCGCGTATACTTAGGAATCAAATAAAGGTGTGATTACACAGTCGCTGGAATGCATCATACGTTTGTAGTGAACGACAGTGGCAGGTGCGCAACGGGCACAATGAAATGCTTCTAGACAGCGCAGTAAACAGAGGGAGACAAATAAGCACACAAATCGGATGACCTATGACACGAGACTAGCCATAAGCCAAGCCAAATCATTATCTATTCCGTAGCCTCTATTCTGGTGCGTGCGCGTGATGGACAACCGTGGTAATAGAACGTCCACAGGGGCATCTTAAGGTCCGCAACAAAAGGTTCCATACTTGGTGAATTGACAACTTGTTGCAACCAATCAAGAAGTCAGCACGAAGCGACAGTCTGACTACGAAAACTTGGCCCTTACCGCATCCTTACAATTACGAGGACCGCATCGATGACCAATTCCACCTTACCTTGTTGTCCGACATCCACGGCGGCCTGGTCTCGCTCCCGCGACAGTACAATTCGGTTTGTCTGTCTGGCTCCATTTAGCCACAAAGACTCTGAATCCATTCAGGGAATATCCAGGGTCTAGATAAACTAGTGTCAAGTTCTGTAATATCTTCAACGCCTGTTTCCGCGGGTCGCCCTGAGGGTCGAATGACTGGTTGTTGGTTGTAACTGCAATATAATGTTAATGTCATCTACGGTACAGGGAGAACAAGGTGTGCAACAATATATATGCAATGTGTGAGTTGGCATATATATACAGAACGAAGCAGTGAGAACCACAAGGACATTCTCAAAGGACAGTACATCGATCAATCGAAAATTTAATAGCAGCTAAAATCCTGTTCAGAATTCATCTTCTGCTGCATACCCGTGCTCCTCTCCCTTCCCTGCTATGGTTTCTTCTTCGGAACACGACCACTAGGTTTTCGCCAGTGCGTCGAATTGGTTTGACGAGGTTGTAATATTGCCTTCGTTCTGATCCTTGATTGTGCTCGAGCTTCGCGGCGCGGGAGTCTGGCTCCAATGGGGCCAGGACTCTGCCGAACAGTGACCTTGAGAGCATGCGCTCGGGAACCGTCATTTTTTCTGCGCTTCTGATTACCCTCTGCATCCATTGAGGTATTTGGCTTTTGGATGTGCGAGGCTTCTTTCGCAATGAGGTCGCTTGTGAGGATTGGATCCGTCTGGACCCCTGAGTCGGTGTATACCGCGACGGGATCGTATTGGGTAGATGCATCCTTGTAGAGCAGGTGCGAATCGACGGGAGGCTTTGCAGCTGCGTTATCAACTTCGTGTACCCAGTGATCAACTCGATCGCGGTGCTCTTCTGAATCTGGTCTCCAAAAGAATTTGCCTTTATAATGATCAAGCCACTCCCTATTTGATTGATCTTTGAGCCTGGATTATTCGCATCATGTTCTGGGGTCTAAGTGTTAAACGGTTATGCTCACCCGATCATTCGATCAATATCATCTGGAAACTCTTCGGGATTTGTGAGTGCAACATCTTGCGTGATATCTGTCCAGACATTAAGACAAACGAAGACATGTCGCTGCCCCCCAGGCCTTTGTGGGGCAAAAGTCGGATCACTGAACAGAAGAAAATGAATTGCGTCACCTCCCGTAAGCTCATCCTTAGCATCGGAAGGCCATCGTGCTATATTAGCGCGAATAGTTCGCAATTCTTCCTCCCATTTAATGGATGAAAGGTCATCCGACACGTCACCACGGAACTTCAAAATAGTCAGACGGTTCTCTGCGCGAGCCTGGTCGATCATCTTCACGACGCCCAGGTCGCTGATAACTTTTTCGGGGACCGTGAAAATTGGGATCTCAGGCCCACTGATGTGAGTCTGAGCTAGACGACACCGAAGGGCTATCGTAGTGTGTATATAGCAATCTGAAAAGGGAAAAGGGACTGGGCCTTCTGGGGTGACAGGATTACGGCGTTCCAGATGTAGAGCATTGGGTGAAACCGGTACGCATTCACCACCGGTAAGACCACGCTTTTTGTTGGCAGGAGTACTTCTCCCAACAAGGAAGACGTTGATTTTGTACACAGGAATGGGGCCACATCTGTCGAGGGACTTGTCCGCGACTAGGGCCAAATATTTTTTGTTAGGCATGGAGCTCATAACATCGTCAACATCGGGATCGCGTAATTTCTTCATTGATAGTTCATAGTCGATGGAAAGAATGACGAAGGAGCCTGGCTTAATTGCCTCCCACCCTTGCTTTTGGTCTTCGATTGGGTATGGAAGGGCCGCTGGAAGGTTAATCCGACTAAGCTCGTGCTCCATGAGTCCGAAGATGAGAGGAGGATTCTGCTAACGAAGAGGTGGGAAAGATAATGTCCAACTTTGAGCGCCCTTTGTTTACCGTGTTTGGACTAACTTCCAACAGGGCCATGGAAATTTCAACGTCGCCGTCAATTGCCAGTTTCCTTCTACCCATTACAACCTAAACGCTGCCACGACATGAGGGCGCTTCAAATCGCTTCAAATCACCCACCATGACATGGGGGCGCTTTCGAATCATCCACCATGACATGGGGGCGCCTCAAACCATCCCTACCCTTTAAGATCACCCGTAGGCGGTCAGCGCCTCAAACCATCCTCTGCCCTCATGAACCCAACTCCTTCGAACATCAGATCCAACGCAGCCCCGCCAACCACTGTCTACCACACGAATAGTCTCCCTCTCACTGGCGAAATCGAAACTGCCACAAGCATCGCCTCCCATGGTGCCCGCAAGCGCCCGAAATGGGCTATGGAGGTCAGAAGCGTCGCTAAAGCATTTGTCTACATGGATTCGATTTTCTTTGCGGCGGATGTGCAATGTCGGCTTGCAAATCCTGCCAACCTTGAAGACGATCGGACTTTGCACGAAATGGAATTGCTGGCACGTCAAGGTGAACTGAGAAAATTTCGCCCGTGCGTAGTCATGGGAGTTGATAGGGAAGGAGGTGAGAAGACGCGCTATCGTCTCTGCCCAATGGCGGCATTCCATGAGGGAGGCTCTCGGCAGTCATACAACGGTTTAGAAGAACCGGAATCACTCCTTGTGAGACCAGTCCAAACAACCTCTGAAAATGAAACCTTCGGAGCCTACTCTGCCTATCGATTCCAACCAGAATGGGATAGGGGCCCACAGTATCTGTTCCCTATTCAGGTATCGAGAGACGAGAAATTTGTAACAAACCATTGGCTTGAGCAGCAAATAGATGAGGAATCCTTCGAACGATTACGGGAGGATGTCGAGGAAGTTTCCAATGTGTGGAAACGATGGCGCAAGGCCGAACACGTCGTTGTAGGATCCAAGGCAGACAGTTAGTGACTAATCTCTGCCGATACATGTATCATTAATTTCTTATTTAGTTCCGGTATTCAAATCAGAGTGGGACATACGAGATTGGGCCAACACCTCTCCAACGCAATGGAAGGTGAGGCACAATATAATCGATTTGAACAATTTTATAATTCCAAGCAGGCCTACCCATCAAGAGAAGAACCTCGAGGCGCCATAGTCAGTACTATCGTTGCCCCGCAATAAAGATTTCGCATTCACTTCTCAATGTCACAGGCTCGCAACCCCTACTTAAAGCTCACCAATAAAGTGAAATTCATAAACAAAGAAACTGATGACGCGATTCCCTTCAAAGAACTCACCGATGATTCTACGCTTTCTAACACCTCCGAGGAAGACCGAGTTCCGTTGCAAGTACTTGATACTCCTCTCGTTCAAGATAATCACACACCATGGCGGACACCCCCACCGCTTTATCAAGGGGATTTACCTGCAACCAACTCATCGCGGGCGCCTGACTATTCAAAGGAGACGCCAGACGGCCACCCTGCCACTCCGTCTCATCTGGTCGCTGCCCCATCGCCAGGGGTGACACCCCTCCTCACAAGAGAGGATAATACTCCCACGGAGAGAACCCTGCAATCTCCTCATGATGAACCTATTCGTCCTTTTGATGATTCTATACAAGAACGTAAAGCCACTGGTGCTTTAGGGGATGAACCTCCCGAGCTAGAAGCGCCGAGTGACATGGATATATCGCCCATGTCGAATCCTGAACGCTTGAAGAACCTTGTTGAACGTCATTCCCTCCAGTCATCGCAGAGGTCGAATAGTCCATCCCCTCCGATGCGGGATCTCGCTACACCGAAAGTGGAGGATAAAACACGGCACCCTGAACGGAAATTCTTAAAGCATAGCGCGAATATTCTCCACCACGACCCTAACTTCGTTCCTGGGTCCGGTCAGATTCCTGTCGACATACACACTCTTTCAACGAGGTCCAAGGTGGAACTTACGATATTAGCTGAGGAACCTTCCAATAGTTCTCCATGGAAGAGTAGCAGAAAGGCGACTGTGTCAAGAGGCGTCAAGAGGGCACGTTCTCCGGAGGATGAGCCATCCACCGCTGATCTGCCTCCAAAAAGACAACGGAAGACCCAAATCTGATGTTCGCTAAGTATTCGATTACTTGTCTATAGGGAATAGAGGAAGAGGCTCATGGTTGCTGAACCACGCTAGTGTGTCGGGTATGACGGGCCTCACTAATGTATCATTGGTACCTTACCGGAAGTCTTCGTATGAGTCGTTGAATCTGTTCATGAATTACCAAAGTAGTCATAGGGTGATGATGAATTGGACGGAATCGTATCATGCCAAAGTAAGAAGAACGGCTGTGCTGCCCCCTGAAACCACAGAGATGGACACCTATATACATGGAAGTGGGCATGATCCTGTATGGGACGCCCTAAGCGATCCGGTATCCCAACCTCCCGAAAAGGAAAGCGCCAAATAACGCGTCAACAGGTTGCTTCCTCACCGCAGGAGTGTTGTGCTGGCCGCAGCCATAAACATGGGCACCGAATACAGCCAAGGATATAATCACTCTTTGCATAGTTCACTTTCATGTTGAAGTAGATTCTCTCGCCGGTGCGCCGACAGTGCGTCATATGGTACTTATATCTCGTCACTAGAGCAATTACGCGTGTACAGACAAGGGATATCTAGTGGTTCGCTAGACTTAAGATAATGCAAACTGCTAGTAAATTTGCGCTGCAACCATGACACCGATTTGACCTCTCTCTGCCAAAGAGGCGAGTGGAAATTTCTGAACGGCGATGGTGGGGCGCATGACGACCTCGAACAACGCAAGTTGTTGTATAACAACAGAGAGGGAATACATTCACGGCCCTTAATGGTACCCGTCATGACGTTATTACAATTGAACACAATGGGCAAGAAACATGACAGCTTGCATAGTCGAATAATGAACTTGCATAGTCGAGTAATGAATTTTTGGGCATATAATTTTCATATGGTCGAGCCAAACGAAACTTGAGCTCTAACTTTTACTCATCTTGCGACAGCGGTGGCTCCTCATTTCACCGGTTGTATAAACGAGCTTACCACTAAGAAGAAAGTGAATATGCAGGACAACTTCTACTAGCGACCGAAACGACACGTACCAGTGGCATTTTTCCGCCAGCCCAAAATGGTCGCGGCGAAGGTGGCGCAATACGTCCCTCTTGTGCTTCCAAGACATCTCCGTATCCCTAGGGCAAAGCCGGCACGCATACCGAGCGTTTCTCTCGGCACGAAGGAAACCCACGTAAACTTGTCCTGCTTCGCTTCCAAAATGATGACTGGCGAGTTCCTTGGCTGAGAGCTTCCTAGTAAGAGAAGCGAGGTTCACCTCATCCACGAAGACACGCTTTATGAGAAGAACCGCCTGCTCGTCTCCTCCCGCTTCCCTGCATCTACCCTGGAGTTTTTTGATGTCTGGCTCAAACTCGACAGCAGGTTGCTTCTTTTGTGGCCGCCGATAACGAATTAGCCTGGGAGACAACGGCTGACAATCGCCAGCGGAGGCGGAGGTACAGTGAGCAACTCTCGTTCTCTCTGCTCTCTGTAACTGTAGCTGCGGATTCGTGGAAGGATTCGTGGAAGGAGGGGACGGCACAACAGGTTGGAGGGGATCCCATTGGCTGAGTGGAAGGCAGGCAGGCGGGTGGTTGGCGAATATTGTTGACGATTGTTCGCTGCCAGATAAGAGACCATTTTGTGAAAGTGGGTGAGTGACCGTGGTGAAATTGGACGGATATTGCATAGTTGGGGGAAAGGTAGGGTACATAGCTGTCATGAAAGGGTTAGGGTGAGCAAATGAAAGTGGCGCCGACATCAAGGGCGAAGGAAGCTTATGGGTCTCCATATTGAATTGAAGGACGGGTGGTCGTGTCGATGTGGTCATGGCAGACGACGGCTGTACGGTCGAAGTTTGATAGTAGCCCGCATGCTCAACAGAGGGAGCAAGACTACCATGCAACTTATGCGTCGGGACACTATACGAAGGAGCCACGTCATGTAGCCCACGAGGGAAGGAGGTATGGTTGGTTGTCGATGGACCGATAGGACCGATCGATGACGCCGGGGGTGCACAACTGTTAAATGTAGTTATTTGGAGTGATGGACAAGGTGCCTTGGGCGAATTGTTTCCCTGCTTTGATATCGTGGCCTTGGTTAGAGAGTAGTCGGGAGTGGTCACACGGCAAGGGGATTCAGGCTCCAAATTGGGGTGTTGTAGAATGATAATTACCGATTGGGTGTGATAATTATTGTCATGAGGTGGGGCTTGGAACATGTTTTGGAACGGCTTTTGATGATAGAGTGTCTCTGGCGAATATGAGAGGTCGACAAACGGTGATGCAGGCGGTGATGCACCAGTCAGTTCGAATTCTTGATAGTCGAATCTAAGTATGGGTGAGATTATCATGAGGTCCTCCAGGGTAGTGGCCCTGCCTACCTGGTTGAATCATCCAGTCTTGATGAGTCGCGCAAGAAATTCGATGTCCTTTGCAAGAGTACAGTTGGCGGATAGGCCGTGCGATTATTCATGGAAGTAGTGAGGGCAAGGTCTGAGAGAATGATGATTGGATGTACGGTTAGGTTGAGCAGTGGGTGGTGAATGGTAGGCAGAGGAAACGGACCCCGAAAGAACGTTGCGGCTCTAAATAGCAAGTCCTGAGAGCCACGAGTCTTAGAACCACTAGGCAAACCTTCTTGCGGAACAGTCCGTCTTAGCGTTCTCGCAGAGATGGGCGACACTCTTCAGAATTCTCTCACGAGCGGACCCTGTCCACATCTCGTACGTACTCTGCTGAATTCCTCATGCCATCGTGACCCACCAAACTCAAAAAGTATCGGGTCCGTCGAACCCGGAATATGACTTGAGGTTAGTCTGAATGACGTAGATGCATGACAGAGTCCTTCTCAAAACTGAAGAGGGGAATTCGCATCTTCGCCGATCGAGGACCTCGAGGTTCCTCAGAAGGCACAGAGATGTAAAAAAAGGAGGTTTATATACGCACCGGGTGCTATCCTACGATCGAAGGACGCATAGGATTTTTAGCGAGTTTTAATCATGGTGGCGGCATGATCGGGAGGCTGGCCATCGAGTCTGGGGAGTTCACTGCCACAAATTGAACTGAATTCTCCAGCCTCCACTTCTGAAATTTATTCAGGGGCCCTGGAGTGGCGGACTGCGAGCACTGACGAGACCGTAGCGGCGCTCTCGTCGCGCGGCTGCTGGATGGATGAGGTACGAGAAGAGAAGCCGGT
>Ga0307513_10003234_pt1 | contig 22212 bp, 17 predicted proteins | sample 15_EM_MG_FD_202174 | JGI IMG/M metagenome (GOLD analysis project Ga0307513, IMG submission 202174) | Populus trichocarpa ectomycorrhiza microbial communities from riparian zone in the Pacific Northwest, United States - 15_EM | ecosystem: Host-associated > Plants > Roots > Unclassified | place... | reverse complement strand
CGCGCAGATTTCGTGAAGACCTATATTATCGGCTGGCGCATACGACGATCTACCTCCCGCCACTGCGCGCCCGCAAGGTCGACATTGCCCGGTTGGTGCAGCGCGAGCTGGGCGCGGTGAACCCGACGCTCGTGGCACACGCCAAGCTGGTCGAAGACTGCTGCATTCGCCCGTGGCCTGGCAACATTCGCGAGCTCCGCAGCGCCGTCCGCCAGGCTGCGCACGCCGCCGTCGCGGCGGGCCGCAACGTGGTGCGCAGTCACGATCTCGCCGCGACGGCAGGAATGCCACTCGGCGGGAACTCGGAGGTCATCGAGGTCGACAAGGCAACGTTGGTCGCGGCCCTCGCGCGCGCGAACAATGTCGTGAGTGTCGCTGCGCGTACGCTGGGAATGCACCGCACTCAGCTGTACCGCCAGCTCTCCAAACATGGCATCACGCGCAGCGAGATGAAATGAGATGAGCTGAGCCGCTCCGCGCGCCGGTTTCGCGCGCCTCGTCACGCGAGATGGTGGACCTCCGGCAGGCCGTACACCGGCGTGGCGAGGCCGGCGTGGCGCGCCTTGAGCTGGAGAGCGCGCGCGATCCATTCCGCGCCGCATCTCGGCGCCGCCGGCCCACGCGCCGCCGGCCCGGCGCCATGACGGTACTGTTGCCCGAGATAGCTAGGGTTTCCGACACCTGTGGTGTGCGCGCCACGCGCGGTGTGCGCAAGCCACGAAGATCACGGAACACGACTCGGGCACGAGGAGTGCTTGTCGCTTGATCCATGCGCGCGCTCCTTGCCCTGGTGTTGCTCGGTGGATGTTTCGGTGGCTCGACGGGCGCGTCGAGCGGGGCGTCGCGACCCGGGGTGATGCCGCTGCTCTCCGAGTTGCCCGGCGATGCCACCAAGCGTGACGCGGTGCTCGACTCCGCGAACGCAGCCGCCGGGCCCGAGCAGCGCAAGGGCATGACGCGCAAGGAGCGCAAGGCCGAGACGGCGGCCGCCACCGCGGCGGCGATCATCGGCGGCATGTTCTCGAGCACGCAGTCGGTGACGCTCGGCAGCGCGACCGTGTTCGACGAGAACGCGCTGGTCGCTCCGTCGGCGGGTGGCTCGCCGACGCCGGGGGCGCCTGCCACCGCGGCGCCCGGCGCGCCCGACGGCGACAGCGGTCCGTCGAACGCGGATCTGATCCCCTGGATCAAGCTCAAGTAGCCGCCGGGCGCGTCTCGGCGGGCGGGCAGCACTGGCCGTCCCGGGCGCAAACCGGCTACGCTGTCGTCGTGCTGGAGCACCTCGCCTGGCGGCGTCGATGATCCGCGCCGAGCCCACCGGCGAGCGGCTGGCGGCCAACGTCGCGCACTTCACGCGCCTGCTGCGGCGCGCCGGGCTGCGGGTCGGGCCGGGCGACACGCTCGACGCGCAGCGCGCCGTCGCCGCGATCGACGTCATGCAGCGCGAGCAGTTCTACTGGTCGCTCCACGCGGTGCTGGTGCGGCGCCAGCCCGATCACGCGCTGTTCGACGAGGCGTTTCGGCTGTTCTGGCGCGATCCGATGGGCGCGAACAGCGCGCTCGCGCTGCTGCTGCCCCAGATGAAGACGCCGACGACGCGGACGGTGTCGCGCCGGCTCAGCGAGGCCTGGCGCCCGCCGGCCCCGGCCGCGGCCGCGCCGCGCGAGCAGCCGCCGCAGATCGATACATTTCTGGCCTACTCCGCCGACGAGGTCCTGCGCACGCGCGACTTCGACCAGATGTCGGCCGACGAGCTCGCCCGGGCGCGCGCCGCGGTGCGCGGGCTGCGGCTCGACGTGCGCCCGCTCGTGACGCGCCGGACGCGGCCGGCGTTGCGCGGCGAGATCGATCGCGCGCGGACGATCCGGGCGGCGCTGCGCGGTGGTGGCGAGCTCGTCGCGTTGCGCCACCGAGCTCGCCTCGAGCGGCCGCCGGCGATCGTCGCGCTGTGCGACATCTCCGGCTCGATGGGGCGGTACGCGGAGATGCTGCTGCGCTTCCTGCACGCGCTGCTCGTCGAGCGCAACCGCGGCCACGTGTTCCTGTTCGCGACCCGGCTGAGCAACGTCACGCGCACGCTGCGCCATCGCGACGTCGACGCCGCCCTCGCGCGCTGCGGCAAGGAGGTCAGCGACTGGTCGTCGGGCACGCGGCTCGGCGCGTCGCTGCACGACTTCAACCGCACCTGGTCGCGCCGCGTCCTGGCGCAGGGCGCCGTGGTGCTGCTCGTCACCGACGGCCTGGATCGCGAAGACACCGCCGGGCTCGCCGAGGAGGCCGCGCGGCTGCGCCGGTCGTGCCGCCGGCTGATCTGGCTCAACCCGCTGCTACGCTACGCCGGCTTCGAGCCGCGCGCGGCCGGCGTTCGCGCGCTGCTGCCCAACGTCGACGAGCATCGCCCGGTGCACGACCTCGCCAGCCTCGAAGCGCTGGCGAGCGCGCTCTCCGATCGCAACGCGCGCGCGCGCCGCGGTTGATCGCGCCGCGACGAGCGTCAGGGATCGACCCAGGACCGGATATCGTCGTCGGTGCCGTCCTGGCCGTCCTCGCCGAGCGAGCTGATCGCGATGCCCTGCGCCCCGCGAGGCAGCGCGGCGCCGCAGGACATCCGGTAGGGATGGCCCCACGGGTCGGTGACGTTGTTGTGGTTCGTGAACGGCGCGAGCTCGGCGATGCCGTCGGGGCACGCCTTGTCGGGATGGGAGGCTTGCCAGCGGGGATACGCCTCGCCGGCGAGCTTGCCGGCGGCGATCCTGGCGATCTTGACCCGCGACTCGCCGAACATCCCGATGACCGTCGGCCCGACGAGGAGGCCCATGACGAGGGCGAGGATCGCGAGCACGATCATCATCTCGAGCAGCGTCATGCCGGCGAAGCGACGGGCGCGCCGGCCAGGCCGGTCGATGGCAGCGAAGACATGGCGGCAGCGTCGGACGACACGGAACGGGAGCCTCATCACGCACCTCGAAGGTTGTCGCGAGCCCAGTTGCGGCTCCTGGGCCACCTGCGCGCCGCCGCGGCGCGCGCGGGTTCGTCGTCGGCCGCGCCTGCGAGGCAGCGTGACGCGCGGTCGCGGCGTGCAGGATTGGCAGCGCGCCACGGCGGACCTCGTGCCATCTCGGCGCGCGCGCCGCGGCGTGGCCGACGTCGTCAGGGATGGCTCCGGAGCGCTGCAGCCGCGCGCGGAATGAGGTGTAGTACGGCGATGACGACGTCATCGCCCGCGCTCGAGGCGCCCACGCTCGACGAGCTCCGCGCCGCGCACGTCCGGATCGCCGGCGAGGTGGTCCGGACGCCGCTGGTGCGGCTCGGTGTCGACGGGCCCGCGCGGATCTACCTCAAGCTCGAGAACCTGCAGCCGATCGGGTCATTCAAGCTGCGCGGCGCCGCCAACGCGATGGCGCAGGCCAGCGATGCCCAGCTCGCGCGCGGCGTGTACACCGCGAGCGCCGGCAACATGGCGCAGGGCGTGGCGTGGTGCGCCCGCGCGCGCGGCGTCGCGTGCGGCGTGATCGTGCCCGACACGGCGCCCGAGACCAAGCTGGCGGCGATCACGCGGCTCGGCGCCGAGATCCACAAGGTGCCGTTCGCCGAGTGGTGGAATGTGCTGGTCACGCGGCGACACGCGCACTACGAAGATCGCCTGTTCATTCACCCGGTCAGCGACCGCGCGGTGATCGCGGGCAACGGCACGATCGGCCTCGAGATCGCCGAGGCGCTGGCCGCGCCCGACGCCGTGATCATCCCGTACGGCGGCGGCGGCCTCACCACCGGCGTCGCGACGGCGCTGCGTGCGCTGTCTCCGGCGACGCGGATCTACGCCGCCGAGCCCGAGACCGCGGCGCCGCTCGCGCCTTCGCTGGCCGCCGGATCGCCGCAGGACATCGCCTACACGCCGAGCTTCGTCGACGGCATCGGGAGCAAGAGCCTGCTGGCCGAGATGTGGCCGCTCGTGCGCGGCCTGGTCGACGGCTCGTTCGTGATGTCGCTCGCGTCGATCGCCGACGCGGTGCGCGTGCTGGCCGAGCGCAACCGCGTCATCGCCGAGGGCGCCGGCGCCACGCCGGTCGCGGCCGCGCTGGCGGGCCACGCCGGCACCGGCACGGTCGTCTGCGTCGTGTCGGGCGGCAACATCGATCGCACGAAGCTCGCGAAGATCCTCGTGGGCGAGCTGCCCTGAGGCCGGCCTGACGCCGGGGCACCGGGCCGTGCGGAGATGTCGGAGGTCGATGCACTCAACCTCGGCGCGGGGCGGCCGATTCGTTGCAGGTGACCCGTAGGTTTCTGATCGTCGCGGCGATGCTGGCCGCCGGCTGTGAGCAGCTCAAGGCTCCCAAGCGGCTCAAGGACCTCGAGTCGCGCGTCGACGAGCTGACCGCGACGGTGACGGCGATGAACGGCGGCAAGCCGGGCGCCGCGCCGCGCCGGTCGCAGGCCTCCAAGCCGACCGACGAGCACGCCGGGTCGGACGACGCGCCCGACGGAGACGGCCACGGCTCGGCCGAGCCGCACGGCGACGCGGAGGGCCACGGCGCCGGCTCCGACGAGGCCAAGGGCTCGGACGCCCACGCCGGATCGGACGAGGCCAGCGCGGACAAGCACGGCGCCGAGGAGCCCGCGGCGGACAAGCACGGCGCCGAGGAGCCCGCGGCGGACAAGCACGGCGCCGAGGAGCCCGCGGCCGACAAGCACGCCGGCTCGGCCGACGACCACGCCGGCTCGGGCGACCACGCCGGCTCGGACGCCGCCGCTCCCGACGCCGGCGAAGAGAAGCTCAGCAAGAGCGACCGCGCGCTCCAGGACATCGCCAAGCTGATGGCGTCGACCAAGCGCAAGGTCGTCGAGGAATCCGAAGCCGCGGCCGATCCGGCGCACGGCGACAAGCCCGCGGCCGATCCGGAGCGCGGCGGCAAGCACGCGGCCGACAAGCCGGGGCCCGGCGACAAGCCCGCGCCGGGCGACAAGGCGGCCAAGAAGGCCGACGAGCACCCCGCGCCGCACTGGGGCTACGACGCCAAGCTCGGCCCGCCGCTGTGGGGCTCGCTCGATCCGGCGTGGCGCACGTGCGAGCAGGGCAAGGCGCAGTCGCCGGTCGACATCGAGCCGCGCGCCGGCAACGCGAGCCCGATCACCTTCCACTACGAGCCGACCCAGGCGACGATCATCGACAACGGCCACACGCTGCAGGTCAACTTCGCGCCGGGCAACTCGATCGAGATCGGCGACAGCACCTACCAGCTCCTCCAGGTCCACTTCCACACCCCGAGCGAGCACACGATCGCCGGCGAGCACTTCCCGCTCGAGGCCCACCTCGTGCACAAGACGGCGAGCGGCAAGCTCGCGGTGGTCGGCGTGCTGTTCGACAGCGGCGCGCCGGCGAAGCTGCTCGGCGGCCTGTTCTCGGCGTGGCCGCGCAAGGTCGGCGTCGAGGCCAAGCTCGGCAAGATCGACCCGAGCACGCTCCTGCCCGACACCCGCACCGTGTATCGCTACGGCGGGTCGCTGACGACGCCGCCGTGCACCGAGGGCGTGCTGTGGAACGTGATGCGGCGGACGCTGACCGACTCGGCCGGCCACCTCGACGCCTTCCGCCAGCACTACCGGATCAACGCGCGCGAGGTCCGGCCGCTCAACGGCCGCAAGGTCGATTAGCCGAGCGCCGCGCGATCGGTCGCCGCGGCGCGAAGGTGGTAGTAGCTTATCGCTGGTGAGCGAGCGAACGCCGGGCAATGCAACGCACGACTTCGACGCGGTGATCGCGCAAGCGCTCGCCTGGCGCGCCGCCGGCCGCCAGGTCGCGCTCGCGACCGTGGCGCGGACCTGGGGCAGCTCGCCGCGGCCGGCCGGCAGCAAGCTCGCGGTCAACGATGCCGCCGAGTTCGTCGGCTCGGTGTCGGGCGGCTGCATCGAGGGCGCGGTGATCCAGGAGGCGCTCGAGGTCATGGCGAGCGGCGCGTCGCGCGTGCTCGGCTTCGGCGTGTCCGACGAGACCGCCTGGGAGGTCGGGCTCGCGTGCGGCGGCAACGTCGAGGTCTTCGTCGAGGCCGTGGCGCCCGAGCGCGGCCGCGGGCTCGCGGTCGGCGTCCTCGAGGAGCTGCGCGAGGCCCGGCGGGCCAAGCGCCCGGTCGCGCTGGTCACGCCGCTCGACGGCGGCGCGCACCGGGTCGTCGATGTGGCGAGCCCCGGCGATCCGCTGGCGGCCGCGATCGCCGAGGCGGCGCGCGGCGATCGCGCCGACGTGATCGACGGCCCGGGCGGCGCGCTGCTGATCGAGCCGCACCTGGCGCCGCTGCGGCTGATCATCGTCGGCGCGGTCCACGTCGCGCAGCCGCTCGCCGAGATGGCCGCGCTGGCCGGCTTCGCCGTCGTGATCGTCGATCCGCGGCGCGCGTTCGCCACCGCGGCGCGGTTCCCCGGTCAGGCGCTCGTGGTCGGCTGGCCCGACGCGGCGATCCGCGAGCTCGCGCCCGACGCGCGCACCGCGGTGGTGACCCTGACCCACGATCCCAAGCTCGACGATCCGGGCCTGATCGCCGCGCTGGCGAGCCCGGCGTTCTACCTCGGCTGCCTGGGCTCCAGGAAGACGCACGGCGCCCGGCGCGCGCGGCTCGTCGAGGGCGGGCTCGCCGACGCCGCGCTCGATCGCCTGCACGGCCCGGTCGGCCTGCGGATCGGCGCGCGCACGCCGGCGGAGATCGCGGTGTCGATCCTGGGCGAGATCGTCGCGGCGCTGCGCGGGGCGGCATGACGTTCGGCGAGGTCGCCGTCGCGCACGCGGTCGGCGCCGTGCTCGCGCACACCCTGCGCGCCGGCGAGCGCGTGCTCAAGAAGGGCCGGGTGCTGTCGGCGGCCGACGTCGACGCGCTGGCGTCGGGCGGGCACGCCACCGTGATCTGCGCGCGCCTCGAGGCCGGCGAGCTCGCCGAGGACGCCGCCGCCAGCCGGATCGCCGCCGCGCTGGCCGGCAGCGGGACGCGGCTCGAGCGCACCCACACCGGGCGCACCAACGTGCACGCGGCGAGCGCCGGCCTGGTCTGGGTCGACGCGGCGGCGATCGCGGCGGGCAACGCGATCGACGAGGCGATCACCGTGGCGACGGTTCCGGTGCTCGCGCCGGTCGCCGCCGGCGACATCGTCGCGACGGTCAAGATCATCCCGTTCGGCGCCGCCGAGGCGGCGGTGACGGCGGCGACCGACGCGGTGCACGACGGCGTCGCGATCCGGCCGTGGCGCGGCTGTCGCGCCGGCCTGGTGCTGACCCGGTTCGACGACACCGCGCCGTCGATCCTCGATCGCGCCGGCGCCGGCCAGCGCACCCGGATGGCGCGCTGCGGCGGCGAGCTGGTCCGCGAGCTGCGCGTCGCGCACGACGTCGCGGCGGTCGCGGCCGCGATCACCGAGCTGGCCGGCGCCGACCTCGATCCGATCCTGGTGCTCGGCGCCTCGGCGATCATGGATCGCCGCGACATCATCCCGGCGGCGCTCGAGCGCGCCGGCGGCGAGGTCGTCCGGCTCGGCATGCCGGTCGACCCGGGGAATCTGTTGCTGCTCGGCCGGCTGGGGCCGCGGACGGTGATCGGCGTGCCGGGCTGCGCGCGGTCGCTCAAGCCATCGGGCTTCGACTGGGTGCTGCAGCGCGTGTGCGCCGGTGTCAGCGTGACCGCCGCGGACCTCGCGGCGATGGGGGTCGGCGGCTTGCTCGAGGACATCACGGTGCGGCCGGCGCCGCGCAGCGAGGTCGCGCCGCCGGACGGCCGGATCGCCGCGATCGTCCTGGCCGCCGGGCGCGCGAGCCGGATGGGCAGCAACAAGCTGGTCGCCGAGCTCGACGGCGAGCCGATCGTGCGCCGCACCGTCCGCGCGGTGCTGGCGTCGCGCGCGCGGCCGGTCGTCGTGGTCACCGGCCACGAGGCCGACGCGGTGCAGCGCGCGCTGGACGGGCTCGACGTCCGCTTCGTCCACAACCCCGCGTACGCGAGCGGGATGTCGACCTCGCTGCGCGCCGGCGTCGCGGCCGTCGGGCCGGTCGACGCGGCGCTGATCTGCCTGGGCGATATGCCCCGGCTCGAGGCGCGACACTTCGACACGCTGATCGACGCGTACCGCGCCGGCGACCCCGACGAGATCCTGGTGCCGACCCACGACCGCAAGCGCGGCAATCCGGTGCTGTGGCCCCACCGGTATTTCGCCGAGATCGCGACGCTGACCGGCGACGTCGGCGCGCGCGCGCTGCTCGATCGCCACGCCGATCAGGTGCGCCTGATCGCGACCGCGGACGCGGCGATCCTCGTCGACGTCGACACGCCCGACGCGCTCGCCGAGCTGCGCCGCGGCGGCGCCGCGCCGACGTGAAAACTCACTGTTCATTGAATTCGGCCACGCATCCGGCGGCGATCCGGTAAGCTCGCTGCGGGCCGGCGTCTCGTCACGCAGGCCCCGCTGCGTTCGCGAGGTCCCGATGAACAAGCAACTGCTCGAGCACGCCGCCGAGCTCGCCCGCCGTGGCGAGTCGTTCGTGTTCGCCGTGGTCGTGCGCCGCGAGCCGTACAGCTCGTCGCAGCAAGGCGACGCCGCGATCATCGCCGCCGACGGCAGCTACCACGGCTGGCTCGGCGGCAACTGCACGCGGCCGCAGGTCCAGCGCGAGGCGGCCTCCGTGTTGCTCGACGGCAAGCCGCGGCTGATCTCGCTGTCGCCCGAGCCCGAGGATCCGCCGCGGGTCGGCGTCACGCCGCTCGCGATGACCTGCCACAGCGGAGGCACCGTGGACATCTTCCTCGAGCCGGTGCTCGCCGCGCCGCGGCTGGCGGTGTTCGGCGTGTCGCCGGTCGCGCGCGCCGTGGCGCAGCTCGGCAAGGCGATGGGCTACCTGGTCGACGTCGTCGATCCCGACGCCAGCGCCGCCGAGCTGCCGCACGCCGACCGGGTGTTCACCGAGCTGGCGGCGCCCGAGCTGCGCGCCGGCCCGCGCGTCGCGTTCATCGTCGTGGCGTCGATGGGCGAGCACGACGAGGACGCGGTGGCCGCGGCGCTCGCGATGCGCCCGGCGTACCTCGGCGTCGTCGCGAGCCGCAAGCGCTTCGCGGTGCTGCGCGAGACGCTGAGCGCGCGCGGCATCGCGTCGCAAGCGCTCGACACGATCACGAGCCCGGCGGGCCTCGACCTGGGCGGCCGCCTGCCCGAGGAGGTCGCGCTCAGCATCCTCGCCGAGATCGTGCAGCGCAAGCACGCCGCCGCACCGGCGCGCGCGACCGGCGAGCTGGCGATCGTCGCGCCGGCGACGACCGAGCCGCTCACCGCGATCGATCCGGTCTGCCACATGACGGTGACGATCGCGACCGCGCGCCACGTCGCCAGCTGGGACGGTCGCGCCTGGTACTTCTGCAACCCGCGCTGCAAGGACCGCTTCCTCGCCGAGCCGCGACGCTTCCTCGAGGCGTCGACCGGCGCGACCCCGGGAGCCGCGCGGTGAGCGAGCCGGCCGCGCGCGCGGGCTCCGAGCAGCGAGCGGCCATGGCGAGCCGGGAGGTGCTGACCGAGCAGCTCGCGGCGCACGGCTACATCGTCGACGACGCGCTCGCGATGAGCGTGTTCCTCGCGCTGCGCATGCAGCGCCCGCTGTTCCTCGAGGGCGCGCCCGGCGTCGGCAAGACGCTGCTCGCGCGCGTGCTCGCCGAGCTGTTCGACACCCGGCTGATCCGGCTGCAGTGCTACGAGGGCCTCGACCTCGCGCAGGCCGCCTACGAGTGGAACTACCCGCGCCAGCTGCTCGAGCTCCAGGGCCGCGGCGGCGGGGCGGTCGACGATCTGTATCGCGAGGCGTTCCTGCTCAAGCGCCCGCTGCTCCAGGCGATCGACGCCGCGGCCGACCGCGCGCCGGTGCTGCTGATCGACGAGATCGATCGCGCCGACGAGGAGTTCGAGAGCTTCCTGCTCGAGCTGCTCGGCGACTTCCAGATCACGATCCCCGAGCTCGGCACGCTGACCGCGCGGCACCGGCCGATCGTCGTCTTGACCTCCAACCGCACGCGCGACGTGCACGACGCGCTCAAGCGGCGCTGCCTGTACCACTGGATCGACTACCCGAGCCTGGCGACCGAGCTCGAGATCGTGCGACGCAAGGTCCCGGCGCTCGGCGAGCAGCTGCGTCGCCGCGTCGTCGCGTTCGTCCAGCGCCTGCGCCGCGAGGACCTCTCGAAGCTGCCCGGCGTGGCCGAGACGGTCGACTGGGCCGAGGCGATCGTCCACGTCGGCCGGCCGGCGCTCGACGCGGCCACGGTCGACGCGACCCTGGGCCTGCTGCTCAAGTACCACGACGACATCGAGCGGGTGCGCGGCGCGCTCGCGACCCAGCTGCTCGCGGAGTCGGCGTGAGCGAGCCGCGCGAGCACGCGCTGGCGCGGCAGATCGAGCGCGGGCTCGTCGGCTTCACGCGCGCGCTGCGCGACGCGGGGCTGCCGCTCGGCGTGGCGCAGAGCGAGGCGTTCGGCCAGGCGCTCGCCTGGATCGATCCGCTGGTGCGCCGCGAGCTCTACCTGGCGGCGCGCGCGACCCTGGTGATTCGCCGCGAGGATCTCGCGGTGTTCGACGAGCTGTTCGCGACCTGGTTCGGCGGTCCCGCGCCGGCGCGCCCGCAGGCGACGCCGCTCGCGCCGCGCCACAACCGCGAGGAGTTCTTCCGCACCGCGCTGGTGTCGTACATGGCCGAGCGCGCGGATCCGACGGCGCGCGAGGTCGAGGTCCCCGAGCAGCACCGCGCGGCGAGCGCGCACGAGCTGCTGCAGCGCAAGGACTTCGCCGACTGCACCGCGGCCGAGCTCGAGGCGATCGCGCGGGCGATGCGCGCGCTGCGGCTCGACGTCACGCTGCGCCCGTCGCGGCGGCTGATCCGCGCGCGGCGCCGGGGCCAGCTCGATCTGCCGCGCATCGTGCGCGACGCGGCGCGCCGGGGTGGGGCGGTGCTCGCGCTGGCGCGCCGCCGGCGCAAGCTGCGGCGCCGGCCGCTGATCGTGCTCGCCGACATCAGCGGCTCGATGGAGCTGTACGCGCGCATCCTGTTGCAGTTCCTGCACGGCGTGACCCAGCGCCACCGCCACACCGAGACCTTCGTGTTCGGCACGCGGCTGACCCGGATCACGCCGCAGCTGCAGATCCGCGACGTCGACGCGGCGCTCGACCACGCGAGCCGCGAGATCGTCGACTTCGCCGGCGGCACGCGGATCGCGGCGTGCCTGCACGCGTTCGACCGCCAGCACGCCCGCCGCGTGCTCGGGCGCGGCGCGGTCGTCTTGATCATCAGCGATGGCTGGGAGACCGGCGATCCGGTGCAGCTCGACGCCGAGATGCGCCGGCTCGCCGAGCGCGCGCACCGCGTGGTGTGGCTGAACCCGCTGCTCGGCCGCGCCGGCTACGCGCCCGAGGTCCGCGGCATGGCGGCGGCGCTGGCCCACGTCGACGATTTCCTGCCGATCCATGATCTGCGCTCGATCCAGGCGCTGGCCGCGCGGCTCGCCGCGCTGCCGCGGCGCAAGACCACCGCTCGTTCGTCTCAGCGCGCCCGTCCGGGCGCAGAGGTCCAGCGATGAAGCTCGAAGGTGACTATCTGTTCCAGGCCAGCGTCCCCGAGGTGTGGAGCGCGCTGTTCGATCCGGTGATCCTCGCCGCGGTGATGCCGGGCTGCGAGAAGCTCGAGCTCGTCGACGGGCAGTACGTCGGCGAGATCAAGGTCAAGGTCGGCCCGATCCAGGGCAAGTTCACCGGCAAGGTCGATCTCAAGGACAAGGACGAGCCGCGCAGCTACACGATGGTGGTCGACGGCCGCGGCGCGCCGGGCTTCATCAAGGCGACCGCGGTGGTCCGGCTCGCGGCCGAGGGCGACGCGACGCGCGTGAGCTACGACGCCGATGCGCAGATCGGCGGCAAGATCGCCAGCGTCGGCCAGCGGCTGATCGAGGCGTCGGCGCGCGCGATCGTCGCGCAGAGCCTCGAGGGGCTGCACACCAACATCAAGCTGCGCGCGGCGGCGTATCGCGAGGCGGCGGCCAAGCAAGCGGCCGAGGCGGGCGACGCGAGCCCCGCGGCGGCACCGGAGTCGCTCGCGGTGGCCGCGACGATCGAGCCGAGCGTGACGGATGCGCCGGCGGCCGCGGTGGCGTCGGACTCGCTCGCCACCGCTGCGCCGTCCACCATCGCGGACCTGCCGGTCGCGGTGACGCCGTCGCCGGTCGCCGCGGCGGTCGTCACGGAGCCGGCAATTGCAGCGCCGGCAGTTGCAGCACCAGCGGTCGCGTCGGCTTCGGCGCCGAAGCCCGCGCCGGTGGTCGCGTTCACGCCGGTCAAGGCCAGGCAGTCCGACCTCGCCAACGCCGTCGCCAAGGAAGTCGCGAGCAGCTTGTTCCCGCGATCCGTGCTGGTCGCGATCATCCTCATCCAGGCCCTCGTCATCGTGTGGCTCGCCATCCGTCACTAGCCCTCGTACCGGAGCAACCATGATCCCAGCGCCCTTCGACTATCACGCGCCCACCACGCTCGACGAGGCCCTCGCCTTGCTCGGCAAGCTGGGCGACACGGCGAAGATCCTCGCCGGCGGCCAGAGCTTGATCCCCGCGATGCGGTTCCGCCTCGCCGCGCCCGAGGCGCTGATCGACCTGGGTCGCATCCCCGAGCTCGCGCACCTCGAGGAGCGCGGCGACGACCTCGTGATCGGCGCGCTGGCCCGCGAGCACGCGCTCGAGATCTCGCCGCTCGTCGCGAAGTCGTACCCGATGCTGCTCGACGCCGCGAAGGTGATCGCCGATCCGCTGGTGCGCAACAAGGCGACGGTGGGCGGCAACCTGGCGCACGCCGATCCGGCCAACGACCACCCCGCGGTGATGCTCGCTTACGGCGCCAAGGTCGTCGTGCGCGGCCCGTCCGGCAGCCGGACGATCGCGATCGACGATCTGTTCACCGGCCTGTTCGAGACCAGCCTCGCGCCCGGCGAGATCCTCACCGAGATCCGCATCCCGAAACCCAAGCCCCACAGCGGCGGCGCGTACCTCAAGATCGAGCGCAAGGTCGGTGACTACGCGGTCGCCGCGGTCGCGGTCCAGCTCGAGCTCGCCGGCGAGACCATCGCGCACGTCCGCATCGGGCTCACCAACGTCAGCCCGATCCCGGCGCGCGCCAAGGCCGCCGAGGCCGCGCTGACCGGCCAGCCCGCCAGCGACGCCGTGCTCGAGGCCGCCGGCAAGGCGGCCGCCAACGAATGCAACCCGTCGGCCGATCTGCGCGGTCAGGTCGACTACAAGCGCGACCTGGTCCGCATCCTGGTCAAGCGCGCGGTGCGCGTCGCCATCACGCGCGCGCAGGGAGGTCGGCCATGAGCAAGCACGAGATCACCGTCACCGTGAACGGCGAGCGCAAGACCCGCAGCGTCGAGTCGCGCCTGCTCCTGGTCCACTTCATCCGCGAGGATCTGTCGCTGACCGGCACGCACATCGGCTGCGACACCACGAGCTGCGGTGCGTGCACCGTCAGCCTCGACGGCGAGCCGGTCAAGAGCTGTACCGTGTTCGCGGTCCAGGCTGACGGCGCGACGGTCGACACCATCGAGGGCATGGCGGTCGGCGGCAAGCTGCACCCGCTGCAGGAAGGCTTCTGGGAGAAGCACGGCCTGCAGTGCGGCTTCTGTACCCCCGGCATGCTGATCAGCGCGCGCGCCTTGCTCGCGAAGAACCCGAGCCCGAGCGAGGACGAGATCCGCCACGGCATCTCGGGCAACCTGTGCCGCTGCACCGGCTACAACAAGATCGTCGAAGCGATCCAGTACGCGGCCGACAAGCTGCGCGGCGACGCGAAGGGAGCCTGAACCATGGCAACGACGCACCTCGAGGATCGCAAAGAGCACCACTCGCCCAAGCCGGCCGGCTCGTCGGCCACGGTCGAGACCACGCACGAGCCGCGGATCACCACGCCGGTCAAGGTCTGCGGCATGGGCCACCGGATGAAGCGCAAGGAGGACCCGCGCTTCATCCAGGGCGGGGGCAAGTACGTCGACGACGTCAAGCTGCCCAACATGGTCTACATGGACATCGTGCGCAGCCCCTACGCGCACGCCAAGATCCTCAAGATCGACGCCAGCGAGGCGCTCGCGATGCCCGGCGTGATCGCGGTGATCACCGGCGAGGATCTCAAGAAGGCCGGCAATCTGCACTGGATGCCGACGCTGATGTCGGACACCCAGATGGTGTTGCCGATCGAGAAGGTCGCGTACTACGCGCAGGAGGTCTGCGTCGTCGTCGCGACCGAGCGCTACATCGCGGCCGACGCGATCGAGAAGGTCCAGGTCGACTACGAGCCGCTCGAGGCGGTGGTCGATCCGTTCAAGGCGCTCGAGGACAAGGTCATCGTGCGCGACGACAAGGAGAAGAAGACCAACAAGATCTGGCACTGGGAGGCCGGTGACAAGGACGCGACCGACGCGGTGTTCGCCGCCGCGGCGACGGTGGTCGAGGAGAAGATCTATATTCCGCGCATCCACGTCGCGTCGATCGAGACCTGCGGCATGGTCGCGAACTACGACAAGATCCGCAGCCACATGCAGATCTACATGACCTCGCAGGCACCGCACGCGCATCGCACGGTGTTCGCGCTGGTCAGCGGCCTGCCCGAGCACATGATCCAGATCATCTCGCCGGACATCGGCGGTGGGTTCGGCGGCAAGGTGCCGGTGTATCCCGGCTACGTGTGCTGCGCGGTCGCCAGCCTCGTGCTCGGCCGGCCGGTCAAGTGGATCGAGGATCGCAGCGAGAACCTGCAGGCCGACAGCTTCGCGCGCGACTACTGGATCGAGGCCCAGCTCGCGGCCGACAAGGACGGCAAGATCACCGGCCTGCGGGTCAAGACGCTGTCGGACTGCGGCGCGGCCGACGCCGCGGCCAACCCGTCGAAGTTCCCTGCCGGGCTCTACAGCATCTGCACCGGCTCGTACGACATGAAGGCCGCGCACGTCACGGTCGACGGCGTGTACACCAACAAGCCGCCCGGCGGCGTCGCGTATCGCTGCTCGTTCCGCGTCACCGAGGCGGTGCACATGATCGAGCGCATGGTCGACATCATGGCGCACCAGCTCGGCGAGGATCCCGCCGACTTCCGGCTCAAGAACTTCATCCGGCCCGATCAGTTCCCCTACAAGTCGCCGACCGGCTGGGACTACGACAGTGGCAATTACAAGGCCGCGCTCGACAAGGCGATGATGATGATCGACTATCGGGCGCTGCGCGAGGAGCAGCGCGAGAAGCGCGCGCGCGGCGTCCTGATGGGCATCGGGATCTCGAGCTTCACCGAGGTGGTCGGCGCCGGCCCGTCGAAGGACTACGACATCCTCGGCATCAAGATGTTCGACTCGGCCGAGATCCGGATCCACCCGACCGGCAAGGCGATGGCGCGGTTCGGCACCAAGTCGCAGGGCCAGGGCCACGAGACGACCTACGCGCAGATCCTCGCCGAGGAGCTCGGCCTGCCCGCCGCCGACATCCAGGTCGAGGAGGGCGACACAGATACCGCGCCGTACGGCCTGGGCACCTACGCCAGCCGGTCGACGCCGACCGCAGGCGCGGCGGCGGCGATGGCGGCGCGCAAGATCAAGGCCAAGGCCAAGAAGATCGCGGCGTACCTGCTCGAGGTCGGCGAGGACGATCTCGAGTGGAACGTCGACAGCTTCCAGGTCAAGGGCTCGCCCGACAAGAAGAAGACGATCCAGGAGCTCGCGTTCGCCGCGTATACCAATCACCCGCAGGGCATGGAGGCCGGGCTCGAGGCCACGGACTACTACGATCCGCCGAACCTGACGTTCCCGTTCGGCAGCTACATCTGCGTGGTCGATCTCGACACCGGCACCGGCGAGATCAAGATCCGGCGGTTCGTCGCGGTCGACGACTGCGGCCACATCATCAATCCGATGATCGTCGAGGGCCAGATCGAAGGTGGCCTGACGATGGGGCTGGCGCCGGCGATGTACGAGGAGATCGTGTACGACGAGAACGGCCAGAACCTCACGGGCACGTTCGCCGACTACCTGCTGCCCACCGCGGTCGAGTCGCCCAAGTGGGAGCTCGGCAAGACGATCACGCCGTCGCCGCACCACCCGCTCGGCGCCAAGGGTGTCGGCGAGTCACCCACCGTCGGCGCGCCGCCCGCGATCGCCAACGCGATCGTCGACGCGCTGTGGCACCTCGGCGTGCGCCACCTCGACATCCCGATCACGCCGCAGAAGGTCTGGCGCGCCCTGCGCGCCGCGGGCGTCACCGAGTAGCGCCGCCAGCGCGCGGCTCGAACGCGCGGATAGCAGAACTTGCCGCACACCGGAGGCGATCTTGACGGTGGCGCGCGCGTCGACGCTGCGCGATCATCGTCCACCTCGTGGAACCCACGCTCTCCTCACTCCTGGTCTCGGCCGACACCGGCGATCCTGCCGCGGCAGATGCGTTGTTCTCGGCGCTGTATGCCGAGCTCCATCGCATGGCGCAGCGCCAGCTCGCGCGCAACGCCAGCGACATGACGCTCGGCGCCACCACGCTGCTGCACGAGGCGTATCTCGACATGGCGCAGCGCGATCGCCTGTTCCCCGAGCGCGGGCCGTTCATGGCGTATGCGGCCCGCGTGATGCGCACGCTGATCATCGACTATGTTCGCGGCCGCAAGGCGAGCAAGCGGGGCGGCGCGTTCCAGATCACCGCGCTCGAGGGCGATCCGGTCGATCCCGTCGAGGCCGACGAGCTGACGCGCATCGGCGAAGGCGTCGACGAGCTCGCCCGGGTCGACCCCGTCCTGGCCCAGGTCGTCGACCTCAAGTTCTTCTGCGGCTTCACGTTCGCCGAGATCGCCGCGATGCGCGGCCTGTCCGAGCGCACCGTGCAGCGGCACTGGGAGAAGGCGCGGATCTATCTCCACGGAGCCATCCAGGACACCGGTTCCTGAGACTGCCAATGGTCGCAAGGCTGAGCCCTGAACGCTGGCAGCTCCTCGGGCCGTACCTCGACCGCGCGTTCGACCTCGACGAGCCGGCGCGCTCGACCTGGCTGGCGGCGCTGCGCGAGGAGGAACCCACGGTCGCGGCCGATCTCGAAGCGCTGCTCGCGCAGCACCGCGCGCTCGACGCCAGAGGGTTTCTGGCCGAGACGCCCGTGCTGCGGGCGACGCCGGCCGTGTCCGCGGGCCAGGTGCTGGGCGCCTACACGCTGCGCTCGCTGCTCGGTCAGGGCGGCATGGGCACGGTCTGGCTCGCCGAGCGCACCGACGGCCGCTTCGAAGGCCGGGTCGCGATCAAGCTGCTCAACGCCAGCCTGTCCGGGCCCGACGGAGAGGCGCGGTTCAAGCGCGAGGGCAGCATCCTGGCGCGCCTCCGCCACCCGCACATCGCGCACCTCATCGACGCGGGCGTGTCCACCGTCGGCCAGCCCTACCTCGTGCTGGAGCACGTCGACGGCCAGCCGATCGATCGCCACTGCGATGCGCACGCGCTCGATCTCGGCGCGCGCGTCCGGCTGTTCCTCGACGTGCTCGATGCGCTCAGCCATGCCCACGCGAACCTGGTGGTGCATCGCGATCTCAAGCCGTCGAACGTGATGGTCGACGCCAGCGGCCGGGTGAAGCTGCTCGACTTCGGCATCGCCAAGCTGCTCGCGGTCGAGCCCGGCGGCGCGGTGACGCGCGAGGGCGACCGGGCGATGACCCCGCGGTATGCCGCGCCCGAGCAGCTCCGCGGCGGCGACATCACGACCGCGACCGACGTCTACGCGCTGGGCGTGCTGCTCTACGTGATCCTCACCGGACGCCACCCGGCCGGTCCGGACACCGATTCGCCGGCGCAGCTGATGCGGGCGATCATGGAGACCGAGCCGGCGCGGCCGTCGGACGCCATCGCCGAGGTCTCGTCCGAGGCGCTCGCCGCCAGCCGCGCGTCGACGTCGCGCAAGCTGCGCAGCGCGCTGCGCGGCGATCTCGACAACATCATCGCCAAGGCGCTCAAGAAGGCGGCGGCCGAGCGCTATCCGTCGGCCGAGGCGATGGCCGACGATCTGCGTCGCTATCTCGATCATCGTCCGGTGCGCGCGCGCGCCGACTCGTGGGGCTATCGCGCCCGCAAGCTCGTGGTGCGCCACCGCGCGGCGCTCGGCGCGGCCGCGATCGTCGTGGCGGCGCTCGTGACCGGCACCGGCCTCGCGATCTGGCAAGCGCGCACCGCGGCGCACGAGCGCGATCGCGCGCTGATCCAGCTGTCGCGCGCCGAGGCCACCAACGACCTCGCCAGCTTCCTGCTCTCGGAGGCGACGCCCTCGGGGGGCCGGCCGGTGAGCAATGCCGAGCTGCTGGCGCGCGGCGAGGCGGTGGTCAAGCGGCGCTTCGCCGACGAGCCCGCGCTCCAGGCCCACATGCTCATCATGCTGTCGGAGCGCTATCACGAGAATGACCAGTTCGATCGCTGGCAGGCGACGATCGACCGCGCGTTCGCGCTGACCCGCGCCAGCACCGACATCGGGCTGCGCTCGCGAGCGGCGTGCTTGAAGGCGGCGACGATGGACGACCAGGGCAACGCGGCGGCGGCCGACGTCGTGCTCGGCGTCGCGCTGCGCGATCTGGCGGGGCTGCCTGATGCCGCCGCCGACGAGATCTACTGCAGGGTCTGCGAGGCGAACATGGCCAATCGCCGCGGCGAGTCGGCGCGCGGCATCGCGGCCGCGCAGCGGGCGGTCGCGCTCGAGGACGCGCGCAGCGGCCCGGTGGGGCGCGGCTACGAGGCGATGTTCCTGCTGGCCAATGCCTATCTCGTCGGCGATCGCTCTGCCGAGGCAGATCGGGCGTTCGCGCGGCTGATCGCGATGCTGGAGCGCCAGGGCCTGGCCGATACCCGGGACGCGGCGCTGGTGCTGAGCAACTGGAGCTCCATGTTGCAGAATGCAGGTCAGCACCTCCGCGCCGTGGCGCTCGCGGAGCGCGCCGTGCGGATCGCGCGCGCGAGAGACAGCGAGCACGGCGCGTCGATCACCATGCTGCGGAGCTACGGCAACGCGCTGTGCGCGATCGGCCGCTGCGCCGCCGCGCTGCCGTTCGTCGACGAGGCCATGACCAAGGCGGCGGCGGCGAGCTCGCCGCGGCGACAGTACCTGGCGATGAGCGCGGCGGCGACGATCCACGCCGAGGCCGGTGAGCTCGCTCGCGCGGCGGCGCTGCTCGACGAGGCCGCCGTGCTGCTCGAGGCCCACCGCGCCGAGCTGCCCGAGCAGCAGGCGGTGCTCGAGCGACGCCGCGCCCGCCTGGCGCTCCTGCAGGGCGACGCGCAGGCGGGGCTCGCGCTCGCGGCGCGGGCGGCGACGCGCGGCGACGATCTCCGCGTGGATTCCAACGCCGCGATGCAGGTCACGCTGGTGCTGGCCGAGGCGCAGAACACCACGGGCGCGTACGACGCGGCCCGGGCCACGGCCGAGCAAGCGCTGACCAAGACGGAAGCCTGGCAAGGCATGCCACACTCCTCGTGGGAAGGCCGGATGCACCTCGAGCGCGGCGTGGCGCTGGTCGGGCAGGGCGATCGCGAGGCCGGCCGGGCCGAGCTGCGGCTCGCGCTCGAGCACCTGCAGGCCACCGTCGGGCCCGATGCCGACCCGACCCAGCGCGCGATCCGCCAGCTGGCGCGCGTCGAGTAGTGCCGCCGCGCACGCGCGCCGCGTCCGCACGAAGACTTTGTGAAGGCGCGGTGTCGGGTTTTGCCTTCGCTTCCCGCTTGGGAAGGAGCAGGCCCGACCATGATGGACCCAAGACCGCTGCTTCACGTCGAGCCCGAACGGCCGTCGCCGCGCGCCGCGTTCGAGCGTCGCCTCGCGCGCACGTATCACCAGGCGGTGCGGGCGCGCGCCGAGGCCGAGGACATGCCGGCGATGGTCGCGGCGAGCCGCGCGGCGCTCGCGACGTTGCCGCCGCTCGATGACGCGCGCTCGCCGATGGCGCGGCTCGCCGGTCAGCTCGCGCTGCGACCGGCGCAGATCGAGCTGCTGTGGAGCATCGTCGCCTGCTCGGTCGATGGCCGCCTCGTGGCCCACCTCGAGGCGCTCGGCGGCGCGCACGCCCGCCGCGGCCTGAGCCCCGCGGTGTACGCGGTCCTCGCCGAGCTCGACGACGCGATCGCGCCGCTCGCGCGCTGGCTCGCCTCGCCCAACCCGCTCGTCGCCACCGGCCTGGTGATCGCGACCGAGCCGGCGTCGCCCGCGGCGCGCGCCTACGTCGCCGCGCCGCAGCTGCTGAGCTACCTCGTCGGCGAGGACGTCGTCGGCGAGCCCCTGCGCCAGGTCCGCGCGCCCGCGGCGCTGCTGCACGATCGCGCGCAGCTCGCGACGCTCGAGGCGATCGACGCCGCGCTCTGTCGTGGCGCCGAGAGCGTGATCGTGATCGAAGGCCCGCTCGGCTCCGGCCGGATCACGGCGGCGGCGCACGCGAGCGGCCAGCCGCTGATCGTGCTCGACCTCGCCCAGCTCGCGCCCGAGCAACTGGACGACGCGCTGGTCGCGCTGCGCCGCGAGGCCCTGCTCCGGCCGGGCATCCCGGCGCTCGCCAACGTCGATCACGTGCTCGGCGACGAGCGCCGCGATCAGCGCCGCAAGATCGGCCAGCTGATCGATGGGCTCGCCGGGCCGCTGGTGGTGACCTCGACGGTGCCGGGCGTCGATCTCGCCACGCGGCGCGCGGTCGTGCGGCTGCGCTGGGACGTCGCCGATCGCGACGTGCGGGCCGAGATGTGGCGCCGCGAGGTTCGCGCTGCGGGCGCGGCGCTCGACGGCGACGTCACGATCCTGGCGCATCGCTATCGCGTCGGACCCGCCGCGATCCAGCGCGCGATCAGCTCGGTGCGGCTGCTCCACGCGGACGACGCGCCGCTCGGCGAGGCGGCGCTCGCGGCGGGGCTGCGCCACAACATCGCCGAGCGCCTGGGCGGGCTCGCGCAGCGCGTCGAGGTGACCCAGAGCTGGGATGATCTGGTCCTCGCCGACGACACCTGTGATCTGATCGCCGCGCTGCTCGGCCGCGTCCGCCACGCGCATCAGGTCCTCGACACCTGGGGCTACCGGCGCAAGATCGCGCGCGGCGCCGGCGTCGCGGCGCTGTTCTCGGGGCCGCCGGGGACGGGCAAGACGATGGTGGCCGGGCTGATCGCGCGCGAGCTCGATCTCGAGCTCTATCAGGTCGATCTCAGCAAGGTGGTCTCGAAGTGGGTCGGTGAGACCGAGAAGAACCTCGCGGTCGTGTTCGACGCCGCCGAGGAGGGCCACGCCTTGCTCCTGTTCGACGAGGCCGACGCGCTGTTCGGCCAGCGCTCGACCGAGATGAAGGGCGCGGTCGATCGCTACGCCAACCTCGAGGTCAACTACCTGCTGCAGCGGGTCGAGGCGTTCGGCGGCATCACCGTGCTGACCACCAACCTCGAGACGGCGATCGACACCGCGCTGATGCGCCGCCTCGCGTCGCACATCGTGTTCACCGCGCCCGAGGAGGACGAGCGGATCCAGCTGTGGCGATGCCAGATGACGACCGGCACCGCGCCGCTCGCGCGGGACGTCGACCCCGCCGAGCTCGCGCGCGTGTTCCCGGCGATGAGCGGCGCCAACATCCGCAACGCCGCGGTGTCGGCCGCGTTCCTCGCCGCGGCCGACCGCGCGACGCACATCTCGCAAGAGCACTTGATCCGCGCGTCGCGCGCGGAATACCGCAGCATGGGCCACATGGTCTCCGAGGCGATCGCGTCGCGGAGCATTCTCGGAAGGAGTCAGTGATGCCGCGCGATACCAAACCCGATCAGGTCGTCAAGCAGAAGCCCGGCGCAGCCGCGGCGCCGGATGTCGACGCCGAGCACGACCCGGCGGTGTCACGCCAGGCGTCGCGCGCCGGCCTGCGTCGCGAGGCCGAGGCGCAGCACGCCAAGGCCGGCGACGTCAGCCACGACGCCGTCGAGGAGGCCCTGCTCCTCACCGCGGTACGCATCGATCAATCCGCCCGTAACGTCGACGCGCTGATCACGGGGAACTCGGAGCGTGGGCCGGACGCCGACGCGATCTTCTGTCGGGCCATCCTCGGGGACGTCCTCGACAACCTCCGGCGCGTGAACAAGGACGCCCGGCTGCAACTCGACGGCGCCGTCGCGCTCAAGCCCGCGATCCGCCGCGTCAACGCCGCGTTCGATCGGTT
>Ga0307513_10003233_pt1 | contig 22214 bp, 12 predicted proteins | sample 15_EM_MG_FD_202174 | JGI IMG/M metagenome (GOLD analysis project Ga0307513, IMG submission 202174) | Populus trichocarpa ectomycorrhiza microbial communities from riparian zone in the Pacific Northwest, United States - 15_EM | ecosystem: Host-associated > Plants > Roots > Unclassified | place... | reverse complement strand
TATCCAACACTCCCTACCAAATTTCCTCCCCCCTCGTCTTCAGACTCCTCTCCCACCGTCCGCTCTTCCGCGTCGCGATCCTCATGTTCCAACGCGAATTCGCTCTCCGACTAGTCGCCACCCCAGGCTCGTCACTGTGGTCTCGACTGTCCGCAAACGTCCAGCTGTACGCAAAAGTCGATCACATCATGAAAGTCGGCAAGAACAACTTCCGACCGCCACCTCAAGTCGAAAGTTCCGTCGTCCGAATTGTACCAATCGACCCGCCCCCGCCCGTGAAGTTTGAGGAGTTTGATGGGCTGAATAGGATATTATTCTCGAGGAGGAACAAGACGACCAACGCTTGTTTTTTGGCGAAGGGTGTGTTGGAGATGCTCGAGAGTAATTGGAAAACTTGGTGCTCGGAAAGGGATGAGGTGAGTATATTGTTGTACCTAAATAGTTCCGTCTAATGCCTTAACGCACGTGCCTAGATTATTCCGGACGACGTTGACATGAAGGCGATGGTTGAGGGTGTATTAGAGCAGACCGGGTTTAGAGAGCAGCGGGCGGCCAAGATGAGCGTCGACGATTTACTCAAGTGCGACTCTATCTCCAGAGCTCCCGCCTTAACGACATCTAATTGCTTCTCCAGGCTCCTTTCAGCATTCCATGACGTAGGAATCCATTTTGCTTGACCCCTTCCTTTCCGCGGCAGCGTGACCGCCCGGGTACTCCTCACCGCGCGTGGAGTTGCCCCGCCTGTGCGCCAGGAACCGGGGGGCATGAATCACAGAAACATGACCCCCTCCGTTTGGGAAACCTACCAGCTCGATCTCCATCCACAGTGCCACTTGGGGGGATTCATACGCGCCTGAAATAGGGCCGTCATTACTTGGTGGCTATTCATGTACACGAACCCAGGTATATTTCCAGGGACTTCCGAGGGCATAGCCAGGACCCCGCCCATTGCGTCAGGTTCTGGGTATTGTCTCCGGAACCCGTACTCTGAATTCCGGCCGTAAGACCTCTTGTTTGAAAACAGCCCAAGTTTTTGAACGTTAGGAGTCCTGAGCTACAACCCCGCCTGCTTTAAACCCACCGAGTACCAGTGTCGTTTCCGTGTCTGGGGCTCATCGACGTAGGCTGCATGCCATTCTCAGATACCGAGGAATAAACCTAGGCCCTTGAAACCCGTTTGAAACGGTGCTGGCCCTCCGTCACCCACCGCGACCCTCGCCAAAATCCAAGGCGGTAATTCATGGAAACGTGAGAGCACTGGGGCATGATAATTGATCCAAAGTGTACATACGGTTGTTATTGTGGCTAGAAGTAAGAAATCGGATTGCGTGTGCCTGGAAATATCGGTTGTATCAATCACCTCCTTCCCCCACGATCACCCTAGTCCCATCGGAGCAGTAAACGATCGTGTTGGTATGATCCACAACCCTCACCCGGCCATTCGACTCGATGAACCTCGGTAGGTGCTTCCTAAGATCCCACTCCTTGTCCCACACATTCGAACAGGCCGCTCGAAACTCCACTTCCAACCGGAGCCCGCACCTCGATTGATTGGCCAACCGGGACAGAGAATTGTCGAGTTGTGTCCGGTAGGTATGTTCCGCGGAGAGTTCTCGAAATGGAGCGAGCGTTATCTTTCGAATGTTTGTGGAGGTGATGGATGAGATGAGGTCCAATTCCGTAGTCCCCAGGTACCAGGGGCAGATCTCCAGCTCGCGGAGTTCTCGGCAAGCGGAGAGAGTTAAAAGGTTCCCAATACCTACAGGATAATTCCAGTACTTCATTCAGTAACCGCACAATAGAACCTTGTGATATCTATACACGTACGTCCGAGGGCACTTGAAAGGCACAGACGTCTTATGCTTGCCTCCGCACCGTCGATGACGCGCTGGGCGAGCGATGGACAAGAACGGGTGAACACGGCTACGACAATTTCGTCGCACTGTTGACGTAATGCTAGTAGTTCATCAAGGAGACCCAGGGAACCACTGTTGTTGAAACCGTAGACGGACAGTCTCCGCAACGGTCGTGAAACGGGAGGGATCGGTTGATCGTCCGCCTCCTGGATGCGGGAATGGATATCAAGCTGTTCGAGATTGGGGAAGCAGTTGACGAGAGTGACGAGTGCGCTGGCTCTGACGCCGCAATTGAACAGGGAGAGGTACGTGAGGGTGTGTTGAAAAGCCGAAGGTGTCCCGGCCTGAGTGAACCATAGGAGGCGCCCTGCGGCTAAGTTCAAGCATCTGAGCTGGTGGAACGAGGGCAAATAATCATGGAGGAAACCGATGCGATTTGTTGGTTGGCAAGACGAGTACAGTGCCTTGCATAATTGCGTGAACACGCAACGCCAAAAAGTTTTGTTTGTTAGTATTTGTATGTGACCGATCGTCACTTGCCGGGGAGCCCGGGCGACACCGGGAAACATATCATATCTACAACGCGTTGTCAATCTCGTCCTGCCTCCATGGGCAACTGGTTGGCCGTCTCTCGTTAAGACATATCATATCCGCAACCGCGTTGGCTCTGGGCAGTTTTTTGGTCAATGTGGCTCTCGTCGATGAAAATGAAACGGTCTGGATCAACATATCGGGTCGTATCCGCCTCCCAACATGCCCGAACCATCTGATTTCCTTCCAATGCCCTCCTTGACACCGTCTTCCAGGTGAAATCCCTCGATGGTAAGAAGCGGGAGATTGTGGCCATCAACACCGAAGCATTGTGGATGGTCTCGAGTTTTTCCTTGATTTTGTCAAGAGATAATGTAGGATTTGACTCCAATAGCAATGGTAGGTACCAGGTGTCGTCGTCGTCGTCTGTGACCTCCCTGTCCTCTTTTTCGATGGGTCCAAGTATTCGCTACACTCCTCGTAGGTATGGAGTGCCTTGTGAACACTGCCAACAGACACCTTCATCTGTGTGGCAATGTCACGCATTATCAATCCCTCACGCCGTAGGTCAATGATCCTTTTCTTTATGTCGATAGATAGAACCGGAGACATGAAGATATCGAGCGGGGAGAGGATTCGGATTTCAAATCGTGACTGATGGTCACGGTAAACACGAACAAACATATTTTTTTTCACACTTGCATGTTCACGCAATTATGCAAGGCACTGTAAAGGGGGTCGGTGATTCTACAGAATAGCGAACGGACGTGATGTAATAGCTCGACGTTTGTGGGCGAAATATTGTCCAGCCACGACCTCAAGTCCGCGGTTCGTTCTACACTGACAACTTCGAAAAGGCGTCTCCGGCTGGGGCGTATCCATGATTTTGCGACCAGCGAGCAGTTCCGGAGCGATTGTGTGTCAGATTGGGGTAGATGGCCAATGATCCCGTCGAGTAGTTCCTGTGGGACGTCCACCATAGCCTTGAAGGGCTCAGAGACTAGGAATTGAGAAGGTTAAACTAGAAGTGGAGGCGTGGCTGAGTGTAATGGTCTTTCTCAACGACTTACCAGTTGTTGTTGTCCCCGGAATCAAGGCTGGGGGTTTGTCCACAAGTCACGCAACAAGAGCGACGGAGTGATCAGAACCTGTGACCCCGGGACAGTCACAAAGGAGGAGATATCTTGCAAGTTCAAGACTTCAAGTTGAGTGCTCGGCCTTCTCCGATCCATTTGATTCACCGATCAAAGCCTCGGACGGTGTCAGATCAGCGCTCATATTTCTGGCGATGAGCGAGGCAACGCTCCGTCGGGTGACGTTCGTTACTTTATCCCACTTGGACCCAGATGCGTCTGCTGCACGGTAGCCCTAAAAAGCGCGGAAGGTCATCCTCTCCCAACCTCTATCATGCCTTGGTTAGAGCCTCCACCAACTCGTCCATCGTGCCCATCGGGTTCCGTGTGCAATCAGATACTGATCTCTTAGGTGATTCGACTTTCAGGAGAATGTGGAATTACACGTGCTCATTTATGACAGGGAACACCTTTCAAATCAGGTTTCCGGACAGTGGCAAAGGATTTGGCCATGATCACCGCCCGCCCGATACACCTCCTCAGAACCTTAATGAAACGGAAGAACGCGGACTCAGTAGTACTAGTACGTGACACCCACGTTGGCTTTTGAGCTGGTGCGCGTTCTGATGTGGCTTCTGTACTTATTACGGTAGGCACCGTCATGGATTCCGGCGTCGACGCGCAATCATCTAGCACTCAACACGAGCCAACTACTCTCTCATTCGAGAAGCGTTCGGCCAATGACACGCGTAGGGAGAATGAGCGGGTCAGGCCTTTGTCAAATAGTAGGTTCACGGTCACATCGGTATTCCCACTTCCCAATCTTCGTATAGCAGCTCAGGTGGATTTGGTGTCCGCCGTCGGCTCCGGAGCCAAAATCCTTCTCCACATTGCCAAGGAATCGGCTGACGTCTTCACCCCACTCAAGTCCGTTCTTGGTGGTATCTGTGCCATCTGTGACCAGTACGAGGTTTGTCTCCTAACGTCCGTGTCACGTGCCATTTATTCTTGACACGCTCCCATAGAAAACGGTCGCCGTGAGGGCAAAGATAGAAATAATTCTCTCCCGCGTGGAAGCGGTGGAAGGTTTGTTGGACTCGCCAATCGTCGATGAGGCGGAAGGAAAGCGTCGGAATGACTTACTGAGGTTCGATCACCGCTTTCCTACTGGAGAAACTTATTGAATGTAGTCTAGTAAACTCGAGCAGATCGAGACCGAACTGCGATCCTTGTACGAGAAGGGAAATTTCCTTCGGTTTGTCGAGCAGGCTGAAGACGATGGAACAACAACGAAGCTTCTGGAAGACTTACGAGAGGCGGTTTCGGATTATCAGGCGAGTTTCTGTCCCTAGTGTTATGGACTAGGCTATTCACTTAACGAATACAGATGACGCAACAAATTGCGATCTATGCCCAGGGCTCCAGACTGATTGTAAGCCAGCTTTATGGTTCGAACGCCACATCGCTAAGCACTCATTTAGGACGCAGGTTAGTTTGGCCTCGAGGCTCAAGAACGCGAGCTTATTTGCATAAAGCCGATTTAGCGGTGTTGAACAGCTGTAGGCGCGCGTCCGGCTCAGAATATTGACACGGCAATCGCAGCAGTTGTCTCAAGGGGACGAGAGAGGTCGCCTTGGATGAGATCGAATTGTGGACCAAGGATTTCAGCAAATCTCCGGTCTTCTGGTTGAACGGGCTCGCTGGAACAGGCAAATCAACGATAGCGAAGACGATTGCTGAACGTACGTTTGCGGACGGTCGTCTGGGAGCATCCTTCTTCTGTTCGCGAGATTTTGAGGACAGAAGTGACCTCCGGTTCATCTTCCCCACGCTGGCATTTCAACTCGCCCACAAATACCCTCAAGTCCGATCGTCCGTTGCAACGTTCCTACGATTCAACCCGGATATATTTTACGAATCTCTCTACAGCCAGGCGGAGCAGCTGATCATCCGGCCGCTGGAGTCTGGAGACATCTCGACCGTGATCGTGATCGATGCTCTTGACGAATGCAAGGATGAGGAGCCGGCTTCCGCCTTCCTCTCCGTGCTGGGTCGGTTGGTTGGGAAGATCCCAAGTGTCAAGTTCTTCGTTACCGGTAGACCCGAACCCCGCATCCGAACCGGATTCCACCTCCCCCTCTTGAGGAACTTGACCGATGTGTTCGTTCTCCATGGTGTCGAGCCAAAAATCATAAACAAGGACATCCGCCTATTTTTCAAACATGGTTTATCGGAAATCGCCGTTCGTCACGGCATCCAGAACGAGGGTGGCTGGCCTACGGAAGAACACCTCGATTTACTTCGCCGTAGAGCAGGTGGCCTTTTCGTCTACGCGGTTGCAACGCTCAAATTCCTGGACCACGGCTTTAAACGACCAGACAAACAACTCGACATCATTGTGAAACTCCCCGAGAACACCACTCACGAAGGAAAGGCTAGACTCCCTGCCAACACAACCATCGATTCCTTGTACAGCTCCATTTTCCAAGTGACCTTCATGAAGAACAATGCGGAAGATGATGCCATTGTGCGGTCGGTATTGGCCGCTGTAGTCCTTGTCACATACCCGCTTTCCCCATCGGCGATCGCCAGGCTTATGGACATGGAGACCGACGAGGTTTTTTCACTACTCAGATCAGTCCAATCACTTCTCGCACTTCATGAAGACCCGGATTACCCTGTACGATCATTCCACAAGTCTTTCCCTGACTTCATCACCGATCCTACGAGGTGCCTTGATAAAAGGTTCTTCATTTCCTGCCCCCACCACCACACCGAGCTTACTCTGCGATGTCTCACCATGATGAACCGAGTTTTGGAGAAAAACTCATGTTCAATTCCGGATTACGTACTGAATTCGGAGGTGGAAGGCCTCTCGGAGAGGGCCAAAGACCGCATCAGCGAGCCACTTCGATATGCGTGCCGCTCGTGGTATAAGCATCTGGCTCTAGCGGAGTGCCAGACTGAGGCAATCGCCTCTGCTCTTCGCCAGTTCCTCGAAGAGAAGTTCCTCTTCTGGCTGGGAGCACTCAGTGTCCTCGGCGCTGCGAGGGATGCTGTGCGTGCGTTGGACACAACTACTAAGTGGTTGAACGGGGTACGCCCGAGCCCTTACCTGATTCTTTGGTATGGATCCTAACGTGAACACAGATACGGACATCTGTCGGTATACAACCCCTCCTCGACACTGCGGATGACTGTTTCCACTTCGTGACCGAGTTTTTCGAAGTCATCAACACGTCTGCAACGCATATATACACCTCAGCTCTCGCCCTCACCCCCATATCCTCGATCGTTAGGAAACTCTACAGTCGATACGTTCCCCAGTCGCCAAGGGTGGTTATCGGTTTGCCTACCTCATGGGACCCACGTATCGCGAACGTCATGCTCTCAAATCAATATCCCGACGCGGCCTGGTCCCCTTGTGGTCGATTCGTTGCTGTCAGTACAAGCACGGGGGTCGAAATCCGGGATTCGACCACCCTCGAGAAACTCTCTGCGCTCGAATCCCCGATGAGCCTTTCGTTGTCGGCTGTTACAATAACCTATTCACCCAACGGTCGACTTCTGGCTTGCGCTTGTACCCGGCCATTCAGTTTCGAGATGGCGATCGCGATTTGGGATATTCAAACAGGGGGTATCGTCAAAGCCATCCACGGCGGTGAACCTGGGTATCCCCGCTCGATGTTATACTCCTCCGATGGAAAAATGCTTTCCGTGGCATGCGGAAAGACTCCTTACAAATGCACAGTATACACATTCGACACAACGTCGGGCGAACGAGGGTGTTCTGGGGAATTGGGGTCCGAGTTTGACCCTGTGTTCTGGATGGAGAAAGATTCGATTCGATTCGCGAGTTCCAATCGGGACTGTGACGATCTCTATATTGAAACCTGGGAGATCACCTCTACAGCGAATGGCCACCCTACGAAAATCGACTCACTCCATGTCCGCCACGAGTTCGACAGCGACAACCATCAGGTCTTCTTTTCCCCAGCAAGCCTTAGGGTCGCCATCGTCTCCGTTAACTCGACGGTCATCAGGGACGCTCGAAATTCAAATATTCTTCTGGAAGCCTCGGCCTCTCGGACTCTCGGGAGCTACGCTGGGCACTTCTCGTCCGACGGAAACCTCTTCGTGTGCACTGAAAAACAAGAGGTTCACATCTGGAAAGCGACTTCTGAAGGTTACATCCCGTGGGCCAGGTTCCCAGTCCGTTTCTCGACGACGGCAGGCGGGGCGTTTGTACTCTCACCGGACTCAGGATCGATCGTTGGGTGGGGTTTGGGGATCATGGAAGTGTGGAAAGTGGATCACCTTATTAACCCAAAACCCTCAGGGCAGCCATCGGACTTCTGGGGTAGTCATTTAGTGGCGTTCTCCACCAATGGGACTCACGTTGCGATCGGAAGAGCTTCATCGAGCATCGTTACGGTTGTCAATCTACACTCTGGCGCTTCGGAGCTCGTGAGCGAAGTGGATCTGGGAATCGTGGACATCAAGATGGTTGATAACACCGTTTTTGCGCTGCGTGGGATGGAGGTAGTCAGTTGGGTGACCGACTCGGGATCGTGTGAGGAGGAGTATAGTGAGGAGGGGCGTAGTGAGGAGGACCATAGTGAGGAGGAGCGTGGTATCAGACGGGCGGGTGCCGACCAGAGCCTCAATGTCGTGAAGATGTTGCACGATTGGGACCTTGATCCGCGATTGCTGGACGATCAGTGTCGAAACGCTATCTCGACTTGGGCCAATATCATGGTCTTATTCGATGCAGACACCGGAGCCCGTCTCGTGTATTACGATGCCCCGTTCAGGTTTCGGGATTTCCGATTCTCTCCGGATGGACGACAGCTCTGGGTCTCGTATGTGTACACCAAGGACGACGTTTACGAGGGAGACGTTTCGTGCCTTGCGGACGGAGAAGCACCAGAGGAAGGTTTGGAGATCGTGGAAGATGAGGAAACGGAGGAATTTACCTTTGTGCCGCTCCCCGGTGACGCTCGACCCCCAGACTACCCGTGGAAGTCTTCCGAGGGTTACAAAATCGATGGGGTGGCCATTCAGTGGGTACTGGATCGTGACGAGAGGAGGTTGCTGTGGCTACCTCCCCATTGGAGGACGACGAACGAGAAGACGTGGAGATGGAATGGCGATTTCCTTGTGTTGCGGAAAGGCATGTTGCCTGAGCCTGTGATAATCCAGCTCTCGTCAGCTTCAGAGCCAATATCCCCTTAGATGGGCTCCGCTCTTGCCCCTGTATTATGTTGTCCTATTGCACAACTGTCAGCTTAGATCATTTCGTTATTGGGATTCTTTGCGAGGTTGTGGGTACCGAACGAAACTGCATCGCCCAGCTTGGATTGGTCCACGACTTGATGACGAGGGGGCACGCTTGGAAGGTTTGGAGATCCATTAGGTCGAGTGACTCAATCACCGTGTCAGCTCTTGTGGGAAGACGACCTAAAAGGTGGGGTCTGAGATCTGAAGAGTAGCATTGAGGCCTATAAAGTGTTTTGGTGTGGGTAGCTTACTCGACGTTGGATGAGGTTAGAATCTACAACACGAAGGATGAAAGAGCGATGATGAAAAACCACAAGAATGCGATGGGAATTTCACTGGTAAATGCAGACCCCCCATCGAGCCTGACGCCGACCACCTGTAAGGCCCGGCCCCGGTACCCCGGACTCGAGTATGGACCTTAGTAATTATTTCACAAACGTTCACTACTTCACGAACTATAGTACCTAGTATAAATAGTGGAACTACTTGTACTAGATACGGGGAGGACGCGAACAGAGTTCGGTCTACTTTCTGTCTTGGGATCTTTCTCGTGTAACGACGACCACCTTCTCGCGACGACTGCCCGGCCGAACCCGGACAGCCTGATCACGTCGAAGGCCGCCGTTCTCACATTTTTTGAAAGTTCTCGAAACTCTGCTAGGCAACACAACACGTTTTACAACGACTAGACAACACTTTTCTCTCTACTCTCTGCTTTTCTCTTTTTCTCTCTGAATATCTATAGTTCGGCCTGATCAACCGGACTCTATCTATCTATCTCTCTTAAATTCTTGTTTCATTTTCTCGCGCGACTCGGACTCTTTTCTAGAATCTTCTCTCGGCAACAACAATTACATCACCACTGACTAATAATCAATCTTCGAAGATGGCACCTACGAACGACAACGACATGCCGGGGGGTATGCCACCCGATAGCCCGGACAAAGGTGCGCCCTCTAAATCTACCGTGAAAAATACTAAACACAGCTACACCCTCGAACCCGTGGGACCGCCGGAGCAAACAACGACAACGGCCCAAGGTGAGAAGTGGGGCCTCGAGGGAGGCGCAATATCAGGCGCGAAGACGCGGTCCCAACGGAAGAAGAAAGACGGTAAGGAAAGGGGGAGTATACCCTGGGTTCCTGCAGGGAGCCTGACGCGGACCCTGTCGGGTGAGGACAGGAGGAGGGCCTCGGCGGCGAAACTGCCGGACAGCAGTGACGTCGGAGGCGAGGGAAGTCCAGTAGGACACCCAGAAGCCTTGATCGATCCCGAAGTCGGGGTGGCGATCGGCTCTGAGACCTTGATCGACCCGTCCAGCGATGGACAGGTGGCGATCGGTCTAGAAGACCCTGGTCGACCTGATTCTCCTGAATCAGGTGGCGACCGGTCTGACGAGGAGGGTTCAGTTCGACCGGGCACGCCCGATACCGAACGACCCCTCCGCATTATCGTAGAGAAAACGATAACTACGCCGGAGGGCGTAAGAGTATTAGCTAGCGAATGGAACGAACGGCACGACGCGACTGAAGGAAGCGGCGCGTCCGCTAGTGAGGTCGAGGGTATCTTGAGTGATAAGAATCCGAGGGACGGCTTGAGTGAAAAGGGAATCGCCGCCCCCATAAACCCCGAACCAGATGAGAACGAACAAGGCTGGTCGACACCGAAAGGTAAAAGCGCCGCGCGTCAGTCGAATCCCGACAGATCGGAGAAAAAATCGGTCAGCGGATCACGCTTCTTTCCCGCCCATTTACATTGGGAAATGAGTAATGTACAAGCGTGGCTCGAAACAATCGAGGAACCGGACGGACAGAATGAATTGGCTGCGCCCGCCGTAGATAACAACGGCGGGGAATCGACCTTGGTGACAGACAACGCGGGTAGTGTCAAGTCGGATTTAACATATGAGACGACATATCCCAATTCATTGGAAACCGCGGACTCTGAACACTTCAACGGTTATTTCGTGCCCCGAAAGTTCAATAATAAGGGGAACTGGTCGGACGTCGGAATAAGGGACGCATCCAAGTACACGGAACGGCACGATAACGTCGGTATATTTACGGTTCATCGGAAAAACGGGGCGCGCACATCAAGGTTCTATACTGACATGAATAAAGACGATGTACCAATATCGTACCCTCCCGTCGCACCGAATCGTACTAGACCGGCCATAAGGGTCGCGGCCATCACGTCAAACGAGGAAATTGGCAGCGAGCGTGAGCGGCCCGGAAAACATAAACGTCACGGGAGAACCGATCATGACGAAACAATGCGACGCTTGGCTAGGGCAAACGCGCCGAGGCAAAAAGCCACATCTCCTGGTAGACTAATGAGCAACGTTGAACTAAACTATGGACAAGGTAACCCGAGACCGGAAGGGTTATCAGGGACCATTAGTATGGCTCTAGTAAGCAGGAAGGAGAAAGAGGCTAAACGGAAAAAGGCCAAGAAAGCCAAACGGCGAAAGAAGTATAGCTACTCCTCTGATTCGGAGGAGAGTGAGTCGAGCCTGTCCGTCGCGAGCTCGGGTGACGACGGGCCTCCGGATGTGTTCATAGAACACAACTCCCAAATGGCAACTCACCAAGGGCTGTCCACCGCCTATTCTAGAACAAGGTCTGCCATAACGGATGAACAGTCACGGAACCCATCGGAGCCCACGCCGGGCCCTAGCAGACAAGCGACTCAAGATGCGCCCGATATGGGGAGCAACGATCGGACGAGGAAGTCAAAGAAGCATAAGAAGCATAAGAAGTCAAAGAAGTCCAAGAAGCGTAGTAAGCGCCATAAGAAAAAGAAGCACTCGAGCAGCTCGTCGAGTTCGAGCTCGAGCAGTTCCTCGAGCTCGAGTGATTCCACAAGCTCGAGTGACTCGTCAAGTTCGTCGAGTAGCTCAAGTAGCTCGGCGCGACCGAGGAGGAGATGGAATCACGACGTCAAGATGAAGCAACCCGATCCGTACGACGGGAAAGCTGATCTCGACGTTTTCGACGCGTGGGCGTTCGACATCGTAAATTACATGGATGTCATGCGTATCAAGGATGAAACTATGGTCAAAATGCTTAACAGCTTGATGTCGGGTACTGCGAAGAACTTTTATCTACAACACGTTGCGAAGAAACCCACTCGTTGGACTATAGCTAAAATAATCCCGGCTCTATTTGACTACTGCTTTCCGAGTAATGTTCTCGAACAACTACGCCGGAAATGGGACACGATCTCGCAAGGAAAACGGCGAGTTCGAGAATACTCTCGGGAGATCGAAACCCTTGCTCGAAGGTTCAAGGAGGTCAACGAACGACAAGTTATATTGAAGTTCTGGGACGGCCTAAACAGTCATATCCGACGGGACATGAGGAGGCTGAGGATCGATCCAGAACAGGACAACCTCAATACAATCATCAGGGAAGCTATTGCGACCGAGAAGGCGTATGATGAAACGGACCGCCCATCAAAGAAGGATCAGAAGGAGGGCGGATCAAACAAGCCGAAACGTGAATGGACCCGGTTCAAAAATCGTAACGGCGGGACGAAACACTACAAGCCCGGAGAGAATGAGTCGGAAAATAAAAAGTCCGATAAAATCCGAGCCAACGCCGTTAGTCCTCAGAGTACCCCTCAGAACTCGGGTCAGAAATCATCGCAAAGTGCTAATCAGAACGCACCGAAAAAGGAGTATAAGGACAAAGGGAAGGAAAAGACTGATTACAAGCACAAGAATCTGTCCAGGTCAAAGATGGACGCGCTTCGGGCAGAAGGGAAATGCTTCAACTGTCAACAACAGGGACACGAGCAACGGAATTGCCCTAAGTTGCAGTCGATGAAGCCACCCCAATCGGCAATAAAGGCCGGCGCGATCAGTTTCGCTTCCATGGAAGTCTTGGCATCAAAGAAGGAGAAGGCCGACATGTACGTCGGAAGCATGTCCATCATTGGTTTTGATCCCATCGCTGAGGAGATAAGGGAACACGAGGAAATCGAATTCCAAGTTCACCAGATGTGTGAAGACGCGTGGGGTGAAGATCCTCTATGGTACAATGAGGAAACACGCCCGGACTGTAAATACAGTATTGAAGTGAACAACGAGGAAATCACGATATGGGACTTTGTGAACGGTGAAAATAGGACGTTCGCGAGAGAAAAACTCAACGATCCCGAGTTTACCATCGTAAATTTATTCTCGACGCCGGACACGTACAGTACTCCAACGACTGTACGGGAGGGCGGGTTCCCAGTCATCGACGAATACAAACGATGGGAGTGGCCAGCAATAAACTGGTTACGCGCACGACTCAGCGGACAACTTGAATCAACAAACGATGAGCACGCGCCCACTGATATCAGGAACGAGGACAGAATTGACGTCCAACCAACCATGTTCGGTTACAGTATCCAACTAGATGAATCGGACGTAATCTACAACGTAACGCATGAAGAAATTCTCGACGAACACTTCAGCCCGGAATGGGTTATCGATCACATGCTGATGGCGCGGAATATCCCGGCGAGTGGTCGAGGAGATAGGTTCGAAGACAAACGTTTCACAAAATACCTAACGCTTATGCTGGGTATGGCGAAGATCCCAGGCCAACAGGCTGCGATCAAAAGGCGCGGAAATAAGAAACGGACATATGACCCGGAGGGCGTGAACGCGGTTGAAAGAACATCAGCGCGGGTCAAGGACAGAACCAGGAGGTTGCCCGAACCCGTCGTCGCGTTGGTAAAAATCAACGGACATCAGATGAGGGCGTTATTGGACACCGGATCCATGGCGAACTTCGTATCTACTACGGTCGTGGACCAACTGAGGTTACCGAAGGATATATTCCAGAAACCGTTATCGGTGCAACTCGCGGTGCACGGATCGAGATCAAAGATTAATTGCGGAACGACAGTCCGGTTCCAATATCAAACGATCGACTGTCAGAAGACGTTCGACATCGTTAATCTCGATAATTACGATGTCATCCTGGGGACGCCGTTCTTCTTCCAACATCAAGTTGCTATCGGATTTAATCCATCCCGTGTTATCGTAGGATCGAGTGAGCCACTTGAGATGAGGGGGCCCGAGATAACGACCATTACCTCGGCCGCCGCGGACTTGCTAGACGAAAATCTTGAGAAGTTGCGCAAGGCTCTCAGGCTGGAAGCTGAGGACTTATGCCCGGACACGTCGACCACGGAATTGCCACCGATGCGAGCAGTTAATCACAGCATTCCATTAATCGACGAAAGTAAAATCTACAGGTTCAGACCTTCGAAGTGCCCTGAGGCGTTTCGAGATCAATGGCGAAGGAAAAAGAATGCCTATCTCGAGACTGGAAGGTGGCGAACGGCCACGGGACACAACGCCATACCATTGTTAATGATACCGAAGGTGTCATCCTCAGGAGGACAAGCGACTCTGAGAACCGTGTTCGACAAGCGGGAACAAAACGCAAACACGCACAAACTCGCGTCACCATTACCGGACATGGAGGAGATATTACGCGAAGTATCTCGGCACAAGTATAGAAGTCTTATTGACGGAAAGGACGCGTACGAACAAATCAGAGTGATACCGGAACATGTGTCACGTACGATATTCACGACTCCAGACGGTACTATGGAATCCCTGGTCATGCAACAAGGAGATTGCAACGCGGGAGCTACCTACCAGACATTAATGAACCACATCTTCGCATCATACTTGGGAGTCTTCGTTTACGTCTATCTCGACGACATCATCATATTCTCGGACTCAATAGAAGACCATGTCAAACATATCCGGATCGTGTTCGACATATTGAGGAAAGAGAAATTGTACCTCGGACCGTCAAAGATGCAATTCTTCGCGGATGAACTCAAGATTCTCGGACATGTTATTGATGACAGGGGTATTTCTATGGACCCACACAAAGTAGATAAGGTATTGAACTGGAAGGTACCTACGAACAAGGATCTACTACGAAGCTTTATCGGAGCGGTCGGATTCCTCGCCCCGGATTGCAAAGGGATAAGGATACCCATGGGTCACTTGTCGGGGATGACCGCCGAAAGCCGTCCTTGGCGCTGGGATGACACCGCGCAACGGGCGTTCGACGATGTCAAGAAGATCGTAAGCGATCACAGAGATCAGCGCCGAGAAGCACTTGATTACTCAAAGGGCGCGCCTCCTATCTGGGTGACGACAGATGGATGTCTAACGGGAGGCGGCGGATATGTCAGTCAGGGTGCCGACCCGAATGAATCTAAGGTTGTTGGATTTTGGTCGGGAAAATGGAATTCAGCTCAACAGAATTACCCCGTACACGAACAAGAATTGCTCGCATTAGTCGAAACGTTAAAGCGTTTTAGGGGTATTCTACACGGTACTACATTTACGATGAGAACCGACCACAAGGCGTTGACGCATTTGATGACTCAACGTGATCTGTCACCGAGACAACATAGGTGGTTAGACGTACTCAGTGAGTTTGACTTCACGATTGAGTACATACCTGGAGAAACCAACGGTTTCGCGGACGCGCTGTCAAGGATATACAGCGATGAACAAGAAGGAGTCGTCAGGGCCGAGAGCGAGTACGTTAACGATCAGGATGAGCCGATTCGGGGCTTCCGACCCCTAACTCTTCCGATCTACGTTGACGCGGCTCTGATCTCGATCATGAACGTCGAGGTTCGCAGATCGTCCAGATTGGCGGACAAGCCGGGAATAAATTACAAGGAAACTCGAGACAGGAAGGCAAGGGAGGAACTCGAGGATGAGTCTCCCACTATGGTTCAGGAGTTCCCGGACACGGTCGAATCCGACTGCGACTCAGATGAAACAATGATTGATGACGAGTTGAGGGACACTCGAAACGTTGAGAAACAACTCGAGGACGCCGAGAAACTATTTCGGACCGTTGAGGAGCGGGACGTACGGTTTCCCGAGTGTCTAAAGGGACGATACAAAGAGGATCCCATGTTCAGGCCCATCGTAGAGAATCCGAGCAACTTCACCAATTTCGAAGTCAGGGACGGACTCGTCTTCTTTCGATCGGAGAACGTCATTAGGCTCGCGATTCCTGACGTCAAGGTAAATGGCCGATCAATCAGGGAAGTGATCATTCGACAAGGTCATTCGACGCTAGCGCACTTGGGCGGACACAAAACGTTAATATACCTACGGGATCAAGTGTGGTGGAAGTCCATGGTTCAGGACGTAAAGGATTATTGTAAATCGTGTCCAACGTGCGCCGTGAGCAAGTCCTCGACCGAGAAACCGCGAGGGTTGCTCAAGACGATGCCGGTCCCCACTCATCCGTGGCAATACATTGGTCTTGACTTCGTGGGTCCACTCCCCGAGTCGTCGAACCGAAACGGGTCGTACGATATGATTTGCGTGATTATCGACCTACTAACGGCTATGGTACATCTAGTACCTACTCGGCAAACGTACAAAGCGGCCGACATGGCGGAAGTAATATTCGACACGATCTACAAGTTGCACGGATTACCTGAGAGAATCATCAGCGATCGCGATTCACTGTTCACTAGCCATTTTTGGAAAAAGCTTCACGCTCTGCTGAACATCGAATTACGCTTTTTGTCGGCGTTTCATCCTCAGACAGACGGCGCGACTGAACGAGCCAACCGGACAATGACTCAGATGCTTCGGCAATGCGTTAGCCTCAAACAGAAGGACTGGGTTACGAAATTACCGGCGATTGAGTTTGCGATGAACTCAGCTCGATCAAGTACTACCGGCTTCTCGCCGTTTTACCTCAATTACGGACGGAACCCTAGCCCCATGATCTGGAAGGGGGAAGAAGTCTACCCCGGTGTACGACTCTTTGCGGAAAATATGAAGGACGCCGTAATGGCAGCGCACGATGCGATTATCGACGCGAGAGTGAAACACACCGTACAGGCCAATCGTAAACGAATTCAGGCCACGTTCAAGAAAGGAGATCTTGTTTATTTGTCTACTAAGAACATATCTCTACCTAAGGGAAGGGCGAGGAAACTCGCGCCGAAGTACCTAGGACCGTTTCCCATAACGGAAGTGCTCAAGGAGGGAGCGACGTACCAGTTGGCACTCAGCGATGAACTCACGAAACGCGGCGTGAATAGGTCGTTCCATGCGTCGTTGCTGAGGGCGCATGTGCCAAACGATGACAGGCGTTTCCCCGGGAGAATGCCGATCCAGATCCCAGGGTTCGGAGAGAAGCCTGATGAATGGATCGTTGACAGGATCGTAACCCATCACGGTAAAGGCACGGGAAGTGAATTTCAAATTCAATGGAAAGCGGGTGATAGGACTTGGGCGACGTACCGAGAAGTCGCGCACCTCAACGCGTTGGACCGTTATTGTGAACTTATGGGTGTGAAGGACGTTTCCGAGCTCCCGTCCAACTACGTCAATGAGGAATCCGAGAAAGATGAGGACGAAGAAAATATTATTCAAGTCCGATCTTGCTCGGTGCTTGGAGTGAATAAAAGGACGAACGAAATATCTAGGAAGGGCACCAACTCCTCTTTGTCTTTCGCATTCTACTCTCTCATCTATCATCTACTCTACTCTATCGCTATGGACGGATTCACCTCCGAAGAACTCCGACAATGCAGCTACTACGAAGTTGGACTTCGCGCCAACGCCCGAGGAATCAGGAATTCCGTCAGGACGTCGACCCCGCCGCCTCGTTGGGAAGATTACCTCACCCTGATGTACGGGCGTGATCGCGACCAGCCGTGGATGAACACCGATCAATTCCGACCGGCTCCCGCGTACCCTCAGAACCCGATGCCGCAGCAAGCCCCGGTCTCGCACAACACCGTCTTGATGCCGGCTCAGGCCCTGGATTCCATTATCAGGGCCATCGGACGCCGTTCGGATCCTCCTCCACCTCGCACTCGTTTCATTACTCGTTACGTCGGACGCCCTAACAACAACAACAACAACAACAACTATCGAGGGAGAGGCAACTATAGAGGACGAGGAGGAGGACTAGGATTGAACCGTAGGGGAAGACGTTCGGCTAGGGACGATGAAGACGCGATCAGGATCCCTGGGCCCAGGCCAATCCATCAGGACGCGATTCCGATCGCATCGACGTCAAACGTCACCATCGACCCCCTTATTGCCGCCGCTATCACGACCGCGGATTCCATCATCGAACCCGATGATCTCTCGTTTTTGAGCGACTTCGCCAACACCGACCTGGCTTCCAACGCCGGAGACGACGTGGACATGGGAGGCAATGCCCCCATCACCACCGAAGGCGACTTCTAGGTAGATTTTTTTTTTCTATTTACCCTGCGGACTTCGTAGACGTATGATACATGTATCTATGGTTATGTTTTTTTTCTTTTCTATGTCTTTTGTTTCAGTTGTGTCGGACTCAACTGGGAGGGCGATTGTAAGGCCCGGCCCCGGTACCCCGGACTCGAGTATGGACCTTAGTAATTATTTCACAAACGTTCACTACTTCACGAACTATAGTACCTAGTATAAATAGTGGAACTACTTGTACTAGATACGGGGAGGACGCGAACAGAGTTCGGTCTACTTTCTGTCTTGGGATCTTTCTCGTGTAACGACGACCACCTTCTCGCGACGACTGCCCGGCCGAACCCGGACAGCCTGATCACGTCGAAGGCCGCCGTTCTCACACCACCACATTTCGTATGGCTCAGAGTGAGGGGTTTACATACTACTAGTACATGATCAATGACAAATCCGAACGGCATCGAAACAAATAAAATGGCGAAGGTGTACGTATGATGCCAGAATTGAGCCCGCTTTCTGATAAGGAAAAAACAAGAGTGCGGGAATATTGGCGGTGTGATTGTCTGTTCGCCTTATAGACAGTCAGCAGGGCGGTATGGAAAGTGAAAATGAAGCAAAGCTCACCGTTTAAGCAATAACACAATTGGTGGAGCTAGTGTTACCGGAGGTTTCGAAATCGATCGGCACACCCCCGCGCTCAACACCTGAGTCGGCGACGGCAAAGAAGGTGTCCATTTATGAGTTGGGAGAGGGTTTAGAGTGTTTAGAGGTTGTATAGGTTGTAGAGGGCGATGTATGCGAAGTTCTTGGAGAGTTCGTCCCCTCAGAAAGCACAATTTAAATACCTCCCTCGTCTGCAAAGCTTAGTATGCGTTGATCTGAAGTGCCATATTCGGGAATGTGCTGGGATCCAGCACCGGTTTCAGGAGCCGGGCGTTCTGAATCAACAAGTTCAGTGGAGGAGGGTGTCTCCGAACTGGTTCGGGGATAGGGAACAGTTCCGGTGGCAGTGTGGCCGACGGAGACACAACGAAACATGTCTCGACGCACATAAAACAACAGGTGAAAGGACTATGGGGTTGGTGACCTTTTCATTCTGAGGAGTGGAGCCCAAGGGCGGTGAACACCGAATCAGGAATCGGGAATGATAGAGTGCGGGGATGACAGCGGCGACGCGTAATGTCACAAGACCTTTTTCTTGTCTCTACCGATATACGCCCACACGCCCCTGCCTCGTCACACAATAAGCCGCACATCCCCGGTCCCTCCTATTGTTGGCAAGCTCAGCCGGGCCTCGGAAGTTCCAATCGGATCAGAGGAAAAAACACGGACCTTTACGAATAGCCTAACCGTGAAAACCGTGCGGAGATACGTTGGTGTCCACTACCAGGCAGGTCGAATTGCCCCGGCCCATACAGCGTGGGACTGCACAGTCAAGGACACATCCAAACGCTCGACCGACTTCCCTGGGAATTGATCAACGAGATCTTCAGTCATCTACCTTTAGATGAGGGGCAATCGTCGCGAGCTTGCTCGCTAGTAACAAAGCCGCGGGTACAAGGCTGCTCAGAGGCCGCTCCGTTCCCCCGTTACAATCGTCTTCGATGCCCACCAGCCATGGAAGAGGCGTACTTCGCCTACCAACGGCACCGAGCTGTTCCGCCACGTACGTTCGTTACGGCGTGACGCGTAAAGGGTGGGGTTGGCGGAGGAGTCTGAAGAGTAACGCTTTCACCGGGAAATGCCGAGCCCTCATCATCTTTCGTGTGGGTCCCAAAGCTGCAGAACGCCATCGAGCAAGGTATGGATTCAAAAGTTCGCTTCGCCTCTCCGTTTGGGAGTGAGGGAACGATACGCTACTCGTACATGATCAACAAAAAATCCGAACGTCATCGAAACAAAGAAAATGGTGAAGGCGTACAATGCCGGAATTTAGTACGCTATCTGATAACAAAAAACAATGGTGTGATATTTGTGGTGTGATCGTCTATTAGACCTGCAGGTAATCAGCAGGGTGGCGTGGAAAGTGAAAATGAAGTGGTCCAAGCACACCCGTTATGGATATTAGCCCGTCGCCGGTCTTCGACGGTGCCACATCCAGGGATGGACTGGGATCCAGCGTCAGATTCAGAAGGAGAGGGGTGTGCTGAGAATCAACAAGTTCAGGGGGGAGGGTGTCTCTGGGTTGATCCGGGGGCAGGAAACAATCCCGGTGGCCAGAGTGGCTGACGGCGATACCTCAGGACTTTGCTCCACGCGTCATAAAACAATAGGCAAAAGGGCTGTGGTGTTGGGGATCTTTTTGTTTTGAATAGCGGTGTCCAAAGGTAGTGAACACTGAATCGGGACTGATGGAATACGACGGCAAGGGCGGGGAGGTGTAACATGTAATGTCTCAGGAACCGCATAGACCCTTTTCTTGTCCCCACTTACACGAATCTACACGCCTCTGCCTCGCCCCACAATAAGCCACACATCCTTGGTCCCCACTGTTGTTGGCCGGGCTTCACCCCGGTGTGGGTCCAGCCAACCGATTCGGTGTGTGGAGGCGATATTAATTGCACCTTGAATTCGGAACTCTCATCGCTAGCGCCGTCGTAGTACAATAGGTAACAAAAGTGAGAAAACGCCGGTACTCTCTAAGATCACGGAGGAGCATCGGGCGGAGCTCCGCAGGCCATCTTACGGAGCCCCACCTGCCTTTGCACAAACGGTAAAATATATGTGCACTGTTAGGCAACTAAACTATCTCTACAATGCACAACAGAATCTCGCAGCTGAACATAAGGTGATAGGCCAGATTCAGACATTCGGGGCTGCGGGTAGCCACACTTTTACCCCAGACCGCCGGCAGCCAACACAAGTGTCCGTGAACGTGCTTATCAAAGATGTTGGTACCGCGAAACTTACCGATGACAAGTTCGTGTGTTTGCGGGTGTCAAGGAAGCAGGGATTAACCTCGGAGCGTACAGACGGGAAGCATTTAGAGTTGCCGTGTGGACTTATCGCTACGATAAACAGGCCAAACAATGTACATTTAGTGACAAACGCTGACGTAAATCTGTAGCGTTGCAATAAGGACGACGTAAGATGATCCTGAAAAAGGTATCAAGAAAGCTGGAGTCTTCGCCGACCCATCTCCTATGGTTCATAGGTTTACACCCAACACGTCGAAAATCCGACCCATTTGGGAAGCTACGTCTACTTGAGTCAATAGCATTATCACGTCCACAACATTTGCAAAATATAAGGACCACCACATTTTGAGGGGAATACAGGGTTCGCAGCAACCCGGTTATGCTGGTATTAAACGGTACACATGCGGCTACCATCGCAGCTAGGAATAATAATCAGAGGGAATGTGCTCGGAAATCTGGGTTGCACCGACCGGGCCCTCCCTCATGACTGCTTCGCATAGTCAGAACAGTAAACAACCATATTACTGTCCTGGTTCACAACTGTCACCCGACCCTTCCCATGAAACTTCGGTAGGTACTCCTCAAATTCCACCATCCAGCATTGCACATTGTAAGCCCGAAACACCATTTCCAGCCGATGCTCACACCCCGACTGGTCAACCAATTGGCACAGAGAACTGTCAAGTTTTTTCCAATAGGTATCGCCCACCGGGTAGTCCTGAAGTGCGAATGACTTAGTGAACGTTATCTTCCGGATGTTTGTAGAGGTGATGGATGAGACAAGGTCCAGTTCCATAATCTTCCGAGACAACGTGGAGATCTCCAGCTCGCGAAGCTCTCGGCAGTTGGAGAGTGTCAAAGGATTCCCAATGTCTACAACAGAACCGCAGCAGTTCGTTCAGTGACACTATAGCAGATGTTTGAGACATAGGACGCACCTTCGAGGCCCCTTTTTATCCTCAGATATTTTATGCTTTCCTCCACACCATCGATGACGCGCTGGGCGAGCGATGGGGAGGGGACAAACATCACGTTGATGGTGACCTCTTCGCATTGTGGGCGCAGGCCCAATAGTTGGTCAAGAAGGCCAAGGCTGTTCCTAGTGTAGAACTCGGCGATGGAGAGTTTTCGCAACGGTCGAGAAAGGGGAGGGGTCGGTTGATCATCCGCTTCACATGAGAGGTCGGTAAGATCAAGGCGTGCCAGATTGGGGAAGTAGTTGACGAGAGTGACGAGTGCGCTGATCTTGACGTCAGAACGCCACAGGGAGAGGTGCGAGAGACTGTGCTGGAAAGCCGAA
>Ga0307513_10003232_pt1 | contig 22216 bp, 14 predicted proteins | sample 15_EM_MG_FD_202174 | JGI IMG/M metagenome (GOLD analysis project Ga0307513, IMG submission 202174) | Populus trichocarpa ectomycorrhiza microbial communities from riparian zone in the Pacific Northwest, United States - 15_EM | ecosystem: Host-associated > Plants > Roots > Unclassified | place... | reverse complement strand
GCCCTGGGCCTCGTCAGCCGCCGCCGGACTGGTCGCGGCCAGCGCGACATTCACCGGGTTCGGGGCACGCACTTTGTAGGCGAGATAACCGGTGGCGGCCGCCCCAATGACTACGAGCGCTGCGACTACGAAGCGCAGCGGCCGGGATTCGAAGAGTTTCACTGTGCGGGTTTGTTCGCCGGAGCTACGGCTTGCCGGACCACGGCCGCGAACTCCGCAGCCTTCATGAATCCGACCACGCGGAAGTTTCGCCGTTCCGTCCCGTCCGCGCCATAGAACGCAATCGTTGGCGGACCGACGATGCCAAAGTGAACGTACAGCGCCTTGTCTTCGTCGTCGTTCTTCGTGACGTCGGCCTGAAGTAACACGACATCCTTGAGTGCGGCCTGAACTTCAGGCTGCGAGAACGATTTGTGTTCCATCTCGAGACAGGAGATGCACCAGTCGGCATAGAAGTCGACCATCACGGGGTGGCCTGCCGCGGACGCAGCGGCCACCTCCCGCTCGAGGTCGGCAACGGTTTTGAAGCGCTTGAATTCGAGCTTCGTCTGTTTCTCCGCGAATTGCGGAATAGGCATCAGCGGATTGGTACTGCCGAGCGCAGCGCCGATCAACAACACGACACCGTAGAGAGCGCCCACCAGGCCGAGCACTCGCGCGAGATTCCTTCCGGGAGCGGATTTGGCCCGCGCGCGCAACAACACCCACGCTAACACCAGCGCAGGCACGGCCCAGATGATCATGCTGAGCCAGCCGGGGACGATCCGCGCCAGCATCCAGGCGGCGACGCCCAGGAACAGCACGCCGAACAGGTTCTTGACGGTGTCCATCCACGCGCCGGCACGCGGCAGGAGTTTTCCGGCGGACGCACCGACTAACAACAACGGCACGCCCATGCCGAGGCTCATCACGAACAAAGCGGCTCCGCCGCGCACCACGCTGCCCGTCTGGCTAATGACGGTCAGCGCGGCGATCAGCGGCGGCGCGACGCAGGCGGACACGATGAGCGCGGAGAGTGAGCCCATGACACCGACACCGAGATACGTCCCGGCCTGTTGCTCGTTGCTCTTGCTGCTGAGCTGGGTCTGAATGAACCCCGGCATCTCGATGGTGAACAGGCCGAGCATGGACGCGGCGAGCACCACGAACAGCAGGCTGAAAATGGCGACGATCCAGGGCTGATTGAAGGTGGCTTGCAGGTTGAAGCCCTGGCCGATCGCGCCCGCCGCGATGCCCGCGGCCGTATACGTGAAGGCCATGCCGAGCACATAGCTCAGCGACAGCATGAACGAGCGTCGCGTCGTGACGTTCTCGCCGCTGCCCGCGATGATGCCCGAGAGGATCGGCACCATCGGCAATACACAAGGAGTAAACGCCAGTAGAAGGCCGGCGCCGAAGAACGACAGCAGCACGAGGAAAATATTGCCGTGCTTGATCTTCTCGGCGTAGCTGTCCTGTTCCGATACGAATTCGCCGGCAGCTGGCGCCGCCGCGGCAGTCGCGGCCGGCGCGCCCTCGAGCGAAATCGAGATCAGCTTGGTCTGCGGCGGATAGCACAGACCCGCATCGGCGCAACCTTGATAGGTCACGCTGACATCGACCGTCTTCGATTCCGAGGGGGGCACCGCGAAATTCGCGTCGAGACTCTGTCGGTAAACTTCCTGCTCGCCGAAATACTCGTCGCTGTGCGCTTCGCCCTTCGGGAGTATCAGCGCGCCAATGGATTTCGTGGCGCCGGCGGGTTCCACCTTGATGCGCTGCTTGTAGAGGTAGTAACCATCGGCGATACGCCAGTTGAGCTGGATGTTGTTAGTCGAGAGCGCATCGCCGGTGAGCGCGAACGCCTGGTCGACGTCGAGATATTCCTCGTCGCCGGTAACCGCGGGTTTGTCGCGGCCGAACACTTCGTCCGTGACCGCAGCTCGGGCGCCACCGAACACTTTGACGCTGGCGTCCCAGACGCTTGGCGGATAACAGAGGCCGGCATCGGCGCAGCCCTGCCACTTGAGCTTGAGTGCCACCGTGTCACCGGGTTTCGCTCCCTTGAGAGGCGCACTGACTGTGAATGCGCCCCGGAAAACCTCCTGTTCGCCGAAGTAATCGTCTTTGTGGACTTCACCCTTGGGATAGACGGACTCACCGAGCGAGACACCCGGCGTTGCCGCGGAAAGTCCCATCCGCGTCTTGTAGAGGTAGTAGCCCTTGGTGGCCTCCCAATGGACGTTGACGCTCTTTTCGTCCGCGCTCACCGTGTATTTGAAAGCTTGTTCGGGCGGCAGGAATTCGTCTTCGCCGATCGCCAGGGCTTGGGATCCTCCGTGGAGGGCGAAGAAAGCTAAAGACGCTGTCAGCAGACTCTTGGCGCGCACCGAACACCTCTATAGATCCGAAGGCCCGACATGCTATTCGACATATCGGGCAGGGCAATCCGGCGAATGATCGCCGGCCGTGGCGTTGGACGCCTTGAACCGGGCCCCAGTTCAGGGGTCCGGCAGCCCGATTTGCGCGCCGCACGATTCGAAATCCGAGATTGAGCTTGAAAATCAAAGCTTCGCCAATACAATTAGCAGCCGCCAGGGGAGAGTGCTAACAGCTGCCTTCCCCGGCGACTCAACCAGTTTCTACTCAACACTCAATTTAAGGAGCGAACCCATGAAGATTCGTCCCCTTCATGACCGCGTGATCGTGAAGCGTCTCGAAGAAGAGCGCGTTTCCGCAGGCGGCATCGTGATACCGGACTCGGCCGCCGAGAAACCCGTGCAGGGCAAGATCGTTGCGGTCGGCAAGGGCAAGATTTTGGAAGACGGCTCAGTCCGCGCGCTCGACGTGAAAGTCGGCGACAAGATCCTGTTCGGAAAGTACTCCGGCACCGAAGTGAAGGTGGATGGAGATGATCTCGTGGTCATGCGTGAAGAAGACGTCATGGCCGTCATCGAGGGCAAATAATCATGGCAGCTAAAGAAGTACGTTTTGGCGACGATGCGCGCGCGCGGATGTTCCGCGGCGTGAATATTCTCGCCAACGCCGTCAAGGCGACGCTCGGCCCCAAGGGCCGCAATGCGGTGCTCGACAAGAGCTTCGGCGCTCCGACCATCACCAAAGACGGTGTGTCGGTCGCCAAGGAAATCGAGCTCAAGGACAAGTTCGAGAACATGGGCGCGCAGATGGTGAAGGAAGTCGCTTCCAACACGTCTGACGAAGCCGGCGATGGCACCACCACCGCCACCGTTCTCGCCCAGGCGATCATCCGCGAAGGCCTCAAGGCCGTTGCCTCGGGCCGCAACCCGATGGACATCAAGCGCGGCATCGACAAGGCGGTCATCGCCGCTGTCGAAGAAGTGCGCAAGCTCTCCAAGCCCTGCAAGGACAACAAGGCGATCGCGCAGGTCGGCACGATCTCCGCCAACTCCGACGAGTCGATCGGCAAGACCATTGCCGAAGCGATGGAGAAGGTCGGCAAGGAAGGCGTGATCACGGTTGAAGAGGGTTCGGGACTCAACAACGAACTCGAAACCGTCGAAGGCATGCAGTTCGATCGCGGCTACCTCTCGCCGTACTTCATCAATCAGCAGGCGAACCAGACGGTCGAGCTCGAGAAGCCGGTCATTCTCCTGTGTGACAAGAAGATCTCGAACATTCGCGAAATGTTGCCGCTGCTCGAAGCCGTGGCGAAGGCGGGTCGTCCGCTGCTCGTGATCTGCGAAGACGTCGAAGGCGAAGCCCTCGCGACTCTCGTGGTGAACAACATCCGCGGCATCCTCAAGGTTGCCGCCGTCAAGGCCCCGGGCTTCGGCGATCGTCGCAAGGCCATGCTGCAGGACATCGCGGTCCTCACGGGCGGCACGGTCATCTCCGATGAAGTCGGTCTGCAGCTCGAGAAGGCCACGCTGAACGATCTCGGCGATGCCAAGAAAGTGGTCATCGAGAAAGAAAACACCACGATCATCGACGGCGCCGGCAAGCCCTCGGACATCAAGGCGCGCATCGAGTCGATCCGTCAGCAGGCTGAAGAAGCCACTTCGGACTACGACAAAGAGAAGCTCCAGGAGCGCGTTGCCAAGCTCTCCGGCGGCGTTGCCGTGATCAAGGTCGGCGCTGCCACCGAGATCGAAATGAAAGAGAAGAAGGCCCGCGTCGAAGACGCGCTGCACGCAACCCGTGCCGCCGTTGAAGAAGGTGTGGTCCCGGGCGGCGGCGTTGCGCTGATCCGCGCGCAGAAGGCACTCGACAAGCTCGAAGGTGCGAACGAAGACCAGACGGTCGGCATTCGCATCCTGTCGCGCGCCATCGAAGAGCCGTTGCGCCAGATCGTCGAGAACGCCGGCGAAGATGCCGCGGTTGTCCTGAACGCCGTCAAGGCGGGCAAGGGCGCCTATGGCTACAACGCGGGCACCGGCGAGTACGGCGACATGCTGGAAGAGGGCATCCTCGACCCGGCGAAGGTCACGCGTCTCGCGCTGCAGAATGCGGCGTCGGTTGCCGGCCTGCTGCTCACGACGGAAGTCATGATCGCGGAAGCTCCGAAGGACGACGAACATGCGCACGGCGGCGGAGCCCCGGGCGGCATGGGCGGAATGGGCGGGATGGACATGTAAGGAGCGGAGACGCTCACTACTCTCCGACGCTCAAACGTCAGTAGATAGAAGACCCCCGTCGGGAAACCGGCGGGGGTTTTTGCTTTCCGGCGCCCGTAACCCCGTCCCGGGCGCTAAAGCCTGGTCGACGCCCGCAATGCCCTCGGCGCATCATCGACCAACGCGAATAGCCACCCCGCCCTACGCACGATCGGACAGGCAGAGCAGAAGCAAACAGTTGAAGAGCATCACCGCATTTCTCGTGGCCCTGGTAGTGGCCACACCTGCGGCGGCCGAGGGCATCATCCCGCGCGAAGGGTCCGCCACAGCCGAACGCGAGGGAAAGTCCACGGGCGATATCGCCCGCAAGGCCATGGACCAATTCGCGGCGTGCGTGCTCGACCGCCGACGCAAGCTGGTGCTTCAGGCGCTGGCGATGCCGTCCGACTCGCCGGAGCAGAACAAGGAGTTCGGCTACCTCGCGATCCTTTCCACCGCCGGATCCCCGAATGAGAACGACGCGATGGCTGCGCTCGCGAACGTGTATGGACAATGCCTGTATGAGGACAACACGCTCCGCTTCTCCAAGGGCAGCCTGATCGGGTTGCTTGCCGAGGCCTACTACCGCGATGGCAACGCCCTGGCAGAGACTTCGGCCGCCAAGTGACGTTGGTAGATAGAAAACCATAACGCCAGCGTGTCCCACTCCTGGGAAATCTTGCACCTCGCTTGAGGGTCCTCGCTCGCCAGCGCATAGTCGGCGCATGGCGCGCTACATCGGGTTCGTGGGCGCGGCTTTGTTAGTCGCAGGTGCACTGGTGACGATCGTGCCGGCACGCGCCTGCGAGCCGCTTGACCCCGATGCGCCGGGCGTCGCGGGCGCGATAACCAAAGATGTGGAAGGGCGCGCCGTCGCCCTGATCAGTATCAACGAGCAAGGCCCGTTCCGCTTCATCATCGACACTGGCGCCAATCGCTCGGTGCTCTCGCGGGCGCTCGCCACGCGCCTCGGCCTCGCGCCTGCAGGCGTGGGCGTGGTCCATTCGATAGATGGCGCACAGCCCGCCATGCTGGTGAATGTCGAATCACTCTCGTTCGGCAAACTTCGCCTCTCCGGTGGCGATACGCCCGTGCTCGACGGCCCCATGCTGGGCGGCGAACACGGGTTGCTTGGCGTCGACGGCATGGCCGGACGCCTGCTGCACATCGATTTCACCAAACATTGCGTGGAGATCTACGAGAGCGCCGCGCAGATACCGATGAAAGGCTGGAAGAGCGTTCCCGCGCGCATGCAGTTCGGCTCGCTGCTGATGGTCGAGGGCGAGATCATGGGCGTGCACGTCAACGTGCTGATCGACACCGGCTCCGACATCTCGCTCGCCAACCAGAAGTTTCGCGACGTGCTGCGCGGGGTCGCCGCCCAGACGATTCAGTATCACAACGGTCACGCCTTCACTTTCGGGCGCCCCATCGTGCTTACGACGAGTGTCTGGACGCCGAGCGTGCGCCTTGGCCGCACCAGTATCGACAGCGTGAACGCGTATATCGGCAATTTTCACGTCTTCGATTTCTGGGGCTTGCAAGATGAGCCGACCATGCTCATCGGCATGGACGTGCTCGCCCGCTCGCGCGAAATGGCGATCGACTACGAGCATGGAGTTGTGTATTTCCGCAAGCGCCCACATGGAAAGTAGTGTCGTGCCTGCTACCAGATAACAACCTTCTTGTCGCCGCTGTTGACCATGGCGTCGCCGTCCTTGCAACCGAATGCCTTGGCGAACGCGTCGATATTGGACGGCGTGCCATTGGCGCGCACGCTATCCGGCGAGTGCGGATCGGAGGCGATGATGAGCTTCGTTAACTCCGGCGTGTATTTCTCGCGCCAGGCCGCAGCGAACCCTAAGAAAAACCGCTGATCGCGGGTCATGCCGTCGGTCTTCGGATCGGGTTTGCCGGCAACCGCCTTCTGGAAGGCATCGTAGGCAATGTTCAATCCGCCGAGATCGGCAATGTTTTCACCCAGCGTCAGATTGCCGTTGACCTTCTCGGTCATGCCGGTCGCCGCGATATAGCCGTTGTACTGCGCGACCAGTTTGCCGGTCAGCGCCTTGAACTTGGCGGCATCTTCCTTCGTCCACCACTGCTCGAAATTGCCCGAGGGTCCGAAGCGCGCGCCCTGATCGTCGTAGCCGTGCGTGAGCTCGTGGCCGATGATCGCGCCGATGGCGCCGTAGTTCATCGCGTCGTCGGCCTGGGGGTCGAAGTAGGGCGGCTGCAGGATAGCTGCCGGGAACACGATCTCGTTGCGCTGCGGATCGTAGTAGGCGTTGATGGTCTGTGGTGTCAGGCCCCATTCGGTCTTGTCCACGGGCTTGCCGATCTTGTCGAGCTCCCAACGGTAGTTGAAGTCATTTGCGGCGGCGACATTGCTGTAGTAGCTGTCGCGGCCGGTAGCTAGACCGGCCCAATCACGCCATTTGTCGGGATAGCCGATCTTGGTGTTGAACGCAGCCCACTTATCCAGTGCCTTCTTCTTGGTGGCGTCGCTCATCCAGGTCAGGTTCTCGATGCGCGCTTTCAATGCCTCGCGCAGGTTGTTCACGAGCTGCTGCATCTGCGCCTTCGAAGAGGCGGGAAATGCCACTTCCACATAGCGCTGGCCCATGGCCTCGCCGGCGGAACCCTCGATGACGCCCAGAACGCGCTTCCAGCGCGGGCGCTGTTCCTTCTGGCCCTGCAGCGTCTTTCCGTAGAAATCGAAGCGCTCGCTGACGAAGGCGTCGCTGAGATAGGGCGATGCATCATCCAGCAGTTTGAAGCGCAGCCAGCTCTGCCACTGCGCCACGGGCACATCCTCGAGCATCCTGCTCACTTGGCTGTGGAAGGCAGGAATACCCAGCGAGAACCACTCCGGGGTCGCGACCTTTTGCGACTCGAAGAACTTCGTCCACGGGAAGTTAGGCGAAAGCTTGTCCGCTTCGGCCATCTTCACCGGGTGGTAGTACAGCTCCACGTCGCGCGACAGCTGTTCACTGGACTTCGACGCCTTCGCCAGCCGTGTCTCGAAAGCCAACACGGAAGCGGCCTGCTTTGCGGCCTCCGCGGGAGCCACGCCCGTAAGCTCGAACAGTTTGGCGATGTGCTTCTCGTAGGCGTCCCGAATCGGCTTCTTGTCCGCCAGCGAGTAATACGTGGAGTCGGGCAGGCCAAGGCCACCCTGAAAAGCCGCCGCGATGTTCAGCGTGGAATTCTTGAAATCCGCTTGCGGCCCGAAGCCGAACAGCGGGTTCTCGCCGATCGCGGAAATCGTCCGCAGGTGCTCGGCAACGGAAGGCCCATCGGTGAGTGCGTCGATGGCGGCAAGGCGATTCTTGAGCGGCGAGATGCCCAGCTCATTGAGCTTTTTGTCGTCTATGCCCGTGGCCCAGAAATCACCGATGATCTTGTCGATGCCGGTGGCGTTGGGTTCTGCGGCGATGTGTTCGGCCAGCTGCTGACGCACCCCCAGTGAGCGGTTGTTCAGAACCAGAGCGGCACCCCAGCCCGATTCATCCGCGGGAATCGCGTTGGAGCTAAGCCACTTGCCGTTCACGTAGGCCGACAGATCCTTGCATGCGCTCTGCGATGCATCCAGGTCCGCGGCAGCAAAGCGGATGGGCTGTTGCAGCTTGCTCTCATTCAGCGTCCAGGGCGCCGGCGAGGCGACCTTCTTCTCTTCCGCTGCACGCTGGCAACCGGCGAGCACCATCAGCACGGCAGCGGCCGCCGAAATGGAAATGAGGCAACGGCTTGTGTCCGACATGGTCAGGTTCCTCGAAGGCGAAAGAGTTTCGGTGCAGGAGCATAGCGCTCCGCTTTGACGGCGGAACGGGCTAGCAGCAACTCGCGACGAAACGCGCGCTGAAACGAAACTACTGCACTGCACCTTGAGGCACGATGCGCGGCATGCGTACCCGCCGCCAATTCCTCCAGGCCGCGAGCGCCGTCGGCGCCACCCTGGCGCTCGGCGTACCGCGCGCCTTTGCTCAGGTTGCAACGTGGACCGAGCGCCGCGAGTTCTATCCCCAGGGCGTCGCCTCCGGCGACCCCGCGCCCGACAGCGTCATTCTCTGGACACGACTGCAACCCAAGCCCGGCGATACTCGTGAACACCTGATTCATCTGGAGGTGGCCCGCGACCGGGACTTCAAGAAGATTGAGACCCTCGCATCCATCCCGATCACCGCGGAGACGGACTGGACCTGCCGCTTCTACGCCGCGAGCCTCAAGCCGTCGACCGAATACTGGTACCGCTTCACCGACGAAGACGGCAACGGCAGCCGCATCGGCCGCACGCTCACTGCGCCGAAGGAAAGCGATTCGCGCCCGGTGCGCTTCACGTTCGTAAGCTGCCAGGACATGACGATCGGCGCCGCGAACGCCTATCGCCGCATGATTTACGAGGATGAGCGCCGCCCGCGCGCCGAGCAGCTCGGCTTCGTGCTGCACCTCGGCGACTTCATCTACGAAGTGGTGAATTACGCGGACGAGATGCCGGAGGGAAAGGCTCGCGGCCGCCGCGTGCGCGCGTTGTTCAAGTACCCCGATGGCGACAAGTTCGGCAAATACCACCTGCCCGCGACGCTCGCCGACTACCGCACGGTGTATCGCGCCGTGCTCACCGACCCCGACCTGCAGGACGCGCGCGCCCGCTGGCCGTTCGTTCCGGTGTGGGACAACCACGAGTTCTCGTGGCAGGGATACCAGGGCATCCAGGTGTTCGGCGGCGAGCAGCGCCCTGCGCAGACGAAGAAGGTGGCGGCCAACCAGGCGTGGTGGGAATTCCAGCCAGCGCGTGTCGCGCAGCCGCGCAAGCAGAAAGCGGATCGCTTCGACGCCCCGGCCGTCAAGGACACGCCGATCACGGATTTTGACGAAAATGGGTTCGGACTTGGCGCCGACAATGCGACGGCAGTCGAGAGCCTCACTATCTACCGCGCGTTCCGCTACGGCCGCAACGCAGAGATGATCCTCACCGACAACCGTTCGTACAAGATCGCCGACGCGGATGGGTCCGCGGTGTCACCGGACGCATTCCCGATGTTCGTCGATGAAGATACCGTGCGAATCATCGATGACGGCCGCGCCGCCAACGGCGGCAAGCCGCCCGCGACACTCAAGTTCGCGGGCAAAGAGATTCCGAACGCGGGCGTCGACCAGCCGATGCAGACCTACTTGGGTCCCAAGCAGCGCGCGTGGCTCATCGACCGCTTGAGCGTGAGCCAGGCGCCGTGGAAAGTCTGGGGACACTCGTTCGGCACGCTCGCGTGGCGCAGCGATCTCGCCAACCTGCCCGATGGACTGGGACCCAAGTGGCCGGGCACAGGGTTCGGGCTGGCAAACGGCGGCTACTATTCCGAGCACGCGCAGATCTACGACGTGTTGCGCACGAAGGGAGTCACCGGGCTCGCGGTGGTGGCCGGCGACAAGCACTCGTTCTGGGCCGGCCTCACGTCCGCGGATCTGCCGCCGCGCGCCTACGACCCGGTGGGAGTCGAGTTCGTCACGGGATCCATCTCGGCGCAGGGGCTCGTCGAGATCGGCGACAGCATCGTGAAGCCTGACCACGCGCTGCGCGCGCTGTATTACACCGGCGAGCACCGCGAAATCCCCGCGATCAACTACACGCTGCTGCATGGCGTGCGCGCCGCGCTGGCGCTGTCGAAAACGAGCGCCGCCGAGGCGCGCAAGCTTCACAACCCGGCGGTCGCACCGCATCTCAAGTTCGTGGATCTCGGCGGACACGGGTACGGCCTGGTCACGGTGACCGCCGACTGGTTAGAGACCGAGTTCGTTTGCATCCCCGTGCCGTTTGAACGCAGCGAGTCGGCGGATGGTGGGCCGTTGCGATACCGCGTGCGGCACCGCGTGAACCGCTGGAAGGCGGGGGAACAGCCGAAGCTTGCGCAGACCGTGGTTGAGGGTAACGCGGACTACTCGATCTGATTTAGTAGCCCTGTTCATGATCTGTGAATTGCCTGCTCGATCCACGTCGCTAGCGCGTCCAGCATCTCGGCCCTGACTTCCGCGTCCTTGCGTCCGGTGCGCGCGGGCACATGAAACGAATGGTCCGCATCCTGCAGCAACTTCAGGGTTGCGCGCGCGCCGAGCTGGTCGATGAGCGGCTGCAACAGCTCGAGTTTCGCGAGCTCGTCGCGCGTGCCCTGCAGAAACAGCATGGGGATCTTCACGTCGCGCAGGTGCTCTGCGCGCTCGGCCGACGGTTTCCCCGCCGGGTGCAGCGGAAATCCAATGAAAGCCAAACCGTTCACGCCAGGGAGAGGTTCGATGGCCTGCGCCTGCGAGGTCATGCGTCCGCCGAAGGACCTGCCACCCGCGAACAGCGCCAACGTGGGCGCCAGGCGCGCGGCCTCTGCAACGGCTGCACGCACTGTCGCGTGACAGACCGACGGAGGATCGGGGCGCCGAGTGCGGCGCTCCATATACGGGAACTGGAAGCGCAGAGTCGCAACACTCCGGGCGGCGAGCTCCGCCGCGATCGCCAGCATGGACGGGTGATCCATGCCTGCACCCGCGCCGTGTGCAAGCACAAAGCAAGCCGTGGCGGCAGGCGGAAGTTGGAGCAGCGCAGAGACGCGGTGGGTCTCGTCAATCGCGAGGGTAAGCGGCTCTGCAGTCCCAGCGTTCACGGGTGCGTTGCTCATCGGGGACCCATCCTTCGTCCTGGTGAGATCATTATCTCGATCGCTTCAGACAACGATCTGGCGGCCCGCTCATAGTCGGCCCACGGTTTCGACTTCTCGAGCAGTTCCGGAGCTGAGCGGATGTCGAACCGCTCAGGCTTCAATGTCGCCTTCACGTCCTTCCAGTGAACCGGCATGGACACCGGCGCTCCTGATCTCGCGCGCGTGGACAGCACCGCGACCGCGGTGGACGTCCGATCATTGCGCAAGTAATCCAGAAAGATCCGCCCGACGCGATCCTTCTTCGACATCGAGTCGAGGTACTTCTTCGGCGAGTCGCTCGCCATCTGCGCGCAGATGAGGTGAGCGAAGTTCTTGGCGGCCGGCCAGGCCACCGCGTCCTCGCCCCCGGTCAGTGCCGTGACCACATGCAATCCTTTGCCGCCGGTGGTCTTGCAGAAGGATTCGAGCCCCACCTTCCTGAGACGATCGCGCACTTCGAGCGCAGCCTCGATAACTGCAATGAACTTCACCTCCGGCGCGGGATCCAGGTCGAACACCAATCTACCGGCTACTTCGGGATTGCCCTCGGCGCAGTTCCATGGGTGCAACTCGAGCGCGCCGATCTGTGCAACGGCGATCAGTGCTTCGACGCGATCGATCTGCACATACGGTGCCTTGTCGTTCTTGACTTTGACGAGGCTGAAGAGCTCGGAGATGCCGGCCATCGCGTGGCGCTGAAAGAACTGCTGGCCGGTGATTCCGTCCGGTGCGCGCAGCAGCGAGCAGGGGCGGCCGCGCAAATGCGGCAGCAACCACTCGCCGACGGCTTCGTAGTAACGGGCGAGCTCCATCTTGGTGACGGGTGCACCTTGCGCACCTTCGGGCCACAACACCTTGTTGGCGCTGGTGAGCGTCACGCCCATGACGGCGTTCGGTCCGACGGGTTTCACGGGCGACGAAGGCGTCGTCCGCGTCGGCCGTTCGTCCACGACTTCCGTGGCCGCCTTGTCCTGGCGCAATCCTTTGAACGCCGCCTGCCGGATCATCCGATCTTCCGACCAGCCGCCGAACTCGATTTCGGCGACGAGCGCAGGCTCCAACCACCGGATGTTAGCTTCCTTCCGCGGCGCGTCGTTGCCGCTGAACGGGCTCTCATCGGTCGCGAGCCTCTCGAGCTCAGGCAGAACCTTCTTTGCCACGGCTTCCCCGTAGCCGGTGCCGATTCGGCCGACGTACTCGAGCAGGCCGTCTCGATAGACGCCCGCGAGCAGCGAGCGAAGCTCGCCGCGCTCGCTGGTCCAGCCACCGAGCACCACTTCCTGCCCGGGGCGGCTCTTCGCCTTGGTCCAGCCGCCATGCGGACCGGACACGTACGGCGCATCCAACCGCTTCGAGACAATGCCCTCGAGCTTCATCTTGAGTGCGGAAGCCCACATCTCGGCGCCACTCGTTTCGAAATGCTCGACGTAGCGGATCGTGTCGTCCGTGTCGACTTCTTCGAGCCGCGTCTTCAACCGCTTCTTGCGAGTGGATAGGGGCAACGAGCGGATGTCTTCCTTGCTGTCGATCAGCAGATCGAAGGCGAAGAACACGAGACCATCGGACCGGCCTTCCGACAATGCCGCCTGCAACAGTGGGAAGCTCGGGAGGTTGTCCTCATCGAGCGCGCAGATTTCGCCATCGAAGATTCCGTCGGGGAGCGCTTTCGCGGCGTTGGCGACGGCCGCGAACTTTTTCGTCCAGTCGAGCCCCGTGCGCGTGCGGATCTGCACCTTGCGGTTCTGCACTCGAACCTGCACACGGTAGCCATCGAACTTGATCTCGTGCGCGTATCCCGCGCCGGCGGGCGGGCGTTCGACGACCTTGGCCAACTGCGGCTCGATGAACTCCGGCACGGCTTTCAGGCGAACGGGCTTGTTAGGTGCTTGCTTCGGCGCGGGCGTCGCTGCCGCCGGCTTCGACTCCGCGCGATTCGAATGCCAAACCGCATCCGCACCTTCTGCTCCCGACAGCATGAACGGCTGCGGCGCCTTGCCGACCCCGCGCGCAATCTGATCCATCGTGCGACCCGACGCCACCGAGCGATCCTCGGCGATCAGCTCCGGCGTGCCGCCTGGGCGCGCGTACTCATCCTTGTGCTTGATCAGCAGCCAGTTCGTGCGCGTGTCGCGCCCGCGGTTGTTCTTGATGCGCACGAGCACCCAACTACCCTTGAGCCGCTCACCCGCGAGCACGAACTTGAAATCGCCGGCCGCGATCGCTTCCTCCGGCGCCTTCGGACCTTGCGGCGCCCACAACCCGCGATCCCACATCTGCACGGTGCCGCCGCCGTACTCACTCTTTGGAATCGTGCCTTCGAAATCGCCGTAATCGAGCGGATGATCTTCCACCTCGACGGCCAGACGTTTGTCCGCCGGATCCACGGAAGGTCCTTTCGTCACCGCCCACGATTTGAAGACACCGTTCAGCTCGAGGCGCAGATCCCAGTGCAGGTGACTCGCGGCGTGCTTTTGAATCACGAAGCGCCGATGCTCCGCTGGGAGCACTTTGTGCGCGCCGCTCGGCTCCTTCGTCTTCGTGAAATCGCGCTTGGCCCGATAGGTCTCGAGCTGCGCCTTCGTCCGTTTCATGGGACACTTTAGGCCCGGAAACTGGTTTATTGTCAATAGCTTGCGGCACCTAACTGTGGCCGGGGTACAGTTGCCGCCCCACTCATCGATCGACTTTCGGTGCCCACATGCCTAGCAATGCCCGCTCCATCGCTTCGCTCACGATCTCGTTCGGCCTGGTCGCGATCCCGGTCAAGCTCTACTCGGCCACGAGCTCGAGCGAGCGCATCTCCTTCAACCTGCTCAGGCAGCGAGACGGTTCGCGCGTCAAACAACAGTACGTCGCGGTCAACGACGGCGCGCTGGTCGAACGCTCCGAGATGACGAAGGGTTACGAGTTCGCGAAGGGCCAGTACGTGATGTTTAGCGCCGAGGAGCTCAAGACGCTCGAGGACACCACCACGCACACCATCGACATCACGCAGTTCGTGCCGCTCGATTCGGTCGACCCTGTCTACTTCGACGGCACTTACTTCCTGGCGCCCGACAAAGGTGGCGCGAAGCCGTATTCGCTGCTGGCCACGGCGCTCAAGAAGGTGAAGCAGTGCGCGGTCGGCCGCTGGATCTCGCGCGGCAAGGAACACATCGTGGTCCTGCGCCCGATGGACGATGGGATTGCGATGCACCAGCTGCACTTCAAGGCCGAAGTGCGCTCGATCAAGGATCTCGGCGTCGAAGCGGCGCCGGTGTCGGAGCCGGAGCTCAAGCTCGCGAACCAGCTGATCGATCAGCTCGCGGCCAAGCGCTTCGATCCCAACGAGTACGTCGACGAGCATCGCGCCCGCGTGGAGGCGGCGGTCCAGCGGAAGGTGGAAGGCAAGGAAGTTTCCTTTGCGGAACCGCCGAGCGTCGAAGGCGGCGTCTCCAACGTGGTCGACCTGATGGAAGTGCTGAAGGCGAGCCTGAGTGCGCGCGGTGGCAAGGCCGAGTCGAAAGAGCGCAAGGCGCCGAAGAAGGCGTCCGCCGGAGAAGCCGCGCCTTCGAAGAAATCATCGAAGCGATGAGGTGAGATGCAGGAGTACTCGCTCGCCGATCTCAAGAGACTGTTCGGTCTCCCGCCGGCGCTCGTCCGCCGCTTAAGCGAGGCCGGGTTCATCACGCCGCCAACATCGCGCGGCAAGAGCTCATACGCCTTTCAGGATCTGACTGTGCTCCGCGTGGCGGGGGCGCTCAAGGCGTCGAAGATGTCCACGCCGAAGATCGTGGCGGCCTTGGAGCAAATCCGCGGCGCTCTCCCGTCCGGCCGTCTTCCCTCCATCGCCTTGGCGGCATCGGGCAAAGACGTGGCAGTGCGTGAAGGCGCTCGCGAATGGGAAGCCTCCGGCCAATATGCGTTGCCTCTCGCGACGAGACCGATAGCCAGGCCGGTTGCCGAGCTCAAGCCTTCGGCGACGGTGCCGGCGGCCGAAATCGCGCACGAGCACTTTCAACGCGGCAATTTGCTCGAGGACTCGGATATCGATGCTGCCCGTGCCGCGTACCTCGCTGCGTTGAGCGTGCAGGAAGATCACCTCGACGCGAGGATCAATCTGGGACGGTTACTTCACCTCGACGGAAAGCTCAAGGAGGCGGAGCAGATGTATCGGCAGGCGCGGACGTCGAGTGCCATCTTGTCGTTCAACCTCGCGACGCTGCTCGAGGATCTCGAGCGGGAAGATGAGGCGGTCGCGGCGTATCGCGATGCGCTCGCGCAGGATCCGTTGCTGGGCGATGCACACTTCAATCTGTCGCGGTTGCATGAGAAGGCGAATCGGCCGCGTGAGGCGTTGCGGCACCTGTTGGCCTATAAGCGACACATCGCGCGCTACGGAGAATGAAGCGACTCGCGAGGTTGTTAGGAGCCAACCGCGGTTACATCGCCTGCTGGTAAGCGTCGCGACGGTCCATTTCCTGCACATATTGGAGCGGACGACGCGTCACAGTCCCAACGCCTCGGGCAAACCCTGAGCGTGGCGTAAGCGATTGAAGTCGTTGCGATGTCTCCCTTTGGCGACGCAGGGGGTTCTGGGCAAGTTTCAGCCATTGCGTTGAAAGAACTTCCGTTGAAGTCCTTAATTTTGCCTGCCCGCTGGTGATGTGCCAGAGGATTCCGACATCGCAGAGCGCTTCGCGCGCTTTGGGGTCGTGGATGCGCAATGCATTTACATCTTTGTGAGGATCGTTCGCAATGAAGCCTGCCAGCCTTTTGTCTACCGCTGCACCCTTCCGCGCCATGAGGCCCGCGACTTTGTTAGCCACCGCGCTGGCGTTGTGTGGCGCGGCCAACGTGCAGGCGGTTCCAGTGATTCCGGGCGGCGCGGGATTTGGCATGGATACCAAGGCCGGTCGTGGTGGCTCGGTCTTCAGAGTGACCAATCTCAACGCCAGCGGATCGGGTTCGCTCAAGGCGTGCATCGACGCTGAAGTACCGCGCACCTGCGTCTTCGAGGTGTCCGGCGTAATTCGGATCACTTCCGATCTCATGATCCGCAACGGCCAGCTCCGCATCGCCGGCCAAACTGCCCCTTCACCCGGCATCATGATCCGCGGTGCCGCCATCCTGGTCGCCGCTTCCGACGTGCTCATTCAGCACATCCGCGTACGCACCGGAGACGACACCAACGGTCCGGATCCCGACAATCGCGATTCGTTCAGGATCAGTGGCACCGCAACGAAGGCGGTTCGCAACGTGGTCATCGATCACTGCTCATTCAGCTGGGCCGTCGACGAACTCGCGAGCACCTGGGGTCCCCACGACAACATTACTTTCACCAACAACATATTCGCCGAACCCCTCAACGAATCGATCCATCCGCAATACGACGGTACGGGCGTGATGCCACATGGTTACGGCGTGCTGTTCGGGTCTGCCGCCAACAGCAGCATCACCTTCGTGGGCAATCTCCTGGCCCACATCGTGGAGCGCAATCCGTTGTCGCGCGCCACCGAGCTCGTCATGGTCAACAATCTGGTCTATGACCGCGGGCACATGGACATCGATCTGCAGGGCCAGGATGACCGCGTTTCCAAGTCTTCCGTTGTCGGCAACTTGTTCCTGCGCGGCCCCAGCTTCAGCCGAGACACGAGGCCGATCTTCGTGCGTACCAGTAGTGCGTACTCGCTGGTGCCCGGCAGTCGCGTGTATGTCTACGACAACCGCGCGCCAGACAGCGGCAGCACCTACTCGGAGCTGGTGACGCTCACCGGTGGTGACGTGATATCGAACCTGATGACGCAGACCAGCGCCCCCGTGTGGAATACCGGCCTGGTTGCGCGCAAGACGGCGGAAAACGTGGTTTACGACCGCGTGTTGAGCTACGCGGGTGCGCGTCCCACCGATCGTGACTCCGTCGACAAGCGCGTGGTGTTGGACGTGCGCAAGCGCACCGGCAAGATCATCAACTGTGTGTCTCCCAATGGCTCAACGCGCTGCAGTAAGAATGCCGGCGGCTGGCCGACATACGCTCAAAATCATCGGACATTGACTCTGCCGGCCAATCAGGCATCGATTGCATCCAATGGCTATAGCAACCTCGAGAACTGGCTGAATTCCATGGACCGGTCCATGGATGGAGCGGTCCAGGCTGAAAGTCCTGCATCTCCAGTGGCGTTGTCAGTTCAATGACGACGCGCGGAGGATAAGCGCCTGAGCGCGTAATCGTTCGGTGATAGCGTAAGAGGGAAAGGGCTGGCGTTCACACGAGCGGCCCTTTTCTATTCTGTCGGCAACTATCAGGGTGCGCCGACAAAATGAATAACGAACACCGAGACCAGCGGATGGGCGGCGCGTGCGCCGTCGCCATCCTGATGTTGATTGCTGGCTGCTCTGGCGGCGGCGGAGGTTCGCAGGACCCTCCGCCGGCACCAGCCCCGCCGGCCCCGGCCCCGGCCCCGCCTGCGCCGCCCCCGCCGCCCCCGCCGCCCCCGCCACCGAATCCCAGTGGACTGGACGCGCGGCCCAGCAACACGACTTGCATTGCGCCTGAGCGCGCCACGGGCAGCGCCACCATCGGCACGGAGCGGGCGTTTCCGAACCTCCCGTTCCGGAACCAACCCGTCTCCATGCTGCAGGTGCCGGGCGATAAGAGCCGCTGGTACGTGGTGAACAAGTTAGGCGACATCGTCTGGTTCGAAAACAGAGAGGATGTCTCGACGACATCGTCATTCCTCAACATCACCCCGCGCGTCGAGGTGTGTCCCGAATGCGGCCTGTTCAGCATGGCGTTTCACCCCGACTGGCCCACGACTCCGATCGTGTATCTGACGTACACCAGTACGACGCACACGCTGCCAGGGCCGGATACACATCTCTCGGAATTCACCTCGCGCGACGGCGGACTCACGCTCGATCCCGATTCCGAGCGCATTCTCATGACGATCCCCAAGCCCAATCTCCATCACCACGGCGGCCACATCGAATTCGGCCCCGACGGTTTTCTCTACTTCGGCACCGGTGACGGCAACCAATACTCAAACGACTGGGCCCAGCGTCTGACGTCGCTGCTCGGAAAGATGCTCCGCATCGACATCCGCGGCACGACCGGCACGGCGCTCTATCGGATCCCGGCCGACAATCCGTTCGCCTCGAGCACCGCGCTTTGCGGCGCAACCGCTTCCGGCCCGCAGAACTGTCCCGAGATCTACGCCTGGGGCTTTCGCAACCCCTGGAACTGGCACTTCGATCGCCAGACCGGCGACCTCTGGCTCGGCGACGTCGGCGAGAGCAACATCGAGGAAGTGAATCGCGTCAAGCGCGGCGGTAACTACGGCTGGCGCTGCTTCGAGGGTACGAGCGATGTTTCCGCGACGTGGCCTTCGGGCGCGGCCTGCTCCGCCCAGCTGAATCCGCAGCCACCGATCGCTCAGTACACACACACGATCGGCCACGCCGTCACGGGCGGCTACGTCTACCGTGGCAAAGCGATTCCGGGTCTCGTTGGCCGGTACGTCTTCGGCGACTTCTCGTCCGGGCTCATCTGGGACATTCCGAATGACACGCAGCCCACGATGAACATGACGGGTGGGCTCGCATCGGGCTTGAACATCTCCGGATTCGCAGAGGACAACGACGGCGAGCTCTATATCACGAACATCTACCACGACCTGCGCCGCATCACCGGCGCGGGTGGCGGCGCTACCGGCGTGGCCACGCAACTGTCCGCCACCGGCTGCGTGAACGCGTCGAACGCAACGCTGCCCGCGAGCGGACTGATTCCGTATACGCCGAACGCGCCATTCTGGTCCGACGGCGCGGTGAAGGAACGCTGGATCGGATTGCCGGACGGACAGAACATCACCGTCGGCGCCGACGGCGACTGGGATTTCCCGAACGGCACGGTGCTGATGAAAAACTTCCGTCTCGACAATCGCCTGATCGAGACGCGCCTCTTCATGCATCACCCCGACGGCGTCTGGGCAGGCTACAGCTACGAATGGAATGCGGCGCAAACCGATGCGACGTTGGTGCGCGGCGGCAAGCTAGCGACGATTGGCGGACAGACGTGGATCTACCCGAGCGAGGGCCAGTGCCTGCTGTGTCACACCGACGCAGCGGGCCGCACCCTGGGCCTCGAGACACGACAACTCGCGTTCAACATCACGTATCCGCAGACCGGCCGCGATGCTCACCAGCTCGTGACGCACAACGCGATCAACACGCTGGCCCCTCCCATCGCCAATCCCACGGACCAGGTCCCGTATCCCGATCCGAAGGGAACGGCGGGCACGCTCGGCGAGCGTGCACGCGCGTACCTGCACACCAATTGCTCGCAGTGTCATCGGCCGGGCGGCCCAACTACCTCCAACATGGATCTGCGCTATGCGACCGCACTCGCGGACACCCACGCATGCGACGTTGTGCCCGGGCTCGGCGATCTCGGCATGACCAACGCGCGGCTCATCGCACCGGGCGCCGCGACACGATCTGTGCTGATTGGACGCATGAGCCGGCGAGACGCACAGGGCATGCCGCCTGTCGGATCAGCGCAGGTGGATACCGCGGGGGCAGCGTTGCTCACCGACTGGGTCAACTCGCTCGCGAACTGCAACTGAAAGCCGCTAAATTCTGCGGCTCACTTACATATCGGCACCTGCAGTCGCAATGCTTGTCCAAATGCGACTTTGACACCCACGACTGCGATTGCTCCGTATTTCCCAGAGCCGCGAGTCGGACTCGACACCAATCACCGGCGACGAGCCTACTGAAACGGGTCGGAAAAGCGCGCGTCGTTCAGGAACTGCTCATCCGTCATCGCGTTCAGGAACGCGATGAGCCCTTCCTTCTCTTCTTCCGTCAGGTTCATCTTCCGCGCACCGCCCGCGCCGTCCTGCAAGAGTGAGTCGAGGTGCTGCGAGCTTTTCACACCGTGATCGTAGTGCTCGACCACATCGCGTAGCGTCGCGAAGCGCCCGTCATGCATGTAAGGCGCCGTGAACGCCACGTTGCGCAGAGACGCTGGACGGAACCGCCCCTCGCCGCTACCGGGGTCGGTGAAAACTTCGTCCAGGCCGTTGTTGCGCAATTCGAATGACGCCTGAATGTCATCGCTGTGGCAGAAGAAGCAATTGTTGTTGAAGAACACAGTGCGCCCGATCAGTTCCTGCGGCGTAAATACCGCTTCAAGTGGTGGGGATTGCTGTCCGTCGGGCGGATTCGAGTAGGCATCGACCTTGGCGTTGTAGGAAACGAGCGAGCGCAGGAATTGTGCGAGGGCTTGTGCGATACGCTCGCTCGTGATCTCGGGTGAGCCAAATGCCGCTGTGAAAAGCGGCGGATAGAAATCCGTGGCGGACAATTTCTCGATGACACGCGGCATCGAACTACCTAACTCCGCCTGGTCTTGGATCGGCATGAGCGCCAGCGTTTCCAGCGTACCCACGCGCATGTCGCCGAAGAAGCGATCGAAGATGCTGTATCGCACCTCCGTGAGTCCCATTGCGTTGCGTTGGGTAGGCTCGCCGATAATGCCCTCTGCGAATCGAGTCGGGGTCGCGAACCCATGCGCCTGCTCGTGGCAGGAGCTGCAGGAATGAGTATTCGTAAGAGAGAGGCGCTTGTCATAGAACAGCACGCGCCCGAGTGTGCCTCCCGCGTCCGTAGTGGGATTGTTCTGGGGCGTTGTGTCCCAGAATGGAATTACGTGCTCGCGCGAGGTCCGGAAGTTATGCGGCAGCGGCAATTCTGCATCGTCGTACGTGAAGATCTGCGTCGGCAAAATCGGGCGACCCGGCACAGGCGCCGGGGCCGCGATCAGGAATGAGGATTGTGTGCTCGCGTTGAATGAATCCGTAGCTTCGACGGTGACACGAACCGCCCCGACAGAGTCGAAGGTGCCGATCACATTCGTGCCGCTTATCGAAAGGCCATGCGCCGCCCGCGACAAGCTGACCCGGTAAGTAATCGGGTCGCCATCAATATCCTGGAACAGGGCGCCACGTTGCGTGGCGTCGTAGCTCACTGCCGTTCCAACTGTGAGAACCTGATCCGAATTCGCGTGCGCGACCGCGGGTGGGACGTTAGGCCCTATCTGGACGGTGAACGTCTCCATGCTTTCGCCGCCGCGGCCGTCCTTAGCCACAATGGAGACGTCGAGCCAACCCTGCTCGTGTGCACTGCCGACCACGTGAGTGCCCTTCACGCTGAATCCTGCGATGACCGATCCACCCAGGGTGATCTGATAGGTAAGCGGGTCGTGATCGGGATCAGTAAAGAGGGTGCCGCCCTGCGTGGCGTCGTAGTCGAACTGGTGATCGATGGACAGCCGAAGCTCGCCGACACGATGACTGAGCAGCGGCGCTTGATTCGGTTGCGACGGGTGCGCCGGGCTCTGGCCGCCGCTCCCGGCTCCGCCGCCGCCACAAGCTGTGAACAGCGCTGCAATACTACATATTGCTGTGGCACCCGTTGTTCTGCTTCTTCGTTTCACCGGCAGTCCTGAGCGCCGCAACCATGCGCCGGCGCAGAATCGCACAAGCTTGACGATTCGGCCAGCAATGCCGCTCGTGACGAGCGCCCTAGCTATCGCTCTTCGGCGCCGGGCCTTAGGAGGAAATTCGCGGGAATTCTTCTTTTGCTCGAACTTCCTCTAGGGTCTCGCAAGAAGTGAAAAGGGCGGACACGAAAACGCACGCTTTCGAGGCGCGTCCCCATTGGAATGGCCGTTGCCCTATATGCGTGTCACAATTTGAGTAGATTGACCGGAGGTCCGCATGACCAGAAAGCATGTGATATCGCTTCTAGCTTCCTGCGCCACGCTGGTGGCATCCCCTTACGCGCAGGCCGAGGAGAGCAATTCCGGCCCCACGATCGTGGTCACCGGCAAGCCCACTCTGACCGAAGCGAAGACGCTGGAAGCCGTTCGCCGCGTGG
>Ga0307513_10003231_pt1 | contig 22226 bp, 9 predicted proteins | sample 15_EM_MG_FD_202174 | JGI IMG/M metagenome (GOLD analysis project Ga0307513, IMG submission 202174) | Populus trichocarpa ectomycorrhiza microbial communities from riparian zone in the Pacific Northwest, United States - 15_EM | ecosystem: Host-associated > Plants > Roots > Unclassified | place... | reverse complement strand
AATAAAATTCGCAATAATTATTTAATTTTTCTGGGTTTTATATTTTTTGCGTTTTTTTTTTTTTTTTTTTTTTTTTTTTTTGGTTTTTGATTTTTTTTTCAATTTTATCCTTCAATCTAAATTTTTTTTTCTTCAATCTTGATCTTGGTTTTTTTTGTTGCTTAAGTTTTTCTTTGCCCTTCTTTATTCTTTTAATTGTTTTCGTTTTCATCCTTAGATATATTTTTAAAAAAATTTATTACTCATTATTTTATTGGTTTCTTCTTTTAATTATTTTGTGAATTTTATTTTTCTTCTCAATTTAACCCTTCAATTCAAAATTATCCATCCTTTTTTTTGTTTTTTCAAATTTGATCCTCATTATTTTAATTGTTATTTTTCTTTTGGATCATTTTGTATAATTTCTTTTCAATTTTATCCTTTTACATTTGATTTATTAAAAATTGGGCTTCGTGGTTTTTTAGGTTTGGTGCTTCTAGTTAAGTTAATTGAGAGATTGATTTCATATGAATTGTAATGGTTGTTGAACCATGAGAGCAACCATCCTTTTGTATTTATACCTTTAGCGTTGTGCACAATGCAATAATATTTACATATATAAAGAATCTCTTTCCATAATACTTCTGATCAAATGGATCGGGTCACGACTTGACTCGACATTGATATTTTTTATGAAATAGGCTTAGTGGTTTTCTTTGTGTTTCTTCCTATCGGATTATCCTGGTCTCATAACCTAAATCGCAGGTTTTGCCGGTTAACCTAGGTGGGCCCACACCTTTTTTTGGCTTTTAATTACTCTTTATTATTTTGGATCCTTTTGTGTGGCTAACTTTTTTATTTAACTTCACCTTTCAATATTTGGTTTGTTGAGAATTGAGCTTCGTGGTTTTTTTATATTTGGTGTTTTTGGTCAAGTGACCCGTGTCACGAGTTTAATAAGCTAACGATGGTTTTTTTTAAAAAAAAAAATTGGGTTTCATGATTTTCTTCATTATTCTTTCTATCAGGTTACACGATCTCACAAGCTGACTTGTGGATTTGGCGGGTTGACCCGGGTGAGCTCAAGTGTTACATCCTCGATTTTCTACATCCTTTTTCGAGATACGTTGAAAATTCTCAGTGCAATTTTTTTATATACGTTCCACTTAAATTTGTACCAAAATTTCAGCGGAGTCTCCCCTATACCAGTAGGTTCCAAGTTATCAAAAAAATCATATTACACTTTCAATTTCATTTCACAACTTTATCCAATCATCCTGGATCTCAATCCAACTCATCATCATCAACACAACATATCTTATTCAACAACACCATACAATTCAAGTTCATAAAATAACAATGCATAATTAGATTGTCACATAATATCATATAAACTATATTTTGCATAATAACATCATATAATGTAATTCAAGTGAATGATTCGATGTCAACTATAAACATGCATGGTTAAATAGGTACTTAGAATTACAAATATTAGATTAAAGTCATACATCCAAATTTACGGGTTAATATTACATTTCAAGTTTTAGGAGATAAGTCTCTTAATTTTTAAATAATTACATGGCAAAAAACAAAAGGTAACTAAACTAAAATCACTCATGACATGACCCCATGGACCTGAAAACAAAAATTAACATGTACATATAAATATAAAAAGGTAATAAGAAATAATAACAACAACAAGTAATAATTTTCATGGCATTTCTTTTTATACATAAAAAGGTACTCGTATCCATTCTAATAATAATATAATTAATTTGATACATAATAATACACACAAGGTATTCATGTTCGTTCAAACATTATCCTAACTAACTTGATCAATCCATACCATTGTACGCAAGGTACACATGTTCATTCAAACACTATCCTAATTAATTTATCTATATTGTTGTACACAAGGTACTCTGATTCATTCCAATAATATAATCACAAGTTTGATACATATCAATGTACTTAAGGTTTTCGTATCCATTCTAATTATATCATAACTAGTTGATACACATCAATGTACGTAACTCATATTCATTCCAATATTTATCAAAGCAACAAAACAATAAATTCTGAAATTTATCAATAAGTTTACACAAATTGAAAAGACAAGGTGCGATGCACCTACCTGTTTCCCCAACCGATCGAGTCCCTTCAACTATTGATGACCTTGCTCCAGGCATCTCTTCTGTTTGAGAATCAAGAGATACAAACAGTACCCTCTTATAATTTTATCACAATGTGCATTCTCATACTATTGCAATCTCATTCACATGAATTCATCACCATGTTTTAATTTCATTTTCTGATTATTTGCCTTCAACTACCTTATTACACTTCTTAGATCAGTTGTCATTCGAGAACACTGTTTACCATTTAGTCGTAAGTAAAGTTATAGACTTCAGTTTTACGTGTAGCTTGACTCTTTGGAAAGGTAAGACACCGTTCTACAACTCCACTGAAGGATAGAAAGCCCAATTCTGCCCTTAACACCCATTAAGTTATCCATTATAGCACTCAACACAACCTGTCCAGTACAAGACAATTCGACACTTCTTCCATTTTCAGTCTATATCTAGAGTTATATAACTCCAAATTACACAATGTCAGTTTTGTTTGAAAGATAACATCCATACCTACAACCTTTGTAAAGAACCTAGCCTAATAAAAAAAAGTGGAGAAAAGTGGTGATTGTTTTAAACTTGGGGTGAATAGTTTAATTTGATTCTTATACTTTATAAATTATAAAATATAGGTCCCTTCCAATTTCTAACAATCAATTTTGATCCCAAAATTTATTTTTCTTTTTTCTTTTTGGTTTGAGAGGGGAGAGAGTAAGTGGTTGGATTCTTGTCGTAGAGAGAGAAAAAATCACGATTGACATCGATTCCAACCACGTAAAAGAGAGATTTTGGTGTTAATGACTTCTATTCAATAAGAAAAGTTTATTCTAGCTAGGTTTTTTTTTTCTTTAACCTTGCTTGATATGGTAGATCTGAGATTGGTAAGAATTTTGATCTCGGGTTGATTTTGAGTGTTCAAGGTGATTTTTTCGAGTTTTTTAAGGTTGTGAATAGGTTTTCCGAATTGTTTAGGTTATTTTTTAGGGTTTTTTAGGTGTAAAACACTCATGCCCCAACTTCTGGCTACCAGAATTGAAAAAACAACAGGTGTTGTGTCGTTTGTTTTTTAAAAAAAATCAAGAGAGAACGACAAGTTATCTATCCCAATAAAAAAACAAAATAAAAAGAAAAGACTCAGTATCATCTGCCTTATAAAAAACAAAAACAAATAAATAAAAAGATCCAAGTGCTTCGGCTGCTACATGCCTACAAAGCTAGGCCATTTGTCTCGAGGCCCAGGCGCTACAACCTTTTTTTCCTTTTTTTTTTATTGTTTTTTAAACCAATTAGATCTTTCACAATCTTTATTGATTATTCTAGCCTTTTGTTTTAATTCACCCTTTAATATTTTATTATTTTTCAATTTAATAATCTAATTTATTTTGGTTTTATATTTATTAGTTTATTAAAATTTCAAATAAATATTTTAATATTTAGTTGGTTCAAGTGTTTATTTTAAATAAAAAGTTATGTTGATCTGACTGATTTTATGATTTAAATTATAAGTTTAACTAGTTAATTTCATGTTTGAAGATGAAATATAACTTATGTATTTTTGAATGAAATAAAAAGGAGCTCAAGCATGAAAATTATAAGAATTATTTTGTGAATTTGAAATTAGGAATCAATAGATTATCAACATCAACTTTGAAATACACAAAAAATATATATGATGGTAAGAAAGGAAGTTTTTTTATTTTTAACTAAATGAGAGGAAAAACAATTCTATTTAATTTTTAGCATCGATAAATAAGATGGCATGTGCTTTTCAACTGATTATTTAATAGTTTTAGAAGATGAAATAAATTCATCTAATAATTTTCTTAATATTTAATACTTAATTACTTTCACCAATAATCTAAAAAAACGTACTAATACATTCCCATTCAGCATTAAATGCAAATACTCGTTAATAATATAGATTTTATTTTATATGAATTTTGCAAAATAATTATTTTTTAAAACTTCTGAGTTAAGAAAATAAAAAATATATATATGGTTGGAAATAAATTTCGACTTTAATGAAAAATTGTTTAAAAAAAGGAAACAAAAAACTGAATTTTTAACTTCTAAATTATACTACTTATCTTTATAAAAATATAATTTTATTAAATATACTTCTAACTTAATTCATTTTGTCGAGTCATTTTCTCCTTCAAATTTTGATGCAAATAATGATTTTAGATTTGAGAGCATTTCAAGATTACCCAGGAAAAAAAAAAATTGAGACGTCGCTGTCAATCATTCTTGCCAAAGCCAAGCAGAGCAGCGCATCTCCAGCTCTGGTACTGAAACCAAAGCTAAAAGAGAGCAAACTCCATGGCCAGCTCTTCTCGTTGGCGTCGATTATTATCATCATCTCCCTTTCGCTACCAACTGACTCGTCGTCACTTATCTTCTTCCTTTGGCCCTCCTCCACCAGTCACTCCTCGCCGAGTAGTCGTCACCGGTATAGGCATGGTGACCCCTCTTGGTTGCGGAGTGCAAACGACGTGGAAGCGCTTGATAGAGGGAGAATGTGGTGTTCGGGCAATAACACCAGAGGATCTCAAAATGAACTCTTCTTTCGATACAGAGACTCAGCTGTACACTTTTGATCAGCTTACCTCTAAAGTTGCTGCTGTCGTTCCTTGCGGCACCAAAACTGGCGAATTCAATGCGGATTTATGGCTTAATTCTAAGGTGCCCGTCAAGTTTCCTTCTTTTCTTTTCCCCTCAATTTTGCACTCTCTCTTCTGTTTTGATTTGATTTTATGGTTTTCAGGAGCATCGATCAGTTTCAAGGTTTATAGGCTATGCGCTGTGTGCTGCTGATGAAGCTCTTAAAGATGCAAAATGGGCGCCCACTGAGCAGGAACAGAAGGAAAGAACGGTACTTGTTGTTTATTGTTGGAGTACATACTGTTTGATAATTCTGTGGATAGGATAAAAATGTTTTCTTATTTCCTGATTCTTTGATGATATATATTTTCTTTAACGTGAAGAATACCAGGGTGTCTCTATTGGTGGGGGGATTGGAAGCATAACTGATGTGCTGGAAGCCTCGCAACTGATTTGTGAGAAGGTAATTTATGTTCCTGCCTACGTAGTCAGAAATGAAGAAAAAGCATTTAACCTTATGTTTTCTGTATAATTGTGGTCATGTTATGGCAACTTCTCTTTGTAACATCATTTATCCTTGTAAGTGATCTATGCCTCTTGAAACAATTAACCTGATACCGAGGCTTTCTCAATGCAGCGACTTCGTCGGCTTAGTCCATTTTTCATCCCACGGATATTGATCAACATGGCATCTGGTCATGTGAGCATGAAATATGGATTCCAGGTGTGTATTTAACTTCCATGTCTAATATTATTGATAAATGAAACCTATGACTTCCTTATGAGAACATGTCTTGCTGTTTGTTGGTGGACCAATGAAAACTTGTTAGTTGGTGCTTCGCCTCTTAGATCTAGTAGGTTCTTTGGCAGATTACATGGGAGAATCGTACTTAGGGTTTAGGTTCAAGATAGACCTAAAATTTTGCAAGTTGTATTTGAAGGTAATTAGACAATGGTGGGGCATTCTTTAGGGTTATGAATATGAGAGGTTCGATTCAATAGATAAGGAAGAATGGCAAATCGATTTGAGCGTGTGCTTAGTGATGGTCAATTCTCCTTATAAGTTTTCAGCTTGTTTATTTTTCAGCTCAATGTACCAATCAATATTGTTTTTGGAGATTTGAATAGAATGAAGTCCTCAATTATGTATAAAGTAACATGTTGGCTACAGTCAGTTTTTTTTTTCCTGGATACAGGGACCAAACCATGCTGCTGTGACAGCTTGTGCTACTGGAGCACATTCTATTGGCGATGCTGCAAGGATGATTCAATTTGGGGATTCAAACGTTATGGTGGCTGGAGGGACAGAGTCCAGCATAGATGCTTTATCTATAGCAGGATTTTGTAGGTAATTTGCTCTACCAAGTTTTATGCCTTCTCTGAATGCAGGCTATCACTTAGAGCTTTATAATAGTGCAATTTCTTGTTTGGTACTGAAATCTTATATATATATAAAGAATAATGCAATTTATTGAATCAAATTTCTATTTTGCAGATAAATTTATTGGAAGAAATTTTATGCCTTCTCTGAATGCATGTTACTCAGAGCATTATTAATAATTTCCTTTTTGGTAGGGTAAAGTACCCCCTTGAGACATGGTGAAATTACAGGCACTGTTAAAAGAGTGAATGTTTGACCAGAAACCACCTCCATGTTCCAGAAAATATTACTGAATCCCTTTTTATGCCGAAAATGCCCATAATTTTTGTAAATTACAAAGGACTTTTGGGAGTAAAACTGCAGTATTTTCCTAAAAATGGAGGTTTCTATTAAACCTTCAAATTCTTAGGTGATGCCTGCAATTTCCTCACAGGTTTACTGTAGTTTATTATTTCTTTGTGGTTAAGGTTCACAAATCTTGATCATAAGCTCCCATGAAACTTGATTGCAAGTTTGAGGCTTGAGAGCAGTTACTTCATGCAAAAATACCAGACTGCTTTGGATCTCCTGTCCTAGGATCATAACTAGATCCTTTATGACGTTATGGTAAATGACGTTGCTTACCATACTGAAAGTAGAAACCAACTGCAAGCAAGGTAAGCTTTGGAAATGAGCACTATAATACCTGTTTTAGCATCCAATCATCAAAGGGATGGGTTTGGCATCATCTTGATGGTTATGGGCTTATGCTACTTCTCTGTAACCTTGAATATGCATTTAGATAATCAATTCTTAGAGTACATCTGTCACCAGATAAAGTCTTCTTGATGGAGTTATGCTCAGCTTCCTTTCTTGTGTCATTCATCACATTTACCAAGTTTCTTAGCTGGTAACTTTGTCATGTTTAATTCCAGATCAAGGGCATTAACCACAAAGCACAATTCCATGCCTCTAGAAGCTTCTCGACCTTTTGATTGTGATCGGGATGGATTTGTGTAAGCACATTTTCATAACTTCTGATTTTCATTTTTTCACACTTGTTCTTTCTTGTTCTCACTCCCATCTTATGCTTTGAGCTCAGCATAGGTGAAGGTTCTGGAGTCTTGGTATTAGAAGTAAGTTGACTTGTTTTTCTATTAACTTTTCAACATATGAATTTTGTCAATTTGATGAGTTGAGTCATGACTATGACATTCATGATCTTTTCTCCTTTTACCTTGCAAAGGAACTTGAGCATGCAAAAGAACGAGGAGCAAAAATTTATGCAGAGATTCGCGGCTACGGGATGTCAGGTTTGGGGGGAAAAGTCGTAAATCTTTCTGTAGTCGTTTTTAGTAGATATTTTCATTTATGGTGATGTTGATATTGTCTAGGTGATGCATATCACATTACTCAACCACATAATGATGGAAGGGGAGCTGTTCTGGCAATGACACGTGCCTTGAAACAGGTAATTAAGATATGTGGGCTTTGACTTGTTTGTCCACTGTACATTAGTTGTCAAAATGTTTGCAATCTTGTTGAAAAGGTATCATTACCTGAGATGCAGACTACATCAAGGTGCAAAATGTCCAATGCCTAGTGTTTAAATTGTTAGATCAACTTTTATACTCTGCTAATTACTTGGTTCCTTGCTTAGAAAATTCTTTCTAATACTGTTAATTTTTTTAATACCACCATTCTGATGGAAAACGGTGTTTGCTTTTACTTCCCTGATTTTTTGTCAATGACAGTCTGGTCTTCATCCCAATCAAGTGGATTACATAAATGCCCATGCTACATCTACACCTTTGGGTAAGTCTTATGGACAGACCTTATCACATTGCTTCCCTTTCAATTTATCAATTTGTATCTCTAGAATGTCAATTTGTGTTATGAATTGTGTATCTGTGGTCCATGCTGAAATATCTGATTCAGGTGATGCTGTAGAAGCCATTGCCATCAAAACTGTGTTCTCTGAACATGCAACATCAGGTGCTTTGGCATTCTCTTCCACAAAGGTAAACATTAAGTTTCAAATCAGATTTACATTTTGAGAAGGACAAGAACAGTGTGAGTTGGCATTAGCTAATTGATCCAAGCACTGTCACTCACACTGTATGAGGACCTAAGTATTTAGAATAGAGTTCCATTGTCAAAGCGAATACTCGATGAAGCATGCACTACTGAAGATGGTGCTTGTAATTGAACTTCTTAACTTGTGCATATTTGTAAATCTTATGTGAATAGTTCTCACTTGTGTTCACAACCTTTATTTCATTCTTGCATCACTGCATGCTGAGAAGTAACATCCACTTGCTTTTGAGATGAGCTTGAAGAGGCGTGGTCTTGAATAGGACTGATACTGGAATAACATGGGTTATGAATGAGGAATTATACCCTGCTATCTTGAAGAAAGGGAATTATATCTCATCCTTGATTGAAGCATGCATGCTAGTTGCAGATTTTTTTCTGATGCCTTTTATCTTTAGAGAACAAAATTCGTTCTTGTTTCTTGTCAACAGCCAGTTCTCATGATGGTTTTGTTTGTGATTTATATTAACTTCAGGGTGCCATTGGCCATCTACTAGGAGCTGCTGGTGCTGTTGAAGCCATATTTGCAATTTTAGCTGTGCATCATGTAAGCATTTCATATGGCCTGCTTGCTCCTTTAATGAGAACCAGCTGAAACACCCCTACCATAAGAGAGTCAGATTCATAATATCTAGGCTTTTGAAAATGGCAATAAAGAGCTGTGCATATTTATACATGCCTTCTCCTATTGATTTTATATTGAATGATCCAGCAAACTGACAACATGTCTCGCAAACTTAAAAGGAAAAAAGCTAAACCTATATGGCTGACTATGGAGGTTTGCATATATGGCTTTCCTGTCCATTGCCTGCTCTTCTTATACAGCAGCTACAAATTCACTTGGCTTCCTTGTATTCTTTAACTTTATAGTTGAGAGGTTTTGCAATCACAACAGAATGTTTTCTGTGGGTGTTTCAGGGAATTGCACCATTGACTCTTAACCTCAATAAACCAGACCCCCTCTTCAAAGACAATTTTATGCCATTGATTGCATCGAAAGAGATGCCGGTAAGAGCAGCTTTGTCGAATTCTTTTGGCTTCGGAGGAACAAATGCATCTCTACTTTTCACCTCTGTGTAAGACAGATTGATTGGTTCTGCACTCATGATCTGGCATCAGAACTGCTGGCATGAAAAGTATGTTTCTCCAATTAGTAACTAAATCTGCATCATCTGCGGTTTCTAGATATGGAGTCAACGAAATGAAATGGTGGGCATAAACTTTAAATTTACACTTTCAACTCTTCATAGACGTTGGAATAATGATCAATTTTTTTTTAAATCAAGCCAAAAATGAAGTTTTGCTAGAGGAGCTGACCAGATATAACTGCAGGAAAAGATATGAAGGTTGTTTTCTGGCAGAGTTTACTGAGGGTTTTGGTCGAGTTTTACATTATGCGTGATCATGTTAGCTGAAATAATTTATTTTGAGAACAGGTACATGTATGCTCATGAAAGTTTAAACAATTTAATTTTTTTCTCTGAAGGATGGCAACTGGTTGTTTTGGCATTTCTTTTGGAGCGATCTAGGAGCAATATTTTGCGCTTTTGTTTGTGGAAGGAGAGGCAGTCGGTTTTGAGTTCATGTGCCTTTGATTTCTCGTTCTAAAATTTGCACTTTTTGACTCTGTTACCTTTAGCCTTATATGCAAGGAGCTTCAGGCTGGTGGATGGATCTGTGATCCTCTCTCTCCAGCTAAATGGTTTGGGTTACTGAGACTCCATTCCAGATAATGTGGCTAGGGTTTATCTAACACAGAGTCAGCGTTTTTGCTGTATCATATTTATGATAGCAGCACTGTCACCTCAATGGTTTTAAGAAAGGGGATTTCACCCTTCAAAACATATTTTGGAAGATCCTCCAATTGTACAATGCAATAAAAAATCTCAGATTATAACGCATAACCAATGGATTCAAAAAGAAACAACAGTCCAGAAAAATAAATATTTGGGATTGTAGTAATGGTTGTGGTTTAAAGTGTTTTTTATTAAAAGTGTTTTTTATTTAAAAATGTTTTAAAATGATATTTTTTTTATTTTTTTAAATTATTTTTATGATCAGTACATCAAAATGATTTAAAAACATAAAAAAAATAAATTTTCAAGTAACTCATTTTAAGAAAACTAGGAGCTAGAAGAATTTAAAAAACAAACCTGTATAATACAAACCTAATTCAATTTAAGTGATTGCCAATTTAAAAGAACTGAAGAACCTGAAATCAATATAGATTCAATTAACAGGCACTCTCGATTTCACAACTATGATTTGCAATTTCTTTCCTCCTTTTTTTTTCCGGCATAAACAAAATAACATTTAACTTTTCTCTTCAAGTTTGAGGGATATTTTTTTTTATCAAAGAAACCACAAAAATAAATTTAAGATAAAGCTGAAATCAAGAACAAAAAAAAATTATAAAGCTCAAATCAAGCACTCAAAAAACATTTAAAGCCAAAATCAAGAACTCAAAAAAACTAGGGTTCAATAATTTTTAGAGAAAATTGAACCTAACAATGAAAAACAAGACTTGAAACATTAACATAAAATAAATTTAAAGATAAATAGATGAAACTTGATTTTGGAGTCAAGATTTTATACCAATTAATACGAACTCGGATAATAAAAACCTTATAACCCTCAAATAAGATTGAATCCTCATATAAAAAAGCCAAAATCAGATTTGATAAACTCGACCCAATAATTACTTGAATTAAAGTTATAAAGATTGAACACCAATAAGAATGAATCTTTGATAAATTCTAAATAGTTCAATGAAGAACTAATAACAAAAAAAATCATCTCCAATATTATTTATGGAATAAATGAATTGTTATCCTTACAAACCAAAGAAAGTATTTATAGTTGAGCAAAATAAACACTATTAGAATATTGGGCTGGAATTAAAACTCAAATATAAACTAGTTTAAGATTACTTTACAATAAAATAACAAATCTTAAGTCTTAATAAATAAAATCTAATTTGCATAGTAACTTCTCGACCTTATCTGAAAGCTTTTCCCAATGTTTTGTGCTATAAAATTTTAAACTTATAGAAAACATAACCTTTAAAATCTTCTGGAAATGTCTCGATTTGATCTAATTGTCGAATTGAAAGTTATAATCATTAACTTAAAACTATAAGTCAACCTCTAATACGTGTTAAACAACTACATCTCTTGTTTAAATCACATTGATCAAGGCTTGATTCTTATTTGAACTTGACTTCATGTTTAATGTCATCTTATAAGTAATTCTTGAAGCTTGCTCAACGTAAAAGTCTTGAATGAGCTCATTTAATTTCTCTTTGATTATTTTGACTCATGCCTTTATAATTGGTCCAATTGACATATGCAATGCATTCTATGATGTTAATTATTAATTCTCACTGTGTTGTATGCTTTTGTTTTTTTAATAAATAGGCACAGATAACATGTTATACGCTCATTTAAAACAAGAAAAAAAAAAGTCAGACATGTGAGTTTAGCCTCGCATGCCTAGTTGTTTAACCTTTTTTTTGTCATTTATGTTTTTTCCTTTAATTTTAATTATAATTCATTAAAATAAATAAATTAAAAATTTTAAATGGTTTTTTTTATCAAACACTGTTGGATTTGTACTTTGTTTTTGAATAATATTATTGCATTTTTTTTTAACATTAACGCAATTTTTTTATAGCTCTCCATGGTGATTTTTTGTTTCTTAAATTTTATTTGAAGCCTTTCTCGCTAATGTCTATTTTATTATCGTATAATTTAATGAAAAATAGATTTTAACAAAAGTTATTAAACCCAATTAGGTATATAATCTACATCGTAAGTTTGACGAATTAACCTAGTTGAGGCTCCAAGTTGACCAGTCATGCCAATCTAGGTTTAATAACATTGCCAAAACGTTTCCTACGATAATGTTTGAGTAGTGTATTGTTCTTATATTTTTTAATACATTCGTATCCAAATAATCATAATATTATTTTTTTTATCAATTAAAGCTTGCCTATATGATTAATATATTATATTGTTTGAAAAGCAAATATTGTAGTAAAAAAAGTAAAAACAAATGGAGCTAATTAATGAGATAAAGTGGTTTTAATTAGAGAAATACATTTTCAATCCTTATTTCAAATCATCCAATATATATATATATATATATATATATATATTCTTATTTTGGTTTTTGTTAAATAAAGAATATAGAAAAAAAATTATATTTTCTATTGAAAAAGAAAATAATAAAAAAGGCGGAATCATATTAGAAAATTATTATATTTCAATGAAATTTATATTATTCCTTTGCTTAAAAAAATATTTCTATATAATTAAAAAATATATAATTTAAGAGCTCTCCATAACATGATTTTGATTATTTTAATATGTATCAATCTCTTAACTTTAACAACTCTTCTTAACATTTATTAATGTATATGATTATCTAATTTTTTATTGAATACATGCATAAAATTTTTTGTTTACAACTAATTTTTTTCTCCATGCTAGAGAACATGTTGACAATGCCTTCATATATTATTTCTGCATTTAAAAATAATTTTAATCGAGTATGTAGCATAGCCTCGACCAACTAGCTAGTAACATCCTAAACAACAACCACATTATTCATTTTATTTTAAATAAATGATTACAAATCTTTATAAAATTATTTAATGAACTAAAAATTATTTTAACTTTTTATAATTTAATGAATTGGTTCATAATTACAAATAATTAAAGATTATCTCAATTAAAAAAACACAATGTTATCTTGAATAAATATATATTATTTAAACCTTAAATAAACCGTTTCCAAGTGATTATAAGCTAATAAATACTTATATTTATTATAACGTCAACTTTATCTTATTATTTCATATATTTAAAAACACTATATTTATATTGCCATCTTTTTTCATTGATAAAAGTGTTTTTTTTTTTTGGAAAAACAATGTTACTTCAAATTTAGAGTTATTATTAATTAAAATAGTGTAATGACAGTTTTACTCTTTTTATAAATAAAAAAATAATCATTGAACTAGCTATTGGGACAATACGATTTTTTTTCAAGGCTAATTAGTTATTATTAAATTGATCAAAAACAACTTAGTCTTTTTCCATTTATAAAACATAGTGAAATAACTAAATTATTCTTTAAAGGAAACAATTTTAAATTGATATCCAAGGTTTTTTTCTCCTTATTTTCATGCTATTATTTAGTTGTTATTATATTGATTGAAAGACAATTTGATATTTTAATAAATATAAAATATAATAAAAAAATCAAAAGTGGCTAACACATACAATGCACGCGTCAACGTGTGGGAGGTGCTCACGGTCTTCTGGTAACGCGTGCAATGTCTCCTAGAGGCCAAAAACCCCTCTCTCTTTGTTGTTGGAAGGTGTGATGTCCTCTTCCTATTGGGTCAGCGCTAGTGATGTTGGCGGGATGATTTATTGTTGATGGTGTTTTCTTTTTTTTTTCTCTCCCATCCCCTCAAAATTCATGCTAGTTATTTAAAATTTTAGAGTTATCCTCTTCTTTATAAATATTTTAACTTTGATCCTTATTTTTTTTATTTATAATTTTTATTCTTGGTCCTTTGGTAAATGAGATTTGTTTTCAATTTCATCATTCAATCCTAATTTGTGATATGTTATTTTTTTAATGTAGTCCTCATTCTTTTAATTTTTTTTTGTCCTTTTGTTAAATTTATTTCTCTTTTCAATTTCACCTTTCAATAAAAAAAATGTAGTTGTCCTCTAATTTATATTTAATTTTAATTTTGATCCTTATTTTTTTAATTGGTATTTTATGTTTTGGATCCTTTTATATAATTGAATTCTTTTTTTAATTTCATCCTTAATATTTGATTGGTTGAGAATTAAGCTTCGTAACTTTTCTAGATAAGTTGTTTTTAGTCTAATGATATGAGTCATAAGTTTTAAAAGTTAACGTGAGTTGATTTCATTTTTGTTTTTGCTTATTTTCACTTTAGCTTTCATCATTCGAAATTGTTTTTTTATTTATTTTATTTTTCAAGAAAAGAGACTTTGTGATTTTCTTCTTTTTTTTATTGGGTTATCATAATCTCATAACCTTAGTTGTGGGTTTGGAGGATTAATCGAGTTGGCTCGACCCTTATTACTTGGGTTATAGATTTATCATGCTAACTCGGGTTGATTTGGACCATTTTTTTAACCTAATTTCATCATTTCATATTTAATTAGTTAAGAATTGAGCTGTATCGTTTTTTTTTTTTTTTAGAAAAAAGGCTTTGTTCTCCCATGAAATATGTGAACATTTTTTTTTTTGTTTTATTTAGTCCATTTGTTGTTGTTGCTTTTTTTTTCTTATCATCTAATTAAAATAAAACCAACTTATTTGATCCAATCAAATTTATAATCCAAGTCAGGGGTTTTTCTTTCTTTTTTAAAACGTAATGTGAACCTTGTGATCATGCAACTCACAATCAAAACTGAAATCTAATCCTAGAAAGCTGAAATAGGTTTGATAGGAGTGTGACACAATGAAAACCCGTCTTAAGATACCAACACTATTGAAATGAAGTCGAATGACGCCACGAAACCAGATAATCTTCGATAAGTCAAATTCAGTTCGTTCAAGAACCAAAGAATGCAAAAATCTCTCTCACATGTTAAACTGAAAAATTTAGAAGTATTATTGATTAAAAGTTTTGAAATTTAGGCTTACATGTGTTTAAATAGTTCTGAGAAATTAATCCTAATTGATCTATCCTTGTGGGATGAATTGATCCACTTATAAAAACTGACCCAAAACATTTACCAATAAGCCCAAATCCTAATCAAAATAAGTCTTGGATCCTAACTGAAAATAAAGTATTAATTAAACCTAAACAAGCATTGGACTGTAGCTAACAAAATAAAAATAAAGTTTATAAGTCTAAGTCTTGTTTTGCTAGGAGAAAAGAAGAAGAAAACAAAACAATAAAAGTTTGATATAAGGCCTATTTATAACCTACAATGCTGCCTAATGATCTTAGAAACCAATCTGTCATTAAATATCATCAGCCCTTCTTTCCTTATGTAGTTAGGATGAATAAGAAATCCTTATAAGAAAGAATTTTGGAACATTAATGAATTTTTGTCACACTTGAAATTTATGTTGCAGCCCATTAGAGATCTTTGTAAAATTAAAAAATTCCCAGAACAAGCTACCACGTTTTTGTAGAAAAAGATCCTTGTCAAATAAAAAGTCCACAAGTCAAAAAAAAAAAAACAAAAGTCTTACAAACTGTACATAGAAAAATATATATAGAATCTTCTTGTAAAGTTTTAACTCAATTTAATAGTTTGATTTAGAATTATGCTCAATAACATAAAAATTAAAATTAAATGATAAAAAAATTACATTAAAATTTAAATTTTACCTCATATAAAAAAAACATATTTGCTACATTTAAATATAATTTTTCACACAAAAAAATAATTCAGCCCTACAGCACATCGCTGCTGTGCTATAGACTCTTCTTTATATGACACGTGAGTACAAAATAAAGTATGCAAGTAAGAAATTGCAAACGTACAAAAAAAAAGTTTTCCTTTGGTTTGGAGAAAAAAAATGAAAACCCACCGTAAGTCATTACATTTAACAATGGCAATTTGGAAATTAGATTTCCTGGCAACCAAGTTTTTTAACTCGATTCATGTCTGGGTACAAGCTCTATGCTATATGTTGGGCAAATTAAGTTAAATCAATAAATAATATATAGTTTTAATTTTTAAAAAAATTAATATAATATTATTTTGATTTAAAAAAATAATCAATTTTAACCAAATCATTTAAATTACAAGTTGATATTGGGTCAAATATAAGTTTTTTTCTACCTATCTTGATCTAGACTTGTGAGAATTGACCGTATTTAATAATTTTGTTGATAATTTTTTTTTTCATGATTTATAATTAAGAATTATAATTTTATCTAAACTCAAATGTATTTTAACCTGGTTTTAACTTGAAACAATTCAAATAAATATATTTTTCTTTTTAAATAATTACTCTATGATAACTAATAAATGTGATATGTACATTATTAAACACTTTCCAAACTTGAGACAAACCTTTTATTTATATATATATATATAGTATTTGTTTTTTAAAATATTTTTTATTTAGAAATATATTAAAATAATATATTTTTATTTTTTAAAAATTATTTTTAATATCAATACATCAAAATAATTTAAAAACATAAAAAAATATTAATTTTAAAAAAAATTTAAAATAATTTTAAAATTTTAAAATACAAAAACAAATAATCTCGTAGCATTTACTTGTACAGGAGTGAACTTTCACTTCTTTTTTCTTTCCTTTTGACTTTCTAAAACTCAGTAAAAAACAAAGAAAGGCTTACTTGTCAAACAGCACGAAAATTCTAACCGGCCTTTTGATTTTTGAGAGAAAAAGAAAACGACAGAAATTATTCCTTTTAAATACACACAAAAAAAGGGGAAAAAACTCATCGGCAGCCTCCATCGAGAGGAGGAAGAAGAAGAAAACGATGGCTTTGCAGGCAGGGGTCTCCACCTCCAAGGTCCTCATTCTCGTCGGTGCAGGTCGGTCCCCCCTCTCTCATCCTTCCTTTCCCTTCTCCTATTATATTTATAAAAGCTTTGAATAGAAATTTATTTATTTTGTTACGATGATTGACCCGATAAAGAATCTAATCTCTTTCAATCTTGGTTTTTTGCTTTGCAAATATCAGCATCTCATATAAATTGAATTGGTAGAGTTTATCTTTTCTGTTTCTTGTTTGGTTGTAAAAATCTACGAATCTATGGTTACTTGATATGATTTTATTGTTCTTATTTATGCTAACATATTCCTTCAATAATGTCTGTGTGTTTTTTTTTTTAAGGTTTGACTAGTTCGATTATTTTGAAAAATGGACGGTTGTCTGAACTCATTGGGCAGCTTCAAGAATTACTCAAGGGTGTTGATCAAGTTGAGATCGCCCCCTACAAATACGATAGCGCTCTTCTTGCAGCCCAGGTTTTTGCTTTTTATTTATTTATTAATAAGAAATGGATTTTGTTTTCATAGAAAAGCATAACACAAAGGGATAATCATCTTGTTTTGATACATGAAAAAAAAAAAGCAGATTTCTCAACTATGTTTGAACAACAATGTCAGTTTAAATAAATGCAGAAGTGTGCTCATGTGGGTTTTTTTTTTTTTTAATTATAAATTGAAATAACTTATTTCTGCATTAGTTTAGCACTGCTAGTTTTAGAGATCCTATGTGAAATCATCCCATGGAGGAAATCCTCTAATCAAATCAAGGGGATTTTCTTCCCAGAACCAAAGAAATTTAGGTAATTGAAGTCCATTGGAATTCTGATAGACTGCATTCCATGCGTGTTTTCTTCCTTTAAGGTTGTAGTTGTATTATTATCTGTGAGTTTTGAGAAGATTTTTGAATCTTCTAAGGGGTGATTGTATCTTTTCAAACTGATTGACATGAATAACTTACCAAACTCACCTTGATGTTTGGAAACGTTGGTTTTAGGATAACAAACATTTTTCTTAAAAAGGGGGCATTAATGTGCGGAATAGTAACTAGTTAAATTTCTAAGGGACTCAGGGTATTTGATGATTGTCAGCAATCTATTATATTTTTCTTCAGGTTGACTGTTTTTTTTGTGTATTCTCATGTGCCTTAGATTCGTCAATTGGCGCAAGAGATTAAGGAGTTGACCTTATCCAGTCCTGTAACCATCTACAATGGAAATTCTGCTTCTAGTGGTAAGCACAACATATTTTTTCTTTAGAGCTTAAGATTCTAAGTAGTTTCCTTACTATCTTGAAGCGATATTGATTCTTAGTAGTCCACGTTTTGCCATGTCCTTCAATTTTTATATTCTCATGTTCTGAATTGAAATTTCCCTGGATCTTCTATTGATACTTGTATGCAGTAGACCAACCTTCCCAATGGGTTTAAAGTTGATTAAAGTGCATCAAATCTGTCAAGTTTTCGTCCGGCTCTAACAAATCAGTGTGTTAAATATGAGGAGGGTTAACCTTTCAGGACTCTGATAAACATTGATTGTTGGTTCATTTTACTGTGAGATGCAATGTATGCTTTGAAAGCCATATGTGGATCAACTTTGCATTTCTAATAGGACATTTCATTCTTCCTTGATCAACCATTGCAGACTAGAACATGAATCTTAAGTTAACTGCAGTTGAGATATCAAGTGTATCACGAGACTGCTTTCTTATTTTTTTGTTAAATAAAGCCTAAACAAGGACTAGATAACTCTCTAGGTAAAAATATTATAGGATTTAGAATTTTCTCTAAAGATGTTCTTTTCTTGATGTCAGAAAGTGACACTCCTACACTTGGAAGAAGATAAAAACTTGACATGATTAAATAATTGATGTCTTCTCCCAAATGCAGGAGTGTCAAAGTAATAAATAAATCGGCAAGATCGAGGTCGATTAAATAACTCGACAAGACCGGGGTTGATCCACATGGAGGTTAACTATACAAAACTACAAATAATAAAAGAAACAGAGTTGAATAGAACTTTGAAGATGTGATATTAATGTAAAGATTAAACAAAGATAAAATAATTGTCAAGGTTAGAAGATCCACTAATGGTATTTCAAATAAGTATAGTACAATTTTTTTTATTACTCAATTAGAAACAACGCACAAAGAAGGTTTCAATCAGATAATTATTAACGACTCATTTTAAATTATTAACGACTCATTTTAAATTATTAACATGATCATACTAATTAACTTATTTGAGTAACACTAATACTTGTAAATGTTGTCAGGTATTCATGGTGCTAACTTATGTTCACAACAAATCGAGTTCCTTTCATAACACAATTGTCAGTTATCCATACAGTAGGTTATGAAAGAATCAAGTATTTGTTGTGCCAAAGGTTGTACACCATGAATCTAGACTCACCACTTAATAGGCAAGGTTTTAAGAATAAGTAAGATAACAATTATAAAACATGTTAATAGCAAACTTTCTTGATTATATAAAAATTAAAGTCCATGTTGAGTTTGTACTATACTTATTCTTACACTATTAGTGTAACTTTTTTTTACCTTGGCAAAAATAAACTTAACTAAATATAATGAAGAAGAAAAACATAAATAAACAAGATAAGAACATAATTATGATATAAATTGACTAAGTATAGTAAAGGAAATGATAAGCATAAACAATAGATTAATGAGAATATAACATAAAATAAAACTTGAACATTACAAAAATACAAAGAAAGAAAGTAAGAATAATATTTTTATCTGAAAACCTAGATGCCTAAATGTATGGTAAATGCCCCTTTTTATAGGCTAAAGTTTAGAACTATTGATTTGGTGGCTAACTATTGATTTGGTGGCTGGATAAAACGTCATTGATAACATCAGAATTTGAACACATGATTTTCATGAAAGTTGTGGTTATTTGTCTTAGTTTTCTAACAAAAAAAGAATGGACTCATTTGGACTTATAGAACTCGAGATATAGGCTAAACACCGAATAATGTCTAAGCTGCAAGATAAATTAAGACTTTTATTTTGTTGCTAAGATTTGAACTTGAAAACAACAATATTGAATCTTGGACTCTTCATGAATGTTTTAGGGTCATGTCTTAGCTTTCATCAAGATAAACCACATATAAATCCAAGGTCTATAGCTTTAGTTATGACCTAAAAACCAAATACTATTCCAGTTTGAATTGAAACAACACGTGTTCTTGAACATGGTGGACCAATAAAATCCATATTATAAGATTTTTGATGTCTTTTTTGACGAGAAATGACCCTTACATGCCTCAAAATGACATTATTTCCCTCATTGTCGGGAATACATCTTCAAAATATTTGATCAGTATAATATTCGAATAAGTAAGGGTCATCTCAATAAAAGTTCTTTACTTGGCTTAAAAAATTTCTTTTATCCTAGGTACTCCAAGGAGCTGACAAATCTCTTGTAACAAGAATAAAAAAAAACATTAAGTTATCATAAAAAAACAAAAAAAAAGGAATAATATATATTTGAAGTTAACCTTAAAAAACACATTAGAACAAATTTTGTTTTCTTCCAAGTAAAGCCTTATAACTATGTGTTGATATATTGAGCATAAAAAGAAAGTTTATTAATATCTTGATTAAGAGGTATGTAACAGACATATAAATCTAATGAGAATTTGTTTATTTGAATAGATCAATGAAAGTAAAATGATGAATGCCTTGTTTTTGGATTTTGTAAATTGTTTTTCTATTTTAATGCTTTAATTACTAGGGATTAATAATAAGCTAGTTGAGGGGTGTGATCGCTACTTAAAAGTGCATTTTCATTAAAGTTTTATATCATCATATTGCACTTAAAGTATCATTAAATTCCTTAACTTAAGCATGTTTTATAATAACATGTCTGATAATATAAAATATATTTAATTTATGGTAAATACTCATTTTAAATACAGGTTTGCAAAATAGGCATATCTCACAATTTAAAGTATTGATTGATTTGTTTAACTATTGAAATTGAGAAGATAAAAAGAAGGTTAAGCTTAAAGAAGAAATTCTAGTTGGGTTAGTTTAATTGAAACTAGAATACTATTTAGTTTTTGGGTCATAATTGAAGTTGTAGACCTTGAATTTATATGTGGTTTATCTTGATGGAAAGCAAAAATATAGGTCTAAAACATTAATGAAGAGTCCAAAATTCACTATTGTCATTTTCAAGTTCAAATCTTAGCAACAAAAAAAAAAAGTCTGAATCTATCCTGCAGTCCAGACACTGTTCGATGTTCAGCTAATATCTAGAGTTCTAGAAGTCCAAATGAGTCCATTCATTTTCGGTTGGAAAGCTGAGTCAAATACCCATAACTTTCAAGAAGATCATGTGTTCAAATTTTGATATTATCAATGACGTTTTGTTCAGCCATCAAATCAATAGCTAACCACTAAATCAATAGTTCTAAATTTTAGCCTATAAAAGAAGGCATTTATCATACATTTAGGCATATGGGTTTTCAGATAAAGATATTGCTCTTGCTTTCTTTCTTTATATTTTTGTAATGTTCAAGTTTTATTTCATGTTATATTCTCATTAATTTCTTGTTTATGTATATCATTTCATTTACTCTTCTTAGTCAATTTATTTTTGAGTAATAAAAAAAATTTGGACTATACTTATTTGAAATACCATTAATGAATTCTTTAACCTTGACAATTGTTTAATCTTTACATTAATATCACATCTTAAAAGTTCTCTTCAACTCTGTTTCTTTTATTATTTGTGGTTTTGTATAGTTAATCTCCTTGAGGATCGACTCGGTCTTGCCGAGTTATTTATTATTTTGATACTCATGCACTTCAGAGAAGACATCAATTATTTGATGGTGTCAAGTTTTTGGCGCCGTTGCCGGAGAGGTAAGTTACTGTATAAATTATAAATTTTATTTTATTTTATTTTATCTAATTTTTGTTTCTTCCTTTTCTTTTTCCTTTCTACACTTGTATAAGAGTCTGGTCATGCATATTAAGTGGTAGACTTTCTAGGAAATCTTAATCCTTTTCAGAAAACATGGTCGAAGAGGATAACTAGACACTTGATAATGAGAATAACCGTATTAGAACACTTAGAGACCATATGAATCTAACAAGAACAACTGCACCAGTATGTATATTTTTCCCTCCTGATGCATCTCACTTCAATTTAAACCAGGTATTATTCAACTTTTACCTACTTTTCATAGCTTAGATCTAAAAAATCTATACTTGCATTTGAGAGAATTTAATGAGGTTTGTAATACTTATAATGACTCAAATTGTAGCATGAACACCATCAGATTAAAGCTTTTTCCTTTTTCATTAAAAGATAAAGCTAAAACATGGCTGCAAAATCTTAGGTCAGGATCTATTCGTGCTTGAGATAAAATGCAACAACGGTTTTTGAAGCTTTTTTCTTCTCATAGAACAAACTTTTTCAAATAATAAATCACCACTTTCACTAAAAAATCAGGAGAAACATTTTACCAGTGTTGGGATAGGTATAGAG
>Ga0307513_10003230_pt1 | contig 22235 bp, 22 predicted proteins | sample 15_EM_MG_FD_202174 | JGI IMG/M metagenome (GOLD analysis project Ga0307513, IMG submission 202174) | Populus trichocarpa ectomycorrhiza microbial communities from riparian zone in the Pacific Northwest, United States - 15_EM | ecosystem: Host-associated > Plants > Roots > Unclassified | place... | reverse complement strand
TCACCCCGGACCTGGTCCCGGCCGACATCGTCGGCACCCGGATCTATCGGCAGTCGAGCGAGAAGTTCGACGTCGAGCTCGGCCCGGTGTTCGTCAACTTCCTGCTCGCCGACGAGATCAACCGGGCGCCCGCCAAGGTGCAGTCGGCGCTGCTCGAGGTGATGGCCGAGCACCAGGTGTCGATCGGTGGCCAGACCCACGAGGTGCCTAACCCGTTCCTGGTGATGGCGACGCAGAACCCGATCGAGCAGGAGGGCGTCTATCCGCTGCCCGAGGCCCAGCGCGACCGGTTCCTGATGAAGATCCTGGTCGGCTATCCGACCGACGCCGAGGAACGCGAGATCGTCTACCGGATGGGCGTCAGCCCGCCGGAGCCCAAGCCGGTCTTCACCCCGGAGGACCTGCTCGGCCTGCAACGCCGCGCGGATCAGGTCTTCGTGCACAACGCGCTGGTCGACTACACGGTCCGGCTGGTGCTCGCCACCCGCGCGCCGGCCCAGCACGGCATGCCCGACGTCGCCCAGCTGATCCAGTACGGCGCCAGCCCGCGCGCGTCGCTCGGCATCGTCCGGGCCACCCGCGCGCTGGCCCTGCTCCGCGGCCGGGACTACGCGCTGCCGCAGGACCTGCAGGACATCGCGCCGGACATCCTGCGGCACCGGCTGGTGCTCAGCTACGACGCGCTCGCCGACGACATCCCGGCCGACCACATCGTGGCCCGGATCATGCAGAGCGTGCCGATGCCGTCGGTGGCGTCCCGGCAGGGCGCCGCGCCGAACGGCCAGCAGCCGCGGCCGACCAGCGGTGTGCCGGCGGGTGTGCCGACCGGCTGGCCCGGGCAGCAGTGACGGTCGAATCCGCATGACGGCCCCGGAGATCCCCCGCCCGACGGACGACAACGGCGTCGCCCGCGCGGAGGCGGTGCTGTCCCGGCTGCAGCTGCTGGTCACCCGCAAGCTCGACGGCCTGCTCCAGGGCGACTACGTGGGGCTGCTGCCGGGGCCGGGCAGCGAGGCGGGCGAGTCCCGGGAATACCGGCCGGGCGACGACGTGCGCCGGATGGACTGGCCGGTCACCGCGCGCACGACGACCCCGCACGTGCGGCGTACGGTGGCCGACCGCGAGCTCGAGACCTGGCTGGCGGTGGACCTGTCGGCCAGCCTCGACTTCGGCACGGCCCGCTGGCTCAAGCGTGACCTGGTGATCGCCGCGGCGGCCGCGATGGCGCACCTGACCGTGCGCGGCGGCAACCGGATCGGCGCGGTCGTCGGCACCGGGTCGGGCGCCGCCGGCCCGTCCCCGGCGAGCCGGTCCTGGCTGCGGCGCAAGGGCCCGGCCCAGGCCACGCCGGCCGAGTCGCCGATCGTGCGGCTGCCGGCCCGCCCCGGTCGCAAGGAGGCCCAGGGACTGCTTCGAGCCATTGCGCGTACGGAAATCCGGTCCGGCCGCACCGACCTGGGTGAGCTGATCGACCGGCTGAACCGGCCACCGCGCCGGCGGGGTGTCGCCGTGGTGATCTCCGACTTCCTGGCGCCGGTGGACAACTGGGCGCGGCCCGTGCGCAAGCTCGGGGTGCGGCACGACGTGCTCGCCATCGAGATCGTCGACCCGCGCGAGCTGGAACTGCCCGACGTCGGGGTGCTCACCCTGGCCGATCCCGAGACCGGCGAGCTGCACGAGGTGCAGACCGACCCGGCCCTGCGGCGCCGCTACGCCGAGGCGGCGGGGGAGCAGCGGGGCGCGATCGCCCGCGCCCTGCGTGCCGCCGGCGCCGCCCACCTGAGATTGCGCACCGACACCGACTGGCTGCTGGACATGGTCCGCTTCGTGGCCGCCCAACGACACGCTCGCACCCGGGGAACCACACGATGATCCGTTTCCTGCAACCCTGGTGGTTGCTCGCGCTGCTGCCCGTCGTCGCCGTCGCGGCCCTGTACGTCTGGCGGCAGTTCCGCCGGCGCCAGTACGCGATGAAATTCACCAACGTGGACCTGTTGCGCACCCTCGCGCCCAAGGGCCTCGGCTGGCGCCGGCACGCGGCGGCCGGCGCGTTCCTGCTCAGCCTCGTCGCGCTCGGCTCGGCGATGGCCCGGCCCTCGGTCGACAAGGAGGAGCCGCTGGAGCGCGCCACGGTGATGCTGGCCATCGACGTGTCGCTGTCGATGGAGGCCGACGACGTCAAGCCGAACCGGATCGAGGCGGCCCAGGAGGCGGCCAAGGCGTTCGTGAACGAGCTGCCGCCGACCTACAACCTGGGTCTGGTGTCGTTCGCCAAGTCGGCCAACGTCCTGGTCTCGCCGACCAAGGACCGCGCGTCGGTGATCGCCGGGATCGACGGGCTGACGCTGGCCGAGGCGACCGCGACCGGCGAGGCCGTGTTCACGTCGCTGGACGCCATCCGGTCCGTGCCGGCCGACGGCGCGAACGGCGCCCCGCCGGCCCGGATCGTGCTGCTCTCCGACGGATACCGCACCTCGGGCCGGTCGATCGAGGACGCGGCCACCGCGGCGACGGAGGCGAACGTACCGGTCTCGACCATCGCCTTCGGCACCGACACCGGCGTGGTGGACATCCGCGGCCAGCTGCAGCGGGTGCCGGTGGACCGGCTGTCGCTGCAGCAGCTGGCCGATTCCACAAAGGGCTTCTTCTACGAGGCGGCGTCGGTCAGCGAGCTGAAGAAGGTGTACGAGGACATGGGCAGCTCGATCGGCCATCGGGTCGAGCCGCGCGAGGTCACCCAGTGGTACGCCGGGGCCGCGCTGCTCTTCGGGCTCTGCGCGGCGGCGATGAGTCTGTTGTGGACGTCCCGGCTGCCGTAGCCGGTCAGGGGGTGTTGTGCACCATGACGAAGAGCACGACCACCCAGGCGGCGGCGATGGTGAAGCTGAGGGGCGCGACGAAACGGTTCATCGGTCGAACCTTCCGGTGAGAAGCGACGGGGAAGGCGCTCACGTCACGTCGCGGCCGGCGCCCAGCCCACCTCGTCGCGGCGCACACGACGGACCCCGGACGTGGTCGGACCACGGAACCGGGTGGGACTGGACGGGAGTCTGCGTCAGCCGAAGGAAGACCGGGAACGGTCAGCGCGGCTGGCGAGCGGCCCGGCCACGACTGGGAGGATCGCTATCTCGCACAGCGATCACCTCCGTAAGTCGTTCCGGGCGTCATGAACCGTCGATCACAGTACTCCTTAAGCGCCACTTAAGAAATCCGGACCCGCCGTGTCCTCGGCCACGGCGCCCGATTCGGCACACCACCAGGGCCAGGACCAGTGTGAACACCGGTATCCAGGCGGACCGGGCGATCACCCATCCGGGGTGGTCCGGCGCGCCGATGAGCCCCGGCGCGCCCGGAGCAAGTGCCGCCGCCGCGAGCAGCACGCTCTGGTGGCCCAGATAGACGGGCACGGCGGCCCGGTTGAGCGCGACCGCTCCCCGCGACCTGGCCAGCAGCGGGCGCAGCAGCAGGAAGACGCCGACCTGGGTGACTCCGAGCGCGACCGCGGCGAGCGAGGGCGGGGAAAGATTGGACCGGGCCTGGCCCGGCACCCCGACGGCACTGGCCGGGTAGTGCGCGACGCTGATCAGAATCGTCAGGGCGGCGGCGCCGGCCGTCGCCAGGACCAGCCCCGCGCGCCGCCCGGTCAGCAGGCCCCGCGCCACCGCGACGCCGAGCAGCCACGGGACCGCCCAGGCCGCCGGGACGGCCACTATCCCGGGCAGCAGGCCGGCGTCGGCCGCCCCCACCACGGCGACGGCGGCCGCCACGGCGACGGCGAGCCGGCCCGATGCGCCGAGTCCCGTGCGCGCCCGGTCCAGGCACCGCAGCCCGGGCCCGGTCGCGGCCGACAACGCGGCGTAGGGCAGCAGGAACCAGAGCGGATCGACCACGAGCGAGGCGACGGTCCGCAGCGTCGCGGCCGGCAGACCGAGCGCTGCCCCGCCGGCGAGCACCACCGCCAACCCGGCGGCCAGCACGGCAACCGGCCGAAGCAGCCGCTGTGCCGCTACCGGCGGCTGTGCCGCTACCGGCGCCTGGTCCTTCGGACGGCGCGGAGAACCCGGGGGCCGGATCCGGTCCGCGGAATGAGTTGCGCCGAAGCCCCCGGCGAAGAAGAACAGGGCCAAGGTCTGCAGGAACCAGGTCGCCGGTGCGCCCTGCGGCATCGCGACCAGCGGGCTGGCCGGCCGCAGCCCGCCGTCGGGCCCGACGACCAGTCCCGTGACCAGCCAGTGCCCGACAACCACCCCGACGATCGCGTACGCCCGCACGGCGTCGATCGACCGGTCCCGGCCCCGGTCCGCGGACACCGAGATCATGAGCTCGCCACCGGTGCGGGAAGGCGCCCGAGGACCACCTGCGCCACCGCCGGCAGGGTCGCGCTTCCCGGGCTCAGATAGCCGTCGTGGCCGTCCACCCCGGCGGTCGGCAGCAGGCTCGCCCCGAAGCCCGGCGTGGACGGGCGCCGGCCGAGCCCGAGGTGTCCCAGCTTGACCTGCGGCACCCGGTGGATCCAGTCGCTCGGGGCCAGCGCCGCCCAGACCCGGGCCCCGCCCAACTGGTCGGCTCGCCATACGTCCATGCCGGGCGACCCGAGCGCCACCAGATCCCGCACCCGGGGCAGCTGCGGCGCGGCGAGGCCGACGACCACTGAGCCGTAGCTGTGCCCGACCAGTGTCACGTCGGCCCCGGCCGGCAGCGCGTGCACGAACGCCGTCAGCGCCGCCGCCCCCTGCCGGGCCCGTACGTCCTGGATCGCAGCCGGCCCCAGCCCCGCCGGCGGCCGGTAGCCGAGCCAGGCGACGACCGCGACCCGCGAGCTGGGGTCCGCGGTGTGCAGTGCCGTGTACAGCGTCCGGGCCTGCATGGCCGGTGCCCGGCGGGTGACCCCGCCCAGGCCGCGGTCGAAGTCCCGCAGGGTGGTGCCGACGCCCGGCACGATGACCGCGATCCGGCTCGCGGTGGCCAGCTCGCCGATCACCTCGACGGCGGTACCGTGCTCGGGGTCGAGGGACAGGAAGTGCCGCCCGGAGCGCAGCCAGGAGGCGTACGGAAAGGCGTCGGTGGTCGCCGCGGGTGCGGGCGGTGGTGTGACGACAAGGGCGAGGACTACCAGGAAGATCCACATGCCCGACAGGCTCGGTCCGGGACCGCACCGCAATCGTCACCCTGCGGAGCTGTCTGGCACCCACTACCCAGGTACGACCAGGCCCGTCTCGTACGCCAGAACCACCGCCTGGGCCCGGTCCCGCAGGCCGAGCTTGGCCAGGATGCGGCCGATGTGGGTCTTCACGGTCTGCTCCGCGACCACCAGGTCGGCCGCGATCTCCTGGTTGGAGCGTCCACGTGCGATCAGCCGCAGCACGTCGGTCTCGCGTGGTGTCAGCGCGTTCAGGGCGGTCGGGCTCGGCCGGTTCGCCGCGGGCCGGCTGGCGAACTCGGCGATCAGCCGCCGGGTGACCGACGGCGCGAGCAGCCCCTCGCCGGCCGCCACGACCCGCACGGCCTGCACCAGATCGGCGGCGGGCGCGTCCTTGAGCAGGAATCCGCTGGCCCCGGCCCGCAACGCCGCGTAGACGTAGTCGTCCAGGTCGAAAGTGGTCAGGATCAGCACCTTCGGAGCGTCCGGGCGCCCGTCGAGCAGCTGCCGGGTGGCCTCGAGCCCGTTCAGCACGGGCATCCGCACGTCCATCAGGACCACGTCGGGGCGCAGCTCGCGGGCCGCGGCGACCGCGGCTGCCCCGTCCGCGGCGTCCCCGACCACGAGCAGATCGTGCTGCGCCGCCAGCAGCGCGCCGAAGCCCTGCCGCACCATCGCCTGGTCGTCGGCGATCAGTATTTTGATCATGGTTGCTCCGAAGCGAACGGCAACACCGCGCTGACCAGGTAGTCGCCCTGCCCGGACGGCCCGGCGCTCAGCGTGCCACCCAGCAGCGCCGCCCGTTCCCGCATCCCGGCCAGGCCGTGCCCGCGACCGTCCGGGGCGACGGGCCGGGTCAGCTCGCTGCGCACCGACAGCTCCAGCCGGTCGGCGAAGCCGCGGCCGTCGATGTGGATCGCGCCGCCGGGCGCGTGCCGGGCCGCGTTGGCCAGGGCTTCCTGCACGATCCGGTACGCGGCCAGGCCGACCGCCGGGGGCAGGTCCGGCTGCGCCGGCAGCGTGACCGTGACCGCCACCCCGGCCCGCGATGCCGTCGCCACCAGGGCGGGCAGGTCGGCCAGCCCCGGCTGCGGGGCCAGCTCGGCCTCGCTGTCGCCGGTGCGGAGCACGCCGAGCAGCCGTCGCATGTCGGTCAGGGCCCCGCGGGCGGCAGTCGCGATCGCCGCGAACTCGTCCCGGGCGTCGACCGGTAGGCCGGTGACCCGAAACGGCGCGGTCTCGGCCTGCACGGCGATCATGGACATGTGATGGGCCACCACGTCGTGCATCTCGCGGGCGATCCGGGCCCGCTCCTCGAGCACCGCCCGCCGGCCCCGTTCCCGCTCGTTGACCTCGGCCTGCTCGACGAGCTGCCGCTGGTTCTGCCGCCGCCGGGACTGCACGTCGCCGAAGAGCCCGATCGCCACCAGCAGCACGGCCGAGCCCCAGGCCGTCGTCGGCGCGGCGAACAGGAACACCGGCACGAGACCCAGCCCGATCGTCCAGGCGATCACGCCGGAGTCCTCGGTCACCGCCACGGCGATGAAGACCACGACGATGGCGAGAAGCTGCACCGGATCCCACGGCCAGTCGACCGACTCGGCACGCCAGACCCCGAGAAACATCATCGGGTACGCGATCCGCCAGGCCAGCAACGGGCGCCGGAACGCCAGCGCGATCGGCAGCACGACGCCGATCGCCAGCAGCGTGGCGACAGCCTGCCCGAGATGGCGGGCATCCTGCAGGGACTGGGCGGTGACCAGGCCCAGTCCGAGCAGTCCCAGCAGGCCCACCGCAGCGGCGTACCGGAAGAAGCGCCGCCTGATCGGGGGCCGGCTGCGGTCGGCACCGGACATCAGCCGGCGCAGCGGGCCCAATGCTGCGCGGGCGATCGCCGGGCCGTTACTCTCCACTCCGAGTAGGTTACGGCGGCGTTGCCGCCGAGTCGTGCCCCCACGGTGTCATCCGGCACCCCCTACCCAGGTACGACACCCGTCGTGTGAAGGAGTGTCTGCGTTGGCCCGCACCGTGTTGGTGACCGGAGGAAACCGCGGCATCGGCCTGTCCATCGCGCAGGCGTTCGTCAAGCAGGGCGACCGGGTCGCGATCACCCACCGCGGCAGCGGGGCGCCCGAGGGCATGTTCGGCGTGCAGTGCGACATCACCGACTCCGCCGCCGTGGACGCCGCCTTCGCCGCGGTCGAGGCCGAGCTGGGCCCGGTCGAGGTGCTGGTGGCCAACGCCGGCATCACCGACGACACGCTGCTGCTGCGGATGTCGGAGGAGCAGTTCACCCGGGTGATCGACACCAACCTGACCGGCGCGTTCCGGTGCGCGAAGCGGGCCAGCTCGAAGATGCTGCGGGCCAGGTGGGGCCGGATCATCTTCATCTCCTCGGTGGTCGGCCTGTACGGCGGCCCGGGCCAGGTCAACTACGCCGCCAGCAAGGCCGGGCTGATCGGGATGGCCCGTTCGATCACCCGCGAGCTGGGCACCCGCAACATCACGGCGAACGTGATCGCGCCCGGCTTCATCGACACCGAGATGACCGACGTGTTGCCCGAGGCGCGCAAGACGGAGATCCTCAAGGCGATCCCGGCCGGCCGGCTCGCCCACCCCGACGAGGTGGCGGCCGCGGTGACCTGGCTGGCGAGCGACGCGTCCGGCTACATCTCCGGAGCGGTCATCCCGGTCGACGGCGGCCTGGGCATGGGCCACTGACGTGTCTGGACTGCTGGCCGGCAAGCGACTGCTGATCACCGGCATCATCACCGACGCCTCGATCGCCTTCTCGGTGGCGAAGCTGGCGCAGGAGAACGGCGCGACCGTCGTGCTGACCGGCTTCGGCCGGTTGTCGCTGGTCGAGCGGATCGCCAAGCGGCTGCCCGGGCCGGCCCCGGTGATCGAGCTGGACGTGACCGACCCCGCGCATCTGGCCGGGCTCGAGGCGAAGGTCCGCGAGCACGTGGACGGCCTGGACGGCGTGGTCCACTCGATCGGGTTCGCGCCGCCGAGCTGCCTCGGCGGCGGCTTTCTGGACGCGCCCTGGGACGACGTGGCGACCGCGCTGCACGTGTCGACATTCTCGTACAAAAGCCTCGCTCTTGCCTGTCTGCCGTTGCTGGGCCGGGGCGCGAGCGTGGTCGGGCTGACCTTCGACGCGACCAAGGCGTGGCCGGTCTACGACTGGATGGGCGTGGCCAAGGCGGGGCTGGAGTCGGCGTCCCGCTATCTCGCCCTGCACCTGGGCGAGCGGGGCATCCGGAGCAACCTGGTGTCGGCCGGTCCGCTGCGCACGATGGCCGCGAGGTCGATCCCCGGCTTCGAGCAGTTCGAGGAGGCCTGGGCGCAGCGGGCGCCGCTGGGCTGGGATCTGACCGACCAGGAGCCGGCCGCGCGGGCGGTCTGCGCGCTGCTGTCCGACTGGTTCCCGGCGACGACCGGCGAGATGGTGCACGTCGACGGCGGCTATCACGCCCTCGGCGCCTGACCGCCCCAATATCCTGAAACAAAAGACATTTCGCATTCGTACGGTTAGCGTTCGCTCGTGGCGGAGGGACGCGTTGACGGAGTGACCCGAGTGACCCGACGGGTCGCGCTCGCGGCGGTGGTAATGCTCGCCGCTGCGCTCATCGGGCCACCCGCCTCCGCGCAGGGTGTCCGCGGCCCGATCGCCGGCGAGGCCCGGGGCACACATGAGTCGATCACCAGCGGCGGCCCAGTGGCGATGGCCAACGAGGCCCGGGGCTCGCGCGAGTCGATCACTAGTGGTGGCCGAGGTGCGATGGCCCGCGGCGACCGTGGCGGTCGAGGGGCGACGGCTAGTGGCGTGCGGGCGTCCGTGCGGCCGCTGAAGACCCGCGCGGTGTCGCTGGACACGGCGCAGAGCAGGTGGCAGCCCGGCCGGGCGGCGATCAGCGCCGTCACCGACAACGTGCACCTGCCGGTCTCCGGCCGGTCGTTGCTCGACGTGGGCGCGGTCAGCACCCGGGCCGGCCCCGGCACCGGCGAGGCCCGGGTCGCCGGGCTGAAGCTGCTGAGCCACTCCACCCTCGGCGCGGGCGTGATCCAGACCAGGTGCGTGCTGAGCCGCTCCGAGATCACCGGCGGCACCGCCACGGTCCACCTCAGGGTCGCCCGGCAGCCGCGCAGCCCCGGCGTGAACACCGCGATCGCCATGGCCGGCGTCGCGAGCGGCACCGTCGACCGGCAGACCGCGACCTACGACAGGCGTACCGGCAAGCTGACCTGGACCATCCGCGGCCTCGACCTGACGCTGCGGCGCGGTGCGCTCGGCATCCTCGCCGGCGGCAGGCTGGTCGTCGCGGAGTCGACCTGCGCCGGCACCGTCACCCTCGACGCGATCCGGACGGACGGCGCCGCGATCACCCCGGGCCGCACCGCGACGCCGACCGTCACGGTGACCGGCGAGGGCGACGTCGCCGCGCCGCACACGGTGATCACCATCCCGGCCCCGCCGGCCGGTTACACCCTCGGCCGGGTCACCACCAGCGGCGGCGGGACCTGCAAGCGGAGCAAGAACCGGATCCGGTGTACGCAGGTGACGGTCCCGGGTTCGGGCAGCGTCACCGTGGCGCTGCCGGTGACCCTCGCCGCGTCCGGCTGGAACGCCGCGAACTGGTCGCCCCGGCGCGGCAAGATCACCGCGGTCAGCACGCCGATCGCCGCCCTGACCGGCACCAAGATCCGCGTACGGGGTTCCGGTCCGCTGGCCACCGTGGCCCGCACCACCGGCTGGGCCGGGGCCGTCCGCTCGGCGGGCGTGCCCCCGCTGCGGGCCGCCGAGCGCGTCCGGACCGCACCGAAGCCGCACGCGCAACCGGCGGAGACCACCCGGGCCGCGATCGAGGCCCGCCCGCAGCCCAAGCCGGCCGGCGCCGCCCTGAACACCCACGGCGTGGGCGACGACCCGGCCACGCCGGCCGAGCGGGTGCCGAGCGCCTACTCCGCCGGCCGCCCGCCGCCGGCCGGCCGGGAGCTCAGCGGCCCGCTGGTGCTGACCGTGCTGCTGGCCGCCGGCAGCCTCGTTGCCGGGATCGTCGTACGCAACCGGCCGCGCCGCCGGTCCCGCCACAAGACCACGGGAACTGTCTGATCCCGGGCCCACGTCGTGGCGACCGGCGGGCCCGCGAGAGGATGGGCCGGTGGCGTACGACGCATTCCTCCTGCTCTCCTTCGGCGGACCGGAACACCCCGACGATGTGCTGCCCTTCCTGCGCAACGTGACGCGGGGCCGCGGCGTGCCCGAGGAGCGGCTCGCCGAGGTGGCCGAGCACTACTACCACTTCGGCGGCGTGTCCCCGATCAACCAACAGTGCCGCGACCTGCTGGCGGCCGTCCGCGCCGACTTCGCGGGCAAGGGCGTCGACCTGCCCGCGTACTGGGGAAACCGGAACTGGCAGCCGATGCTCGCCGACACCGTGGCGCGGATGCGCGACGACGGCATCACCAGCGCGCTCGGCTTCGCCACCAGCGCGTACGGCGGCTATTCGTCCTGTAAGCAGTATTGGGAGGACATCGCGGCCGCGCGGGCGAAGGTCGGCCCCGGCGCGCCCGCGATCACCAAGCTGCGGCAGTTCCACGACCACCCCGGCTTCGTCGGGCCGCACACCGACGCGGTCCGCGCGGCGCTCGGCTCGCTTGATCCGGAGCGCCGGGCGAGCACCCGGATCGTCTTCACGGCGCACTCGATCCCGGTTTCGATGGCCAACACGGCGGGCCCGGCCGGCGGCCGGTACACCGCGCAGCTGCACGAGACGGCCGGCCTGGTGCACGCCGCGGCCGCCCCCGACCTGCCCTGGGACCTGGTCTGGCAGAGCCGTTCCGGCCCGCCCCAGGTGCCCTGGCTCGAGCCGGACGTCAACGACCACCTGCGGGCCCTCGCCGACAAGGGCGTGACCGACGTCGTGGTCAGCCCGATCGGCTTCGTCTCCGACCACCTCGAGGTGATCTGGGATCTCGACAACGAGGCCAAGGCGAGGGCCGCCGACCTGGGCCTGGGTTACGCCCGGGCGGCCACCCCGGGCACCGACCCGCGGTTCGTTACCATGATCCGCGAGCTGGTCCGCGAACGCACCGACGGGCACCCGCGAGGCCGGCTCGGCGCCGTGGCGATCTGGGACGTCTGCCCGGAGAACTGCTGCCCGACCCCGCGCCGCCCGCGGGGCGCAGACCAACAGAAAGCAACCCCATGACCGAGCGCAAGCCCATCCAGAGCTGGCTCACCGACATGGACGGGGTCCTCGTCCACGAGGGCGAGCCCGTCCCCGGCGCGCCCGAGTTCGTCAACCGGATGAAGGTGTCGGGCAAGCCGTTCCTGATCCTCACCAACAACTCCATCTACACCCCGCGAGACTTGCAGGCCCGGCTCAACCGGATGGGCTTCGACGTGGCCGAGCAGTCGATCTGGACGGCCGGCCTGGCGACCGCCCAGTTCCTCGCCGACCAGCGCCCTGGCGGCACCGCGTACGTGATCGGCGAGGCCGGGCTGACCACGGCCATGCACGCCGCCGGCTACGTGCTGACCGACTTCGAGCCGGACTACGTGGTGCTGGGGGAGACCCGCACGTACAGCTTCGAGGCGATCACCAAGGCGGTCCGGCTGATCAACGGCGGCGCCCGGTTCATCTGCACCAATCCGGACGCGACCGGACCGTCCAACGAGGGCGCGCTGCCGGCGGCCGGCTCGGTGGCCGCGATGATCTCGAAGGCGACCGGCGTCGAGCCGTATTTCGTGGGCAAGCCCAATCCGATGATGATGCGCTCGGCGCTGAACACGATCGAGGCGCACTCCGAGAGCACCGCGATGATCGGCGACCGGATGGACACCGACGTGCTCTGCGGCCTGGAGGCGGGGCTGGAGACGATCCTGGTCCTGACCGGCATCAGCACCCGCGCGGAGACGGAACGCTATCCGTACCGGCCGTCCCGGATCGTCGATTCTGTGGCCGATCTCATCGATGAGATTTAGCGCCCGGGCCCGCCCGGCCGGGGTGGCCCGCTAGCCTCTGCCGGGTGCCGACGACTGCGAGTGTGCGAAGACCCCGGCTGGCCGCGCTCGACGGGCTCCGGCTCGTCGCGGCGCTGGCCGTCGCCGCCTACCACTACACGGTCGCGTGGCGCATCGACGGCAGCAGCCTGCCGCAGTACTTCCTGCCCCACCTGGTCCACGTCTCGGTCTACGGCTTCCTCGGCGTCGAGCTGTTCTTCCTGATCAGCGGCTTCGTGATCTGCATGAGCAGCTGGGGCCGCACGCTCGGCGACTTCTTCACCTCCCGGGTCAGCCGGCTCTACCCGGCCTACTGGGCGGCCGTTCTGATCACCACGGCGGTCGCCGTCGCGTTCCCGCTGCACAGCGCCGCGGTCCCCGGCCGGCCCGGCGTGCAGCAGGTCCTGATCAACCTGACCATGCTCCAGCAGCCGCTCGGCGTCGCCGGGATCGACGGGGTTTACTGGACGCTCTTCACCGAGTTGCGGTTCTACCTGCTGATGGCGCTGCTGGTGCGCGGCGGGTTCACGTACCGGAAAATGGTCGTCTTCTGCTGCGTCTGGATGACCGCCGCCGTGCTGGGGCCGCCGCTGCTCGACGCCCGGCTGAACATCCTGCTGATCACCGACTACGCGCCGTACTTCGTGGCCGGCATCGCGATGTACCTGATCCACCGGTTCGGGGCGACCCCGCTGCTGTTCGGCATCGTCGGTTTCGCCTGGCTGGTCAGCCTCCAGCGAGTGGACGACCGGCTGCAGCACGTGAACCCGGGCTTCGCGGTGCCGTCCTGGCCCGGCGCGGTGATCATCACGCTTGCGTACGCGATGCTGCTGACCGTGGCGCTGGGCGGCACCGACCGGATCACCTGGCGCTGGTTGCCGGTCGCGGGGGCGCTGACCTATCCGTTCTACCTGCTGCACCAGCGCATCGGATACACCATCATCCGGGCCGCCTACCAGCGCTTCGACGTGCCGGTGTGGACACTGATCGCCGGCACGGCCGTACTGTTGCTCGGTTTGGCCTGGCTGGTGCACCGCTTCATCGAACGCCGCGGCATCCGGCTGCTGAAAGCGGCCGTCGGCCAGGGCCTGGCGGCGATGGACCGGGCCGAGCCCACGCCGCCACCCGCGCACGTCGTCCCGCCCCGGGCGCCGGGCGCCCGCCGGACAGTGCGGCAGAGCACCCGCCCATAGGGTGTCGATATGCCTTGGGAAGCTTCCTATCTCGGTCAGCTGCGTGCCGTCACCGGCGACGACCAGGTCCTGATCACCGTCGGCGCCCGCTGCGTGCTGCTCGACGAGACCGGCCGGGTGCTGCTGATCCAGCGCAGCGACGACCGGACCTGGGCGATGCCCGCCGGGACCATGGAGCTGGGCGACACGCTGGGCAAAACCGCACTTCGTGAGGTGTACGAGGAGACCGGCCTGACCCCGCACGGCGTCACGCCGTTCGGCCTCTACACCCGGACGGACCTGCTGCCCAACATTTTCGGGCATACGTACCAGCACGTCACGATGGCCTGCCGGGTGGACGGCTGGTCCGGCGAGCTGCTGCGGGCCACCGACGAGACCGTCGACGCGGGCTGGTTCGCCCCGGACGCGCTGCCCACCGGGGTCGGGGCCAACGTGGCCCGTACGCTGGCCGATCTGGCGGCTTTCGAGAAGACCGGCCGCTTCACGCTGGAGTGACGCTACACACGTGGACCGGGGAGATCGTTTGATGCGGCCGTGCGGTACTGTACGAAACAGTTTCGTTTCGCGGTTGGGGAGGGCGGGATGGTGAAAGGCCAAGACCCGGGCTTCTTGTCCTGCCGTCCCGGCCGGGCCGGGCGGCTCGACGGTGAGCGGCACGAGGCCATCCTGCGCGCGACTTACGAGCTGCTCGGCGAGACCGGCTATCAGGGCCTGCGGGTCGATGCGGTGGCGGCGCGGGCCCGCGCCAGCAAGGCCACCCTCTACCGGCACTGGCCCACCAAGGCCGGCCTGGTCGCGGACGCCGTCCGGGCCTGCAAGAGCGTCAACGACGACGCTCCCGACACGGGCACCCTGCGTGGCGACCTGCTCGCCTGGTTCGGCTTGATAGCCGAGACGATGCACGGTGAGGATGGGCCGTTGATGGCCGGCCTCTTCATGGCGATGCACAACGATCCCGAGCTGGCCGCGGAGTTGCGCTCCATGATCGACTCGAAGACCCCGGTCGCAGAGGCCATCTGCGCGCGGGCCGAGCAGCGGGGCGAGCTGAGCCCCGGCTACGACGCCGGGCTGATCGACGAGATCGTCCCCGGCCAGTTCTTCATGCAAAGTTTCGCGCGCGGCGGGCCACTCGACGCGCAGTTCATCGAGCACGTCGTCGACGACATCATCCTGCCGCTGCTGAAGCGCTGAAAATCTGAATCCACTGCCGCATCCCACGTCGTCGACGTGGGGTGGGAGACCGCACGCCCATTGGGGGAACAACCGTGTCCGTTGCCACCGAACCCGCCGGCTCAGCGCCGGATATATCGCCTGAAGTCGGATCTCGGCGCTGGCTCGCGCTCGCCGTGATCGCGGTCTCGCAACTGCTCATCGTGCTGGACGCGACGATCGTCAACATCGCCCTGCCGACCGCGCAGACGGCGCTGCACATCAGCGACGCCGACCGGCAATGGATGATCACCGCGTACACCCTCGCCTTCGGCGGCTTCCTGCTGCTCGGCGGCCGGATCGCCGACTACACCGGGCGCAAGCGCGCCTTCATCATCGGCCTGCTCGGCTTCGCCGCCGCCTCCGCGTTCGGCGGGATCGCGCAGAACGCCGGCATGCTCTTCTCCGCCCGGGCGCTGCAGGGCGCGTTCGGTGCCCTGATGGCGCCGGCGGCGCTGTCGCTGCTCACGGTCACCTTCACCGAGGCCAAGGAGCGGGCGCGCGCGTTCGGCGTGTACGGCGCGATCGCCGGTGGCGGCGGCGCGGTCGGCCTGCTGCTCGGCGGCCTGCTCACCGAGTACGCCTCGTGGCGCTGGACTCTGCTGGTGAGCACCCCGATCGCCATCGTGGCGGCGCTGGCGGCGATGCGCTTCGTCGGCGAGAGCCGGGCCGAGGGCAACACCCGCTACGACCTGCCCGGCGCCGTCACCTCCACCGGCGGCCTGGTGGCGCTGGTGTACGGCTTCACCAAGGCCAGCAGCGACGGCTGGGGAGCGCCGGCCACCGTCGGATTCCTGGTCATGGCGGCGGTGCTGCTGGTCGCGTTCGTCGTCATCGAGCTCCGCTCGTCGCACCCGCTGCTGCCGATGCGCGTGATCCTCGACCGCAACCGCGGCGGCGCCTTCCTCTCCGCGCTGCTGATCGGCGTGGGCATGTTCGGCGTCTTCCTGTTCCTGACCTTCTACCTGCAGGTGACGCTGGGCTACTCGGCGATGATGACCGGGGTCGCGTTCCTGCCGTTCACCGTCGGCATCATCGGCGGCGCCGGCGTGTCGGCGCAGCTGCTCACCCGGGTCGGCCCGCGGGTGCTGATGTTCGCCGGCATGGCGCTGGCCGCGGTCGGCATGGTGCTGCTCACCCGGATCGGCGTGGACACCGGCTTCTGGACCCACGTCTTCCCGGCCGAGCTGATCATCAGCTTCGGCATCGGCGTGACCTTCGGCCCGATGTCCAACACCGCCCTGGTAGGAGTGGCCGACCACGACGCGGGCGTGGCAAGCGCGCTGATCAACACGACCCAGCAGATCGGCGGCTCGCTCGGCACGGCCCTGCTGAACACCATCTTCACGTCGGCGGTGGCCGGGTACCTGGCCGACCAGCACGGCGCACTGTCGCCTGCGGTGCAGGGGTTGGCGACTGTGCACGGGTACACCGTGGCGTTCTGGGTCAGCGCGGGGCTGATCGGTCTTGCGGCGGTGCTTGCGCTGACGCTGGTGCGGGCAAGCCGCGAAGAGGTCGCAACCAACGATGCGGTGGCGGTCGTGGGTTGACCGTCTGGGATTGATCTGGTCGGTTCGGGACTCGAGCCCGATCGCTCAGGTGTGCGGCCCGCCGGCTTCTGTCGGCGGGCCGCGCGTCGTCTTCGGTGCCGTCCTCGATCGCCAGGATGGCACCGCCCCGGACGAGCTGCGACAGGCTGCCGATCATCCCGGACGTGCGGCGGTAGAGGTATTCGGCCATGCCGACCAGCGTTCCGGGGTGGTGCTGATGTAGCCGCAGCATCGTTTCGAGGGTGGAGACCAGAGCCCGCCAGGTGGTGCGCTGCTCGCTGGTGCCGTAGGCGAACGGCGTCGATGCGATCAGGGTGAACCGGCCGGCGATCTGCCGTCCCCGGACCCCGGCGAACAGGCCCTGGGCCTCGACGTCGATGCCGGCATAGACGAAGGTGGCCGGGAGCCGCTCGGCGAAGTATTTGAGCTGGTCGGACACTTCGGCGCCGGAGCGGGTGGCCAGGTTGAGGTTGTGGATCTCGTCGACTTTACCGACCGCGGGAGCCCTGGCATCGGCTCTGACCTGCGGTTCTTCATAGGCTACATGTCCGCGACGCCGGGTGGGGGATGTTGCTGTCGCTCGTCTGGGTGGTCTCGGGCAACGGCCCGCCCACCGAGACTGGAGTGGGGTGGTGGATCCGATCGGACGAGCGACGGCCAACGGATAGTGGGGATCGTCAGATAGTTCGGATGCCGGCGGTGGCGGTGGTCACGAGTTGCCGCAGCTCGGTCAGCCGGACCAGCCGGGCGACAGCGACGCATACCGCCGTCCCAACGACGCCCGCTGCGGTCAGCGAGATTAGGGCCGCGCTGTGGCCTGGGTCGATCAGTGGGGTGAGGGCGTAGGCCGTGACGGCGCCGCAGCTACCGGCGATCCCGGCTGCGACTGCTACCCGAGCGTGCGTCCGTAGCAGCCGGTGGTCGTCGATGCGGCCCAGCCGGCGGCGCAGGATTGCAGCCGCGGCGATGAGGCCCGCGGTGTAGGCCACTGCGTAAGCCAGCGGGATCCCGACGACGATGTCAGCGCGCCGCGCCCGGGCCAAGGGCTAGCCAGCAGGCTGGGTGGAACGCTCAGCCGCGAGTCCTGCGGGTCGGCGACTCCACCCCGACCCTCGATCAAGATCCCCTACCTTGCGGCTCGCCGTAGCTTCGGGAGTCCCGGGCCTTCGAGGGTGGCGACGATGTCCACCAGGTCGCGCAGGTTGCGGCCGAGCCGGTCGATCTTCCAGCCCGCGCCTGCATCGGGTGGGAGTCCGGGTGAACGGGGCAGCACGGCCACACTGCCGAGTATCCGGCGCCGGGCAGAGACTCCAACGGCCAATCCGCCACCCGGTCGGCTACGTCGGCGATTTGCTCGGCAGGGAGATGCCGGCCATGTCTCTGACCCTATTCCCGTGCCGGGAAAGTGCTGCTGGACGGTCGGTGGGGCAACAGCCCGCCGACCGCGCCGAGCAGGGCGACCGCGGCGGTGACGGCCAGCACCGAGCCGTGGCCGAAGACGACGGCGGTGATGGATTCCGGGTTGTAGCCGGAGTGGACATTCCACGCCGCGGTGAGCGTCCACAGCAGCATCGCGAGCGGGATCGTTGCCAGCAGTACGACCCGCGGGCGCGGCGCCGGCCATCGGAACGCCACGGCGGCTCCCAGCGCCACCAGGACCACGAGGTCGAGCCGGAGGAGGCCGCCGAGCCCCGCGGTGGCCAGCGAATAGGCGAACAGCGTGGCGAGAATGGCCAGCGCCAGGCGGCGGGTGCCGAGGACCCAGGCCACTGCGACGGCGAGCCGGAGCAGGGCGGGGATCAGCAGCGCGACGGTCACGTTCTGGATCGGGAACCGGCTGTCGACACCGACCGATATCGCGCCGGTGCTGATCTGGTACACGGTTTGGAGTGGTTCCGTGCTGTAGGCGACGAGGAACGCGGCGAGCAGCACGGATGCCGCGGCGCCCAGGCGAAGCCGCAGCGCGAGGCCGAACACGCCGATGCCCTGCCGGAGGCTGGGCCGGGTGCGACCCGCGTCGAGGTCGAGCAGCAGCCCGAGGAGTTCCTCACCGCGGGCGGCCCGGTGGTCGGCGGGCAGCAGCCGCAGCAGGCCGCGATAGCGCCGCTCCAAAGGCCCGATCCGGTCCGAGGCGCTCATCCGGTCAGCCCCAACCGAGGCGTCGGCCGCTCGGCGCGCCGGGCAAGGCGGCGCTTGGCCGCACGGACCTGGGTGGTCATCCGTTGGGTCTCGACCTGCACCGCGGCCGCGCCCGCGTCGGTCAAACGGTAGTAGCGGCGCAGCCGGCCGTTCTCCACCTCGTCTCGTTCAGGCTCGACGAGACCACGGCCGGCGAGACGCTCCAGGGCGGCGTAGAGCGTGCTCGCCCGCAGCTGGATTCGGCCCTCGGACATCGCGGCGACCTCCGTCACCAGCCCGTAACCATGCCGGGGTTGGTCGGCCAGCGCCGCGAGGATCAGGAACGACTGTTCGCTCATGGACTCCATGCCTGAAGCATATACCACGTCGCGGTATATGCTTTCTGTGGTGGGCGCAGGGCCGGCTATGACAGCCGTCGGCAGGAACTCAGCGGGGATACCCAGGCCGATCACGTAGTCCCGTTCGACCAAGGCGTGCCCCTGTAACTGATCATGGCCAAGACCCGGCACCGAGGCCCACGCACCGTGATGCGCTACGTCAAACCCGGCGCCGAAGCCGTCGCCGAAGTCACTCAGCTGCTCGAACCACCCCGGCGCCGTGGCTGACCAAAGCCAAGATCATTTGAGCCGCTAATCGCTGTACCGATCTTCCTCAACCCCGGACACTGCGCCCGCGGTCCGTGACGACCGCGTGCGAGCCGGGATCAGGTCGCAGGTCCGGGGTCCGCGATGCGGGCTTCGAGGTCGGCGACGCGTCGGTCTTGGAAGCGCAGGTTGGAGCGGGCGGCCTTGAGTCGCTCGTCGAGGGTGCGGTTGTCGGTGGCAAGCTGGCGGACCCGCTGTTTGAGCATGGTGTTCTCGGTACTGATCCGCTGGATGGTTTCCTCAGTCCATTCGGTTTGCAGATCACGGATCTGGCCGAGGATCTCACCGATGCGGGATCGCTGAGTGAGGATCTCGGCGTGGGCGGCCTTGAGGGCGTCCTCGGCGTTCAGGGCCCGCTCGCGCCACATGGCTTCGTGTTCATCGTTCTGCTCGGCGAGTACGTGCGTCAGTCGGTCACCGCACTCGGTCATAGCTGCGGCGACCGCGGTTTTAGCCTCGGCATTGTCGTAGAGAAAGGTCCGGGAGACGTTCGCCCGACGAGCGACGGCAGCGACACTGACCTGGGTCTTCTCGCGACGAAGCCGGGTGATAGCTTCGCAGACGCGTCCGATGGCGCCTTCGGTCCTGCGGTGCCGGGCCGCCAGAGCGGCGGCCGTGCGCGGTTCGCCAACGGTGGTGTTCACGCGCATTCCTCTGCGTTGATGGCACCCTCGGACTGGTGCCCGTCGTTGCCTGCTTCGGCGAGGTCGGCGGCCCGAAACGCGGTGTTCCAGACGCGATGGAAGTAGTCCTGGGGTTTGCGGAGGTCCAGGGCAAGGGCGTCGTCGAGCAGACCGAACCCGGCCAAGGCCTTCTCCAGACCGTCGATCGCGCGGGCCGTGAGCTCGAAGTAGCGGTGCAGGTAGTCCGCGGTGGCGTCGTCCGGGGCGCCTTCGGCCAGCAGCCGCCATTGCTCGCGTTTGCGACGCCAGTAGAGCAGATCGGCGCCGGACAGGACGAACTTGTCGCAGTTGTGGCAGTCCAGGTTCCAGGGGCAGGCACCCGTCTCCCCGGCGAAATACCGGGCCGCCTTCCGCAGAATGTCGCGTTCTTCCTCCAGCTCACGGACCCGACGGCGCAACTGCGCGTTCTCGTCCTCGACCGAGCCGGTGGCCGCCGCCGCCGGCGGCCGTGCCATGCCGGGCGCCGCACCGCGCCGCTGGTCATCGACGCGGACCCAACTACGCAACGTCTCCCGGTTCACGCCCAGGTCATCGGCGATCGACGCGATCGTCGCGCCCGGCCGAGACCGGTACAAAGCCACCGCGTCGGCCTTGAACTGCTGCGGGTAATGCTTGTTCGCCATGATGTGCAGGACTCCTGATCTACCAGGATCACCAAGATCCCAGTTTCAAGTGTCCAAGATCAGGGGGCAACGCCCCCACGGCCCACGGCCACGGCCCACGGCCCACGGCCACGGCCCACGGCCCACGGCCCACGGCCACGGCCCACGGCCCACGGCCACGGCCCACGGCCCACGGCCCACGGCCACGGCCCATTACCCCGGCCCCCGGACCCGGCCTACGGGAGCGGTCGAGGCGGGGAGGCGAGACAACCTGAGTCGTGGCAGCCCGCTGACCGACCAGGTAACTCATCGCCAAGTCCTAAGGTGGCGACGCCCGGACAGGTGTCGCGGTCTCCTTGACGTTGGCTCTTCCGCGAGCTTGGCAGGGCCGGTTTCCATGGCCACACTCGCCAGACAGTTGGCCGGCGCACATACCCGGGCGTGGTTCGGTCGGCGGGCGCGATCGGGTGAGGCACCGAGTCCCTCTGATTACCCGTTTCCCCCGTGGTGCCGGGGTCGGCCGACGGAAATTGTCGGAGGGTGGGTCTAGCGTGAATCGGGAACGGAGGTCAGCCCATGACCACACTTGAAAACCGGCCGCACACCGCGCTCCTCGTCGTTGACGTGCAGAACGGCGTCGTCGGCGGTGCCTACGAGCGCGACACGGTCGTGGCCAATGTCGGCAGCCTGGTCGAGCGGGCGCGGCAGGAGCAGGTCCCCGTCGTCTGGGTCCAGCATTCCGACGACGGGCCGCTCGCGAAGGGGAGCGACGACTGGCGGATCGTCCCCGAGCTGGCGCGCGACGACGCCGAGCCGCTCGTCGAGAAGAGATACGCCGATTCCTTTGAGGACACTGTGCTCGAGAGTGTGCTGTCGGGCCTCCAGGTCGGGCGGCTCATCGTGGTCGGCGCACAGACCGACGAGTGCATCCGCTCGACGCTGCACGGCGCCATCGTCCGGGGATACGACGCGACCCTGGTCAGCGACGCGCACACCACGGAGGACCAGTCGGAGTGGGGCGCGCCCCCGCCAGACAAGGTCATCGCGCACACAAACCTGTACTGGGCCTACCACAAGGCACCGGGCCGGTCGGCCGGGACAGTCGAGACCAAGAACGTCGAGTTCGGCACCACACTCTGAGGCCGGCGCGCCCCGCCGCCTCAGCACGGCCAGGGTCGGTGGCCCGAGACGCGCGACGAGCGCCGTGCGAGTGCCTGCCGGTGGTGCGGGTTGTCGGCTGGGGGCGGTTGTCGCCGGCCAGCTGCGCCGGTTGTCAGCTGGCGGGTGGAGGTCGGCTGCGGGAGGTCGTTGGCTGGGCGCGACGGTTGTCTTCCGCGAGTCGTCAGGTCGCCCGGCGGTTGTCCGGTCACCGTCGAGTGTGGCCGCTCCGTGTCCGGGCCGAGCCGCGTCAGGTCGAGCTGTGTCTGGGCTGTGTCAGACCGTGCCGTGTCTGGGCCGAGTCGGGTCCGAGCCCGGGCGTGTCTGGGCTGGGCTGGGTCCGAGCCCGGGCGTGTCCGGTCTGGGTTGGGCTGTGTCTGGGCTGGGCTGCGTCAGACCGTGCCGTGTCTGGGCCGAGCTGGGTCAGGGCCCAGCCATGTCCGGGCTGGGCTGTGTCCGGGCCGAGCTGCGTCGCGCCAGGTCGAGCCGGGTCTGGGCCCAGCCGTGTCAGGGCCGCGGGCGTGTGTCGGCTGCGGGCTTGTGCCGGTGTCAGTCCTGCCTTGACGCGGACCTTGAACATCTGCGGGAGGCCCTTGTCACAGGCTGATGAGCAGGACGCCGATTGTGATCAGGATGGCGGAGACGATTCGCCAGCGGCCGAAGCGTTCGTGGAAGGCCAGGGCTCCGATCGCGGCTCCGATGACGATGCTGGTCTCGCGCAATGCCGCGATCGGGCCCAGTGCCCCGCGGGTCTGCGCCCAGAGCACGAGGGCGTAGGCGGCGAGCGAGAGCACGCCCCCGGTGAGGCCGGCGGCCAGGTGCGGCCGGGCCTGATCCATGAGTTTGCGGCCGCGGACGGCCAGCGCCATCACCGGCAGGACCGGTCCGTACAGGAGGAACAGCCAGCC
>Ga0307513_10003229_pt1 | contig 22238 bp, 19 predicted proteins | sample 15_EM_MG_FD_202174 | JGI IMG/M metagenome (GOLD analysis project Ga0307513, IMG submission 202174) | Populus trichocarpa ectomycorrhiza microbial communities from riparian zone in the Pacific Northwest, United States - 15_EM | ecosystem: Host-associated > Plants > Roots > Unclassified | place... | reverse complement strand
CAACCTTTCGGAGCCTCCGCTTGATCAATCCGCCTAGGCCACTCTTTGGCTAGGATTTCAAGTGCACAACCCGGGACGGTTTCTTAAAGGTTCTCAGTGTACCGAGAACCGATAAGGAAACGTTACAAGGATGCAGTTTCTTGGATTTGTGGTATCAGATTAACTGGCTATTTCTTGGGATAGTACATAATATAAGGAAAAAGCAGGGAATTGATGAATGTTTTGAGAGTTTGGGTTGCAAGAATAAATAAGAGCATATGACGAGAATGAGGAAGATAACCAGCTTTATGTGTATAGAAATAAAGCTATTTACTAAGATCTATAGATAATATAGATTAATATGGGATACAGAAAAATAAATAGCTAACTGCAAAGGAGTCTGTTTTTAATTCCTATATGGCCAAGCAATGAATGTTAGTGGAATAGAGTTGGTAGAAGATAATTCAGTATATTCATTTTGATAACTTACAAAAAAATAGGAAGATAGGTTTATGACTTGTGGGCGCTTACTACATGAGATCTCCATTAATAGCAAGAGAGTTCCTTACTAGATCGGGTGCGAGAGGTTTTCAATTACTATAGTTCCAGAAGACTAGCCTCCCTACCAATTTTCAAACAAAAAGTGTGACAATATTATTGCGACGCCAAGTATAACATACAAAAACGACATAACCCTCATACCTAAATTAGTCAACCCTATCTTGTAAAAGCATAATAGTGAAAAGGTTTAGAATTATCATAGTTGTTTCATATATTAAACAAGTTAGGTTTACCTTTAGTGATAAAAGCGGGAAGATGTTTTGTTTAAGTAAATTAATTTACATCAATTTCAGACTCTGCAATCCGCCTATAGGATGAATATCTAGTATATACATGCCGCGTAAAATCCTCTGACCCATAGACAATGTTATTTCGATATGCATCCATCATACGTAATGTTCGCTGATAATATTTCCAGATTAACTAGTTTGATATTTGGGCTAAGGCCACTGGTACAGTACGAACAAGAGAAGGAAAGATGTATTGACAATTAGCTCTTGTGTATAACTTAGCACGACCCCAAAAATACTCAATAAAATTTAGTTCACAGTGGAAAACTGGATAGAATATTACTTGATGCCCTGCAGCCTCTAATGGTTCCTGCAATTGACACTTTTGTGCTAGGAAATCAGACTGGGAAGATAGTAGTGCCCAGGCACAACAGTTTGCATTGCTGGCATGTTTGCATGCTGGGTTAGATTTTCTTTCCCCAGGATTCTTTCCCTTCATTGAGCATTGTATAAGAAACTTTGACTGTTGTGACCAGAGACCTCTTTCTTGTAAGACAATTTTTAAGCCTTTTAGACAGCCATCCGGTAACATCATTGATTGCTGTAGTGTTGTAAGGGAATTATTGGGATCAATATAGTATCCAGGTCACATTGGTACTGTGTTTTTCCCACCTGGAGTAAGGTTCATATTACCAACCTGAAGGGCATCAGGAGCATACGTCTGGTGAATTTTAGCATTATCGAATGCCCAGAGGCCTTGACATCCGGGAAATGATGCTTCGAAAGCTGGAATTGCTTTCACTTGCAGCTGCTCTAAGAACAGGTCACCAGGCCACCAGACATACCCTCCACACTTCAACGTCTGACATACCTTTCCCTGATCAAGACGGCCAACTGGTTTCATGAAATCTGATACATGGAGGCCCTGACCACGACCCTTTTTACAAATAGGTGCATGGTCCTCATATATCCAGATCTTTTTGCGGCCGTCGTTAGAATTAAAGGTGCACTCGTCATGTGTAATAAATACTAGAGGTCGGCCGCCGTATTCGTAGGAATTTTCGATTACATTTAGACCTTCATCTCATTCCACCATCTGGGACTGAAGCCTTTGCATTCTGGGAAGGAATACATCTTGGCGGTAGCTCTTGACATCAGCTCTTTCATGGCCATCCTGATAGACCCCCTTCTTGACCTCTTTCCAGTTCCACCCTAATTTTAATCGCCCAGCTCGTGCTGTGCGACTTGTGAGTGCATGCTTAATCCTTCGATGAATTCTAGCAATCGTTATTACTGGCAGGGGGCTGTTGTCTGCTCTGCCTTCTTCTTGATCATCATATGATTCGCACCAATAATTGGTTACAGCTTGAGCTAGTCCTGCTGAATCCATTGCTATTTACATCTATAGTAAGTATTTTCCTCAATTTGAATATCAACTTTAAACCATAGAGGATTAACATACATTCTCCAGCTTCTGACATATATTCTCGCATTGCGAGCATTGTCCCCTCATCTGTTAGCCAACTTGTGACCTTTGCATGTCTACCCTGCATTGGTACTGGCTCCTTTCCAAACTGAATAAACTCAACCTCTTGTTACAAGATTCTTCTCATTACCCATGTCCCCCATCCACCTGACTTCGCCATCAAAAGAGCCAATTCCTCTCTTGACTTGATCTTGGTAATCACTGCTGTTGGCTCTCGTTTAAGCTCTGCTAATCTCCATAGCTTTTCAGCCTTCAGCTGCAGTTTCATGAAAGTATAGACTTGAGCATTCCAGTCGAGCTGCAAGTCAACACAGGAGCTACAGTGTGACCGACCAAGGGACTTCATTTTTCCCTTCAACCGTTTTAGTATACTTTCCAGAATTTCCGTCTTCATGATACGCAAAGGTCCTACCACCCGTGGCCAGCTTGCATATGCTTGCTTTTGCTTCTCCTGGTTCTATTGCTTTATGATTAGCCTCATTTTGCTTATAAATCTACACAAATTATATCTTACCAATCCATCAACCGCCTCTACAATTTGCCCCTGAAGGCTTATTTGTTGTCTCTTGGCATAACACCTGCGATTTCACTCAGCTTGGGAAAGTGGTGCTGGTTTTTGATAATGAGATCATTTCCTCTGCTGCTGCCGATATCGCCGTGTTCTCTGAATCAATGTAGTTGTAGATTGGGCATTTACCGTTCGACCTGAAGAATTCTCATTCTCTACATTAGGTGGGACTGCTTGCCGTAGCTGCTTTTTCCTCAAACGGCTCTTGCGTGATCGCTCCTTGCCAGACTGAGGTTCCTGTTGTAAAGATCCTAGGTTGACACTATTAGCAGCTCAATGCTTGCGTACTCGTTCCCGTATTGCTGCACGTCGTAGTTCCATTTGCTGCTCAGCCTCTAGTTCTTGAATCTCCATTGTGTAATTCTTGTTTTTAACTCTGTAATTATCAAAGTCAGCAATTTTCCAATTAGATCTGCATATGTTTCTCAGTGAATAAGCGTACCATAGGTGCAGAATTGGTGATTCAATTATAAACAGTGAGGTGAGGTATGATATCAAGTTGGAGGTAGTAAAATATTAATAATTTTATGTTTTAATGCTAAACATTTTCACTATTATGCTTTTACAAGATAGGGTTGACTAATTTAGGTATGAGGGTTATGTAGTTTTTGTATGTTACACTTGGCGTCGCAATAATATTGTCACACTTTTTGTTTGAAAATTGGTATGGAGGCTAGTCTTCCGAAACCATATACTTTATCTTTCTACCTTTAACAAAATAATTACCTACCAGTCTTCCTGACTATTAATCCGTTGACTCAATATCCTCAGCCTAGTTAGCACAGAATCCTACCGTATTAGCTATCTTGTAACAAAAACAAGGTAGAATTGTTGCACTCCTACAAGTAATATTGTTAAAAAAAGTTCTTTGCTAACTAGTTTAAACCATTCCTGACAAATATTATTTTTTCCTGCTACCCACTAGTGCCAAAACTTATTGTACAACTCCCACTCAAGCCCTAATCCTTCCTACTTTCACAGTCTTCCACTATTACCCTGGCGGGAATAGCTTACCTAATAATTAAGAGTGAGGTATATGGCTTCATAGGATGACCATATATCCAAACCTATGCTCCTGAAGTTATGAGCTTCCTAGAGGCATCTGAAAGATAACTCGGACTACAGGATGAGAGCAGGTTTCAAGATGTGTTTAGCTGATTAGAACGATGTTTGGAGAACACTACTCCTCTAACTCTAGTCACATATGCATATTGCTGCATAATGCTTTGATAGCTGGATATCGGAACTGATCACTCCATATTCCATCTTACTATTGGTATGTAGGCATTTGGACCGCATATTTATACATAGTCTATCATGACGAAGAGATCGAAGACTGTCGACTGGTGGAGTGGGGACACCCTCAGATGAAATAGCAGTGCGGGAGATTCTCTGAGTTGAGCTGGGTAAGTTTTCAGGGTCCAATGGTGTTCACACTTTATTCTGACGAACTGAATTGTTAAGAAGATACTTCTTAACTAAAGAAGTCGAAGTAGCATGAATATTAGTATAAATAGTAGGCCTCTCCCCCGGTGGTTGAAGAATCATCAAGCAATGGAGAAGAGACCTTAACAATATAACAAGTTAGCGAGTTATATTTAACTCTTTGATATTTGACTACTCTCTATTACTTTACCTTTACCAAACGATTATCCACGAGCCTTCCTGATTATTAATCCATTCTCTCGAATATTCTTGGCCTAGTTAGCCCGGAATCCTACCGTGTTAGCTACCCCGTAACATCTACCTACTAGTACCTGGTACCGCTTTAGGCTAAGCACCTGGAACTTTTCCTCTGTCTTCTTCTTTCCCCAACGGGAAAGATTCACTCCTGGAATCCTATACCCTGGTGCTGTTTCTGCCTAGGTAGGCTCTCACAATTTGGTAGGTCCTATTAATATACATAGTGTATTCCCATATGGCAATATGTGTAGCTCATTGATGACTTGGTATCATTGGTAGGAGCATTCAACATGTCGTGGTACTGGTCTTGAACTTTGAGTACAATTATTTCATTTTGGCCTTGTCTTTTTTAACTCCTGCACACAATCTTTCTCCGGAAAGAGGAGAAAGAACTAGATGGACTAGATTACATACCGTTGTTCCTGAAGCCATAGCTTGAGTGAAATGGCAGTAGGAATTGAAAATAGTTTTTATTTTATCACATTCATAACGTTTGATTACATTTATTTCTTCTCTACACTGCTTCGTGTAAGGTTCATGATTGTAGGTCAAAGCATACGATTCAAGTTGATCTTCTAAAACACTCTTAAAGGGATGTCTTTTCCACTCTCAGTTCATATCTGAAAGCCACACCTTAGCGCAAGGTCCAATTATTCGACTTCTTATGGTATTGATGATAAAAAAATAATAACTTGAGTAGCAGTCAAAGATAGAAAAATGATATTGGGCACTCATCCTCACCTTGCTTGGCATGTCTCATCTCAATTTGACCATCTAGGATAGCATATTTCTCGTTTGTTCAAGCTTTTACGGTAGCGGATGTCGCCTGCTCCGTCCAGTATTGATGGGTTGGGGTTGGGAATTTGCGTTTAGGGGAGCAGTTGGATTCATCGTAAAATTTACCGTGGGAGGGGCGATCCGAGACGCAAGCATTGCCGTTAGGCATGCGAGGGGGTTAGTGTGGCGTTGGGTGGGTAGGGATTAGTGCGATCGGGCCGTTCGGGCCGTTCGAGCAGTTCGGGGGGGTGGCGGCAGTGTGCATCCCATTCGAAGCCATCATTATTAGCTTATCCTCGCCGTCGTCAGAACCAATCCTCACGTGACAACCGCGAAGCATCCCTATTAATGTCAACAAACTACCCCGCGCTAGGGGCCCCCCTTCCCCCTTCTTCCAAGTCCCCGGCACAGCATTGTACTAAGGGAACCAAGATCCCGCCTGAATTTCGAAGGGAGGAGAAACTCGTCCACTCATCAGTTTTGGAAGCTTGATCGATTCTGGGCTGCACTGGATAGTCGTCCCAATAACCAGATTTGAAAGGGTGCTTCTCATCGGGTTATTCGGGCAGGCGGAGAGAGAGTCTGGGCTATAATATCGTCGGACCAGCCAGCTCCAAAGCATCCTAGATAGCCCCGCCCCACTTCCTGACGTGGTGAGAATTGGGTCCAAGGTAACGCTCAAAGCATAAACGCAGGATGAATGTGTATCTAACTTCTCTCGTCGGATGCAACCTTTCCCCACATAGCGAGTGTCCAGCACAACGAGCACTAAGATACATAATCCTTTAACCCACGGTTTAGAACATGCACAACCCAAGAAAGACGAGTCAATAAATGGCGAATGCTCGCTATGCTGCGGGTTTGCATTGGAGAGAAATATTCTACGTTTCCCTTGTTTTTCTTAGCACCTCTCCCCACCTCTCCCCCGCTTAGACCCTATTCGGCATACCACAAATGCCATAGTATTCCCATTTTTTTATAGCATTCCTTTCATGATAATATTTTAATCCAGTATTTTCTGAAACGTCTTTCCGATTTAGAGTAAAGAGATATTCTTGCCTTTGAGAGCAGTGCAGTTCTTAGATTCCCGCTAGTCCTCCTACCCATCTTTGCCTTACTTGGGGAATTTTACTCTTGTAACTTCCTGTTTAGAGTTCTGTGAGAAATCAGATCACAGGAGATCTAATAAGGCCACCCCAGAAACAAAAAAAATAGAATATACAAAGACCAGGACCGCTAAAACGCATTTATTTTCAGAAATACCCTGGTATCTCCAATATGGCACATGCCGAACAGGGCCTTGCCCCGCCATGACCGCGATTGATAAGGACAATCGGTTTTGAAGAATATCATTGTTCAGTTCTAAAGTGGAAGGTGGAAACTGGACTTATGATAGACCCAAATTCCTATTGGATGCCATTGAGTCAGATAGCGGAACGCCACAACGCTGTGGCGTGCATGACGAGTTGACCATTTCCCCGGATTTCCCGAGGCAGGGAGATCTCGTGTATCGTGATCGTGATGATCCTGCCTCCCGGTTCTCGAAGTGCACGGAGATCATAACGGGAAAGATGGAAGACGGGTTGGAAGATGTCAAGGGTACTACCGCGCAAGTGGTTACGGGAGGGCGGCCAGAACAGGGTATCATTGGACACCTTAGCACCAAGCCCAAGGAGTGTGCGTTGTCCCAATCCAACCCCTCCCCCTCCCCTCGGACATCCCCGCCTCCCCACTGGGTGTACCATGCAAAGTACGATACCCACCTTGGTTTTTTTTTTCTCCTTTTCTCATGACATTTTGCCAAACTTTCGTCCTTTTCACCACTGCCACCCAGCCTGCCTGTAGCATACTTGATAGGGCTGATGGGGGAAGGAATGGAATGGAATGGGGGATGCAACCGAAAAAAAAAGGAACCGTGATTGACCTCCTGCCGGATACCATTCAATAAAGAACCTTGGTGGAGGGTGAGGAGGGGAAAAAAAAGGAACCCGGTAGCAAAGACGCGAGATCGACGTGTTTGCGTGCTCGCGGTGGTGGCCCCATGGATGCCGTTACCAAGGTTATGATTAAGATCCACTTTTTAGGGATTGGTAGAGGATGTTTCTGTTACAGCATCTACCAATTAAGACCTGTCAAACCCGCATAAAAATTTAGCATTTTTTGCACTGTCCTGTGTTTCTAGAGGCAATAGATCTCTGGTTGGATTAATGTCTACGCATTGTGGCTTTGACAAATGGAGAGGTGTAAACTGCGATGGTGGTGGTGGTTGGATCCCCATTGTGTCAACTGCGCGCGAGGGGAAAAAAAAAACAAAAAAAACAATCAAAGACTGCGTTCTGCAGTCTTGAGGAATCTTGAATTATCCGAGTGCTGGGTCGTGAGTGTGGCTGAAGAGGACAAGGGGTGATCGCCAAGAAGTGGGAGCCATGGAAGCCAAGAACAGGGAGAACCACTCACACACCCCACCCACCAGGCAGACAAGCAGTGCAGAGCAGGCAGCAGCAGCCCGGCGTTTTCCCTTGTGAGTAAGTCCTGCACACCAGGGGAGGTCAAAAGCTGAGAATTCTAGGGGAGAGAAAGAAGCAGAAACGAGAGGCCACGAGGAGAATCTTCACGAAAGAAATAGGACAAGGAAGGGATTTGTGTCATCTGTCCCATTTCCTTCTCGTTGGCTGTTTCTTCTTCAGCCCTGTTGCCTTGAACGAAACACCGGTGTCAACGTTGCGGGCCCCTGTCAACTTGGGAACTTTCTTCACGATAATACAGAGGATAGATCACACTGGGGAAATATACATTTTTTTGTTTTTGTTGTTTCGTCTCCAAGACCAGCAGAGCCGCTTATCGCTCTGTTTTGCACGGTTGCCACCTGCGCTGTCCTGCCCGCCTGCTCGCTTTTCACTACTTTTTTGTCTCGCCTCGCCACAATCTTCCTTCCACGCGTTGCCACGAAATCCCCCGCCATCCCGCCCGCCTTACCTTTTCCTGGCCGCTTTCTTCTTTTTCCTTTTTTCCTCCTCCCTTCTTCTCCCTCTCCTTTGGAGAAGGCAGCGTAATTTCCTTAATCCAATTTCGAGGATTCCTCTCTCTCTCTCCCCCTTTTTTTCTATTTCTTTCTATTCTTTTACGGTCAGCAAAATCGTTTGATCTGTTGTTTGCGAAAGGGGGAAAAATATTCAAAAGGGAGAAGTTTGTCTTTTAGGTTTCCTGGTATTTTCTTTTTCCCCCTTGCACTTGTGGTTTAGTCATGGTCGTCGTCGGCTAGCTGAGGAGCCCGAGCAAAAAAAAAAAAAAAAGCGTGAAATTAGCGACTGACTACCACCGACCACCGGTCGACCAAGCTTCCCTCCTTCATCCCCCTCGAGTACTCCGCAACCACACAACCACCTCGTTCGCCCAGCAGCGGTATATCGAACTTTTCAACAATCTTTTACATCGCTCCTTACCTACCTCTAATAAGATTTTTAACCCTATTTTACATTGTTTAATTACGACATCGCTCAGTTTGTTTTGAACGCGCTTTGTCACAATTGCTTTTTATCAACACACACACTCATACCCCCTCCCCGTCACCTAAAACTTGACTTTGCATTAACATAATCATCTCACTACCCGAATAATTTCAAAGATGCCTCCACGCCCAGTGCGCAAGAGAAAGAGGCAACAAGACGATCCGCTCGCCTCGGATTCCCAGGATGAGGACTTCAGCGATCAAGTTCATTCCCCCCGGAAAAAAACCGCGGGCAAGGGAACGGTTGGCAAGAAGACGGCAGCAAAGGGGGGTCGAAAGACTACCGCAGCCAAAGGGAGGCGCAACAAAAAAAATACCTACCGTTCTGATGAGGATGACATCTCCGTCAGTGGCGATGGACTTAGCGTGGCTTCCGACGATGAGCCTATCACCCTCGGAGCGAGCGGTAGACCTCTTAGAAGTTCGAGAAAGACGCAACCCGTCAATTACGGAGAAGAGAGCGAGGATGCGGAAGAACCTTCCTCCTCCGAAAGCAGCAGTGGTGGGGATGGGGAGGAGGATGAGGAGGAGGAAGTTGATGAGGATGTTGGCAAAAAGGGAGCTAAGACCCCTACTGCCAAACCGTCAATGCTAGTTAAGATCAAGATTCCTCCTGGTCTTGGGAAGGAACGCAAAGGTCGGAGTGCTGAGCCGGAGACACAGAATGAAGATCAAGTACCGACACGTCGCACGACCCGCGCTACCTCTGCGACCGCTCAGTCGCGTCCGACCGTCGGGGGCAAAGGCCCGCTCAAGTCCGCTACGAGGACTCGTGGAGGCAGTGCCGGGCCTCCGGCTGCTGGGGGCGGCGTGGCTCGCAGAAGCACCCGCCTGGGAGCTTCGGAAGAGCCCGCTCTACAACTTACGAATCCGGGCAAGCACGGCCAAACTGTTAGGCAACCTGGGGCTGACGATGTTATCTTAGAAGAGAGGGAGAGCCTCGCTGAGACCTCTTCAAGAGAAGCTGTGGAGTCTGGTGGTACTGGCGGGATTGATGAGCCGGCTTCCCACCTGGCTGGGTCTGCTGCGGATGAGAACGAGGGCGTCCAAGGTACCGATGAAGAGCTAGACAGGGTTAACCCGCAACCCCAGGTCAACGAACCAGGCAATGATATCGTGCCTCCAGAGGATGGAGATGGAGATGATGATGATTCTGACCTCCAGCCAAGTCGACGAAGCGGTCGTAAGGCCAATGATGCACCCTCCCTGCGTGGGAGCGCTGCTTCCCCGAAAGCGGCTAGAGCTACCGAGCTTACTCCAGAAATCAAAAGGACTAAGCGAGGTCGGGGGCGCCGGGGCCCCGGGAGAGCCACTAGAGGTGCCAGTAAAAAGGCTGGTGATAGTAGTGAGGAGTACCGAGAGGAAGAGGGTGGAGATGATACTGGGGACGATAGTATGTCTAATAAGTCATCGCCATCAAAGCTGCCTCGCTCCGGCCAGGCCGAAATCGACTCCGGCCCAGAAGACGAGTCCTCTGATCCCTCAGGCCGTGTTCGTGACCGTAAAGGCAAACGTCCGATGTCAACCTCACAGTCATCCAGGAAGCGGAGGGCAACATCATCAGCGGAACTCAGCCATTCTGAGCATGCGGAGATCAGCCAGGAGTTAGAGGACCTACTTCCATCTCCCAAACGTCTCAGACATCGGGCGAGGCGGACCGTGGCTTTGGAGGGCGAAACTGCTCCTGAGAGGACACTACGTCGCAGAACCCAGAATGTCGACTACAGAATTTTACGACCCGAGAATGCTCAGATGATCGAGGAGCCGGACAATAGTGGCAACGATGAGCCTAGAAGAAAGACTGCTCCAGGTGCGCAAAAGTCTTGGTTTGACACCACCGGACCTTTTGGTGGTAGTGTTTCGTTTAACCCATTCGGACGAGGAAAGCCCATGAACCCCACGGTGCAGGATGATTCCGATAGCAGTGACGATGAGAGGCCCACTCGACCAGGGATGTACGGTGGTGTTGTTGGCGCTGCTGGAACTATCATGACTCCGAGCACTACCACTGCTGGTTTATTACCTCCTTCCGCGCAAATACATGGCAGTGATCCGCTGGGAGGCGCACCCGGCTCTTTGGGCAAGATGAACAAGGGAAAGAACGTTAATGCAGATATTGACCCCTTGGGTGCTGCTGATAGTAATGTCGATTTTTCGAAAGTTGGTGGATTGGATGTCGTCATCCAAAATCTCAAGGAAATGGTTCAATTGCCGTTGACTTATCCGGAGCTGTTTTTAGCCAAGAAGATTACTCCCCCTCGCGGTGTACTCTTTCATGGTCCTCCTGGGACTGGTAAAACTTTGATGGCGAGAGCTCTGGCTGCGAGCTGCAGCACAGAAACTAGGAAGGTTACCTTCTATATGAGGAAAGGGGCAGATTGTCTCAGCAAATGGGTGGGAGAGGCGGAACGTCAGCTCAGGTTGTTGTTTGAGGAGGCGAAGAACAACCAGCCAAGTATCATTTTCTTTGATGAAATTGACGGTAAGATGTCCTTGATTCATCTGTTTGCAGTTGAGAGCTAATTCGCGATTAGGACTCGCCCCGGTTAGATCCTCAAAGCAGGATCAAATCCATGCGTCGATAGTGTCAACCATGTTGGCGTTGATGGACGGTATGGATGGCAGAGGACAGGTCGTTGTAATTGGTGCTACCAATAGACCTGATGCGGTGGATCCCGCACTACGTCGCCCTGGGCGTTTTGACCGAGAGTTCTATTTTCCTCTCCCGTCAGTGGATGCCAGGAGATCAATCCTCGACATCCATACCAGAGGGTGGAGCCCAGCTTTACCGGAGGCATTGAAGGAGGGGTTGGCTTTCCAGACCAAGGGTTACGGCGGGGCTGATCTGAGGGTGACTTTACTGATACGGTGTCTTTCTAGATAGGATGTTGTGCTAACGAATATTAGTCACTGTGTACCGAAGCCGCGCTCAACGCTGTCCAACGAACGTATCCGCAGATCTATATGACCAATGACAAGCTCGCACTTGATCCTGCCTCGATTCACGTTACCGCCCGCGACTTCATGCTCGCGATGAAAAAAGTGGTTCCGTCCTCGCAGAGGTCTTCGTCTTCCGGAACAGATCCACTGCCATCATTTATTGAGCCCTTGTTGATTGGGCCCCTTGAGCAATTGAAAAAGTGCATGGAGGGTATCCTTCCGGAGCGCAAGCGATTGACTGTGTTGGAGGAAGCTATGTACGAGGACGACCAAGATTCGGATGGTGGCTTCTCACGGGAAAATATGATGCAAGGTTGGTATCTGGTTGGGCTCAGGAGGTCATATTAGCTAATTCGCTGCTTCAGATTTCGATCAGGCTCGTGTCTTCCGCCCTCGGATGTTGATTCATGGCGCTTCTGGAATGGGGCAACAGTATCTTGCACCCGCGCTATTGAACTATTTTGAGAAGCTGCATGTTCAAGCGTTCGATTTAGCGACCTTGGTTGGTGATTCTGCAAGGGTAGGATATTCTATTCAGGTTGTAGTTTGATCGTTGCTAACTGGTGGGCCAGTCGGTTGAAACTGCTATAGTGCAGTTGTTTGTCGAGGTCAAGCGACACAAGCCGAGTGTTATATTCATCCCTGATGTGGATACCTGGTATAGCTCTATTGGCCAGCAAGGGTTGATCACCTTCAAGAGCTTACTGGGAAGCATCCCGGCGAACGATCCGGTTCTTCTCCTTGGCGTTACAAACTCTGAGCTTGAGGATTTAGACCCCACGTTGTTGCATGATCTTTTCGGATTCTCCAAGAGGGATAGATTTAGGATTCCGATGCCTAATGAGGTTTGTATCGCCTCTCTGACTTGGTGGTTTTCTCACTAACGTCACTGTAGGAGGCGCGCCGGAAATACTTTGATAAATTGATCTCATATATTCAAAAGGCTCCTGATGAGTTCCCGCCCGATCCATCCACAAGGAGGAAGCGAGAACTGCCAGTTCTCCCAGTTGTCCCGCCACCCCCACCCCGTGCTATGACAAAAGAAGAACGCAAGGCACAAGAGGCGAAAGATAAGCAGATCAAGAATTGGCTTAAGATGAGGCTATTTTATGCCATAGATACTGTTAGGTCCAAACTCAGACGGTTTAAAAAGCCCATACTCGAGTACGAGGTGATTAAGCATTTATTCGAAGAGCCTGAAGCCGCCCCAGAACTCGCCACGCAAGGCCCTGCAAGTAATTACCAGTTGCTCCTACCCAAAGATATACACTCTCCGCCGAAGGTTATTGACACCGCCACTGGCAAATCCTTTTACAATATGGACATGGATGTTATTGAAGAGAGGGTTTCGAATGGCTATTACTGCAGTGCTAAGCAATTCCTGCGGGACGTGGAATATATCAGGGATGATTGGATGGAGTTGGGTAACAAAGAGCACAGAATGAAGGCTAACGAGCTCTTGACTCATCTCGAGGTCATCGCCACCGATATAGAAGGAATGGATCAGCCGATGGCGACCCAGTGCGCGGAATTATGGTCTCGCGAGCGCAAGAAGATGGAAGAACGAGCTGGGAAAGCCGAGCGTCAGAAGCGTGCCGAGGGAGAAGCGCGCTTGGAAGCTGAGAAGACCCGTGCTTCGCTCGATCGTCAGAGTCCTTCTGTCGAGCGTCGGATCCAAGGGGGATCGGACAAATCGCAAGAAAGGCAGGCGACTCCCACCGAGACTGCTGGAAACGTCAGAGACATTAGTGTCAATGTTACCGCGAGTGCAGTCATTTCTACTGCATACCCACCGTCTAACGGAGTCGGGGGGTACAGTCATATCAGTTCGAGCATGGAAGTTCAGGCATCCCAGATCTCACAGAATGATGATCTTACGAATAATGGCACGGGCGCTAGCAGTCGTCAGGGTAGTCCCGCAGCACTGCATTCCCCCCCTGTGCAACATACACAGTCCAGCGAACACGCTAGCGCCTTTCAAACTGCCATTTCTAGCATTCCTGCCAATTTTTCGCAGTCGTTGGCGGCGGCCGCCGATGGGATCCCGCAGATGACATCTCAACCTGGAGCTGCAGTGGGCGTCACTCCCGTCACTGACATCTCCGCAATCATGAATTACGCCTCTACGACCACCTCTGGAAAACGCACGAGCGATGGAACAGCAGGGTTGAACTCCCAGCCATTTTCGAATCCATATAGTAACAGTAACGGAACGCCCCGACCCATGAACCCACCCTTATTCCGCGACTTTGGTGCAGTATCTACCGGTGACTCTCAACTCCCTGACACTCAAGGTTCCTACACCCTCCCCCTCTCTTGCTACTTTAACATAGCTAATGAACCGATAAACAGTAGTCCCCTCCAGCTCCTCCGACTCGGCCCCTTCACAAACCTCAACCACAACACCCGCCCCGCATTCCCAACCCTCCTCCCAACCTCACCTTCACAACTTCTCCCACCCTGCCCCCCCTCTCTTTGCTCTGGCCCCTCTACAAACCGCGAAAGTTTGCGACCCGACTCTCCTAGCGAACCTGCGCGACCGCCTCGTCGCCGAGACGGGCAGGTATACCGTCGAGCAACTCGAGCAGGTGAACAGTGCTTGTATGAGCAAAGTGTGGGAAATGCGCGCTTGCTGGAATCGCAACGAGATTATCCGCGAGGTCGGCGAGGTATTTGAGGAGGTGGATAGCGACGTTAGGGAGGGCGGAGGTATTGGAGACGGAAGTTTTGGGTCTGCTTAGCTGGTTTGGGTTAGGATAGAGTTGGGTTAGGTGTTGATGGGAAGAAGGGGGGAAGGGTCCCGGTTTTCTTTTTCTTCTCCTTTTCTTTCTGTTCTTCCCGGTTTTGTTCCGTCCTTGTTTCTACTTTGAATGCTGGGTGATCGTATCTCCTCCTTCCAAATCTCTAGTATATTCTTTCAGTTTTTTTCTGCACCTTTTTTTTCTTTGCTTCTTCTCTTTCATATCTACCGCCCTCACCCCTCCTTTCTATCTCCCCCATTTTCCTAATGACGATGCGGAAAACTCATTGACTGCGCTACGCGCCTGTCAACAATGCGCAGAACCTACCCTTCCTCCTCTTTTCTAGTCTGCCAAGCAGCCAGTCATATTCACCGACCTAAGTTAGACCTAGACCCCATTTACCACCTAAACTGTACAATACTAATGCCCCCTCCCCCCTCTATCTCCATCACCTCTGTCTTTATCTCCCTCTACCTCCTCCTCTGATATTAACGTTTCTATCCCTAACTCATTTATTCTGTTTCATCCGTGGGTTGTCGGGGTGGGGGAGGGGAGGGTCATTGCGGGTTTGGCTCTTTATTTATTTTTCCTTTGCAAATTACCAACTTTTATGTGAGATAGGTTTTTTCTTTCTTCTTTCTCTTTTTATTAGTTATTCGTTCGTGGAATGGAAATGGAAATGGAAATGGAATGGAATAAAAGTAATGGGGTTTATCGTCCTATTAAGGGTATTTACTCGGTCATGAAGGGATTAGATGTTAGTGCGCCTTTGTGTCCCGCCGCCCGTAGCTTGTTTGATGGTTGTCGGTTGGCAGGGCGGCATGGGTAGGGTTCCGTAGGGCTGGCCTGCACGGATTATACTCGAGTGATGCCTCGCGTCAGTCGCACCCACATTCCAACCCTCAAAGCACAACGACCTTCACTTTAGAAAACCCATCCACAACCAGGTGTTAGTCTGAGACTAACTTATTTTTAAGAACCAGATAAACAAAACAAGCCAATAATAACCACTTAGACCCAAGTTATGGAAGAAATAGGAAAGAAAGAAAAGGTGAGAAATTAGGTAAAAATTGTTCCCAGCAGTTCAGTTCTAAGCAGGAGGGAAAAAAACCACGTTTCGAGAACCCTTAACTCCGTATACATGACCAGGGAAAAAAATTAGTGTCCAGCCTCCTTGTTTACATAGGTAGACTGTTGTCGATGTTAGAGTGTGCACAAGTTCGTTCATTGATTAAGAGGTGGAGAGGTACTCACCAAACCCGCGAGAGATCTCTCAATGATCCCAACCGCTTCATCAATCTGTTCCTCGGTAATTACAAGAGGGGGAGCGAGACGGATGATGTTCTGGTGAGTGGGCTTGGCCAAGAGCCCGTTGTCACGAAGTAGTAGACAAAGATCCCAGGCGGTACGACCATTTGTCTTGGACTCGTCGATAACAACGGCGTTCAATAGCCCCTTTCCGCGAACAAGTTTGATGGCGGGCGAACCGATCGCACCGAGCGCAGCACGGAATTTCTGTCCCAGAACCTCAGACCTAGTAGTGAGATCCTCATCGCGGATCACCTCTAGTGCAGCGATCGCAACGGCACAGCCGAGGGGGTTGCCGCCATAGGTTGAGCCATGTGTTCCGGGCTGGAAACACAACATAACATCCTTATCCGCAAGAACAGCAGAGACAGGGTAGACACCTCCGGAGATAGCTTTCCCGAGAAGGACTATGTCAGGACGGATGCCTGAATGCTCAGAGCAAAGAAGACGACCAGTTCTGGCGATTCCAGTCTGAATCTCGTCGCAGATTAACAAGACATTGTGCTTCTTGCAAAGAGCATGGACTTTGGCCAGGTAGTCATCGTCCGGAACGACAATGCCGGCCTCACCCTGAATTGGCTCGATAAGGAAGGCCGCAGTCTTTTCTCCTTGCAGCTCAAGCACCTCCTCGATATCCGCAATGTTGTTATACCTAATAGCCTTTCCAGTTTTGGGGCATGTGGAGCCGATATTTGGGAGGTATGGGCCGTAGTGGTCACGGGACTCGGGGTCAGAAGACAAAGACACGGCGGCGAACGTACGACCGTGAAAGTTGTCGGAAACACAGAAGATCAATGCTTCGTTCTCGGGAATACCCTTCTTTAGATAGCCCCACTTGCGAGCAAGTTTGAGACCGGTTTCAACAGCTTCGGCGCCAGTGTTCATAGGAAGAACCATATCGTAACCGAAGTACTGTGTAACACCAAATTAGATCACTCGTATGCCAAATGAAACATGAGTGCAAAACATACCTCTGTCACAAACTTGGAGAACATTGGGAAAACATCATTGTGGAAGGCTCTTGAGGAGAGGCACAAACGCTGGGCTTGAGTGATCAGGGCACCAACAATCTTAGGATGACAATGACCTTGGTTGACAGCAGAATAAGCGCTCAAGAAGTCAAGGTATCGCTTGCCCTGTGACAATAATTCCATCTGTTAGAACTCTAATTCAAAGCCAAAGAACTCATTGGTAAACTTGTGCTAACATGTAGTAGGGGTGGCCGGGCAAAATATAAACTTTGTCAACTAACCTCAGGATCCCAAACATGAACACCCAAAGCCTTTGAAAATACAACAGGCAACGGATGGTAGTTGTGAGCCGCGTGATCCCGCTCATACTTCATTGCTAATTCGGAAGATGTAGCATGAATAGGGATCTCAGATTTCAAAGCCGGAGGGGCGGTCCCAGTAGTAACGGCAGCGGGAGACATGACTATTGATTTCAATGCATTGGCCACCGTTCACAATCGAAGCTTCATAGACCTTGAGCAACAAGAGGGAAACTATCGTACTTACTTGTTTGTTCGTAGACTAAAGACAGTATAACTGTTAGATGCTTTGCCAATAATAAAAAAACTACCTCTGGGATAACAAAGGACGGGGAAATGTGAAGGGGGGAGTGAGGGGAATTGGGGGGTTTTTAAATAGAAGGGGTGAATACCTCTGGGGACAATTAAGTCTAAAATGAATGCTGAACTAGATAAGGGGTGTGAAGTACCGTGATGCAGGACAGGGGAGAAGGGGTGGTAATGGTGGTGGTGGAGTGGAAAGGATTGGAGGGGAAGAAAATTATTGGAGGCGGAGAGGGTGGTGGAGGGAAAGGGTTGCAAGAGAAGGAAAGGAAGGGAAGAAGAGTAAAAGAAGAAAGGAAACTAATGGTGGGGCTTGTCGGCTGGAGGCGGCTCTCCAGCGTTGGGTGTAGGTTGGAATTCGAGCTACTATACAAGTACGAGTTAGCATACTGCCGTAGTAAGGTTTAATCGTTCGTTGGGGAGGGAAAGGGCTGCACATCCCGCCGCTCGACGCCTAGAACCGCACTGTAATTGAGTACCCAAGTGTGCAGTACTTGTACTCGCAAAGCTCCAAATCTACGATAATTCAACCCACTGGATCACTTATATAACTCACTCTATCCAATAATATCCATCTATCATTGTCTGTCTATTGCCTTGCACACAGTGCAATGAATTGGAGCAGTCTAGGGTCCCGCCTCTTCATCCATTCATTGACTTCTATTGAAAACTAAAAGGAAGGAAAGAAAAAGAGAAAGAAAAGAAGCCATCCCGACTGCGTCTCGATGTTGGGCGTCACGTTCCCCTCGCCAGCACTAAACAGTACCAATACTGTGCTCGTGCCAATCACCATCACCGCTGCATTCCCTTTGGGCCTCCATACTGTAGTACCTGTGGTGCCCCTTCCTTTGAGTGTGGGGCCGTAATGTGCAGTATGGCATGAGAGGAAAAAAAAGCAAAAAAAAAGCAGGCAGGCCAATGGACAGCCTGATAACTCGTTGCCTGTCCCGTCCTGGTACTCGAGTACCGGTATCTTACTACCGTTAGACACTGTAAGAGCTGGAGCAATTGAGAATGAAACTAGAGCATCCAGAATTTCCCTCTTTGGATTGGGAGGGGAGGAAGCACAGAAAAGATTCTCTTCCCGCCCTCAGTTGGAACCGATAAAAAAATATACAGTAGTCCTTACTAGGAGAGGCAACTCCAATGCCTTAGCTGGATTCTCAATTATTCCAGTTCTTAGGATATTGCACCGTGCCCCATCGAAATGTTCGGTAACCACCAGAAGTTACTAGTAAATGCTCCGCGCATCGACCACACCAATCAGCCTCCAAAGTCATCGAGCGCAGGTCTGTGGCCCGGTTCAACCCCCATCAATTGTCACGCAAATCCCACAAAGATGCTGGAGGGGCCTGCAGGGGTTTGATCCAGAAACAGTGGAATCGGCAGGGGTGTCTTCGACATTCCATGACGGGAACTTGTGCGGGGTTGGTGGCAGCATAAGTTAATGTGAGAGCCCCCATAACTCAGGCAAGTTTATCCAACCCACCCCACGAAATATAATTGAGCTCGTTCCCCGGGATTTCCAAGATTTGTCCACGGGATGAGGCGCGCGAATTGAGCCTTCAACGTCTTGAAGTGCCGGTATCGCTGTTCCCTTTCTTTTTCCGTTTTCGAACGTTCCTACCCCATGTTAGGTTATTATTTGTATCATTCAAGCACGGAAGTCTGACGCCTAAATCTTGTACCGGTACGAGTACCTCTTATTCTGATCCTAGCTCCATCTCGCTGCGGCAACCGGCCTCGCATCTGGTTCATGTCGACCTTCCCCAGCCCCATTCTATCACGTGCCGGGCAAAAAGGTCTTCGCTCGGGCCATTCTTCGGAATCATACTCACACACACCTTAATCCCACGACGACTAGAGTAACGTTAGCAGTTCTTAGTGAAGAAGAAGAAAAAAAAACACCGGTATATATTCTAATTCGATATCTCCTTGCATGAGCAAGTGTAGAAGAGCCTTTTCTTTTACGTTTCACTTTCACCGTTGTTTACTCGAGGAAAAACTTGGTTTTCGGTCCCTATTACTCCTAAGTGACATTCAAAGCGAGCCTTCGTCAGCACCTACCTCTAAGTGTTAGATTCGATTTGAATGCCCCCAAAGGCCCGCCGCCGAATCGACCAAGACAGCGACTCCTTCGTCAACACATACCTCTAAGTGTTAGACTGATAACAATATCCAACGGAAGGTGGGACAATCGTTACGAACGTGATTGGAAAATATGAGGGGGGGAAAAGAAAAGAAAAAGAAAAAGAGCTCCGATGCAACCCTTCCGCGGCAGCCCTAGAGATGACACGATAATTGCAATGGATAACAGGCTTCTTCGGACCCGTTTGCCGTCAAGTGTCAGATCCCTACAGCGCGCATCAAGGAGAGAAAGGAAGAGGGGGGGTGCGGACGACGACGGAGGGGGGCGAGAGCCCGATTGCAACTTGCGATTCGGCCCAATCTCAAGAGAACCGAAACGAGTGAAGCCCGGTGAGCGTCTCCACCCCCTTTGCTGGTCTTGTGATTAAGATCATGCTCGGAAATAAACGACTGCTCCCAGCTTGCGCAGTAAAAGCGTCCACTTGAACCCTCATGTAACATGGCCTACAAGTAGGTAGTGCTACCGTAAGACACATGCTCCCAATGTGAGACCAAGCCAGCCGCCTGAAATGCTGCAAAGTTTCCCCGATAATAATGTGCGGGAACGGTGTTCGAGCACGATACGGCAGAGCAGGAGGGCAAATGTAGCAAGAATGGCATCGGTACAAGTGCCCGAGAAGCCGTTTTCGTGCAGGCCAAGGATGGCTAGCTTGACCAGCAAAATAATCCCTGTCCTGTGCGAAAGCATCTCCCTAGATATCTGTCTATGATACCTCGTACCTTTTAGAGACCCCTAGGATGGGGAGACTGTGCGCAATAATAAAATCTTGGAAAATTTCCCAACCCTTCGATGGACAACAAAACGCCACAGGGTATTCTTTTATTTATTCCTCCTATGATATATAACGATTCTGAATCGTGCAAAGAACACATTTGCAGGGCAGATGTGGTTCCTACTGTAATAGCCCTTGAAGGTTATCATAAGGCAAAACTCTATCAACTTGGGATACCCCTTGGCATCATATGTCTGAAACAGTCGGGTTTGTATGTAGCCAGTCTCCCTAAGCTTTAATTATGATTTGCTGAGAACATCCAACTTGACAGGAGTGCTGAGTCATTTGAGCAGTGAGAAGAGTAATAAAAAAAAAGATCGTATTTCTGACAAAGTCCGGCACACTGTTTCCCAAATCCGGCCTTAGCGTCCTGGAACAAATTTAACGGTTTCGGACACATCACGGGATAGGCATATGTATGATATGCGGAAAAAAAGGTTTAGCTGAGTAATATGAAATATATTGCCCAAAGTAGTAAGCCCATCTACTATAGTATATTAGAACCAGTGTTCTGATCCCAAGTGGCACTGAAGGTCAATCATAAGGTGCTGGCAGCATACAAAGAAAAGCAATCCTTCAGAGGGACCCTTTGGCACTCGAGCATAGGGATTAATAGTGTCAATGGCTTTTAATTTTTAATTCTGTGTTGGGAATATGGTATGTGTGGTATTTGATGTTGTCTCTTTCAGGAAAGTAGGCAGTTTGGCATTGTCGAACGCACAGAGAAGTCCGCATTTGGTTGCGCACAGTCCCCCCCCCCCCCCCGCCTTGCCCAGGAGTCCCCACAGGCGGGGAGGGAACCTTGACCGCGAACAACGGGCTAACGCCAGCTGAGACATCCATGGGTAATATAGTAATCCCGTAACCCAAACCAATGTCTTGCGGGGGAACGGACACTGATGCACAGCACTCGGAAGCAAGCCTTTCTGTAATAAACATGCACAGATGAACAAGGTGTTTCCGGGACATGCCGGCATCTCATTCCTGCTAACTAACTCTTGGAGAAGGGAAGAAAGAAAGAAAATAACAAGAACCAGCTGAAGTAAACCAACTCAGATGCACAGTGTTCCTTCAATCGAGGTGCATATAAAGCAGGTTGCTTCTGGTAATCAATTACGGTACTGCTCTATGCCGTCGATGGGGGAGGGATGAGGAAGACCTTCGTTATGCCGTGTCTGGGCTGTATGTGTTTGATTGGTCCAGTACTCGAATCGAGATTATATCGAATCGCACGCAGGTGATGGTAGTACGAGTGGGGACTCTCTCCCGCCGAGCTACAGCAAACAATAGTTATGCGCTCAGTTGTTCCCGCAAGCGGGCACGTTAGCCTACCTGTACTGTACTCGGAATGTCGAAGAGTTTTTTTTTAAAAAAAAAGGATCGCCATTGCATCTCGAATCTGGGGGTATGCAATAACGGTACTTTTTTTTTGGAAAAGCTTCGACATTGCGGGTAAGTTAGTGGTTAGTTCATGTGCGCCAAGTTATATACTAGGCCCCAACCTGCAATTTCCATATAATGCCGGCATGGTATTCAACCATAGTGCTAATACTGTACTTTGCTGTGCTCCAAGGAATAGTGCAGCCAACTAACCTGTGATACGTTAAGTAAGTTACTATAGTACTCTAAATCAGCCAATCTACCCCACATTCAACGAACGGAATAAGAAACCGAGATGCTGCACCTGCGTTGCCGGGAATGGGGGTGGGGGGGCGCTACATACATCGATAGATATGCCGCGCCAGGGTAAAATATAACCCCCCCTTACTGGTATCATACTCAATCATAAATCACCGTATATACCCAAGCTGCTCGAGCACGCCTGCAAGAGTCGATGCTTTTGTGTTGGTTGTCAGGGTGCCGACCAATTCTCAGTGGTAGGTATCAACTGCCGTAGGATAATAGGTTACGGGGGGCTCCCTGTGGGGGGGGGGGGGGGGGGGTTGTATATTGTCGGTTAAGC
>Ga0307513_10003228_pt1 | contig 22243 bp, 18 predicted proteins | sample 15_EM_MG_FD_202174 | JGI IMG/M metagenome (GOLD analysis project Ga0307513, IMG submission 202174) | Populus trichocarpa ectomycorrhiza microbial communities from riparian zone in the Pacific Northwest, United States - 15_EM | ecosystem: Host-associated > Plants > Roots > Unclassified | place... | reverse complement strand
GGTATCAAACAATAGTAGTCGGAAACTACTTCGTTCTAGTAACCATTCGATAAGATGTTATCCTCGTAGTATTAGTTTTCCGTCGAAGAATCTGCATGTGGTGAGCAGCAAAATTTCAACAGCTCCTACTCCCAGCTGGAGCTCAAATGCAGGAGTCTCCTCATGAGAGAATGGGAAGAGGCCGCACCAGACCTGGCCCGTTACCCATCCCGCCCCTCACTTAAGCCTCACCCGTTCATAGGCCTAGACAAGTTTTCCGCGGGCCGCCTCCACCAGATGAGATCTGGGAAAAGGTACCTCCCCGCCCACCCCTCTTGGGACAGCGATGTCCCCACAACCTGCCCCAGGTGCAAGCTTGCCCCCGAGACATTCGAGCATGCCATCCTCCACTGCTCGGCCAAGGAACCTAGCAGGACTCGTCACCTTCAGGGAATCCTGGACATTGGTCCCGACGCCCCCGTCTGCTCCTCGGCCGCCCGCTTCATTATGTCTACGGCTACTGCTTTCCCCCCGGGCATGTTCTCATGCCCAACGTCCGCTGCTTCCTCTATCTCTTCCCGCTCATCGCATGTGGTTTCCTTTGGTTACTTTATGTCATCTCAGGAAAGCTCGGTTTATGTTTTTAGTTTTTCATTCTGTCCGCTGGTTTAAGGAGGGTTTCCTTTCATCAACTTGTTTGAATTTCGCACCCATATGTGGGCCTGGGACCGGTACAGACCCCAGTTGAAGAGCTTTTAGCGCCGGATGTTTCTTTTGTTTGTTTGGTTTGGATTTGGGGTTTTGTTTTCGCCATAGCTAGTGCTCCATGCGATTTCTTGTACATTAACAACGAATATGTAATATAAAAAATAAAAATAAAAAAATAAAAAAATAAAAAAAGCCCCCTATTTCCTTGATTCTTTACGCTACCTGGTATTTCTTTCACGACCCTTGTACTTCAGAATATAACCTCTTCTATTCTGATATCGAAGTTCCACCCCAAGAACCCACGAACCCTGACCCTGATCTATCGTTACACGATTAGCCTTGACCTGAGATTGTCATCTCCGAACCCTCACGCTAAATGAGTGTTATCATTTAGGGCCTTCGTGTCGTTGTGTGCCTTGGACTAACGTCCAGTGCCAAGACTCTGTTACAATCCAACCCCGTCAGGCCCGCGTTTCGTGTCTTAGCGCAGCTGTCGTTTCTTTTGTTTTGGGGCGCCTGCTGAAGGGGTTGGGTCTCTCTACCTCTACGTTTCGAGCTATTGTTTCCTTACATGTCTGGGGTATATTATCTTAGATGCTAGGCGGGGGAGAATTTTCCTATGGACTCGCGGTGTTCGATTTTTCCCATGAAGAGGTGAAGCAGGTAGTGCTTTTGTCTCATAGGTTTTTTTCTCCTCATAGCTTGGGCTGCATAATGCTTTTTGTACCTAGAAACAAACAACCCATGATTACCCAAAAGAGAAGAAAAATTTAAAAGAACTAAGAGATAGGACACGAACCATCTCCCATACATCTGCGGCAATTGAAATCTCAACACTATGAGAAATCATGGTCAGTGAGTTCCCTCCCCCGTTTCTGATGGGCTGGTTGCCGAGAAGGGTGAAGCTCCTACCACCTGGCCGGCCCCTCTGGCCCCTTCAGATGGAACTGTGTATGGGAACGCTTTGTCTGTAGGGTTACAGTTTACTCTTCTATCCTCTTGCCACAGCGGCTTTGAGGCCCTTCGCTTAGCATTGGAAACATTTGGGGATGCTGAAAACTCGTCAGCATACGGCTGCTCGTCTTGGGTTATAGGTGCAGTAGTTAACCTGGTGGGTTTGCTCACTGGTATTGAACCTCACCCGCGGAAATGATGCCGTATGCTCTCCCTTGCAAAAATAGTAATCTCTTTTATGTTTGTTGTGTTCACACTTCTTGTGATTACGGTCCCTTTCGCCCTTCCACCTCCCCGTTACATCATCTAGCACCCTAATGGTTGAATACTACGGCTACACCTCCTGTTGCCCCTCCTCCTAGCCTCTGTCTCTTCCAAATCTCCTGGCATGATGATAATGGCTAAAGGCGCAGTTGTCTTTGCTTGTGGTTAGGGAGTTGACTTCTTTCCCGTCAGCCCCATCAGGGACATGCAATAACCCTCTCCTGTTTTTTGAGTGGACTTGGGGATTGACCTTGTCCTGCCACACATTCTCATATGTGTCGGCAGGGTTACCGATCTGCCTCTGTGGCTTGCACTCGCCTCGCATTGCAGGTCTATATGACTTAGTGTCACAAATCGTGTCTAAGCAAGGCAGATTTCACATGACTTACAATAGTGATGTCATATGATGTAATGACTTTCACACGTGACTCATATTATGAGGCATGGGTTTCACGCATGTGACTCGTTTGAGCACATGACTTGGTTTATGAGTTTTGATTGGTTAACGGAATGTTGTGCGATGACTCCATTGAGTCATCAATGGATTTCATGCTATGACTCACTACGAGTCATAGAAGTTTATGTAGCGCGAGGTGATTAGTCACCAGGGATAGGGTTGTGAGAAGATGCCTATATAAGACGCTTGGATTCGACCAAGAGATAGGGCACGAACCATCTCTCCTCCACCTCCGGCGATTGAAATCTCAACACCACGGGAAATCATCGTCACTATCCCCCACTCACCTCTCTTCTCCCACAATGCCTACTGCCTAGGAGTTGACGTTAAGCCATCTATCCTCCTCCTCTGTGGCCTCGGCCTCCCCTGCATGGGGCGATCGTTCCTGTTCGTCGTTGACTCCCGCTCATGATGTTCGGTTCTCCCCCTTACCCCGCACTTGCTTTGCACCTCGCTTAGCATTTTGCGCGGTCGGAAAGCTTCTCGCTTCGCTCACGGTCGGCCTCACGGTGTCGGACTCTCTGTCAAAGTAGGGCCTCGGTTCTGCTGGGCTTGTACCTCTGATGGGGCAAGCTTTGGTTACTAACATCACGGTCGCGCTCGGTTTCGCTGTCGCCACTAAAGCCCTTGCTATGGCCCATTAGTCGGTTGTTGCTAGCCTGCTCGCGATCCTTCCTCTACCCCCCTCCGGGTTCCGTCCGCTGGCACCGTACTGCCCCATAAGCTGGCACCTTACTGCTAAAAACTCCTCCCCAGGCTGGCACCCTACTGCTCCCCCCCATCCGGCTGGCACCCTACTGCTACTCACCGGCTGGCACCCTACTGCTCATCGTCGTTGGCTGGCATCCCCTCTACCCGGTGGCTCCACTCGCCATCTACCCTTCCGATCGGTTGGCCCCTCCTCGGTTACGCCTAGTCGTGGTATAGCACTGCCTCGGTGGCTCTGTCCAACGCCTTGGATCGATGTAAGGACCGGCCTGACAGTACATCATGGTTTCGGTGGGCCCTCTACTGGAGTTTTCCTATGTCGTCGATCAAGAATCATCTCCCCGCGGGCAGCGTTTCTGGCCGTTAGAGTCTTTTCTTTTGTTTTGGTGAGCGTGCGGACGGGTTTGAGTCTCTCTACCTGTACGTTTCTATGTATTGATTCCTTACGTGTCTCAGGTTTTCATCTTAGGTGCTAGGCGAGGGGGACTTTTCCTATGGAACCGGGGTGCTTGATTTTTCCCATGAAGAGGTGAAGCGGGTCCTGGCTATTGTTTATAGGTTTTTTTCTCTCCATACCTAGGGCTGCATGAGGCTGTTTGTACCTTAAACCAAATCACACATGATTAAAAAAAAAAAAAAAAAAAAAACCACCAAGAGATAGGACACGAACCATCTCTCCTCCACCTCCGGCGATTGAAATCTCAACACCACGGGAAATAATCATCACTGTCCCCCACCCACCTCTCTTCTCCCATCATGGCTACTGCCTAGGGGTTGACGTTAAGCCATCTTCCCTCCTCTCCTGAGGCACGCATGCCTCCCCTCCTTGGGGTTCTTGATCCTGTCCATCGTTGACACCCGCTCAGGATGTTCGGTTCTCCCCCTTAGCCCGCACTTGCTTTGCACCTCGCTTAGATTTTGCCTGGTCGGAAAGCTTCTCCCTTCGTTCACTGTCGGCGTTACGGTGTCGGACTCTCGGTCGAAATAGGCCTCGGCTTGCTGGGGTTGTACCTCTGGTGGGGAAAGCCTCGGTTAGTAACATCACGGTCTCGTCCTGGTCTCGTCGTCGTCCCAAAAGCCCTTGCTATGGCCTGTTTGTCGGTTGTGGCTAGCCCGTTCACGATCCTTCCTCCTCCCCCCTCCCGGTTCCGTCCGCTGGCACCGTACAGCCCCCTTAGCTGGCACCAAACTGCTTACCTCTCTTCCGGCTGGCACCCTACTGCTACTCAACCGCTGGCACCATACTGCCATCCACCGGCTGGCACCCGACTGCTACTTACAGGCTAGCACCCTACTGCTCCTCTTCTGATCGGTTGGCCCTTCCTCGGTTACCCCTAGGCGTGGTATAGCACTGCCTCCGTCGCTATTGTGTAACGCCTTAAATCGATGTAATGACCTGCACGACCGCGCGAGTGGTTACAGTCGGCCCAGGGGTATCCGTGTTTTCTTCTGTCGACGATCATCTCTTCACCCCCCCCAGGCCAGCGTTTCTGGCCGTTTGAGTCTTTTCTTTTCTTTTGGTGCGCGTGCGGACGGGTTTGAGTCTCTCTCCCTGTACTTTTCTATGTATTGTTTCCTTACATGTCTGGGGTATATTATCGTAGGCGCTAGGCGGGGGGGACTTTTCCTCTGGACTCGGGGTGTTTGATTTTTCCCATGAAGTGGTGAAGCGGGCCGTGGGTTTGCATTTATAGGTTTTTTTCTCTTCATACCTCACGGTGCATAAGGCTTTTTGTACCTAGAAACAATTAACGCATGATAACCTAAAAATGAAAAAAAATGAAAAAATGAAACAAAAATGAAAAAGATAACGACCAAGAGATAGGATCTTCACACAACCATCTAAGTACATTATATACTAAAGATATTGGGATACGATTAAGCTTTACTCTCTTTACATACACTCCTCCTACACGAGAGCCTACGCTCTAAGAATCTGGAGACTATTGTGATAGTCTCGACGGGCCGCCCGAATATAGAACTCTTCTGATAGTTCTATCAAGCACGACAATCCACCCATCTACTATCGCAAGAGATAGTACCTCTCACGAACCACCCCAGACAAGCAAGCCAGTCCCGTACTATCTGAAGAGATAGTATTTCCATACGCCCTATCACAGGATAGGAGTACTTGCTTACCTTAGAATACGACTATCGTTGCCTGTTGCATAACCACCTAACAATAGGATTGTTACACATAGGTACATCTACCTCTAGTGTATGGTGCCATTCTGTCTCTTTGTCCTGCCGGCTCCTCAGTTCCTTCAACCTTTCGAAGGAATGGGGTTCATTGCTGGGCTATGGGTCGGTTGACATCAAGTGTGTACGTAAGTGAATTTCCTTTCTATACGAGCTTGATAGCTTCCTTGTTTTGTGTATTTGTTGGTTCACTCTTAGGAGTTTCTTTCTATTGAGTTGCACGTCTGAGGAGGTTCTTGGTTCATTGTATTCATGCCTGGGCTTTTTTTGTTGTTTCTACACATAGTCTGGGGTCTTGTTTCCACCAGAACTCAACAGAGATTACGGGTTAGGCAGGATAAGAGGGATTTAGTGGGGTGAAACGGGATGGACTGTTGGTGCAGGTTTTTTGCCTAGATAGCTAGAGCTGAAGTGACCGTGGTACCTTAACCAAATATAAAAAGACAGTTAAAAAGAAAGAGTAATAAAGAACCAACCAAGGGATTGGATATGAACTATCTCCACTCCACCTCCAGCGATTGAAATTTCAATCTCATGAGAACTCACTTTTTTGGTAGTATCCCTTTCGCCGTTTCTGCTAGCAATGTGGCCTAGAATGGTGAAGTGCCTCTCATTGGCCTCTCTGCTGTGGCCCCTTCGGATAGCAGTGGCCTCGTGCGACCTTTGTCTCCGGCAATACCTTTATTCTTTCATCCTCTTCCCCACACTTGCTTCGTCGCTAGAGTTCGTTACGGGGCTGACGGGGCTCCGAAAAACTCAGCCCCTGGGCCCTCTTCCCCGCCCCGCCCCACTCAACAGCCTGGGGTGGGGTGTCTTTTTCGACATTCCCTGCCCCTGTCCCCACTCAGGCCCCCACCCCACCCATACCGCAGACAGGTTCCGATTAAAAATAGGTCGTAACAAAGGGGCCCCGGTCCAGGGAATGAGTGCAGGTGGGCCCTGGAATGGGGCGGGGCGGCCATTACCCGAAACATACCCGCCCGGCGCCGTGCATGGGCCGGGTCCAGCGCGTGAAAACCCGTCCCGCCCCGCCCCATCACGAACACTATTCGTGGGCCTTCCTTACTATATTGCAATGCTCAGGTATAGTCGCAATTCATGAGTGCCCTGCTGCAAGTCTCTGGTTCTCAGTGGAGTTAGTGTACTAGTCGTACTGGTCCCTGGTATTGCACTTCCTAATTAGCAATGTTTCGGAACAGTCGGCATAGGAAAAATGGTCATCTCATTCCTGGCAGTTGAGTCTGTACTTCTTGTCACTACCGTCCCTTCTGCCCTTCCACTTCTGTCTTACATTGGCTAGCACCTAACTGCTTAAATCCTATGGCTACGCCACCCACTCTCCATCATCTTGGCTTTTGTTCTCTACTGCTCACCTGCCGTAATGATTGTGGCTGTGTGTGTGGTTGTCTCTGCTTGTGTGTAGGGGTTTTCATGCCTTCTGTCTCAGTCCTTTCGGGTACATGCAATACCCCACCCTCGGTTTTCCGGTGGACTCCGGGATCGACTTCCTCCTGCCATACACTCTCATAAGTCCTCACTTGGTTACCAAATCTCCTGCTGGCGTTGCACTCGCCTCGGCTTCACACTCTACATGACCCATGTAGATCTACCTCCTGTGTGTGGTGCTGTCCTATGTCTTTGTCCTGCTCGCTCGTCTGTTCCTCCCCCTGGTGGCAGGAATGGGGCTCATTGATGGGCCAAGGATATGTTGACTACAGGTTTGGGCTTAAGTGTATTGCCTTTCAACATGGGCCTGGGGTTTTCCTTGTTTTACGACTTTGTTTGTTCACGGTCAGGTGTTTCTTTCTTTGGGTTGAATGTCTGTAGATGATTGTTAGTTCATGGGATTCAGGCCTGTTGTTTCCTTGTAGTTTCTACCCACAGTACTGAGCTTTATTGCCACCTGTACTCAAAGTGGTTGACGAGTTGAGTATTGTCAGAGGGCTTTAGCGGGGAGCAGCGGGATGGTCAATAGTTAGATTGTTTTTGTCTAAATAGTGAGGGCTGACATGACAGTTGTACATTAAACAAATATAAAAAGGGAGTTCAAAAACAAGAAACAAAAAAACCAATCAAGAGATACAATCTTTACGCAAGCATTGAAGTAGTTTTCTGAACTAGAAGTTTCAATACGATTACTCATTTTCTCTTTATCTACACTCCTCCGCACTGAGAACCTACTCCTGCCAAAGTTGTGGCAGGCGGCCGCCACTCCTGCATGTTCTCTGGCTCACAACTAGGGCCACTCTAATGAGTGCCTGACAGCTCAACGCAAATTCACAGCTCAACATAAATGTGTTGCTTACTATAGTAACAGTGTGGTACAACAGAAGTATGTGGCTCACCATAACTTTGGGGTTTAAAATAACTTTGTGTCTAAATATATGAGTATTTACTAATTTACATTTAGTTTGACAACCTTGGATACTGCCTCATCCATGACTTTCTGGATACTAGACTACATTGGGTGCATGGTATAAGGCCTAACTTATATGTCTGTGGCATGTTTGATTTGTAGTGTATTTTCTATTATCATTGTTTTCTTCTGGGAAATATGAATTCTTGAGCTGTTACAGAAAGAAAAATGTATTCTGGTGTAAAGATTAAATTTCTGGTTGGGTGAGTTGGGCACACCTGGGTAGTGCTGTATTCTCAGGTGTCTGGGCCAAGCTACAAAGTTGTGTTGAGCCACACTGTTACTATGGTAAGCAACAAATTTGTGTTGAGCTGTAAGTTTGAGTTGAGCTGTCAGGCAGTCTTTAGAATGGCCACCAGTTCGGAGCCACCGAAGATGTGGTGGTTGCAGCTACACGTAGGCTTTGTTACGCATCCTTCGAGGCCCTGAACAACGCGGCCCCCAGGCCCAATTCCGTGCCCCACCTTGCTGAACGCCCTGGAGCAGGGCGTATTTTTCAGGGTTCTCTGCCCTTGCCCCCACTATTGCCTGTTCCCCCGATCGCGCCCTGTTAAAACCAGTGGGGAGAAATGGGGTCCCTTCAAGGGAATAAGTGGGAACTCAGCCTGGACGGGGGAAGGGTGTGGATTACGGCAAAAGTAGCGCCTCCGACCCGCTGTGGGTATGGGGCATAGCGAGAGAAAACCAGCCCCCCTCCCTGTCATGAACTCTAGCCGCACACCGCAACCTTGGCACATGTATAAGCAAAACTCGGAGACCATTCTGCTAGTCTCTGAATACATGTTAATAACATAGAACTATTGTAATAGTTCTATGAAGCACAGCGCCATGATTCACCCTTTTTACGATCTGATAGCACCTTACTCTTCGGAACAAGCAAGCCAGGTAGCTACTATCTGAGGAGATACTATTGCATCCCCTGCATATAGAACAAAAAGAGTCGCATATGCAGGATGAAGACTGTTGTTGCCTGTTGCATCCATGAGCAACAATAGGGTTGTTATACTCGGCATACCATGCTATTGGTAAGTTTTCCTCCTTCTTGCAAAACCTTCTCTGCCACCTCCTTAATTTTCACCAAATGCCCCTTTATTAAATCCTCTTATTTACACTAGTTTTAACCGAAGTTTCGACTTTGCTCTTTTACGAATTTGAACATTGGATATGAGTTTAGTATAACTAGGCTTTTGTAGATCATTCAATTAGCGATTAATTGATCACGGGAAAGGCTGGACAAGCCTGGTGCTGGTCCCAGGAATTATGCTCTGCATAATATGATGCGGACAGCATGTTTCTAAAAATTCATCAGTTTTATCACCAGAAACAAAATCCATACCAAGGACTCCTGGCAGACCATTCAGAACACGAACCAGCTGGTTCTCAAGCCACTCAAGCATGATACTTGAGTTAGCATAGGTCATATGATTGCACTGAATGACAACTTGCTTGTCGTTAAGTTGCTGTTTACTGATGATAGAGGACCCGTATCCATACTACAGAAAATGATTACTCGCTTTACCCAAACTATTTCATCAGCAATTATTGTCAGTTTCATGGTTCTCTACCTTTTATCCCATCCATACTTGCTTGATTGGACCAGGTGACATTTTTCTTCCATCAGATTGTTTGTTTTCCTATAAATGTATTCAAATAGCACTAGGGTCTGATCCATATTACAAATATTCGGTAACATGTATTGGCATACCGTGTATCCTTCTCTCTCTTGCTTTGGCCTTACTTGCATTTCCTCACCAACATGATACTGTAAACTGTGGTGATTGAATCGCAACCAGTTGAGTATCACTGCTCCAAAATTCCACCGAACCGGGCTAGCCTTATTGAAGACTGACTGATGACTGATTTGTGCCATCCAAGATATTCTTAGAACTATCTATTGGAGAACTTAAACTCCGCGGCATAATTAATTCGATAATCTTTCTGGCCGAGTTCTTTGCAAACTCAACAGAACTCCCTTCTCCGAACCAGTTGTCCTAATACACTGTCCTTCTTAAACATCTCAAACAGCTCTTTCTCCATCTCCCCCCATCACCTCACTCTTCTTCCACCTCTCATCCTTTGTTATTCTACCTTCATTGTACTAAACTTCTTCTCCTTCTCCTCCTTCTACCAATAGGCCAGGTTGGCTGTCAATATTAAGGTAGTCTCCCACTTACTCCCTCCCAAGTTCCGGAACTTTCGTTGGATCGCAAGAGCTTTTGATAGCCATATAGTATTCGCGGATTCGAAGTTCATAGCCAACTGTACAGGAGTGATAGGCGTTTTCGACTCTACCTTCTGGCTTTTGAAGGGGCTTTGCTAAGGGCTTTCTTTCTCACACCATCTTGCTGGTTCCAGCATAGACCCTTTCTGCTGAAAGTTTTAACAGATTCGCCTTGCTGGTTGCCCAGCTACTACATGGCTGAAAAGGTATTCTCAACATGCCTATCCCATCAGGAAAAAAAATCAGTTTGCGTTATTTGCATTGCAGGGCACACGGCATCCTCTCGCTGTATTCTATGGGACTATTTTCCTGAACTTATATAATCAAAAAACCCGTTTCATTATAACATTTATCTAACAATTACGTAGATCAACATGAATTTTCAGCCCAAAAGGACAACATTTGCATGTTCATATTGACGGGTAAAGTTCAAAACAGGATTCATTGGATGCATAGGATGCTGACCAGATGCAAACTCTGCTACAAGGTGCATTTAGATGTGTCTAGATGCAAAATCCGGTTTTTTTGCTGATCCCCCTTCATTCAGCTTCTCCTTTTCTTTCTATATGCCTTTTTTTGTTTATTTTACTTGAGTAAATATTGAATTTACAAGTTCACCTGAGGTTGCAAATTGCTTTCAATGCGATCACAGGTTTCTGATTTCTCGTATTTCTTTAATCAAAAATGATTTCCAAGACAGTAATTTCCCCTTCCCAATATTTTAAACTTTATTTTAACATCTGAGCACACTGCCCAATTCTTCAAGATTTTACTGTATCCCAAGTTTTCCAGAACACCGCATTGATGAGTAGTAAGCTGCTGCTACAAAGTAGATAGCTGTAGGGTGCCAAGAAGAGGAAACACGATTAGGGGATAATCAATTCAAGAATGAAAATGATAGATAAGGGGAGAATTTTCTGACGGGCCAGACCTAAGAGAGTAGAGAGGAGAGTAAGTACACCATTCCCCAATAGTGAACCCATCATGCAGTGTGTGCCAGGAAAGTGGTGATAATCATGTCGTATTGTGATTTCAATAGCCAGAGGTGTAATGGTGATGGAGGATGCCTTGGCTGCGTAGAGAGTTTGGAAAACTTATACCATATGTGGTGAGCGCTCACCTGACAAGTACTAGTCCATCACTAGGCCTTCTGATTTCAATCTGGTCGTGTGAGTACATGTAGAAGTAATTGATAGGGTGTCACAAAGGACTGCCAAGATTTGAAAGGGTAGACTGGCAAGAAATATTTCCTGCCAGAAATGGTTAGTAGCTAGTTGAGCCCAATGGACCGTGGACCAAGCAGCGGATTTCCACACCAGCTGATTGGGTTTGGAAGAGGCCAGGGCGACAACAAGAGACCTGATACGCCAAACAAGAAGGGAGTTTGGACCACTTTTATTGATTGTTTTTTGAAGCAAAGTCAACTTGTTCAAGAACAAGATTTGAAAAGACAAGTGAGGTCTGCCACCAGGGACAGCCAGATAGCTCCTTCACAAGGCAATTTTTCTCCGGTGCACAACCTATAATCTCTAACATTTCCAACAATACGACTTGAGAATACAAAATTTCCCACCACCCCCAGCGAACTCGGCGAACCTGACATTGTGAAACTGCGCTATGTTCCGGTCATGCGAGGTAGTTCTTTGCACGGCGTGTGGAGACAAGCCCGCAGAACGGAGTAGTGCTTCACCCATGCTTTGTCATCTCACCAGCACAACTAGCAGGGTGGCTCCCCCAAAATTACCCTGATAGTATTCCACGCTCACATCAGGAAAGAAGGCCCTAGGCATCCTCCCACTCCCTTTTTTCCACCACTGTCGCAACCAAGTAGATTTTTTTAGTCACTGTTAGCGCCTTGAGCATTTATCATTCATCCTTCCTAGGTCGCCACATTTCAGAGCTTGGTAGAGCCCGCTAAATTGGACCTCTGTTTCCGCACTGACCCCCCCCCCCCCGGAGGATGTCCATTCCTGTCAGATCTGGATTCCTTCCATCTAAATTTGATAGTTTGCAGCGACCATCCATGCGACCTGAGCACCGTCTTCCCTTCAGTAGTCATCGACCCCATTCCGCTCTCCCTTACTATCCAGCCAACACAATGGTTGGAACTACGACCTAGTGACTGCCTATCTCACGCGCCTATGTCTACGCCTATCTCTGGGACTCGCTTTCTTCAACTTCGTTTGCTCTCTTCTCTCTTCTCTTCAACCGCTTACTCTCTTTTCTTTATAAGCAATACAAATACTTGCTCGCTTTGGGCCTCGCTCTCCGCGCTCTCCATCCTCATGTTGACCAGCACCTATCCTACCAAGACAGAGAGCGGCAGTTTCGGGTATGCTTCTTCCATCCCCTAAAGCTAAGCGATGCTAGCTATACCCCCCTCCGAAGCTCCATGTGTCACCAACAGATCTTTAACGAAAAGAGGATTCTTCCTCCGCACCCGAGAGAGTCACTCAAAGCCTCCGCCTGCTGACTTATTCTGGGTATCACATCACTTTTTTCCTAGATGCACGAGCATACCGCTAACACGTCTATTTCTATTCAACCCAGGGTAACACATCTAGGGGTCATTGGACTGAACTGAAAGCACAACCCGAGGACCCACCTCTTCTTAATCAAATATTAAACTTGTTTGGGACATGGCGGATATTATCGCAGGTAACACTTCGGTTCCTTGAAGGGATAACGGTAATTCCGGCCACATCCCACCACTAGACGAGAATCAATCCGGGGAAGATTACCCCCCCGGGTGGCAGAGGCAAATACATCCTCTGGTTTCCCGATAATCCTAGTGTGCGCTAGGTACTAGAGTAGCGGCAGAAAATATATCCACACAGGAAAATCTGAGAGACTATCACAGGCCCACGAGAGTGTGACCCAAAGAGTCCAAGCCCACGGCATCCCCCACGCGGAACCAGTACCCCCAGCGACACCCCACCAAGAGACAACTTTCAAACTTGGATTAGCCGCGACAACAATGAAGCGGCGACTGCGGAACGAAACGCTACAGGCCCTTACAACGAAAGCGCGATCGCAACCTCAGGAGCAGGGAAGTTCACTCTTTCTTTCTTCAACGACATACACTCTCTAACTAACTAACGCTAAATTCAGGAGTCCACACTAACCACACCAAGGCCCGCCGATCCTCCCCCCCCCCCCTGTATCACCCGCGTGCTGACAAAGGAGAAGCAGACTCCCACCGTTCATACCCTCCGGGCATATAACTTTGATGCGTCCGACTCTTTCACGTTTCCCTTACGGCTTTCCCGGTGTATACATCGATCCAAAACTCAAGCGCGTTCCTTCGTCCAAATGCTTTCCCGAAAGCCAGAGCATTTGCAAAGCTAAAGCGCGTTCCCAAATACTATCGGAACAACAAAGCGGCTATCACGGGAGCATGTCAAGCAGCGTCCCGCGGTTCCCACAACGACATCCGGTCTTGTAACCCCCCCTCCCTGGCGGCGGAGCCAGGCATATGGGCCACTCAGTCGCCTAACAACCCTGAGCAGCCAGAATAAACTACTATAGGAGTGGCCAAAAATATCTCCGCATAGTCAAAAGCGGAAAATTCACCAAGGGACGGCGGGGACGCTACTCCGGTGGTTGGCCAACCATCCCCAGGACAACGGAGAGGAGAATGTATTTACCACAACTAGCGACAGCCAAAACGGCAAAAGCAAACTTTTCTTGGCGGCATACCACTTTATTGATCTATGGCTCATAAATGGATTCAACGTGAGCGGCCCACATCAGTGGATGCTCCAACATCCCATAGAGTTGGGAATATGGTTGCTCGCCCAGTAATGCTCCTTTGGATTGTGGAATACCCTAGGTTTGGTGCTAATAGAGGTAGCAGATAGAAACCAAGGGTTTGTTCTTGGGTAGAAGGTATACTCACACACTAGAGAATGAGGTTCGTACCGGGTAATTTGTTTCCTTTTTTGACCAGATTGGGAGAGTAGTGATTGCCAGAGGTGAAATTGCGAAACATCACTCTTCCCATCCCCCACCTCATCCCCGTTGGAAATATCCGCGGTTAACGGCAGCAGTTCGGCTATCCACCGTGGGGCACCTAAGCGTTCAAAGATTTTCTCCTACAAAATCCCCTTCCTTCCTGTGCCTCCTTCCTTTCTCTTCATTCAGGAAGTCCTACAACTCTTCAACCGCTTCAATACAAACCCCTCATTTTCTCGAGCAACTTTGCAAAATCCCTCTTTCCGATCGTTATCTCGGTTTCCAAAACCTTCAATATCCCCTGCTGTCCCGCATCCCCCCGCCGTTCCCGGGCATCTTCTGCAGCTCCGGCGAAAAGTGCTGTCTCATCCTATAGGGCGCATCGCCCGAGCCCAAGATGGCCGCCCAGAGATTTTGCTGCTTTGGGCGGATCACCAGAGGCGGGATAGTCCCGTCTGGAGCTCTTGGAACTCACCCGTCTGGCCCCCGGATCGTCTGGAGCACTGGCCATTGGCTATCACAGAGATCCCAAAAATGCGCAGACCCTCCTGATAAAAATCCTATCCGCTTACTATCCTCCAATTGTGAAATTCCTTTTTCTATTGCTTCCTTAAACACTGACTACGTTCATTTTTGAGCACTATGTTTTGTGCCAGATGTCAACCTCATGAAACAGGGTTTCATGGGCTAAAACACACCCCTAAAGCATATCTAGTGGCATACACAACTTGCGTGTTGCATTGTAGTTTAGTTCATGCATGGATATCCTCCAATCACCATCTTCCCCGGTGTCCGGTGATGGTTGGCAATATTGGCAAGTACAACAGTTCCTAGCTCCGATTGAAACATTTCCCAGCCAAGCATGAAACACTTCCTGCGGGGGGACTGCGGGGCTATAGTCCTTTGAGTCAGGTTGCAAGGCAAGTTTAGAAAGGGCCGGACCGGACCGCTTAACGCCGTCCACCACCACCCTCCTTCAGGACGGACGGACTGCCCCGTTGAGAACACTGGGTATAGGCGTAAATATATAGGAGTGACACATGTAGTCATAGAGCGCCACTCGGGGCTGGGGATATTTCCAGGGCCCGAGCCCGATTTCCCACAGCACCACTCCACACCCCTTCAGTTACTAATCTAGTAAAGCAACCCAAACTAAACATTCACCTACATGTGAAGCAATTCCCTGGATTTTACCCTCCAGCCCTTTAGCACTCTGGATCTAACCTGACTGAGAAACGAGAAAGAGAGATATGGCTGGTATATTGGTCTTGGCGCAATTTATGACTATTCTGTATGGGTACCAAGCCTTCCAATGGGTCCGGGCTTCGTTGGGCCAGCCCGGGCTCTTGGTTGGGCCGGGCCGGGCCCATTGGGCTGGGCTCAACTTTAGATGGGCTTGGGCCGGGTCGGGCCCGGAGGTGCCAAGCCCGGGTAACCCGGCGGGCCTAGTGGATGTTTTGTCTCGCTTTCCTGACTTTCACCATGATGATTCTTCAAGTCATTGTCACCACGGAAACCAGAATCTAAGCACACAAAATTTGGGAATGTATTTGCCTTTAGCAGCTAGGTCCTAGCAGACGCGTGTTCAAATTGCGATTGAATAGTGAAAAGCGAGAAGAAAAATTGTGTATATTTAGCCTCTCTCCATTTAATTCTGATACCTATTAGTACTAATAGTTCGAGAATAGCTGGTGGCTTGAAGATCGTCAACAAAAGGAGTACCCGATCCTTTCAGCCTCGGCCATAACTGTCCTATCAATCCCGGCAATGTCGTCAGAGCCAGAACGAGTATTCTCTGGAACCAAGAGAACATTATCCGACTCACGGCACTCTCTCAACCCCTCAACAATTCAAGCAATCCAATGCCTACGAAGTTGGCACTCGCCTAACTAAACTCATGCTTTCCTACTGAACCCCCTATGCCCATGTCTTCACTCTCTTTCCTCTCTTCATGAATTATCTCTATTTTACCATCTAACTTTTCCTATCATCCATTTTATATTCTAATACCAATTTCACACCAATGTTAATATATAATATTTAATTCCTTTTCTTATATGGGCCGGCCCACTGGGCCCATTGGGCTAACCCGGGCTTTCGTTTCTTGGGCTGGGTTGGGTTGGGCTCAACCTTAGTTGGGCTTGGGCCGGGTCGGGCTGGCCCTTTTTGGACCCGGGTTGGCCCATTGGAAGGCTTGATGTGTACGGATAGGTATCTGTAACAACAAGACTTAGTGTTGTTTTCGGCATTGACTTTCACGCATTTCATGAGAAACTAGGTAGAAATTGACGAATGATCTGTCCGCAGTTGAGGATATTTGAAGGAATTTTGGAGCATAATATCAAATTATTATATATTTTTTCAGCTTTCACCCTAGCCCTGTAGAGGTAGTCTCAAGAATGCAGGGGTAGGGAGATAAAAAGGTATTATCAAAGACAATATGGGTGCATTTATGCAAAAAAGGTCAAACTTGTCAACAACACCAAAATAGGTTGAATGCCCCTGAGACTTTAATGGCATATTGAGTATCCTCTGGGCTTCTTAAAATATATTTGATGTTAAAATTGAAGTAATATTTGACCTGTAATGATTATTTTAAAAATATCTTCAAAATTTTATTTTTGCATAGAATGATAGCCTACTATGAAATGTATCTAGAAATGAAATTTAAAATATTTTCAAGAGTAACATCTATAGTTATTATAAAGAAGATGAAAATATCTTCACTTTCTCAACATTTAACTGATATGATAAACATATATTAGGAATACCAAATGCAACAAAAGTGAAAATTAGGGTCGAGGTATAAGTGGAATTTTGAGCATTATGGTAATAGTGCGTGATTTTCATAGACTTGTACACTAATTGTATTGAATTAAGGGCTTTAAAGTATAAGCCAAAAGTTGTTGCTTAATGTTAAAACTTGTATTAATTCTGCTGACTTAGCTCTTATAACTCTCTTTAATGGATATTATTAATAAATAATTTTATTTGAACATATTAGTTGCATTTAAATGAAAAACCATGGACATAGAATGAAAGAAGCAGCTTAGGCCATTATTTTGGTTTATTGACATACTACTTGCTTGATTGATGGTGATGCTATTTCAATTTCTTTGTTACAAAATGTTTCTTCCATTTTCTCAAAAGGTCATTGGTTGCTATGCAAACTAAAAATGCTCCTAGCTCAAAATACGAAAAAGGCAAGTTTATCTCTTTTCCCTAAACTGCAGCCATATATACATGAAAGGAATTAGAATAATTCAATCTATCACTCGCCGTTTCAAAAGCATCTCTACTACCTCTTTATGCCGTTTAATCGCTCCCTACGTGATTGGTATCAGGCGAAATAGGGTATTTGCCGCCGGGTCGTGATTGGAGTCCCCGCGTTTCACAACCATCTCTACTACACCCTCATGCCCGCTGTCTCCCTGCCAATGAGCAGCAGCCACGGTATTTTTATTTGTATCGCAGAGTGGGGAAACCTTATGCACGTAAGCTGGAAAACCTTATGCGACTTCACTATATCTGGGAGATGAGAGGAAAATCGACTCGCTACTAACCTATTATTTTTCTCTTTTTTCCCCCCCCTATGAGAAATTGGGCATCCTATAGGCAAATATGCAGGTATGCGGGAAATGCCATGTATGCTTGATCCAGTGAATTCAGTAGCATTTGTCTTTGTTCATCGACAAAATTCACCGCTGACAACGGGAACGGGCAGGGTTCCGAATAGTCCGACCGGTCAAGTCTTGGAGGCGGGACAGGGCTGGCCAGTGCTGGTTATGGCGGTGACTGGACCCGACTAATTTGGGTGGTCCGGTCTGGTTTGAACTGGTCCCAGACCAGTCTTTATAAAAAGATCGCATGAGTCTGAATGGCACCAAGGCCAACACTCGCTAAGAATAGAAGTATAGCTATACTAGGATCTTAAAGTCGCTTGTCACGCTATGAATCAACAGCTCCTCAATACAAGTTGATAGAATATCCTGGGGAGGATGATATGCGGTGGAAATACGATTACCTGATGGATAAGTCGCATCCAATACCAGTATTGTGGCATATGGTCATGTAATATCACTCACTTAGTAAACTAAAAATGGTTCGATACTCAAGAACCTATTTTCGCCACCCCTAATCCAAGCGAGGCACTATCTCCACCATATAATTCATGGAAACAATAAGTTTAATTAAGAAAAGCTTTATTTGAATGTAATATATAGTGATAAAAATAGCATATTGTATTGCTTGGCAGGCCTGGTCAGACCAGTCTTGGTCAAGTCGGTTTCAATAATCCTGACTGTCCAGTCGGTCTAATTTCCACCATTGGACTAGACTTGACTTTCGACCTGACTGGCTAGTCCAGTCCAGTCTTCCGCCGACCATTCGGAACCCTGGGAACGGGTGAGATTTCGGCAATGACCCACACAATGTTCTAACCTAAAAGATAAAAACATGTAAATATAAATAATATATAGTAGAGCTCATAGTAGAAGTTTATCCAGAGAAATATTGTTCCGGAAGACTAGACCCTATACTAGTTTTTCTACAAAAACTGTGACAATTTTGCCTGTAACGCCAAGTGTAACACCTCTAAATTTGTCATGCTCCCTCAAAGGGTACTGAACCCTAATAGATAAGTTCTTCTGGTATTAGTATTAATAACATAATAATAATTATGTAATCTGACAAATATACTTTAAGAAAATATTAAATGGTGAAATTGTAATATTTAGATATTGAAACCAAGATGTATTAGAACAATGAAGTAGATAATTGATTAATGGATTCAATTATGAGCAGTCAAATACCGAATGCAGATATTATTTTCTAGAAACTGGTAAGCTACTCTACATTAAGTTCTAACTCAGTAATTCCCCGATGAGAGGAGTATCTAGTATATACATAAGGCTTGAAATCAACAGATTCATATACCATTTTATTCCTGTAAGCATCCATCATTCGAAGTGTATGCTGGTAATATTTCCAAACAAGAACATCTGGAATTTGAGCCAGAGCCAGAGGCACAGTACGAACCAAAGAAGGAAAGCTGTAGCCACAATGTGCCCTTGTATAAACCTCGGCACGGCCCCAAAAATACTCTATGAAATTTAACTTATAGTGGAATGAGGGGTAGAATATTATCTGATGCCCTGCAGCTTCTATAGTTTCCTGCAGTTGATATTTTTGAGACTGAAAGTCTGGTTGTGAGGATAGCAGGGCCCAAGCACAACAATTGGCATTGACCGCATGTCTGCAAGCTGGATTGGCCTTCCGTTCTCCTGGCAAATCACCAGGAATGCTTCATTGTGTAAGAAATTTCTGGCAATTGGGCCACAACCCTATCTCTTACAAAATAATTTTCAATCCTTTCAATTGCCCATTTGGCAACATCATTGACTGTACTTGAACAATACTGGGATTGTCGGGATGGGTAAAATATCCATTGCGCATAGGGAGTGAGTGTTTCCCACCTGGTGTGAGATTGAGATTTGCAACTTGAAGAGCATTGGCTGCATATTTATGGGGCATTTTGGCATTGTCAAATGCAAATATGCCCTGGCATCCAGGGAATGCAGTTTCAAAGGCTCGAATAGCCTTCTCCGTCAGCTGCTTTAATATCTTGTCTCCTGTCCACCTGATGTCTCCACCACATTTGAGAATTTCACAAACATTTCCATTGCCTAGTCGGCCGATTGGGGTAAGCTAGTCGGAGACATGGAGCCCCTGGCGGCGATCCTTTTTGCGTATTGGTACTGTGTTGTTGTGAATCCATATCCTTTTTTGTCCTGAATTGGAGTCGAATGTGCACTCATGATGTGTTATGAATACAGTGGGTTTATTGCTTGCATAGTTTTTTGGAACTTGCTGGAGGTCTCCATCCCATTCGATCATAGTTGTCTGCAGGGCTTGCATTCAAGGTAGAAATACCCGGTCGCGATACTCTTTCACATCCTCTCTCTCGTGGCCATCTTTGTACACCCCTTTCTTTACTTCCTTCCAATTCCATCCAAGTTTTAATAGCCACGCTCTTGCAGAACGAGTTGCCAGAGCTCTCTTAATCCTTCTTTGGATTCCTTCCATCGAGATGATAGGCAATGGATTACCACTCTCAGCATTGTGATCCATGGTCGGATATCTTTCTGTCCAATAGGTTGTAATTGCTTTTGCAAGCCCTATGGAATCCATTCCTGTTTGAATATTTAAACAATTAGTATTCTAACTTTACTTGTTAAGAATAATAGATTAAACATACCTTCACCAGCCTGTGCCATATACTCTTGCATTGCCATCATCGTTCCCTCATCGGTTAGCCAACTGGCCACCTTCGTATGCTTGCCTTGCTTTGGTAAAGGAACCTTTCCATAGCAAATGTAATTGACTTCTTGCTTCAGAATCCAATTCGTCACCCATATTCCCCATCCACCCGACTTGGCCACCACTGAAGCCTGAGCCTTTCTGGATTCATAAGCCGTAATCTGGTCACTTGCTTCTCTTGTCAGCTAGGCAAGCTTCCATTTCCGTTTACTCTTTAGCTGTAGCTTAATAAAGGTATAAAGCTGGTGATTCCAATCATGAAGCAAAGCAGATCTACCGCTTGGTCGCTTTCTCAAGGGGTACACCTTTCGCCTCAGCCTGTGTAAAGCCAAGCATAGAATCTCTTCCTTCATAGCTCTAAGAGGACGAGGCAGCCGAGGCCAGCTTGCGTATGCTTGTCTTCTGAGATCATTTGCCTAGAGATTTATAGCTAGCCCAGGTCTGAATGTCAAAGATCAGGTAAATAGCTCGCCTGTTCACTATTCAAGTTCTGCAATCCACTGATCGCAGATTCGAGTTGGAATTGTTTCTTTTTGGAATAGCAGCGACAGTCGCCCTCCTTTTGTGTTAAAGGTAGAGGTTTCACATAGCCATGATGCTGCTGGAGTCGTGTCCGATAGTTACGTGTTCGCTCGGTTGAAAGATATGTCTTGGTGGTATTCGATAAAGGTCATTCCTCCGTAGTTGGAACTGGACGTGCATTTGCTGCTTCTTGCTGCTTCTTTAATCGATATTTGCGAACTCTTTGCTTGCCGAACATTGGTGGACCATGCATCGGAGGTGTGTGGACAGCCTGGAAGGCACGATATTTGCGAACCGGCTTCCGTGTTGCTGTACGCTTTCTCGTTCTTTCAAGCTCCGCATTCGTGTTCTGTTCTTCCATAGCGCTTGGTTGAATGATTTGAATACGATATCATACAAAAACATTTTATTATTATTATAAGAGTTACAAAAGTATATAGGCTTGGCAACTTAGGAGATAGGGCGACCATTTTTTGATGTGTTACACTTGGCGTTACAGGCAACTTGAAAATTGTCACACTTTTTGTAGAAAGACTAGTATAGAGTCTAGTCTTCCGGAACCATACCTTCAAGTGGTGTTTGAAGTGGTAGGTGATCAAGAGGGCTGCGTTGCCATCGATGCTTGTTAGTGGGGTTAATTCTGTCCACGCACCTTATCAGAGGCGAAGCGGTATTTCAGGGGGGAAACGAGCCGGGGGACACAACAACTGCATCCGCAATCAACCATCAACCCCTTTTGTCTTCCTTCACGGCTTTTTCATCTGGTTTTATCTGACTGCTGTGGATTTGAAAAGCGGATTGACTCAACTATTTTTTTCTCCTTCGGAAATTGCCATTCCCATCATAGAACGCCTGGAAACCAGGAGAAGCATCGATAGCACCATGGATATCAATATCCCTGACAATGCGGACCGCGGTGAGGGTTGTCGTAGTGAGAGTGACCGTCGTGGCGGTGGCAGTGGTGGTGGTGGGGGTCCCCACGTCGCGCCAAAGGCTGCTGCTGCCAGTGGTGGTGGTGGCGGCGGCGGGGGTCCCATTGTGGTGCAAAAGGCTGCTGCTGTTAGTGGTGGTGGTGGTAGCGGCGGGGGTCCCAGTGTTGTGCCAAAGGCTGCTGCTGATAGTGGTGGTGGTACTGGTAGTGGCCGTGGAACCGGTGGTGGAATCAAGTCACAATCCTGGATTCCAGGGCTAAGGAAGCGTTCGACCGGTAAGAGTCCCGATAAGGAATCTCCCGCAAGTGGTTCTACTGTTCCCGATTCTTCTTCTACTCCCCATCGCGGTTCTTCCACTATAGAGCCCCACCCCCCTACGACCACTTTACCAAATGTCAGAGACTTTTCTCCTCAGGCGGTGGTCTCTTGGCTTACCCGGATTGGCTATTTCGAAAAGTTCAATGATGGCCTCATCAGCAGGTCCCAGGGTTCCGAATGGTCGGCGGAAGACTGGACTGGACTAGCTAGTCCGGTCGAAAGTCAAGTCTAGTCTAATGGTGGAAATTAGACCCACTGGACAGTCAGGATTATCGAAACCGACTCGACCAGGA
>Ga0307513_10003227_pt1 | contig 22247 bp, 22 predicted proteins | sample 15_EM_MG_FD_202174 | JGI IMG/M metagenome (GOLD analysis project Ga0307513, IMG submission 202174) | Populus trichocarpa ectomycorrhiza microbial communities from riparian zone in the Pacific Northwest, United States - 15_EM | ecosystem: Host-associated > Plants > Roots > Unclassified | place... | reverse complement strand
GCCGTACTCGGCGCGGCGGTGCATCTGGTGGGTGCGGATCTGGATCTCGACCGGCTTGCCCTCAGGACCGATCACCGTGGTGTGCAGCGACTGGTACATGTTGAACTTGGGCATCGCGATGTAGTCCTTGAACCGCCCCGGCACCGGATTCCACCGGGCATGCAGGGCGCCCAGTACCGCGTAACAGTCCCGCACCGACTCCACCAGCACCCGCACGCCGACCAGGTCGTAGATGTCGGCGAAGTCGCGACCGCGGACGATCATCTTCTGGTAGACGGAGTAGTAATGCTTCGGCCGACCGGAGACGACCGCCTTGATCTTGCCGGCCCGCAGGTCGGCGGAGACCTGCTCCCGGACCTGGGCCAGGTAGTCCTCCCGAGCCGGAGCGCGCTCGGCGACCAGCCGGACGATCTCGTCGAAGACCTTGGGGTACAGGGTGGCGAAGGACAGGTCCTCCAGCTCCCACTTGATCGTGTTCATACCCAGCCGGTGCGCCAGCGGGGCATAGATCTCCAGCGTCTCCTTGGCCTTGCGCTCGGCCTTGTGTGCCGGGACGTAACGCCAGGTCCGGGCGTTGTGCAGACGGTCGGCAAGCTTGATCACCAGCACCCGGATGTCCTTGGACATCGCGACAACCATCTTGCGGACGGTCTCGGCCTGTGCGGCATCGCCGTACTTGACCTTGTCGAGCTTGGTCACGCCGTCAACGAGCATCGCGACCTCGTCGCCGAACTCCTGGCGAAGGGTGTCCAGCGCGTACGACGTGTCCTCGACGGTGTCGTGCAACAGCGCGGCGGCAAGCGTCGGCGGCGTCATCCCGAGTTCGGCCAGGATCGAGGCGACCGCGACCGGGTGGGTGATGTACGGGTCGCCGCTCTTGCGCTTCTGACCGGCGTGCGCCTTGGCCGCTACTTCGAAGGCGCGCTCGATCACGCTCAGGTCGGCCTTCGGGTGCGCGCTGCGAACCGTCCGCAGCAGCGGCTCCAGCAACGGCGAGCCGGTGCTCTTGCTGGCCCCCAGCCGGGCGATCCGGGAGAACACCCGGGCCGGGGAGGTAAGTCCTTCGGAGGCGGCCGGCGGGCGGGTCCGCGGTGGCAGCGCGACATCGTCCGTGCTGGCCACTGGCTCGAGGTTGGTCTTGTCCGGGCTCACGTCCGGTTCGGCGGCGGCGCCCTGTTCAGGCGTTTCCGGCTGCTCGGAAGGGCTGTTGACAGCCATCAGGGCAGGACGGGGAGAGCGCCCCTCGGGCAAGGCCGAGTCAGCGCTGAACCGTGCCGCCACTTCTTCCGACACCAAGCCTCCCGACCTGCTCGATCGCTCGGGTCCTCACGATCAGCGAGTCTAGGCCCCGAGCCCGCTCCTACCTCGCTACGTCGGCCAGGTTTGAGCTGCTCTTGAGCAACTCGCTAACGCTGGAGCAAGAGACGGGCCCGGTTCATTCCCTCGCCCATCCCGATTCGTTCCGTTTCGTTCCGGCTCCGCCCGTGGATCACTATCCCAAAGCGCACCTTTAACACATCTCGGGCCGCTGGCTCTCACAACCCCGTCCCGAAACCCATGAAAACGTTTCATGACGGGAGTCACATCGAGCATCAAGCCGACCTCAGTACTGGACCAGTGACCGGACGTCCCGCCCGGGCAGCCGCTGCCGACCGTTCAGGAAGTCCAGCTCAATCAGGAAGGTCACCGCCACCACCTCGGCACCGATGTCCTCCAGCAACCTGGCTGCTGCCTCCGCGGTACCGCCGGTGGCGAGCACGTCATCCACGAGCAGCACCCGCTGGCCCGGCTTGATCGCGTCGGTATGGACCTCGATCGTCGCCGTCCCGTACTCCAGGGCGTATTCGGCCGAGACCGTGGTGTACGGCAGCTTGCCGATCTTCCGGATCGGCACGAATCCCGCGCCGAGGGCAAGCGCGACCGGGGCACCGAAAATGAATCCCCTGGCCTCGATCCCGGCCACCACGTCAACCCCAGCTCCCGAGCCGGAGCCGGAAGCTCCCGAGCCCGAGACTCCCGAGCCGGAGCCGGAGCCGGAGCCGGAGCCGTGGGCGGTGGCCAGCGCGGCCACCGTCTCGGCGAACAACGCTCCGTCCGCGAGCAGCGGGGTGATGTCCTTGAACAGCACCCCCGGCGACGGGTAGTCCGGGACGTCCCGAATCCCGGCCCGCAACCGGACGTCGAAGTCGGCGGCCGGGCTCGTCAACGGGCCCGGCCGCGTCCTTTCCGTCATCGACGCTGGCCGCTGGGCCGGGACTTGTTGCGCCTCGGCTGGCGGCGCTGGCCGCCGGCGCCGGACCCGGCCTTCGCGGCCCCGCCCGACCTGCGAGCACTGCCCGTGCCCACACCGGCGCCAACGGCCTCGACGTCGTCCTCGGACTCGTCCGACCCGTACACCGGGGTCGACGCATCCGATCCGGACTTGGCGGCAGCCTCGGCCCGGCGCTTCAGGATTCGCTGGGTGTGCGCCATGATGTCCGGCTCGCGCCGACGCAGGTCCACCAGCAGCGGGGTGGCGATGAAGATCGACGAGTAGGTGCCGGCCGCGATTCCGACGAACAGTGCCAGCGAGATGTCCCGGAGCGTTCCGGCGCCCAGCACGAAGGCACCGATGAACAGGATCGAGCCGACCGGCAGCAACGCCACCACCGACGTGTTGATCGATCGCACCAGGGTCTGGTTGATCGCCAGGTTGGCGGCCTCATCGAAGGTCCGCCGGCTGGACAGGGTGATCCGGTCGGTGTTCTCCCGAACCTTGTCGAACACCACCACCGTGTCGTAGAGCGAGTACCCGAGGATGGTCAGGAAGCCGATCACCGACGCCGGCGTGACCTCGAACCCGGTCAAGGCGTAGACCCCGACCGTGAGCAACAGGTCGTGCAGCAGCGCGATCAGACCGGCGGCCGCCATTTTCCAGGTGCGGAAGTATGCGGCGATCACCAGCGCGACCAGCACCAGGAAGACGATCAGGCCCTGGATCGCCTTGCGGGAGACGTCTGCACCCCAACTCGGCCCGACGAACGCGGCGTTGATCGAGTTCTCGGGCACCTTGTAGGCCTTGGCCAGTGCGGTCTTGACCTGCTCGGACTGCTTCTCGGTCAGCGTCGCGGTCTGCACCCGAATGCCGCTCGTGCCGACCTTGGAGACGTTTACCTGGCCGGGGGCCACGGTGTGAACGGCGTCCTCACCGATCAATGTGCTGGTGTCACTGACGTTGCTCAGCCGGTACTCCGAACCGCCCTTGAACTCGATGCCGGGGTTGAGACCGATGAAGAGCAGGGCGGCCACGGACGCCACCGAGAGGGCGATGGCAATGCCGTACCAGAGCCGACGACGCTTGATGAACTGGATCGTCCGGCGCCCGCTGTACAGGTCGTTGCCGAAAGTGGCGAAGCCCATCAGACGTCCCTCCTGGTCTTGGTGCTGCGGCCGGCGGCGACACGATTGGTACCCGACCCGCCGGAGCCGCCCGGATCGTCGTCCTTGAGATCCGTGCCCTGCTCTTCGGCCAGGCGCTTCTCCTCGGCCAGGCGGGCGGCCCGGCGAGCCGCAATGCTCTGGCCACCGCCCGTGCGAGCCGGTGCCGCGGGGGCATCCTTCTCGACCGGACCGGAGAGCTGCTCAGCGGGCGTGCGCACCTTGCCGCGGCCCGCATAGGCCGGGGCCGGCCGTCCGAGCTGGGCCGGCGCGAACCCGGACAACGGGTGCCCGCCACCGAAGAAGTGCGTCCTGGACAGCAGCGTCACCGCAGGCTTGGTGAAGAGGAACACCACCAGGACGTCGATCAGCGTCGTCAATCCGAGGGTGAAGGCGAAGCCGCGGACCCCGCCGACCGCCAGCACATAGAGCACAACGGCGGCGAGGAAACTCACGGCGTCCGAGATCAGGATCGTTCGCCGCGCTCGAAGCCAGGCGGCCTCGACCGCCGAACGCAGCGGTCTGCCCTCTCTGACCTCGTCTCTCACGCGTTCGAAGTACACGATGAACGAGTCTGCGGTGATACCGATCGCGACGATCAAGCCGGCGACACCGGACAGGCTCAGCCGGAAGCCCTGCGACCAACCGAGCAGCACGACCAGACCGTAGGTGAAGGTACCCGCGATCAAGAGACTGAAGACGGTGACCAGGCCGAGAGCCCGGTACTGCAACAGCGAGTAGAGGACCACCAGGATCAGGCCGATCAAGCCGGCCAGGAGCCCACGCTCCAACTGCTCACCACCGAGCAGCGCCGAGACCTGGCTCTGCGTGTCCACCTGGAACGTCACCGGCAGAGCACCGAACTTCAGCTGGTCGGCGAGCGCGGTGGCGCTGGCCTGGGTGAAGTTTCCGCTGATCTGCGCGGTGCCGCCGGGGATCCGCTCGTTTGTCGTCGGCGCCGAGATGACCAGCTGGTCGAGCACGATCGCGAACTGGTTCTGCGCGCCGGTCAGGCCCGCGAGCCGCTCGGTCACGGCCGCGAACGCCTTGGTGCCCGGACCGTCGAAGTCCAGGTTGACCAGCCACTGCCCGTTCGAGGCGCCCTGCGAAGTGGTGCCCATCCCGGACGTCGCGCTCTTGATGTTCGTGCCGCGCACCTCGACCGGGCCGAGGATGTACTTGACCGAGCCGTCGCTCTCACACGTGATGATCGGCTTCTTCGGATCCTGCGGGGCGGTCTGGATCTTCTCCAGATCCGAGCAGTTCTCGGCGGTGAACTGGTTGTACAGGGCCTCGGTGATCTGGGCCAGATCGCTGGCGGTTCCGGCGGCCGCGGCGTTCGGGTCGCTGGTCGCGGCGTTCGGGTCGGTCGCAGCCGCGCTCGGGTCCACCGCCGGGGCGCTCGGATCGGTCACCGCGGCCGCGCTCGGGTCGGCCGCAGGAGCGGTCGATCCGGTGATCGCCGCCGCCTTGGTCAGCGCCTTGGGCACGATCCGCCCGTTGGTCGCCGACGGCTTCGGTGTTGCCGTGGCCTTCTTGGTTGCCGTGGCCTTCGGCGTCGCTGTCCCGGACGAGGACGCGGACGGCGTCGGGGTGGCCGTCGCCGCCGGGGCCGGAGCCGCGTCGGCCGCAACCAGCACCGGGCGGAACATCAGCTCAGCGGACGCCTTCACCAGGTCCAGGGTTTTCTGGTCCGGCGTGCCGGGCAGCGAGACGACGATGCTCTGCGAGGTGCCGGAGCCTTCGGTCGTCACCTCCGCCTCGGACACCCCGGAACCGTTCACCCGCTGGCGAATGATCTTCACCGCGTCGGTGATCTGCTTGGAGGTGATCTTGCCTTCCTCACCGGCCTGGGGCTTCGGCGACAGAATCACCTGCGTGCCGCCCTCCAGGTCGAGGGCGAGCTTCGGCGTCCACTGCGCATTGGAGGTCGTCACCCCCAGGGCGATCGAACCGAAGATCACTGCAAGCAGTGCGACCAGGGCGAACAGTGCCCGACCTGGTCGGGAGAGGTTGGCGGATCGTGCCACGGTTACGGTCTCTTCTCGTCGTGAAGGCTGCGACGTCGCAGTCTGTGCGGTGGCCGCTGCCGGCTCAGTTGTGCGTGCGGTCGTCGCGGTCGTCGGGGTGAGAGTCGTCCTGGTCATCGGTCGCCCTCGGGGAGGAGACCGGTGTCCCGTGCGCGTCGTCGGTCGTCAGATCGACCACCGATTTTGCGGACCCTCTCGATGCCGGGTCCTCCTCGAAGACCTCGGCGATGGCCTGCCTGGCCCAGCGGGTGTGGACGCCGGGAGCGATCTCGAGCAGGACGGTGGGTTCGTCACCGGCCTTGACCACCTGCCCGTGCAGGCCGGAGGTCGTCATCACCCACAGGCCGGGGCGAACGGACGCCTGAGCCGCAGCCAGAATGCGCTGCTGACGCCTGGTCCGGGAGAAGACCATCCAGATCAGCAGGAGAGGCAGGGCCAAAAAGATCAGACCCGAGTACTGCTCCACTCCTACGTCCTTCCCTCGTGCGTGACAGACACCAACAACCCATCATGCCGCAGCAGCGACCGTGCATGTTCCCACAGGTAGCCGGGCACGCCGGGCACCCCCGAACCCACGGGCACCATGAGCTGAACGGACGACCCGGTGAATCGGTTCGCCATCCGCTTGATCGGTTCCGCCGGTTCATCCAAAAATGCGCGTCCGTTCAGTGCGCGACCAGCCGTTCTCTCGTCGCCGATCTAGTCGCCGAACTCCGGCAGCGGCTCCTGGATCGCGCCCAACCGCGGGGTGGTCGCACCGCCGACAACCGCACCCGAGCCGAAGCCGGCCGACCCTCCACCCCAGGAAAAGCCCGGCGGCGCAGTGAGTCCCAGGTGCAGCCAGGTGTCCGGGGTGGCCACCCGGCCGCGCGGCGTCCGGCCGAGCAGACCCTCCCGAACCAGGAACGGCTCGGCCACGGTCTCGACCGTCTCGGCCTCCTCGCCGACCGCGACCGCCAGCGTCGACAAGCCGACCGGCCCGCCACCGAAACGTTTGCAGAGCGCCTCCAGCACCGACCGGTCCAGCCGATCCAATCCGCGTTCGTCCACGGCATAAACTTTCAGCGCTGCCCTGGCTGCGGCCAGATCGAGAGTGCCGTCGCCGCGGACCTGGGCCCAGTCCCGGACCCGACGCAGCAACCGGTTCGCGATCCGAGGCGTCCCCCGGGACCGGCCGGCGATCTCGGCACCCGCCTCGGGCGACAGGTCAACCTTGAGCAGGGTGGCGGATCGGCGCAGCACCTGCTCCAGCTCGGCCGGGTCGTAGAAGTCCAGGTGACCGGTGAAACCGAACCGATCGCGCAGCGGGCCAGGCAGCATGCCGGCCCGGGTGGTGGCTCCGACCAGGGTGAACGGCGGCAACTCGAGCGGGATCGCGGTGGCGCCGGGGCCCTTGCCGACGATCACGTCGACCCGGAAGTCCTCCATCGCGACGTAGAGCATCTCCTCGGCCGGGCGGGCCATCCGATGGATCTCGTCGAGGAACAGCACCTCCCCCGGGCTCAGCGACGACAACACGGCGGCCAGGTCACCCGCGTGCTGGATCGCCGGGCCGCTGGTCACCCGCAGCGGCGCACCGAGTTCGTGCGCCACGATCATCGCCAGCGTGGTCTTGCCGAGCCCCGGCGGACCGGACAGCAGGACGTGGTCAGGCGCCGAACCGCGCGCCTTCGCCGCCTCCAGCACCAGCGTCAGCTGCTCGCGGACCACCCGCTGGCCGACGAAATCCTCCAGCTTGCGCGGCCGCAACGCCGTGTCGATCTGCTGATCCTCAACCGAGGCCTCCGCCGCCACCAAGGCCAGAGACTCATCAGCGGCCGCCCTAGGGTCAAACCCGCTCATCCTGTTCGTCCCAGCTGACGTAGGGCCGCGCGCAGGACCTGGGCCATGTCCGGCGGGTCGGCGGTGAGATCGACCGAGACCGCGGAATTCGACGTCCCGATCACCGAGTCGACCGCGTCCGAGGCCGCACGGGCCGGCCAGCCGAGCCCGACCAGTGCGTCCAAGACCTGGTCTCGCCATGGAACAACACCGGCCGACGCTACCGACCCAGCGGTCGCGCCGCCGGCTCCGGTACCGGTGCTCGGGGCGCCGAGCCGGTCGGTCAGCTCCAGGACGATCCGCTGTGCCCCCTTGCGACCGATCCCGGGCACCCGCATCAGCGCGGTCAGGTCCTGGCTCGCGACGGCGGTGCGCAGGCCCTCCGGCGTGTGCACGGCGAGCATCGCCAACGCCAGCCGAGGACCGATCCCGGACACCGTCTGCACGGTCTCGAAAACGTCACGCTCGTCCGCGTCGGCGAAACCGAACAGGGTCAGCGCGTCCTCCCGGACCACCATGCTGGTCGACAGCTGAGCCTCGTGCCCCGGCCGTAGCTCCGCCAGTGTGCCGGGGGTGGCCTGGACCAGCAGCCCGACCCCACCTACTTCAAGGACGACGGCGTCCAACCGAAGTGACACCACTCGCCCACGCAAAGACGCGATCACCGTGACTCCCGCAATCCAGTCCGAACAGGTGTACGAAGGGCACGTTACCGGCGAGGACCGGGGCCCGTCGAACGACGCGCCGAACGGTTCGCCGCCTGCGCCGCCTGGGTGGCCTCGACCCAGGCCCGCTGCGCCGGCGTCGCGCCACCGGCCGCCGGGTTCGCGGACAGTGCGGTGACCAGGCTGGTGCCGTCCCGCCAGAGGTGACAGATGGCCAGCGCCAGGGCGTCGGCGGCATCGGCGGGCCGGGGCCGCTCGGCGAGCCCCAGAATCCGGGTCACCATGTTCGCCACCTGCTCCTTGCCGGCCCGGCCGGAGCCGGTGACCGCGGCCTTGACCTCGCTCGGCGTGTGCATCACCACCGGGATACCGAGCCGCGCCGCGGCCAGGATCGCCACGCCGGCAGCCTGGGCGGTTCCCATCACGGTCGCCACGTTGTTCTGGCTGAACACCCGCTCGACCGCAACCACATCCGGCCGAACCTGCTCCAGCCAGCCCTCGATCGCCTCGGAGATGCCGAGCAACCGGTGGGCCAGATCGGCATCCGACGGGGTTCGGATGACGTCCACCGCCACCAGCGTGGCCCGTCGCCCGGGCAATCCGTCCACAACTCCCAGGCCGCACCGGGTCAATCCCGGATCGACCCCCAGTACCCGCATGAGCGCACGTTCCCACCCAAACCCCGACGACGCAGGTACCGACACACCCCATGAGGCTTATACCCGGCCGACAGCCCTTACTACTCGGCCGAAGCGGCGGCCAGGACCTCGTCGGAGGCGTCGAAGTTGGCGTAGACGTTCTGCACGTCGTCGCAGTCCTCGAGCGCCTCGATCAGCCGGAAGACCTTCCGAGCGCCCTCCTCGTCGACCGGGACGCTGACGCTGGGTACGAAGGTGGCATCGGCCGAGTCGTAGTCGATGTCGGCGTCCTGCAGCGCAGTCCGCACGGTCACCAGGTCGGTCGCCTCGCTGACCACCTCAAACGCCTCACCGAGGTCGTTGACCTCCTCGGCGCCGGCGTCCAGCACCGCGCCCAGCACGTCGTCCTCGGACAGCGATCCGGCCTTCGGGACGACAACCACACCCTTGCGGGCGAACATGTACGACACGCTGCCCGGGTCGGCCATCGTGCCGTTGTTCCGGGACATCGCGGTCCGGACCTCCATCGCCGCCCGGTTGCGGTTGTCCGACAGGCACTCGATCAGCATCGCGACGCCGTTCGGGCCGTATCCCTCGTACATGATCGTCTGGTAGTCGGCGCCTCCGGTATCGGCCCCGGAGCCGCGCTTGACCGCGTTCTCGATGTTGTTGTTCGGGACCGACGACTTCTTCGCCTTCTGGATCGCGTCAAAGAGCGTGGGGTTGCCCGCCACGTCGCCGCCGCCGGTCCGCGCCGCGACCTCGATGTTCTTGATCAACTTGGCGAACATCTTGCCACGCCGGGCGTCGACGACCGCCTTCTGGTGCTTGGTGGTGGCCCACTTGGAATGGCCGGACATCGGGACGCCTCCGTGCATGATCGACTGATGGACCCCGCGCATCGTCGCGCCGATCGCGGAGGAACTACCTTCGGCCCACCTTACTCGGGGTAGGCCCGGACCATTTCAGCGAACAGCCGGTGCACCCGAAGGTCCCCACTGATCTCCGGGTGGAACGAGGTGGCGAGCAGGTTGTCCTGCCGAACCGCAACGATCCGCCGGTCCTGCCCGGCGGTCCGGATCGCGGCCAGCACCTGCACACCGGGACCGACGTCCTCCACCCAGGGCGCCCGGATGAAGACCGCCCGCATCGGTCCGCCGTCCACCCCGGCGAAGTCGAGGTCCTCTTCGAACGACTCGATCTGGCCGCCGAACGCGTTCCGCCGGACCGTCATGTCGATCCCACCGAAGGTCTGCTGACCGGGCGCTGCCCCGAGCACCCGGTCGGCGAGCAGGATCATCCCGGCACACGACCCGTAGGCCGGCAGCCCGGCCTTGAGCAGCGCGCTGAGCGGCTCGCGCAGTTCAAACGCCCGGGTCAGCTTGTCGATCGTGGTCGACTCACCGCCGGGCAGCACGATCCCGGACAGCCCTTCCAGCTCACTCGGCCGCCGGACGGCGCGCACCGCCATCCCCGCCGTGGTGAGCGCCGCAAGGTGCTCCCGGACGTCTCCCTGAACGGCGAGGACGCCGACGACGGGCGGGGTCACCACCCGCGTTCGGCGAGCCGGTGCGGAACCGGGATCTCGTCGACGGTGATCCCGACCATCGCCTCGCCGAGCCCACGGGAGACCTTGGCGATCATGTCCGGGTCGTCGAAGAACGTGGTCGCCTTGACGATCGCCTCGGCCCGGGCCGAAGGATTGCCGGACTTGAAGATGCCGGAGCCGACGAACACGCCGTCGGCGCCGAGCTGCATCATCATCGCCGCGTCCGCCGGGGTGGCGATGCCGCCCGCGGTGAACAGCACCACCGGCAGCTTGCCGGCCGCCGCCACCTCGCGGACCAGGTCGATCGGGGCCTGCAGTTCCTTGGCGGCGACGTAGAGCTCGTCCTCGCTGAGCCCGTGCAGCCGGCGGATCTCGCCGTTGATGGCGCGCATGTGCGTGGTCGCGTTCGAGACGTCGCCGGTACCGGCCTCGCCCTTGGACCGGATCATCGCCGCACCCTCGCTCAGCCGCCGCAACGCCTCGCCGAGGTTGGTCGCCCCGCAGACGAACGGGACGGTGAACTTCCACTTGTCGATGTGGTGCGCATAGTCGGCCGGCGTGAGCACCTCGGACTCGTCGATGTAGTCGACGCCGAGCGCCTGCAGCAGCTGTGCCTCGACGAAATGCCCGATCCGGGCCTTCGCCATCACCGGGATCGAGACCGCAGCGCGGATCCCGTCAATCATGTCCGGGTCGCTCATCCGGACCACGCCGCCCTGGGCGCGAATGTCGGCGGGAACCCGCTCCAGTGCCATCACCGCAACCGCACCGGCGGCCTCGGCGATCCGGGCCTGATCGGGCGTCACCACGTCCATGATCACGCCGCCCTTGAGCATCTCGGCCATGCCACGCTTGCCCCGGGTGGTTCCGGTTACTGCGGTTTGGCCGGACTCAATGTTCTCGGGGGCGGTCTGGGCACCGTTCGGCGGTGTGGGGGTGGACACGTCGGAACCTCGCTGACGACATCGGATGGCGGGCCGACGGATGCTGACCGCACCGCCGACAGGGCCAATCCTACGCCGTCGGCGGATCCCAGCTGAGCCCGGCGGGGGGGCTGTCGTCGATCTCCACCATCTGCGGCAACTCGGCCCGACCGGCCAGCCGGGCCCACCGCACCAACCGTTTGCGCCGCATGCGTTGCGCGTGCGCGACCGCGTCGTTGTGGAATCGCCGGGCCAGCTGCACTCGATCTCCCGCGCTGACCAGTTCGTCCAGCAGCAGTGCCGCCGCGGGGTCGGTGCGCAGGCCGGCCGCGGTCGCCGGGTCGTCGAAGGCCCGGTGCAGGGCCCGGGTCAGATCGTTCTCCGCGAGTTCACTCACCGGCAGCTCAAGGATCAGCACGCCACGCACATCCGAGCCGCGGGCCGGCGTCGCCGTGCTCAGTGTGCGGCTCGCGGCGTTGATCAGCTCCGCCCCCGCCTGCGGATCGAGCAGCCGACCGACCTCGCGGGCGACCGAGGCCCGCCGGGCCAGCCGGGCCTCCAGCGCCGCCCGGGACGACTCCACCCGGTGGTGCAGCCGGTCGAGCCGGCCCGCCAGGTAGGACAGGTACCAGCCGAGGACGAGCAACAACAGGACGACCAGCAGGACCAGTCCGACCGGGCCGTCAATCGCGGCTTCGATGTGTCCCACCAAGTCGCCCACGCCAAGAAACCCTAACGCCGATCTGTATCACCGAGATCAACGCCAGACACCCGCCGAGGGAGAGCTAGGGACGAGCCGTTTCCCACCAGCGAGCCAGCAGACTCTGGGCTCGCGGGTCCTCGCCGACCCGGTCCGCACCCAGCCGGACCGTCTCGTAGACGTCGAGCACCTGGGTGGCCACCCGGGACCAGTCGTACCGGCGAACCGCCACCGAGGCCCGGCGGGCCAGCTCGGCGCCGCGCTCGGGGTCGTCGAGCAGGTCCAGAATCGCGGTGGCGAGCGCGGCCGGGTCACCGGTACGGACCAGCACCCCGAGCCGGCCGTCGTCCAGCACCCGACGGAACGCCCCCAGATCGCTCGCCACCACTGGAACCCCGGCGCTCATCGCCTCGACCAGCACGATCCCGAAGCTCTCCCCGCCGGTGTGCGGTGCGACGTACGCGTCGACCGAGCGCAGCAGGGATGCCTTCGCGGCGTCGTCCAGCTCACCGAGCAGTTCGACGGCACCGGCCTGATCGCCCAGCGACTCCAGTGCCTCGTCCCCCTCGCCCCGGCCGAGCACCAGCACCCGGGTTCCCGGACGGCGGGCCAGCACCGCCGGCAGTGCGGCGGCCAGCACCGGCAGGCCCTTGCGCGGCTCGTCCAGTCGGCCGACGAAGGCAAGCGTCGGCCGCTCCGGGGTGCCCTGCCATTCCGTGCGGACCGGGGCGGTCGCGAACCGGTCGACGTACACCCCGTTCGGAATCACCACCGCGTCCCCACCGAGGTGTTCCACAACCGTCCGCCGGGCGTCCTCGGAGACCGCGATCCGCGCGGACAGCTTCTCAAAACCCGGTCGCAGCAACGGATATGCGGCCTGCATCGAGCGCGAGCGGAGGGTGGACGTGTGGAAGGTGGCGACGATCGGGCCGTCCGCCGCCCACATCGCGAGCATCGACAGCGACGGGCTCGACGGCTCGTGCACATGCAGGATGTCGAACTCACCGTCCGCCAGCCAGCGCTTCACCCGGGCCGAGCTGACCGGTCCGAAGCTGATCCGCGCCACCGAGCCGTTGTACTTCAGCGGGACGGCCCGGCCGGCGGACTCGACGTACGGCGGCAGCGGGGTGTCTTCGTCCGCGGGCGCGAGCACGCTGACATGGTGGCCCTGCGCGATCAGGTGCTCGGCGAGGTCACGGATGTGGAACTGGACGCCGCCCGGGACGTCGAAGGAGTAGGGCGAGACCACCCCGATCCGCAGCGGCCGGGACTGTTCCGTCATCACTGCTCCGTCGTCGGGCGTCGAGGTATCGAGTGCCGAGGTTATCGGGGATCCAGGTCGGCCTCGAAGACCCGCTGCAGCATGTGCCAGTCCTCCGGATGCTGCGCGATCCCGGCGCCGAGGGCGTCTGCGCACCCTTGCATCATGAGGGCCAATTGCTCCGGCCGCCGCCCGGGCGGGACCGGTACCGGCGGGTGCGCCGTCATCACGATGCCCCAGCGGGCGGGGGCACCGGCAGGCAGGCGCTCGTAGTGGATGTTCAGCGGCAGCAGCGGTGCCCCGGTGACGATCGCGAGCGCGGCCGGCCCGGCCGCCATCCGTGCCCTCTCGCCCAGCAGCGTGACCGGCACGCCCTTGTCGGTCAGGTCGCGGTCGCAGAGCAGCGGGACGAACCCACCGTTCTTCACCCGCTGGATCAGCGTGCCGAAGACGTTGCCGCCGCCGGTCAACGGGAGGATCTCCATCCCGAGGCTCTCCCGGAAGGCCAGGAAGCGGTCGAACAGTTCCTCGGGTTTCAGCCGCTCGGCCACCGTGGTGACCTTGGCCAGTTCGAAGGTTGACCAGGCCCCCGCGTGGTCCCAGTTGCCGTGATGCGCGAGCGCGAGCACCACCCCGCCACCGCCGACGAAGGCGCCGCGCAGGGTGTCCTCGTTCACGATCCGCACGGTGCCGACAATCCGCTCCCGGGACCAGCCGGCCATCCGGAACGCGTCGCACCAATACCGCAGATAGGAGCGCATCCCGCGGCGGGACAGGGCACGCAACTGCGCCGCATCGGCGCCGGGCACGGCGCGGGCCAGGTTCGCCTCCAGTCGGAGCACACCCTTGCCGTGCCGCCACCAGGCGACGTCGGCGATCAGGGTGAACAGCGGATAGGCGATCGCCTCGGGCAGCGCGCTGATGATGCGCCAGCCCAGCGTGTAGGCCAGGACGACGATCCGGTCAGGCATCCCGGCTGCCCACCGCAAGCCCGCCCTGGCCATTGGCCAGCGCCTGCTTCCGGACGTAGAGAATCCGCTGAATGATCGTGATCAAGCTGGCCAGTGCGAGCAGTCCCATCACCCCGAGCAGGAATGCGTCCGGCACGAACCAGCCGCAGAAGCCGGTGGTGAAGAGGATCGCGACCAGCCGGTCGGAGCGCTCGGCGATCCCGACGTCGGCCTTCATCCCGAGCCCTTCGGCCCGTGCCCGGGCATAGGACGTGATGCTGCCGAGCACGAGGCAGAGCAGGGCGAGGCCGACCCCCAGTTGGTTGTGGCCCTGGTGCTCACCGGTGCCGGCGAAATAGAGGACCAGACCACCGAAAACGGCGGCGTCACCGACCCGGTCCAGGGTCGAGTCGAGGTAGGCCCCCCAGGACGAGGACCGTCCCGACATTCGGGCCATGATCCCGTCAATCGTGTCCGAGAACACAAAGGCGACGATCACCATGGTTCCGGTAAAGAGGTCACCGCGGGGAAAGAAGACCAGGGCGCCGACGCTGACGCCGAGCGTTCCGACCAGAGTGACGACGTCCGGACTGATCCCCAGGCGCAGCAGAAGCCGCGCGACCGGGGTGAACAGGCGCGTGAACAGGGCTCGTGCGAATCGATTGAGCATGGCTAAGCCACTGTACCGATGCGTATCGGCTGACCGGGTAGGTCCGATCCGGTAGTCACGCTATGCACACAATCGACGCCCATCGTTCACGAAAATGCCAGAGTTGGCAGAAAACACACGGTCAGTGAGCGGTGTCGCGGTCTGTTGTGGTCGCGGCCCAGGCCTCTGCGACCCGGCGCCGGGTGTCGGCCAGCAACTCGGGCAGCACCTTGGTCTGGCCGATCACCGGCATGAAGTTGGCGTCCCCACCCCATCGTGGGACGACGTGCTGGTGCAAGTGGGCGGCGATCCCGGCGCCGGCCACGGACCCCTGGTTGATCCCGAGGTTGTACCCGTGCGGAGCGGCCACCGTGGTCAGCACCCGCATCGCCTGCTGGCTGAGCTCGGCGATCTCCAGCGTCTCGGCCGGGGTCAGGTCCGGATAGCCGGCGACGTGCCGGTACGGACAGATCAACAGATGGCCGGGGTTGTACGGGAAGAGATTGAGGACGGCATACGCGCTCTCGCCGCGGGCAACGATCAGGCTGTCCTCATCGCTCAGCAACGGAGCCCGGCAGAACGGGCAATCCGAGCCGGCGTCAGAGCTCTTCGGCTTCTCCTCGCCCTTGATGTAGACCATTCGGTGCGGGGTCCACAACCGCTCGAAGCCATCCGGCTCCCCGGCCATCGTCTCCGCCGTACCGAAGCCATCCGTCACCCTGCGAGTCTAGGAGGCCCTGCTCCGCCCCAACCATTCCGGGGTGGGCGAGGCAACTGCCTGCCTCGCCCGCCCCGTCAACGGTGCTCAGACCTGGGCGCGGGTTCGGATCGCCTCGACGATCCGCTCGATCGCGTCGTCCACGGCGATGCCGTTGTCCTGGCTGCCGTCCCGGAACCGGAACGACACCGCACCCTTGGCCACGTCGTCGTCCCCGACGATCAGCATGAAGGGCACCTTCTGCTTGGTGTGGGTCCGGATCTTCTTCGGCATCCGGTCGTCGGACGAGTCGACCTCGACCCGGACGCCGCGCTCCCGCAACCGGGTAGCGACCTCGTCCAGGTACGGCACGTGATCGTCGGTGACCGGGATGCCGACCACCTGGACCGGCGCCAGCCAGGGCGGGAACGCCCCGGCGTAGTGCTCGACCAGGACGCCCATGAACCGCTCGATCGAGCCGAACTTCGCCGAGTGGATCATCACCGGCTGCTGCCGAGTGCCGTCCGCAGCCGAGTACTCCAGGCCGAACCGGGCCGGCTGGTTGAAGTCGTACTGGATGGTGCCCAGCTGCCAGGTCCGGCCGATCGCGTCCTGTACCTGCACCGAGATTTTCGGCCCGTAGAACGCCGCCCCACCCGGGTCCGGTACCAGCTTGAGGCCGGTATCGGTGGCTGCCTTCTCCAAGACGGCGGTCGCGGTCGCCCACTCCTCGTCCGACCCGATGAACTTGTCCGAGTCGCCGCGGGTCGACAGCTCCAGGTAGAAGTCGTCCAGCCCGAAGTCGCGCAGCAGGCTGAGCACGAAGGTGAGCAGGTGCTGGATCTCCCCCGGCGCCTGCTCGGCGGTGACATAGCTGTGCGAGTCGTCCTGGGTCATCCCGCGCACCCGGGTCAGCCCGTGCACCACCCCGGACTTCTCGTACCGGTACACCGAGCCGAACTCGAACAGCCGCAGCGGCAGCTCCCGGTAGGACCGCCCGCGCGACCTGAAGATCAGGTTGTGCATCGGGCAGTTCATCGCCTTGAGGTAGTACTGGCTGTTCTCCATCTCCATCGGCGGGAACATGGTGTCTGCGTAGTACGGCAGGTGACCGGAGGTCTCGAACAGCTGCGCCTTGGTGATGTGCGGGGTTCCGACGTACTGGAAGCCCTCCTCGATGTGCCGACGCCGGACGTAGTCCTCCATCTCCCGCTTGACCACGCCGCCCTTGGGGTGGAAGACGGGTAGGCCGGAGCCGATCTCATCGGGGAAGCTGTACAGGTCGAGCTCGGTACCGAGGCGGCGGTGGTCGCGGCGCTCGGCCTCGGCGATCCGCTCCAGGTAGGCCTTCAGTTCGTCCTTGGTCGGCCAGGCGGTGCCGTAGATCCGCTGCAGCTGCGGGTTCTTCTCACTGCCCCGCCAGTACGCGGCCGCGCTGCGCATCAGCTGGAAGCCGTTGCCGAGCAGCTTGGTGGTCGGCACGTGTGGACCTCGGCAGAGGTCCTTCCACGCCAGGTCGCCGTTGCGGCGCAGGTTGTCGTAGATGGTCAGCTCGGCGCCGCCCACCTCCACCCCTGCATCTTCAAGCTCGGCGACCCCGTCATCACTGGTCCCGCCCTTGAGGCCGATCAGCTCGAGTTTGTACGGCTCGGCGGCCAGCTCGGCGCGGGCCTCGTCGTCGCTGACCACCCGGCGGTGGAAGGTCTGCCCTTCCTTGACGATCCGCTGCATCACCTTCTCGACGGCCTTCAGGTCCTCGGGAGTGAAGGGCTTCTCCACGTCGAAGTCGTAGTAGAAGCCGTCCCGGATCGGCGGCCCGATGCCGAGCTTGGCGTCCTTGAACACCTCCTGCACCGCCTGGGCCAGCACGTGTGCTCCGGAGTGCCGCAGCACGGCGAGACCCTCGGGGTCCTCCGCGGTCACCGGCTCGACCACGTCGCCGGGGGCAAGCACGTGGCTCAGGTCGCGCAGCTCGCCGTTCACCCGGGCAACGATCACGGCCCGGTCGTCGGCGAACAGCTCGGCCGCCGTCGTCCCGGCCGCCAGTTCACGATTGGAACCGGTGACGGACACGGTGAGCTCGGCTGACACGGTGACACTCCTGGAGGTGAATGGTTTCGATGTGGATGGACGACCATCCGATGCTATCGACCGGGAACGTGCTCCCGCCTCCGGGTTATGCCCGTGTCCGGGCCTGACCATGCCTGACCAGACTCATCCGGGGTTGCACCTTAAGGTGCCGGGATGGATCGCACCTGGCCACGGTTCATCGCTGCCCCGCTGGAGTCCCGGCGGCTGCTGCTCGAACCGCTCCGGGTCGCGCACGCCGAGGAAGCCGCGGTGGTGTTCAACGACGAGCGCCTGCACACCTATATGGGCGCCTCCCCCGCGACCTTCGACCAGCTCCGAGCCCGCTTCCGGCGGCAGACGCTCGGGCATTCGGCGGACCGCAGCGAGGATTGGCTGAACTGGATGGTCCGGGATCGCGAATCAGCCGGGATCGCCGGCACCGTCCAGTCGACCGTCTATCACTCCGGGGAGCACAACGACGGCGTCCACCTGGTGGCCGAGGTGGCCTGGGTGGTGGCAACGCCGTTCCAGGGCCGGGGCGTGGCCACCGAGGCCGCCACCGCGATGATCGACTGGCTCCGGAGGAACGGGGTGGACGTTGTCATCGCCCACATTCATCGCGACAACCAGCCCTCCATCGGCGTCGCCCGCAACCTCGGCCTGCACCGCACCGACATCATCTTTGACGGCGAACTCCGCTGGACCAGCCTCGGCCCCTGATAACCGACGTCAGCCGCTCAGCAGCCGTCGATCCAGTTGCAGACCACGTGGTTGCTGTCCCGCCGGAAGGACACCCGCTGCTGCTCGGCCCAGATCCCGAAGAGCACCACCGCAACAACGATCACGATGGCCATCTCTACCCTGAACACCCGGTCCACGGTCCGCCGCCCCAGGTGCGGATGCGGCAGGTGGTGCGACGGGTGCGCGCGAGCCGCAGGCGCCCGCTGCCCACTCGGCGCTCGCCCGCTCGGAGATCGGCTCGGCGCACGTGCGCCAGCAGCCGGCCGCGCGGCAGGTGCCCGCGAGACACTCTGCGACTGGCCTCGTCCCAACGCCCCGACCAGCAGGGCGGGCATCCGTTCCGGCTCGGGGGCCGGATCATGGCCGGACTCCAGAGCAGGGTGCTGCCCCGGCGCCTCCGCCTCGGTCTGGCACTCGGGCACATGATGGCGGTGGCCGAACACCTCGATCCGCAACCAGAGCAGGCCGAGCACGGCGACCGGCCAGATCGCCTCGGCCACACTCGCCGCGACCACGCTCCCGGCAGCGGAACAGCCGGCGATCCGGTACATCATGCTGTCCTCGGGCAACCGGCCACGCTGAATCATCAGGTGGACGGTCACCAGCCAGACCACGGAAACCCACCCCAGCGCCTGCAGGATCACGACGACGGACATGAGCCCCTCCGCACCATTGACGAGTTGCACATCGGTAGCTCCGAGAGCATCGGCTACCTCTGAGAACATCGGCTGTTTCAGGGATTTGATTGAGGACGAGGGAGCACAGCCGTCACCCGTTCGGCCGCACCGGAAAGAACCGGGATACTCCTGAGATGCCTCAGGAACTGCGCAGGATCTTTGACGAGGACGCCGAACGGTACGCCCGAGCACGTCCGGGCTACCCGGCGGAGCTGTTCACCGATCTGGCCGAGCTGACCGAAATCGGCCCTGGAGACGGGAAACCACGCCGAGGCCGGGTGCTGGAGATCGGCCCCGGAACCGGCCAGGCGACAGCGGAACTGGTGCGCCTGGCCGCCGACGTCACCGCGGTCGAACTCGGGCCCGACCTGGCCGCCGCGCTTGGGCAACAGCTGGCGCCTGCCCTTGCCGGGGGCTCATTCGGAATCGAGGTCGGCGCCTTCGAGGAGTGGCCGCTGCCGTCGGAGCCCTTCGACGTCGTGGCCTGCTTCACCGCCTGGCATTGGCTCGATCCCAAGGTCAGGTCGGCCAAGGTCGCGGCGGCGCTGTCCCCGGGAGGCTCGCTTGCCACCGTCACCACCTTCCACGTTCGTGGCGGGACAGTGCCGTTCTTCGCCGAGGCCCAGGACTGCTATATGCGCTGGGATCCGGCCACCGAGCCCGGAATCCAACTGGAGGAAGCGGATTCAATCCCCCCGGCGAGGGACGAGGCGGACACTTCGGTGGCCTTCGAACCGGCAATCCGGCGTCGCTATCGGCAGGACCTGACCTACTCCACCGCCGCCTATCTCGACCTGCTGAACACCTATTCTGGGCACCGGGCGCTGCCGGCGGACCGCCGGGCCGGCTTACTAGGCTGTCTCGCCGACCTGATCGACCACCGCTACGGAGGAACGGTGACAAAGTCCTACCTCTACGAACTCCGGGTAGCCCGGACCCCAAGCGATCCCACGTCCGCCAGACAGTCCGCGTCCCCGGACTCAGCCTGATGACCCCTGCGCCGTGGCTTGACGAGGCCGGACTCGTCACCCTGCCCACCGGTCTTCGGGTACGAGGACGGCGGGTCCGCGACACCGTCAGTCCGGCGGACTTCGCCCTGCTGCTGGCCGACGGCCCGGTCCCGCCCTGGCAGACCCGTCGGATTCGCTGGCCCGACTTCTGGATCCCGACGAATCGGGCCGACGCCCTCGACGCCCTGCACGAGGCACACCGCCGCGCACAGGCCGGGGACCGGGTCGAAGTCGCCTGTGCCGGTGAAATCGGCCGCACCGGAACCGCTCTGGCTGCCCTGGCGATCCTCGATGGCCTGCCCGCCGAGCAGTCCGTCAGCTGGGTGCGGGCGAATCATCACCACCGCGCCGTGGAAACCCCCTGGCAACGCTGGTGGCTACGCGGCGTGCGCTGACCCTCGATCCGGCTCCGGCCGGCCGTGAGGCCGTGAGGCCGTGAGGCCGTGAGGCCGTGAGGCCGTGAGAGATAGGGGGAACGACTCCCCCGGACGCCGCGTCCAACCTTGGTGGACATCTCCGCCCTGAAGCCGCTGCTCGACCACAAGCCCCCACTCAGCCGTAAGCCCCTGTTCAGCCACAAGCCCCTGTTCAGCCACAAGCCCCTGTTCAGCACAGCGCTGATCCTGCTCACCCTCACCGCGTGCGCGGGACGCGACAGCGGTCTGGCGGTTCCCGCCGCACCGAGCTCAGCCACGAGCTCAGCCACCGTCATCGATTGCGGAACGTTCTCCTTCGGCCTGTCCCCGCAGGGCATTCCCGACTTGGCGATCACCTGCTTCGTGAACGCCGTCCGGGCCGACCGTCGGGCGCGATTGCTAGTGACCCGCTCGACCGACGAGGGCGACCCGATCCCGGTCACCTATCTCTCCGATCAGGACGACGTCGCCGAGGTCCGGGTCGAGACCGACTCCCGTCAGGACAACTTCGGCACCCAGACCGTGACCCACCAGACCTGCTCCGGCGTGAGCGCCGGAGCAGGAGAGCTGATCTTCAAGCGCTGCTCCGACCCGACCGGCTAGATCGACAACCGATCGGCCAGGTCCACGACGCGGTGACCTGGATCAAGTCGTGACCTGGATCCAAGCGACGTCGCCGACCGGTCCATTTGTCACGACGGACTCCGGACAACCGGCTCTGACCCCGGAACCCCGGCCCCGCCTAGCGTCGAGATCACACCCGATGACGACCTGGAGGTTCGCCATGATCTCGACCCCTGAACCAGGACAAACTCCTGAGCAGCGACAAGCTTCTGAACAGCGACAGGCTCCTGAACGGCAAACCCCCGAACCACAGCAAACCCCCGAACCACAGGTCCCCGCACGAGGACAAACCCCCCACCGCGGACGACGAGCAGGCACCATCGCAGCGGCAGCCGTCGGCGGACTGCTGGTCTGGCTGATCGCCGACCCGCTCGCCGACCTCGACCTGACCATCGGCTCCGGGGCCAGTAGCCGTCAGATCGGGCCGGGCTCGGTGATCACGGTGGCCCTCCTGGCCGGTTTGGCCGCGACCGGGCTCGCGGCCCTGCTCGCTCGGACAGCCACCCATCCGCGGCGGACCTGGCAGATCATCGCGCTGGCGGTCCTGGTGTTGTCCCTGGCCGGCCCGCTCGGCGCCGAAACGGCCAACACCCAGTCAGCCGAAGCCGCGGTCAGGGGCGCACTGATTGCCATGCACCTGGTGGTGGGTGCGACGCTGATCCTGGGGATCGGCGGCACAATCCCCCAAGCACGAACCCAGGGCCGGCAACGGACCCCAGGCCAGAAGCAGACCCCGAGCCAGAAGCAGGCCCAAGGCCAGAAGCAGACCTCAGGCCGGAAGCAGACCCAGGGCCGGACCCTCGAAAGGCGGCAGAGCCGATGACCACCGCAGCGCCGGGCACCACCACAGCGCCGGGGACCACGATCCCGCCAGGGACCACGGCCTCGTCGCGCTGGGCCGCGCGCGGCTTGCCGGCCTGGACGCTGCTGGTCTCCATCCCGATCTGCCTGTCGCTACTGATCGCCCCGCTCCTCGATCCCACGCCTGGCCCGTACTCGGTGTCGAGTTGGCTGGCTGTCACCGCCGCAGCCGCGCTCTTCATGGGCGTTGTCCTGACCCGGTATCGCAGGGACGCCCAGTCGGAGCGCGCCGCCCAGCCGCTGCTGATCCTGCTGGCCGCGCTCGCCGTCTGCACCACGGCGGGTTGGTCCCCCGCCTGGGCCTCGCTGTTCGTCCTGCTGGCGATCGGGGTCGGCATCGTGGTCGTCAATCGGACCGGACCACCGTTGATCCTCGTGATCGCGGCCGGGGCCGCCACGGTCGGTCTGCTCTCCGGCGCCCCCGCGAACATCGCCCTGCCGAACGCTCTCAGCGTGCTGTTCACCGGTCTTGGTACCTACGCGGTGCACCAGCTCTTCGCGACCGTTGTGGAACTGCGCTGCACCCGGCAGGAACTCGCCCGGATGGC